>OGEH01000160.1_pt1 | contig 51984 bp, 57 predicted proteins | sample 1570681 | NCBI WGS metagenome assembly OGEH01 (sample SAMEA2582126, study PRJEB24529) | metagenome | biome: Human gut stool | place: China | collected 2011 | reverse complement strand
ACTGATTACCGGCAACCTGCATTGTCCATTTTTCCTTATCCTGTTTCTCCTGTTGGAGTTCTTGCTCTTCATAACACGAACAGAGAGACAGAAAGGGAAGTATCGTAGCAATAGCATACAATAACCTTTTTATTCTCATATAAAACAAATCATTAATTAATACTACAAATTTTAATACAAGCGCTTGATATTAATAAGACAAAGATAATAAAAGCTAAAAGCAGTCATTTCCCTATACATATGTTTAAAAACATAAAATCAGTGGAGTTCTACAATATTTTACCATATATATTACAACTTACTCCCCAGAACATAGGAACTCAATTTATTTGCCAATCCCCCTATCCTCTTTCTGGTTCTTCCTGCTTTGGCCGTAACAAATAGACTTCACACTTCCAAGCTTTTAAAATTCATTAATATTAAAATCTATAAATATAAAAGAATCAGAAGCAATCATAAATTTGCGAGATAGGAGAAATCAAGCTTTCAAATACAAGAAGACTTCTCTTAAATGAAAAAGCCCCAACTCCTAAGAACCGAGGCCAGCAACTTAATGATAAGATGCTTCTACACAGTGCGAAGATAGTATTTCTATTTAGAATAGCAATCACCATTCCCACAAATTGTAACTCACCCCAACTCCAACATAGGGACTTACCTTATTCCCAGAAAAACCATACCCGGCCTATAGACCCAATCCTCTATTCTTTTAAATGAATAATCACACTTCCATCCGCGTTGAAACGAGCATATTTTTTAAAAAATGGATAAATTTTCAGTGCCGAATCTGCCACCGAAGGTGTGAAATATACTGTATTATTTCTTATTGCAATCTCTATACCATACGTTGATTTTATTACATCCAAATAGAATTTTAACCTATTGGCTTCATTAGAATATTTATACCTTTCATCAAGTAATCGATTATATTCTTTAGTAAGGTCTTGATATGTCATAATACTCGAATCACCTTTAGCAATATAAGATGTGGGTAACTCACCGTTATCCACAATAGTTTTATATCTATTGATAATGTATTCTTTTTCTTTTATATCAACTTTTAGTCTGTCTAAATTCTCAAATGTTACAAAAGCTACTATAAATGTACCTAAAAAGATAACCACTAAAAATATAGTCAGAAGATTATTACCTCGTATCTCTTTTTTAGTGTCTTGATAAGCTTCCCTTAAATCGACAATGCTTTTGTCATCATACTTTGTCGAAAGCTCGTTTATTATATCATCTAACGATTTCTGTTTTTTTTCTTTCATATCTAAAACGTAATAAAGTGATACTGTCTTTTAGAATATTAATCTCTCCATTATATTTCTCTTTAATATCTATAATATCAAGACAATGATTATTTTTAATTCCAGAGATTTCTATATCTTTCTTTACACCTTGGTAATATTCTCCAACCTTAAATCCTGTACCAAGAATACCTATCAATAAAACTAGAACTCCTCCATTACTATTGATTTTTTTTAGGATTCCTCCATACCATAATGGGTAAGATGACATAGTGCTGTTCTTACAATTACTTGGCGGTATATAATTATTTTTTAGGTGTTTTCCTTTTCTCATCTCATACGTCTATGTCATAATTGTGCAAATTTAATAAATTACTATCACCTATTCTTTAATTTGCATACAAATCTACATGAAATTATCAAGATTGTTTTTAATTCATCAAAATAATTCTGGCTATAGATCTGGGACAATCACTATTTACTAACCTTTACTATCTCGCTATACCCAATTTCAGACTTCGGATTGAAGTTCACAATTTCCTGTCGGAAACCCTTTATTCCCCACCTCCACCAAAGGAACCGATGTTTATAAATAGCGTGCACAACTTGCGTAATACTATCCCTTGATTCAATAGTCATTAAACTGTCAGCTATACAAGCATCCACTCGCAACCACTTATCACGATAATGAAAACAGCCGACCGTATCAATCTTGTAGACAAGACTGTCTTTAGTCTTAATTTCTGTCTTAGTAATATATTCCACATCTTTAGGTCTTAATTTTAATTCCTTGATGAGTTTGACATCCTCTGCTCGATACTTCTTTAGTTCTTCAACAGTGAGGTTTAAAGAAGACACCGAAGCAACATTCAAGCTATCTTTCATCTTATAACGTTTTACTTCCCCCATGAGAGCTTCAATATTACCTATCTGCCGGTCACGTTCTGCCCGAAGTATATGATTCTGCTGAAAGAGAACAACAATCACAGCCAGCAATATGACTAATATCCAAGGTAATTTCTTCATAGCTTCAACACTTGTTTTCTGTTTCTACCTTCACGGAATGATACGTGAACCCAACTAAAATCACGTTCGTCTATCAATTGATCGAAAGGCAATTCCAGCTGGATGATCTCGAAGAGTTTCCGGTTTTCCTCCTTACTTCCTACCGTAATATCAGCCGCCTCGCCTACCCGGTGTTGGCTGGATGTTGCCCCGTTAACGCTCCGGTTGAGAATAGCACTTCGATAACCGGAACTTATCCGGATGGGCTTGCCGTACTTCTCCCGAAGCGGATCGAGAACATTCTCAACCAGCTTCGTTAAATTGTGAATAGCTTCGGCCGTTGGACAGTTATCAATTCCACGCGCTACGGCCGTATCGCTGTGGCTTAGTTCTTGGATTGTAAAATACTTCATACTATATGTTAAATTAATACTGTGAACAAAAAGATTTAGCTAAATTTGCGCTTACTTTTTATACTTTCTCCCGTCTGGGAAGATAGGCTTTGTATTTGTTTGCTTGTTTGTGTTGTTTGTGTGCAACCTCCCGTCGTTAAGTACAATGACGGGAGATTTTATCTTACTCTTTCTTTCCTGAAACATTATCGAACCCTTTCAGCTTGTTTATGATAGCCTTCGGGAAAAAGCCCGGGCAAATCTCTTCTACGTTCTCAATGATACTTAAGGCCTCACGTACCATTAATGCCGTACAAGCGAAATACCGGAACCAGACGAAACTATCGACCACCTGACCGGCGATCGAGAAATTACCCATCACATGCGACAGGACTAATACACAACTGTAAATGATAAGCTTACGCCCGATCATACCATAAGCTTTACTACTGATGTCTTTGGATAGCCAGTGCTTGACAAAGCCGAGCACCGTATCAACACATACAAGGACAATCAACCATTTGACAAACTCCCAGTCACCAAAGACATAGCGCTCAAAGAGTTCCAGCAAAGGAGAAAGAGGCAAGGCAATCAATGCAATCATCTTCAAATTTTTCATATTCTTGGATATATAAACTTTAATCGTATATTTGCCGCGTTAATATTAAATTACGCACTTCATGCGGTATGTATAAACTTTCGTTCCTCATCCATACCGCATCTTTCCGCCCCATCTGTGAAGACAGGGCGGATTCTTGTTACTTGGATTTAGATGCCGGTTTGGGCTCTAAAGTGGCTTTTACCTCTTTGGTGATCTGATCGAATACCGTCAAATGTGCCGTAACGTTCTCCGACTCCGGAAGGGACATTTGTTTACTGCCCGATTCTAACAGCAAATACCCGATATACCGCCCGGAGGTTACGGGCTGCTTGCCTGTAGGGGTGTCAATATCTTCCGTGACCGTTTTAATGATTTCACAATGAAGACGACTGAGATTATCGTTATTGACACTGTAGTTTACATTGTACTGATAATCTCCTGAAACGGCTTTACCGTTTACTTGAACTGTTCTTGATTCTTCTTGAAACATAATTTATTGATTTTGGGAGTTAATAATTACTTTATCTAATTCATTATAAATAGCGGTCTTCACCACTGCGAGGATCGGAGCCGGATCAACGTAATTTCGAATGATATTTGCACCTTGTTCGTCAACTTCAACTTCACCCTCTTTGTATATCCGTTGGGCAAACTCCAATTCACCCAAATCGGGTGTATTACAGTAAATAGCGTTTCCTACTGTTTTAGCCACGTCGAACTCTTCAACTTCTCCGTCAATAGCTGTTTTTACTTTAATTCTTCTAAAATTGATTTTCATATTTTATTTATTTTGAATTTATCATTGTAATCTGCGCTGACAATGCTGTTTACCAAACGTTGCGCCCTACAACAAACACACGGAATGGACAATCACGGGGACCCTTGTTTGCGTCAAGCATTAAAACCTCAAAATAAGAGTTGTTTTGCGTCTCTACCTGACCGAATACCCAACCATAACCACCCAATCCCTGTACTAAGACAGCGTACTGCGGATGACGTAAGTTGTGGTATATCCTGTATTTTCCAGTAGCTATTTTCTGTGCACTGGTTAAGGTGCACCCGTTGCCCCATTCATTAGTGACTGTACCCGCTTGATATACATATCCGGTACACAGCATTCCAGGAGCGTTCCATTTTTCACTCGCACGCTGCCCAAACAGATGTGAACCGTGGCTTTGTATGGCGCTTCCTCCCTCAGAATTGGCGATAATTTTCAATGCCTTACCGCCCTGTCCATATGTGGAAAGTGAGAGACAGTCTTGATTGTCATTACGAATCTCCATCAACGGGAATCCTCCGGAAGTAGGTGCGCCTCCGTATTGATTAATACGCAAGAAACGTGTTCCGGAGATTTCAAGTTGTATTTTCGCGTCTGCTACATTACGGGAATATATGGCATTGTTTTTAATCTGCCATCCGCCAAGATAAGCACCATTAGTTACGGTCAGATTTCCCGTTGTAATTCTTCCGGCTGCCAGAGCGTTTGTTACTATCGCCGTTGCATCTATCAGAACCGTATTTATATATCCCCCAACTATCACAGTCTTTCGGGGACTCGATGCGGCATGATTTACCATATCCTGCCAGGAAGAATACCCGATATTTGAAGCGATACTATTTTTTAAGGCAAGCATGGCGCTTTCATCCAGTAGACCTTGCGGTCCCCGAGGACCTTGCGGACCTTGTGGTCCCTGAGGACCGGTTGCGCCCTGTTGTCCGGGAAGTCCCTGAGGACCTCTATCCCCTTGGGGGCCTTTAGTACCGGCAGGTCCTTGCAATCCTTGCGGTCCCTGAGGCCCTTGCGGACCGGTCGCACCAGTAGAGCCGGTGGCTCCCTTATCTCCTTTATCTCCCTTATTCCCCTTAAAATTTTGCTGCTCGGATGCCGGCAAGCCGGAGAATGTAACTATGCTACTAATGTTGAGTTTCTTACCAAAGATATCAATTATGTTGGGTTGAATAGTAATACCGGTCTTTAGTTCGTCCTTTGTAGGAGTATCATCAACAGAACCGGCGTCATAAACCGTAGCAAAGGCAAGATACCAGACGACAGGAAGGTTCCCATTGCCTCCTGTCAAATAGAAGAAATTGGTAGAAGAGAATGTACCACTTGAACCGCACTTGACATATACTGCATATTCCTCCCAGTCACCGGTACCAACATTGTTAGTAAGCCATTTCGATGTACCACCGTTACCCGTAGCATTTGAAGCCCACTCAATTTTATATCCAACAGGAACCCATGCTATAAATCGAGTAACGAATACGGCATTAGCGCGGGTTTGAGTTCCAAAAAAGAAGCCGCCCAATCCCGGAGTTGCAGCACCCGAAGTTGTAATCTTCAATTTATAGCCGGATTTGTTAGGTAGATTAACATCTGACGCTCTTTCAACCCTGACCGTTCCATTGCCATTGTTGTTATATACCGATATGCCGTTTGCCCCGTTTCTAAACTCAGGATCACGATACAACATCTGACCTTTGCTCATGGTCAAAGCAAGCAGATGCGCATTTCCGGAAACCGTTGATACAAGGTTGATATCCGTCTTGGTTTGTGATATATCTGTTCCCTGACTCGATACCACTTGACCGAGGGCGTTAAAATCCGTCTGGGATACCTTGCTTTCAATTAACTTCTTTGTCGCCCGTATCTCTGCATCGGTGTGAGTATTGGCTATTTCTGATGCAGAACTTTCTATGTCATTGGCAGAAGGACTCCACGCAGTACCTACGTCGCCCTCAACGAGATTTATGTTTTTATACGAAATGATTAACCCCTGCCTCGTACTTGTATTGCTTCCGGTGAATCCACACAGAAACATAAGGTCATTGAGAGTTACCCCGGAAGGAAGTACGGAGGGTATCTCTAAGGTGATGTAATATCGGGTCCATTTCACTTCATTGGGTAAATCGATAGTCTTATCGGCTATAAGTTTAGCAGTCGAACCCTCGTAATACCGAATATTGAAAAACAATCCTGTTGTATGTACGTAATTCCCGCCTATACTAACATCTATTCCTAAAGTATACTTTTTACCCGGTGTTATGGCCACCTTATCTACATTCATCCATTGCTTGTAACAGTTGAATGCGCCACTACCTAAAACTGTAACCCATCCATTTGATGCAGCGTTATAATTTAGGCCTACATTTGACAGATAATCAGACTGATTAAACCAATACCCTTTTGAGCCGTTAAGAAGGTTGCCCGCACCTAACGTTATTTTCCCGATCTCGGTTTTGACGGAAAGCTCAATCAATCCCGGAATAGCGGAGATTTCTGTTATTACGTCTTTACGGATGTCGGATAACTCCGTTTCAAGGTTCTTGCCATTTCTCAGAATGAAAATACCTTTCAGGAAACAGTTCATCGCATACAGGCCGTATCCGGAGGGTTGGAAGTCAGCCGGAAAGTCTGTATCCGTCATGCCATCGAGACAACCCAAAATCACTTTGTTCTTTCCGGCCAAAGACGTGGAGTTTACCCCGTCCAGTACAGAAATGCGCGGCTTGCCATCTTCCGAAGCTGTGAGATACAAAATGCCCTGTCTGTTCGGATTCGTGAGGTTACCCATCTGAACCAGATCATCACCAACGGCCGGAGTTGTACCATTGGGAAATACGGATTTAAGTATAAGAATCGAATCATCATTCACCGAGGCAACCGGAACCCAGTAGTATTTAACGTGTCCGGATGTGTAGACCTGACAACGTACCAAGTCATCAGTGACAAACATCATGTCGCCCTCTATACCTAAAACATAGTAAGCCGGATCGCCGGACGTTTCCGAAACGGACTTAACACGCCCGTTGGCGGATGAAATCACCAGACCGCCGTTAACCGCACGAACTTTCGAAATGATAAGTTCAAAAATGGTCATGGCCTTACGGACTACGGCATTATCTATTTCAAGGTTCCAATCCCCATTGATAGCCTTGTATAGCTTCATCCCTTCACCCATCAGTCCGGGGATAAATCTTTCTGAACTGATATAGTCCTTGACTATGGTTTGAAACAGGGTTGCGACGTGCTCAACATTCAGATCGTATGTTTTTGCAAGTGCCTGAACGAGTAAATTTAAAGTATGCGTGTCACCTTTAGCCCAAATATCCGCGCCTGTTGAAATATTCCCTTCCGAATGGAGTGTGCCAACATTGGCCGAACCGGTTACTTCCAATGTAGCGGCTTTAACTTTCATCCGGGCAACTAAAGATTGCAATTCCGTGTCGCCACTTTCGTTGATAAATGTAAGCCCATCACCAACAAACAGCCCTTTCAGGAAAGTGATAGGCTCTTTAGCTATATCCGCTTTTACCTTGCTTAAATAAAGATCATCTATCTTCTTCAAAGCCTCCTTAATCGCTGCATCAATCTCCTTTAAAGTGCGCTTTGAAGAAAGCGTATTATCATCGGTAAACTCTGTGGCTGTATCCGATTCGGCAATGATACGCGAACGGATCTCTAACAGTGTCCGGAGCGAAGACAGTACATTGCTATCGGTAAACGACTTTGTATCGGTAGCCTTTACAATGTCAATTGAAGCACCTCCACCGCCTCCGCCGTTAACAGTAACGCCGCCAGCCGTCCGGGTGATAACAGCCCCAGCCGGATAGTTCTTTGACCGGGGTTTCGCAGGAATGGATGTAGTTTTAATCTTTACGTCTTTCATGTCTCTATCATAATACACCGGAACTGCTCCATCTTATAATCGATACTTCCTCCGGCATTGATGAATATCTTATTAACCAGAGATTTGTCCGACAGTCTGGAAATAGGAGTTAAACCAATCGTTTCTTCTATTTCTTGTGTTAGCTTGATACGAGTAGTGCTATATCGATTGATTATACGCTGGATTAAATGCTCCTCCGGACGAATAGCCCTGTCAACCAGTACCGAATACAAATTATCACGAAGATAGTCCTCTCCTATCATCACTTTCGAATAGCATGCCCCATCATTGTTGTAACTGGATATTTTAAACTCGATTTCGTCTAATTCGTTAATGTAGTCTTCGTTAACGACATTTTCATAATAACGGTCTGTATTGTCGGTAGTCTTTTCGGCCTCGGTGCTCTTTCCATATTTAAAGGAAAAGTCTTTTAACAAGAATCCATTTATAAAAATAGCATTATGTATTTTAGATGCGTAAAGAGTAAATTCAAGCTCGCCATATAATAGGGTATCAATAGGGATTATTACGCCTGAAACACCTTTATATGGCATATATATTGTTTTTTGGTTCTCAATGGATACATAATCTAATCGGGCTTTGTTATTCTCTTCGGAGGCGGGAAGTCTAAAAAAATAATTGGGATTTGCAGACCATGCGAATGGGGCCAATCCGTTAGTACTGCCATAATATTTATTACCGATCCGTAATTGGCAAGCAGCCAACGGCATGTACGTGCCCCGGCTATTGTCCCAAGGAATCAAATCCATATCCGCTATCGTCTTATAGCTTCCAGATACAGCAAAGGCCCCTGATTCGTACACTGAGGACGCACCTTTAAAATCCATTATCTTTGTTAAGAGTTCCAGCCCGCCTATCATTGATAAGTCACCGACAGCACCCAAACACCTGGCTTGTATAACATTTGTAAACGAATAGTCTGAAATATCCGGCTTACCGTCCACTATTTTATAATTGCAGTACCTTTCCTGTATTCCTCCTATAAGTTTATGCGCATCATAAGCACGTAACTCTAAATCGTTATTGGTGATAACCGTATCGCCATCATACAGATACATGTTCCAGTTTTTCGGATAAAGAAACTGACGGTAACATTTTCTATCTTTATTCGTATTTAAACGTGACGAAAGAACTTTTGCATCTTCGTAACTCTCTTCCGGAAGTAAATTCCCAACCGGATAGTTACTGTCTTTTACTGTTACTTTATTATAACCGCCCAAAATATCGAGCGTATGATTATCGCCGCTAAAGCCAACTTTTTGGACGTTGATAGTAAATCCTCTCACGGTTGCATATGCGGAAAAGTCCAACGCATACTTATAGTAATCGCCTGCATGATCCACATCTACGAAGTAAAGATCACCCCTCCAATCCACACAAGTCCAATTGAGGAATTTGCATATCTCCTCAAGCACCTCTTTTAGTTTCATTGGCTTGTCATCTTCATCAAAGAAATTCTGTTCACTTATCATCATGTCCTTCAGAACATTTGTCCAAGCCGTATAATTCGATTTATCCTTTGCGTAAACATGTGGAATATATACGTTTGAATAACAGCCTCGAGATTCAGAGACACAACGGGTTAATAATTCCCATAAAGTTACAAACCCTCTTTCTGTCCCGTTTTTGGGTTTATAATCGATATACTCCAAAGCGGACATGGCGCTGACGCATTCAAGTTCCAATTCGAATATAGTACTGCTATAATCTTGTGTGTACAACTCCGGCTTGATAAAGCCACACCACGTTACCACGCCATCACGCTTAAATGTTACACGGTATTGCTGATAAGCTGTGGAAAACAAACTTTGCAAATAATCCGAACCTACTATCCGGATATTGGCCGTACTGAACCTGGACGGGACGTATAAGAAATCATCATCATCGATATCTACAGTAAATGGATTTCCAGCCCCCACTAATTCAGTAGGAGCCCCCACATACCCTTCTTTCTCTATTTCTATAATGCAAGATTTATTCCGGAGACTTGCAAAAGGAATCGTATAAATCAATCCGTAGCTCATAATGGTTTCTTTCCTTGTTTTTTTAATGTGTTATTTATGGAGAGCAGAATATCCGGTCCGAGCACCTTGGCTTTCCCAAATTCTATTTGGACCCTATTTGAACTCCCCAAATTACCAGAGTTGATAGCATCAAACAAATTAGATTGCTGGGTCATATTCAAAATCATTTCCCCTTTATTCAGACGCGCCAATCCTTTATCTCCAAAAGATGTGCCCCCTAAATAGATCCCCCCTGAATTAAATCCGGGAGCGCTAATTCTCGCTGCTTCTATCATAGCCATCATTGTCGCTATTTGTCCCGCCGCCAGAGCCGCCCCGACAAAAGGTATTCCCGCATAAGCCGCTGTACTCTTCGATGCCATTTCTGTAACAGCCGCCGCACTTTTCTTCTGACTATTTTCTAATTCCATTTTTGTCGCTACCTCATCTGCGGCTATTTTAACAACTGTTCCTGCAACCGTTCCTGCTGTACTTTTCTCAAGTCCTTGCTGTGCCTCCTTGGCGCCAGCCAACTTTTTAGCCAAAACTGATATATTCTCAATAGTACGAACTATAGACGTAAAAGAATCAATCGTATTTATCATTGCATTCCAAATGGCCATGATTTTCTCCCATCCCGTTGCATCTACATCATTCATCACATCACGAAGGCTCGTAAAGGCCGATACGACACGATCGGAGCTTGTAGCGATATCCTTGATCCCTGAGTAAAGCGATTCATCCAGCTCCTTAGTGAATTTTTTCACGTCTTCTTTTACTTTAGCTAATTTCAAAGCCTCCTCCAAAGTAGGGACATTGGCTATCGCATTTGACAGTTCATCCGAAAGTTCCTTACCTACTTTCTTTGCCTGTTCCTGTAATTCTTTTGCGTATTCCTTTGCTTTATCAAGATTCTCAGAGGCAACATCCACTTTTGATTTTTTATAATCAAAAGTGGTATCGCGTGATTTCATCTTCACGGATGGGATATGTGATATCGCCTGATCCAGCATGTCCTTGATAAAAGCATCAGCCCTCTCACCGATTCCTTTAATGCTTGCGGCAGACTTAGCGGCCTCAACCGATAGCCCCGCAAGATTTTCATTGAAAGCCTTTTGAGAGATAAGTCCTTTTGAAAGCAAGGTTTTATTTTCTTTAACCTTATCATTGTACTCCTTCTGCACCTTCTCCATCTCTGCGGCCGCCTCATCATATAAAGGATGATCAATAACATCCTGAAGCATTTTGAGATATTTGCTATTAAGTATCTCTTTGTCACCTGACGCTTTGGCCTCTATCAACATCTTCCTCCCGAGTTCATCGACAGCTTTATAATATTCCGACTCCGACATCTTCTCGACTTCCCGGCGGGCATCCAATTCCCTTAAGGATTTAGCGTATTTCTCTTCGGCCTTTTGAAGTTCCGTCTTTTTAGAATCAGGTTCAGGAGGTGTAGAATCAGCCGTAGCCACAGAATTAGCAATCTCCTTGCCTAATCGACCTTTAGCGTCTTTTAGTATCTTGGCGTGTTCGATAAATGCATTCAAGTCATCTTTAAGCCCGTTTTCCCAGCCTAAAGCATCTTGGGTATGCACACCGTATTTCTTTTTAAATCTTTCCTCTTTTACTAAATCCCCGCGAGCCATCGCCCAGTCCGGAGCCATACTTCGTATCGTTTTGCCATTATATGATTTACCACCAATCTTTCCTAATTCATTTTCGCTATCAGCCACCTCTTTAGCAGCCAGTTCGGCTCTTGCTGCACTTTCTAATAATGATATACGCTTTTCAATAACTTTGTTAACGTCTTGATTAACACTCAATTCAGTCCCTAAAATCCCATTTATCTGGGCTAAAATTCTTTTCTTATCTGATAATGTGACATTGGTCTTATTGTATTCCTCTTGCAGAGCGCGAATCTTGATTATTTCAGGAGTTTTTGAGGGAACATCATTCATTCGTTTCTGATATTCATCGAATAACCCTTTTATACGCTTTGACTCCCGATAGGCATTATACAATTTAGCGACTACAGCCCCAATGACCGTCAATATAGCCGTAGGAGCCATGGATATCAGGGTTGCCCTAATCGACATGGCGGCCTTGGAGAACGCCATTTTAATGGAGGCAGAAGTTCTCTGTGCTTTCCACGCTATTTCATTGAATTTTTGGCCGGCATCTTTAGCCGCCCGGCGTGCAGCGGATTTAGCAGCCAACTCAGCCCGGGATATCGACAGAAGTATTTTATTCACCAACCGGCTTGTTACCATAACCATGATGGCGGCAACCGTATAGGTAATTACCGATCTTATATTGTCAGCCGCCACCTTTACCGCGTTCGTTAGCCAATCGATCAAGGCTTTATATTTGCTCTGTACTTCCGTTCCATTCACGAATTCAGTGAATGCATTCTTAAGCCGGTTCACGGAAGTTTCCAAATTATCCGTATCTACGTTGGGAATCATCTTGTCAAGAGCCTCAGCAAACTTAGGAAGAACATCTTTACTCATTAATTTGCCCTGCTTTAACAACTTGTCAAGCCCCCCTACCGATACCCCTGCGGCTTTTGCCATAGCTTGCAGAGCGATAGGTAGGCGCTCTCCCATTTGTAAACGAAGCTCCTCTGAACTAACCTTTCCCTTGGACATCATTTGAGATAATGCCAGAAAGACGCCGTTGCTATCTTCCGCACTCATCCCAAATGCGGTTACTGCACGGGACACAGACTCAAATATTTTCCGCTGATCCATCATAGACATGCCCGATATGGAAGCGGCAGCCGTAAACTTAGCGTAATTCCCGGTCAACGCGTTGATCTCAATACCATATTTCTTCGCCATGTCCAGCAAAAAACGCTGGTTATCGGCGAACTGGGCCATGCTACCGGATACATTCTTCAAAGCAGTGGTAACCCGGCTGGTTTCCCTGGCAACATCGATCAGACGGGATACAAAGTTGCTCAACCCCAATCCACCGGCACCCAGTGCCGCCGCAAAAGTTAAGACCTGCATCTGCATCACTCTTAGACCGTTTTTAACGGAATTCGTACCTCTCTTGAAGTTTTCAGTCAGGAGGTTTATCGCAATCGAAAATGATAATCTACCTGCCATACTATTTATTTATTAGTTTCTTACCCTCTTTCATAAACTGTTCGAAGCGGTCTATATCTTCATTTATTGCTCTTTCCGCTTCCCTGGCCGCCTCTACTTCCTCCCATGGGAATGTTATCAGGTCCATAGCCCCGTTTTTCATCTTCTTGGAATCAATATGCGGCAACATGGTAAAGAATGTCCATAACCGGCTGGCTTCCATCTCTTCTTTACGTTTACGTTCATAGGCTTCAATATACATGGGCAAATCACACAACTCCATTTCCTCCAATGCATATGTAGCATCCAGACCGGACATGATAAGCGTTGACACGATATTGCCTATCATCCCCGGAGTGGTATCGGAATTGATCTTATCTGTACCAGCTCGTTTATTTTGAAACTGGGCCAATACAGACATCCTATTTTCCAAAGACAATACCATCTCACGAACCAATTTCCGGTTGGATAGTGTCTTTTTAAAAACATCAAACGTATATACTTCTCCTTTAGCAACTATTGTGGAGGTATATAACAATGCGTTTACATCCTCTTTATCTGAATAGTCCATTAAAGAAAATGATTTACCCCTGAGTTGTTCCCAGCGGATAACAGCCTTTATTGTCAATCTTGCTTCCATCCAATTTATTAATTAAAAAGGCGGCCATCTACGGACCGCCTTCGATATTCATCATTATTGTATTTCTTATCCTCCCACCCCGACAGGCTCAACCGGGGCAAGGGCGCCAATTCCCTTAAAAGAAACACTGCATGAAACAATCTGTCCATTATCTGATTTAATGGATAAGGACGTGATAATTACTTTACCCGTATAGTTCTTTTGCTTTGTATCCTTAGTGAAAGTTCCACCGAAATTATCCTTATCGGTAGATGCAGAGCTTCCCAAGAAAAAGTCAAGTACCTCACCTGTTATCTGCTTACTCAAAAGAGTGTCAAAGCTCATTGCACCTTCTTTTCGGGTTAACAATGATTCACTTGACAGGGTAAAGCTCTTTTTCCCAGGAAGCGAACCGGCCCAGTCCCCCATCATTTTATTAGAAATATCAATCTCTTCTGTTGAAACATCCAACCCGCAGCTGGAAGCAAAAGCAATAGGTTCATCACCGATGAAAAGCATAAGCTCCCCCCGATAAATGTCTTTGCTGGAATCTAATTTTGTTGCCATTGTTTTTAAAATTTTAGTTTTACGTTTCATATCAATCAATTGAAAACTGCAAGACTTGGAAATATTTTCCGGATTCATAATCCTCTGTAGAATCTTCCATCCTGATTTTCATTACCGGATCTACAAAATCCCCCTCCAAAGCATCATAGATAAGACTTGCCAATTCCTGGGAGCGGGTGTAATTATCACTCACGGCAGTTACGAATATGGTCGGAACCTGACGGGCAACTCCCATCTTGGTGTACTCCTGCTTGAATCCATCCCGTTGATATATAATAAAATCCCCCTCGGTTCCATTCGGGGCAACCAACGGAAATATTTTATCACCTACCATTGTCTTGATACCCAAAGAATCCTGCAAGATAGCCCGTACCTCTGTTGTTACTTTAAACTTGTTCATATTAGTATCTATTGTTGCCGCATCATTATCCGGGTAACCGCTCGCTGAACTGTAGCCATCATCATATCCATACCTTTCTTCCAATCCTGATCGGCAGTATCACTCCAAAAGCGATTAGCAGGCATGATACCGGAAGTTCCCGTAATCGGGTGAGGGCGCTTCACCGTCCCTCTGTCTACCAAATGTGCGTGATGTCCTCTGTAATTGAAGCCGACCACAGCGCCAAGACTACGGCGTTTCACCCGCACGGCAAAAGCATTGTATAAATTATGAGCCGCCAACGCTTTGCGCCCCTCTTTGGTCAAACGACCTTTTTTATAGCTACGCTCTGATAAGCGTTTCCTACCCCTACGGGCAAAGAAGCCGCCGGCGCTTCTGAGCCCTGCCCTTATCGCTTTATCTTTATCAATATCCCCCAATTCAGAAACCGCCATCTCTATTTGAGACAGGGAGGAAACAGTCAACTCAAAAGCTTTGCCTCTACCCGCCATTCTGGCATCTACGTATTTCCCATATATGTAATCGTGGATATGTCTACTAAAAAGATCACTCATATATTCAGTTTTTCAAGTGTGATTACAAGCGTGTTATCTCTTTGTGGATCAATCATCTTTATCGCATATTCCACTCCCCGATAAACAACCCTCTGGTTTTCTTTAATCGCCGGATAATTCCGAACCTGAAATACTATAATACTACCGATAAATTGCTCCATGGCATTCACTCCGCTCTTGTCTGCAACAGCAGACATCTTCCGGCGCGAAGCCTTGCAAGTCAACACCGTTTCATATCTATTGGATACAAAACCGTTCAGGTCCTGGCTTTTCACCTCTTCCCTGAATTCCAGAATCTCACGTAACAGTCCCGCTTTCATTTGGAGTAATCAATGTATGGTTGTAATAAATAGTCCAGCAAACCGACTTTGTCCCGCGCCCGTTCCGCGACAAAGTTGACTTCCCGATCCCGAAACAAACCTCCGGCAACAAGAAGGATAGCTGAGAGAATAGGGTCGGGCAACTTCCCTTCACTATCCTCCAGCGTATCTAGCTCCCGACGTATGTGATTAGCTACAGCCCCCTCAGCGGCGGCAACATATACGCCAATGATACTATCATCATCGGTGTATTCTGCCTCGATGTAAAGGTGCTTCTTCGCCAAATCTAACGATACGTACTTCATGGCTTACTTCATTGAGGCAATGGAGAATGACTCAGGGCGAATCATACCCATATTCCAATAAGAATTAATCACCAAACGTACAACTCCCTCCAACATGCGGGAATACGGATCCACTTTGATTTCCAGCGCTCCCCACTGACCTATAAAGTAGTCATTCCAGTTACCAAAAACAATGCCGAATTCATCTTTAGCGGTCTGCAAGCCTTTAGGCAGGTTATTGGTGCGAAGCGCTTTATATCCGTTAAGAGTACCTTCACCCTTATCGCCAAAAATGAAGCCTCCGGCACCGGAAGCATCTTTCACTTTAGTTTTGGCCTTACCTACCAAAGACGGGTGCATAATGTAAGCCAAATTACCAAAGAGTGCATTGTTGATATCCGCATCGGTTTCCAACTCCACAATTTTAGCCCAATCCATGACACCGTTAATGGCCGGCACTGTCTGAAACAGCCCGTCGGGCGTATTATCATTGTGAGCGTGCGTACCAAATGCGGTTTGCTCAACCTTCTGCGCAATAGCAGCAGCCAACGTTTGTCGAATAATTGCCTCAACCGAAGTATTTTCCTGGACAAGCAACTGCTCGGAGATATCAACATAAGCCGTCAGTCTCTTAGGTTTATAGGCGTCACCTTTACTAAATTGCCCGGCACCGTCTTTGGCTTTAGCGTTTTCACCCTCCCAGAAAACATTGGAACCACTATACTTCGGCCAATAAATATCCCCCTGTAAACCGGTCATAAATCTGGCTCCCGCCTGAGCCAAGACCAAAGAGGATTGAAGCGGCAGCAACAATTCCTGCTGCTCCTGATCAATGACTACTCCCGTAGCCGATTCGGTTGCCGCCGTAAACATTGCCCGCTTCTCCAAGCTCATCGGGATTACCAATGAATTTTGAGATGACCTCGTTACCCCTGCGCTATTATGCAGGCGCGTTGCCGCCTCAATAACGGAAGCATCCGCATCATGCTGTCTCTGTCCGGAAATATAGTTGGCCAATGAACGACGGAGAGAAAAGCGTTCCTGACCGGGTTCTACATGGGGGGTCCCTTTACCTCTGTTCTCGGCCTCCTTGGTTGCAATCTCCATATTAATGTCAGTCATCCGGCACTGGATCTCTCCAAGTTCCGTATTTTCGCCCTCGTTTAACATGCGTTTTTCGGCTCTCGCACCATCAGTTATCGCTTTAGCACGGATAGAAAGCTGGGTTCTTTCGTCTTTTAAATCTGTAATTGATTTTTCTCTTGGCATAATCGTTAAATTAATTATTAAATAATTTTTCTATATTCTCGTAATATTCATCCAACCCTCCGGATTTTCTCTGTTCTTCCTGTTTACGAAAATCTTCTTCGGCCTGCTCCTTGCCTCTCATATAAACCGATGTTTTGCTATATGCGGCATTATATACAGGCGCGACATCATATAAATGATCTATTTTCAATATTGTCCGCTTCCATGTTCCATCACTTTTCTTTTCCCAAGTCTCTTCCTCTACATCAAAGCAAAAAGAACTCTCGGCGATCTCGCCTCTCCGGATATTTTCCATCAGCTCATCTCCGAGCCCAGTCTTTGGAGCCTCAAAACGGTATCTCAATCCCTTGCTATCAATAGATAATGTCAACGAGCCAGTCCCCCGATTGCATCGGGCAAGAATCCCCCGACTTTGGTCATGGTTTAGCAACGCAAATACATCACTTTTCTCAATAACACCATCCAGGGCTCCATGCTCAATCACCTCTTCAAAACTTAAACCGTCCGAAGACACGCCAAAAAGCAAAGCATACCCTTCAACGGTGCGCTTTTCTTCGTCTGACACCACTTGATAGGCAGTATTTCTTATTTCTCTCTTTTCATCCATAATCAATCCTTTTCTTCATTAACCACAGAACTGTCGGACAACTTGGAATTTTTATCTATGACAGGGTCGGCTACCGCACGATCTAATGTTTGTGTATTGACTTGCACAAAGGCTTTATCTCCATTTTCTAATCGGGGCAAATTATTCTCCCGGCGAATTTCATTGGGTGTCATCCCTGCAACATAAAACATATCCTTTGCATATGCGGCCTGCGCCTTTTTGTCTGTACGCAAAATTGCCGATGTATCAAATTCAGCCAATATCCGGCCACGTTCGGATTTAAGAAAAACTTTCCGATTGATCTCCTGCTCAATCTTGGTAATGACAGCCAGCACCGTATCCGTCAGGTATTGAAGCTGCGTAGCCTCAACAGTGGAGTAGCTCGATTTAGACAGGTCAAAAGCCTTAACAGGAGAGACGGAGAAAAAACGGCATAAATCCACCACATTAAACTCCCTGGACTCCAATAGTTGCGAATCCTTGGGACTGATAGTGATCGGCTGGTACTTCATATTCCCTTCAAGCACAGCAATGCCATTGGGTTTCCCCCCTACAGAAGAAGTACGATTTTCCCAAGTTTCATAGATCTGGTCTTTTTGTTTTTTATCCAAGCGACCCTCAAATGCCAAGATACCCGCCACGTTACCGCCACCCTTAAAGAATCCTGCGGCATGCGCCTCACTGTCAGAGGCGATACCCAGCGTTTGCCGGGCATGGGTCAGCGTAGACACCCCAATGATTCCGTCATAAGAAAAGTTCAATACATGAATCATATCCTTAGACTGTACCAGATCCTTAAACCCTGTAATCCTGTAACGTTTTCTACGAATGCCTTTCGCATCTACTATCCATTCTATACCTACTTGGGAAGAAGGAACATAGATTAGTTGTAAATCCGTCCCATCCCTTTCGATATAGGCATAACCGTTACCTGTTAAAAGGACTGAGGCCATCAATGTTTTAAAGAAGACGTACCTGGTCATGTCTTCATTAGGCTCTGTATTCAGAACATGGTAAGCCGGATGCCATTTACACTCCTTCTTAAAACCTTCTTCATCCAATTGATAGGTTTTTAATGGCAAGACAGCCACACTGTCAGAAATCAAGTCCACACACCGATAAACAGTAGAAAGCAACATTGGCTTATCACGGCTCAACAACAGCGATCTTCCACCGGAACTCCAAGCAGCTATATTAGATACCTCCTGTTTGGACGCTTTTCTAATCTCAATATTTAGAATTGGTATTTTCATTGTTTTCCTTTTACCATCTAACCAGAAAATTGTCCGACAGTTAATAGAATTCCCCGTACCGCGGAGACATCAGATAAATGCCAAGGGCTTCCAGCTTGGCTATTACTCCGTCTATTTTCTTCTCTTCAAACTGCTTCGACGGTTTGGTATTTCCATTCCGATCCCGTGCCATAATCACATTGCGGAAACAATGCCGGTTAATGACATTGTTGTCAATCACTGCCCGTCCGGATAATAGCAAGCGCTCCATTTCCTTTGTGGGACGGTTAAAGTTTCCCAATGCTTGGGAAAACTCCTCCATCGGCAACCCCTGATCTGTGGCGTTGATAACAAACTGTGTTGCGTTCCATGCATCATAAGCCACTTTTTGAATGAAAACAATCTCCCGGATACGCATCAGGTCATTGAGTATATAATCATAGTCCGTTACATTGCCCGGCGTAATGGTAATCAATCCCTGCCTACGCCAATCGCCATACAAATCCTTAAATCGTTTTTCTTGTAGCGCCGCCTCTGGAAGATAATACAGGGTTTTAAAGTAATATTTGTCCTGAGTCGGAAACATAAAACTCATACAGGTGAGATCACTCGTACTTGATAAGTCAATACCTGCATAGCAATCCATGTCCCGGAATTGCTCGAAATCAAGATTGGCAGAAGCGTTAAGGATGTAGTGATCCGGTATCCAAACAGTTTCCGCATCACACCACATATTGATATTCTTCGTTTTGATTCCAACTTCTTCTGAAGGAGAATTTATTGCCTTTTGAACCTGTTCCCTCAAATATTTAGGCTTTACTGTGACCCCTAAATTAGGATTACTCTTGCCCCACACTTTTTCATTTTTCCAATCATCCCCTTCATCTAAAGCATAAATCAAAGCAAAAAGGGTATCATCTTCTTTCAAGCCCTTCAACACTTCCGTACACATTTCACGAAACTGGTAGCATGGACCCAATTTATCAAAACCGGCGGTAGTGATAATGATACTCATCGGATCATCACGCATACCCTGCCCGGATTGGAGTACATCTTTCAAACCTGAATTTTTAGCCGCATGGTATTCATCAAGTAAAAACATAGACGGATTAGGGCCATCTAATTTGCTGGAATCAGCGGCAAGCACTTTCAAAAACGACAATGTTTTATCGAAGTTTATTTGATCGCGGAAAGACACAAGATACCGATGCTTAGGATCAAGCCCGGATACAAAGTTACGGCACATTGTAAAACTAACCTTTGCCTGATCTTTACTGTTAGCCGCCAAGTAGACTTCCGCAGCCGACTCGCCATCGGCGATAAGATGATATAGACAAAGTGCAGCCGCAAAAGCCGACTTGCCATTTTTACGGGCCATCTCAATGTATACAGATGAAACCAACCTGCACCAAGAGCCATCCTCATCTTTTTTATAGAATCCGTAGATACTTGCTACTGCAAACTCTTGCCAAGGCAGTAACGTAAACGATTTTCCGGCATGACGACCGGTGTAATGCCTCAACAAAGAAATAAATTCAATAGCATAATCCGCCCGATTCTCTCTAAAATCTATATCATCCCGTTCAAAAAGAACATAAAACCGTTCGACGGCCTGCTTAATAAACTCTCCCACTACAATCTTGCCATCTCTAACATCAGCGGCATATTGATAGTATCCTTTCATCGTCTCTCACGGGCCCCTTTCTTTAAAAATTGGTCTAAAGGAGAATCATTTTTATCTTCTGATTTCATAGCCTTAATATTTCCACGGCTTTTAATAGTCAAACCATACTCTGTCATGATTTTCATTACCTGAGCATAGTTTTTAGTGGCAATATTTTGAGCCGGATTAGCTGCTTTTTCGTATTTTATCTCAATAACGGGGCCTTCTTTAAGCAGGATATCAGTTGCCTGCATATACATCTCGTAGCTGGTTGCAAGCATTCTAATAGCTCCGAGATCAATATTCTGAATAGCTTTTCTAGCATTTAGCTCTTTTACCACATCCTTTATAAACTTCTGTGTTTCATCGGATAAATTATCGGGCATTACAAATTTCACCATATTCTGTTTTTTATAATAACCACATGAATGTCCGACAAATAAAACGTTAATGCTTTAACAAATTCAAAATTTGAAAAAATTCCGTGCGTGTGAAGAAGGGTTGGGCGAGGTTTCGGAAGTCGATTTGCTCAAAATTCAACCCCATACCCGTGGAACAATGTTAATCCAGTTTTAACACAGTGTTTCACGGAAACACTGCCGTGGAACATAGCAGACTGCGTTTTAACATATAGTTCCACGAAAAGTGGAACAAAAAAGCCCCACCTTTACAGATGGGGCCACAAACTATTGCTTAGTTATCGTCAAAAAACAAAAGCAGCAGCTTGACTTATCTTCTTACCTATATCGGTCAATGCACCGGCCAAGGTTTTTAACTCAGCATCATTAAACCGAATGGGCTTCCCGTTGACAATACTTCCATTTAAACGTTGGTAAAACCACTGGGGAGACCTCTTAAAATATGTTTTGGCTAATGCTGAAACAGAGATAAACGGCAACACCGATTCCAACTTCTCTCTTAGTAATATTTCATCCGCTTCTTTGTTGGTGTCCTTGATGCATTCTATCAAACCTTCCGCAAACTGATCCATATCTTGATCCGCCAAAGCTTTCATCTCTTTGTCTACTGCCTCAATCTCCGCTTCGGTATTAGCATTGGCAAAGCGTTCCTTTAGTCTTTCTATATCTGTCTTCATAACTTCTTTATTTAGCCTCCCTGTCTTTCAAGGGAGGCGGTTGACAACTTACATTTCCTTTAACTTTTTAGTTAATAACTCGATTTGATAATCAAGCTCTTGTTTATAATGCCCTCTGTCCTGTAGCTCTTTGTAGTAGCGAAGGTAGAACAGCAAATCCTTCTCTAACTTTATCCGTTCTTTACTTACCGGTTTTTCTCCCATATTGCTTTTGTTTTTTGACACTACAAATATAATAACATTATTGTTATTAAGCAAATATTCCAATAACTTTTTTGTTATTATTTTGAGTTATGTATATTCTGATGGCATTGCTTACAAAGGCTCATTAAGTTGTCATAATCGTATGCTAATGATTTACGCTGTAAAGGATCATTCGTAGTCATGAATGATACGATATGATGAACATCCTCAGCCGGTGTAGCCAATCCCTTTTGCCAGCATACCTCACATAGAGGGTTATTCACCATCTTCCATGCTCGAAGCCTGCGCCATCGCTCTGAATTATATATCTTACGACGGGCATCATCATACATATTATTGCTCTTCTGTTCCCTCTTTTTGGGTTTGTAAATAGTCGGCATATGGTATTTCTCTTAATTGTTTAGAATCTTGAATTATCTGAAATGCTATCATTTTGTAACGATAGCAAAAGTGTTTTATAATATCCTCTTCCGATTCTAACAGGCTGGCCTCAACATCTTGAATGACATAAAGCACCGTGTCCTGAAAGATGTCCTCACGAGATAGTGAGCCATGAAACGTATCGAATTCGACACAACAAAGCGATCGAAGCTTAAGATAATTCTTTCCGATTGCTTCGGCCACCTTAGGATAATAACTATTTCGCTTGTACCTGTTTCTCATTTAGAATCAGATTACCGGAATCATCCGTTATTTCCCTCAAACTGCGCGCAACCATGCTTCTGATTACAACTGACATATTGACTCCCATTTTCTCAGATACCTCTTTCAATAGCATCCAAGTATGTTCATCAAATCGGACTGACCTTCTTTTGTTTCCCATTCCAATACGACTTATTAATCCTCTAAAACATATCAATAATTATAATTCGCCCGCCTAGGCTGATCAAGCCGGCGGCTATCCGTCAGCCGTGACAACTCTTCCTCCTTCCGGTGTATAGAAACCATCAGGCTACCCCGGATATCCGAAAGACGCAACCACTCTTCCAAGGGAGTGTCTTTAGCTCCCAGCTTTTCATTGATCCGGTCTAACTCTTCACTGCTGCGATTAATTTGACTACGAATACACAGTATCCGATCCTGCCTGGTTTGAAATCCACCCAGACCATTACTATCTATCGTTGTTTCCATTTCTGTATCGAGAATTAATATTTCTTCCCGTGCATTTTCCCACGGTGTTCATTATACTTCATCTTCTGCTCAATGTGCCACTCCAAATCCATATCGTAAAATTCGGCAAGCTCAAACACCTGACGAATAGCATAATTAAGACATTCCTCCGTTGTGTATTTGTAATTCACAATATCTTTGATGATAGCATAGCAGTTCTCGGTAAATGACTTCTTCCTGCTTACAATGTATGCAACAATGAATATACCATTCAAATTAATACCCCGAAGACCGGCCATATCAAGCATACGAATAACCGTATCGGCCAATTCATCCTCAACCGTATCTTTGACCAGCCTTTCAAAAGCATCCACAAAAGCCTCAGACATATGATCGGAATTGGAACTGACAACCAATTCAAATTCCGCTTTGTCAGCCCGCCTGCCTTTCCTGTCAGCTTCTACAGCTTTGGACAACTCTGTTATTACAAGCATGAAACAATGATTGTCACTCAATTCTCTATCATGAAATCCATGATCACAGGCATTTTGATAAGCCCTGTTACGAAGGGTGTTCAAATCTAACATAACGTATATCTTTATAAGTTTAACATTCAATATTCTCCGTCCGATGCACTCTTACTTCATTGTACCAGTTCCCTTTATATTCGCGGGCTTCAACGGTAAAGTTAACTCTGATCTTGTCTCCTACTTTGGGAGGGTTCTCAACAGGACCATCGAAACTGCAAACGGAAAAGCGCATCTTACTGTGATAACGTTCGCTGGTTTCCATGATGTACTCTCTCTTCTCCCAGTCTTTACCATCCCTGGTAACTCCACCGGTGGATGGCAGCTCCACCAAAATTTTGCCTTCTGCTTCACATTTCATATATTCAGTTTTTAAATTATAATTTATCAGCCCTTATAAGTCGGTTCCCGACAACCCTGCGGGCTGTATAGGACAAGTTGCCGAAAAGTGTTAAATTTTAGATTTTAAAAACGTAATCACTTAATTTTCAACATTTTAATTGCGCACCATAAGGTGCTTTTTGTATTTACAGATAAAATGCTGATTTTCAATATGTTATATTTTTCTGCAAATGGGCGTAAATATCCCTGTCTGGTAGCCTGATAAAAGTTTGTCCTTAAATTCACGCTCCATGTCACCGATTTCCTCCACGTACTTCTCACGCTCTTCCGGCCAGCTACGGGCAAAATTGCGTATAGTCTCCCATTGCTTTTTAGTCAGCTTACCCGAAAGATAAAGCTTCTTGTAACGCTCCTTGTACCGGGTAACTCCTATCCGGTATATCTCCCTGGCCCTTTCAAGCTGGGACACCTTTACGCCCTTGGCCGCAGACAGTTCTCTGGTAAAGCATATTTCTGACCAGTCCTTATAGAATATACGGCCGATCCTCGACAAGAAGAGGTTGTCCGTTAGCTCCATCAATGAAACAGACTGGTGCTTGTATATCGTTTCGATACGAAGAATGTTAGCCCCGACATTCCGTCCTTTCTCCCCGGCCTCAAAGCTCTTATCATAGACCTTCAGGATCTTCCGGAAATACTTGCTTTTCTCCGTTGTCTGTTGCTTGAACACCGAATAGTTGGCATCGTTCCAAAGGAGCTTTCCTGAGACTTCATACATCTGTTTAATGTAAGAATCGGCAGGAAGGGACATCTTCATTGTGATACCTATCTCGTAATACGTTACCACGGCATTCTCAATACGGACACATAGCCTCAACAGCAGCTCTTTGATTGTCCTTACAGCTATTGCAAAGGTTATCGGGCGGCTGTTATCCAGTTTCCCGGTCTTTCCCTTGGAGTAAAGCTTGCAAATGGAACATGTGCACCGTAACCTGTTACCGCGAACCTCAATGAAACAACCATCAAAGTTGGCGTAAGCGGTAGACTTGTAATAGACTTCATCGCCCTCCGTACACTCCTCCAAATAATTTCGTAAAACGATCGTCTCAATATCCGCCGTGTCAATCGTTGCCTTTATGGTTATCTTGTCGAACATCTCTTCTTCTCTATAAAATACTCACACATTCTAAGGCCGGTTGATCGCCCACAGTCATGTATCGGGCAATACACCATGAAATTCTCAACCGGGCCGGCGCGTCTGCATTGCCGGCAATCACACTTTACTTTCTGCCTGATTTCCTCTTCTTTTCCCTTATTCTTATTCATCGCCTTGCTTTTTGATAGGTTGACGCTTTCAAAGACTTACACCTTCTGCATTCAGAACTGAAGGTGGAATAGACCTTCTCTCCCCGATTTAAAGTTCTGGGGTAGAACCGGTGAAGATAGTACCACTCGCCACAGATGGAACACCGTTTCATTAAACGACCGTCGGGGGAAGTACGGTAATTGTTTCTTTCCCGTCGATGGACCAACCGGCAATTTATACACTCTTCGTCCGTAAGTTTATACCGCCTGCAATGGGATAAAGACTTCTTTCCGCATTTGGCGAATGCCTTGCAATCAATACGCGGGATGGTTTGGGGGATATTCATAAGCTGAGCGTTTTAAGCCTCCCACTCCGGGGGAATCCGAATCCCGGGGAGAAGTCCCCGGGGAGTGGTTTGCAAAATATAAAACTTAACCGGGGCACACTCCCGACGGCATCCTTTGGTACCGGCATTGGTTATTGTTTAACATGTTTCCTGCATCTAAGCAGGGTTGATTTTATGATGATCGCCCTATCTGTCAAGATGGTGGATTCATCCGAACGATGCAGTAATGTGCGCTTCTTAATTCCTATGTCGTTTTCATCCAGATGCTCAAAAATGGCACTGAGAGAACCGAAGTAGTAGTTCTTCTTTTTGAAGATCAAATACACATGTATCACTTTCATATTTTCAAAAGTTCCATATATGTCATATTTGGCGTATCTGCTTCTCTTCTTTCAGACGTTTAACCTCGCCCTGATAATACTTGATCATGGCACTGTACTCAAAGTCGGAGATCTTATTTGTCTGATTCTTCATGGATTCAAGCAACAGAACCGCAGGTTCACCGTATTTCAATATCAGACCACGGCGATAACCCTGCATGTTGCCTTCATCGAAACGATTGCACGATCGGCATTGGGCATTGCAGTTCTTTTCACTGAATCGGGTGGACATGTGCTGCCTGTTTATGTAGTGCCCGCAATCCGCCTGATCCAGAGGCAAAATCCTCCCACAGGAGATGCACTGAAATGTCCCGTCTTTCCTGGCGTCACGTAAACGGATAAAGCGGCTGAACACAGTATCCAACTTGTTCTTCAGATTAGGAGACTTCTTCTTTAAATCAGTCGTTTTCTTTTTCCACATCATGCCTTTGAGTTATTAAGCGGTATTGTTCGTCACTTCGAAAGCGGATGGCGTTTTCGTACCAAGCATCATTGGCGGCCTGATACGCCTGTTCGCCGTTTATATATTCTTCGTCTTTCAACCTGGCAATAATGGCGGAACCTCTATAGGCGGTATCCCAGAACAAAGCTAAATCACCGATCCTGGGAGTCTGCTCTATATGGTCCGTTTCCTGACAGAAGAAATCTGAAAGATTCTCCGGTTCAAATGTGATTATTAACCTATTGTCTACAGCCTCAACAGAGACATGCCGACATTCGGGGGGAATACTAAAGTTTTGTATCTTCATCTTATTGGTCCAGTTTTATTCTGTTAAGAGTCATACGGAATCCATTTAGATTCCGTATGCCAGCTCTTTTATTTAGCTATCTTCAAAAACTCAGGAGCAATTCCATAAAGCGGCGTTTTCCCATCCCACCGGTCAATGAACTGCTTATAAAGAATCTCTTTCGTCAATCCCCTTGACCGGATAATAGCCTGCTCGGTTTTCAGTTGTTCGAGTTCATTAAGCTTTTTCTGCTCCTCAATCTGCTGGTCTAAAACTGAAATATTAGTGTTTACCTCATTTCGGCTATCAATCTTTTCCTTAACCTTATCTGAAAATTCCAATTGAGCGGAAAAGGTTAACAATTGCAGTCCACGTTTATCAAACTCTTTCTCAACGATTTGCTCCAGACGCTTTTCAAAGACAAGCGATCCGCCATCTGCCATAAGACTGTCGGTTTTGTACTTCCGGCTCTCTTCCTTTATAAGATCGTAGATGCGGGGTTCTAATATGTTATCTTCCAATGACTGCATAAAACCGTCTTTTCCGGTTTCCGTTTCGGCTTTATCAATATGTTTGTTATCAAACACGACATCTATAGCACGACTCTTTATTACCTTATAAGAGTATGAAGGACGAGCGTTAAATTCAGTATTATCAGCTGCCTTTAATGTTACCGGTGCACTGAACTCTCCCCGCTGGTCAAACAACGGAACCTGGAACAACTCTGTCCCCCATTCCCACGTTGAAACTTTGCCGGAGACTACCTTAAAATCTTCCTTGCCTTGCTTGCCGTAGTTTTCCATAAGGACGCCGGCATAGTTAGGGGCAACTCTTTCACATGAAACCAATACCAATAAGGCCATAAAGACCAACATTAAACTAATCAAATTTTTCATTTTTAATAATTTTAGTAAGTTTGTAAATAAAGAAAATTATTGTGGCTGTAATTATTGCCACGCCCAGCCATGCGTGGAGATGATTAAACACCCTATTGCCGATAGCGATGCCCACTATCAGGACTGTAAATGGCTTGATATACTTATTCATATCTATACTGATTTGAATTTAATAGGCGATTGAATCATAGAACTGCCGATTACGCAAATACTCCTTTACCACATCCGATGAAGTGGCACGATCACCGATACGATCATAGATGTACTGGTACTTCTCAAAACTCATACCCGAGAGGATATCATCATTCATCTCTACGTTGCCGGCATAGATGCAACCGGCAACCGTAACTATGCTTATGATGACCGTAAACAGATGCTTGGAAAGACTATTCATGTTCTTCATCGGTTCGTTTATTTTTAAGAATTGAATCAATATCACTTATTTTATAGCGACGCTTCCCGCCTATCTCAACAGGACATAAGTATCCCTTTTTGTTCCAACTCCATAAAGTACTACGATTAACACAAAGCATCTTTGCGGTTTCATTGACGGTTAAATACTCTTCATCCGACTTCATATTAGAGGCCAAAACCTCTTTGATCGTCTGTTTTATAATATGATCCGCAAACTCTTTCAAATCAGTAGATTTTATTGTTACACTTAAATTTGAATCACTACTCAGTATTTCTTTAATGCCCATTTGTTACCTCCTTTCCTCGCTGATTACCATTCAAAATGTAGTCATAAAGCCTCTGATCATCTTCTATCCGGAGATATACCTGGTCTTTATTGGTCTGCTCTATGCAGTATTTACGAAGTTCTATATCACTAAGAGATAAAGGTGGAGTAATGGTGCCTTTAGGCGTGGCGCTTTCGGGGCTGAGGCTGGATTTAAATATAGTCCCTGATTTGAGATTAAGCCCTTTTTCGAACTCATATAGTAAGTGTTTTGCCTCATTGTTATAGCCACTATCAATCGTATTACTACATCCTTTTACGGATTTGTCAATCGCCTTCTTTGCTTCCTCAAACTCTATACGGCGATTAATTTCGGATTGGTCGATCGAGACCTTTATATCGCAATATTGATAAATGATAACCGCCCCTAACACCAATATGAATGCGGCGATTAATGTTAAAAAGATAATTGTTCCTGTAGTCATTGTTACTTCTCCTTATTGTTTTAATTTAGTTATTACTCAAATTCTATTGTTTCATCTCCCTGGTAATGATCCGCGAAACATACCAGACATACTGTTATCATTTTAGTGCCGGGATGTCCGGATATGATAGCCTCAACTTCGATACTGATACCTTCACCCGGTTCTATTTCGATTCCGCAATCTTCGCAATGAAGATGATCGGGCGGGCATTTGCACAGATCAGGACAGAGGCGGCAATTGCCGATACAGTTCGGTTTTTCTTCCACTGTCAATCTTTCCTATTTTAATCTCATTACTGCTGTTGTATCAATCCGGCCGGCGCTGGACACGCTAAATAGATATCCTTTCTTTTTCAGCTTAATAGCTGCATTGCGGATAGAGTACTCTTTGAAATCTTTGATGTTGATTTCAATAACTTCTTTTACGGACATATTAGCCAATGTTCCGATTAATGATTTTTTGGTCACGAAATTTGTTGTTTCCATAATTTAATATTATAATTGTTGATTATTTCAAATTGTAATTCGTGGTTAATAGGGTTTGATATTAATCACGATGCAAATATATAGGATTACCTATAACATTCATAATTAAAACTATTAATATTATAGTATATCCTATAAATAATATTAATCCGTAAATAACATTTTAATGGGAAACACTATTAATCAAAGAATTAAAGAAATAATAGAAGCAAGCGGAAAAACTATAAACTCGTATGCGGCTACTGTTGGAGTGTCACAGCCTACTTTAAAAGCATGTGTAGACGGAAGTAATAATCCCAGTTTTGACACACTACAAAAGATACTTAAAGGAAATCCTATGATATCAGCTGAATGGCTAATGCGTGGAGTCGGAGAAATGCTTTTACATGACCAGCCTCAGCAAAGGGCAAGTTTTCAAAAATTTAATGCTGAGATAGAAGTAGGAGAAGATGGATATTTAAAATTCAAAATAAAGAAATAAATTATGAGCCAAAACATCAACGATTATCTTTTGTACTTTCACTCTGGCGGAAATCTAAATAATAAATTCAGTTCTGCAATATGCGAAATGGAAAGCGATTTAGGAAGAGATACAAAGATAGTATATGTTTTTATCTCAGATGTCATTGACTGCGACAGTGATTTTCCGCTATGGGTTTTTAGCGAAAATTCTATTATAAGAATCCAATACAATGATAGAACAAGAGAATATTTAATAATTCCCAAAAATGCAATATCTAATATCGTATTAAAATTTTCACATAAAAGCACATCTGTTGAATTTGAATACTCAGGAACCCCTTATTCGCTCATAGCCCATGCTCAACGGAATAAAAATCTCCTTGCTGAAATATGCAACAGTGTATTTAATATTTAAATCCCATAGACCTAATAGGTTATTAAAATTGAGCCCCAAAAGCGATTACTATCTCCTAAAACAAAATTATACTCGTGAAAAATTGGTTTAAATCATATTGGAGCGCATGCTTATCTATAATAGCAGTAGTTATTTCTATTGCGGCTCTATTTAGAACTGAGCCGTTAACTTTATCTGACTCATTCCTCGAATGGGCAATAACCATATGTATCGCGCTTATTAGCATCGGCGTCGTAATGGTACTAGGATATCAAATATATAATTCTACCACCTTAGATAAAAGAATGAATGATATGTTTGATAAAAAGACAGAAGGGGTTAGGGAAAGTTTAAGTATATCTAATGCACGGGCTATTACCGCTGTTTTATATCAGGCGGAAGGCATTAATTTAAAATTAGCCATGGGGACAAACGACTACATATCCGTCTCTAAAACATTGTCACAAATGGTGGAATGCGCTATGCTTCTTAATGAAAACGATAGAATAAGCGATATAGCAAAGCTTATAGCAAACTCAAAGCTGATAATAGACAACAGAGGAGTTAAGATCGATAGTTTGAATGAATCATTTCTAAAACTTTCTCAAATCGTTTTAACTCGTTTGCCCGCATCTGATGTTCACGCTCAGCAGCTTCTTCATCTTGTTCAGGAATTGGAAGCTTCGGCGGATAACGATGACAAAGGTGTGCCCCAAAAAGAAAAGCGAGAATAGAGATAGATATACAGATAATGCAAGCAACATAATGTTTTATAAACTAATTGCTCCAAATATACGTAAAAAGAGATTATATACAACATATGGAAAAGGATAAAGATATACGCTGGATACAGCGATACAATAGCTTTCACAAAAAGGATATAGTAGATAAATAAACTAATATAATTATTAACCTAAATATGAAAATCAAACAAGATAAAGAACTATTAGAGATAATTGATTCTTATAATCAATTTATGAAAACAGAGAAATATGTTCGTACATCAATTACAGTTTCAAAACCTAAAGAAAACCATAAAGAATCACTTTATACTAAGGAAGAATTACATGCAGTTCATCCTCTAGGTAACACATATATAACATGTGAAGTAAGAAATGGAGATCAGCGTGATTGTACTTTACAGATTTTATCTGATATAATAAGCAAAAAAGTAATGTTTAGATATGATACAGGTGGAGGTACCCACAAAAACGATGCTCCCCATATCCCTCTTCGCATGCAGAGTGTTACTACACCGCATTTTCATCGATATGATGATAATGGTTATTTCTTAGCCTATAAAACAGATAAGTTAAATGACCCCAAAGAATCAAATGCTTTATTTGATATTGAATTTGGATTTCCTTATTTTTGCCAAGAAGGAATTATCTTTGCTAGCGGTACTCGTGACATACCAGCTCTAAGGGTTGGAAGAGAAGGGGCAATTCCATTTAAATATGATGACGTAGACCCATTAGAGGGAATATTTTTTTAGAATATGAAAACAATTATTGAAGATATCATTAGTTCCTATAATTCTTTATGGAAAATAAAGTATCATGGAAAAACCATAGAGATTGTTACGCCTATAGCAACAACCAATAATATATTTGTATCTGTCTTTTTAACTCAGCGAGATAATGAATTCGTAATAACAGATGGTGGATGGATAGATGGTGGAATCTATGAATGTGAAATAGCTCTTGAAGATCGAAATTATTATAAACTATTTCAATATTACATGGATGATTATGACATACAATATTTAAATGCAAAAGGAAGAATCTATTATTATAAGAAGATAAATAGTGCACAATTAGTCCCTAATTTAATATATGATGTATCTAGCTTTATTAATGCGGTAATAAGTTCTTCTTTTATATCTTTTGAGGAGAAAAAAGAACGTGAAGAAACCGGAGTATTTCGTCGTAGGGCTAGTGAGTTTATTCATCAATTGGTAGATACAGAACATTTAAAAACAAATTATTCAATCCATGAAAGCCTTGGACTAATAAAGTTTAATGCTGTAGTTACTCGTAAAAACCGTATGACACTTGTTAATTATGTAACAGGTTCTAATGATAGCAATTTTATTTTAAGTTTAGGACGCTCTAATCTTAATTTCGATATGGTAGAAAAGCATGCGATTAATAGCATGGTAAAGCACAAAATAACATTAATTGATGATACCACAAAGATTATTCAATCTTCCAGAGTGAAACCTTATTTAAGGATAATCGGTTCCAAGGATGGACGAATAGGATTAAAATGGGGTGAAAAAGAACGGCTTAAAGAACTAATAGAATAAATAAACAATTCTCTAATGAATTTGTAGAGGAAGAGACTAAAAATTATTTAAACTGGGCTTTAAACAAATTTGGTGAGAATTTTGTCCCTCAAAAACTTATGGATATGTATAATTTATAAAATGGAGAATTAAAAACGTAAAGAGTCAGTTTAATGAAATTAGCCTCAACCCAGAGAATAATATCAATATCAGAAATTCAACATACAACATATGGAAAAGGATAAAGATATACGCTGGATACAGCGATACAATAGCTTTCACCAAAAGGATATAGTAGATAAATAAACTAATATAGTTATTAACCTAAATACACTACAAATGAAAATGCAAAAGAGCCCTTAAAAAATATTTTTAACCCGCGGTAATGTAATATGGCTCAATTACAATCCCGCATAAACAATCAAAAACTATGAATAAAAATCTGAAGAACAAACTGTATGTGATAATCTTCACATCACTACTATTCTACTCCTGTGGAGAAAATAATGTAATTGCTTCTTTTGATCACTCAACTAAACCGGAGAGTTTTAAAGACATTTCTTATAAAATCCCCGTCTCGGATGCTGTCTTCACAGTCCTCGATGTGATTAACTCTACAACAGGAAGTACCCGGAGTGCTTCTTCGGCGGAAATCGAAAACATCGAGGTTGTAAAAACGACACCAGCAATAACCCGTTCATTGAAAGCAAATTCATTAAGTAGCGATACATTGCTATACATTATCAATTTTAAAGATGGAGGCTTTGGAGTAGCAGCAGCAGATAGCAGAACCGCACCTATTTATGCATACTCAGATAAAGGACGTTTTAACTTAAAAGACACATGCCAGGTTCTTGCTTTAAAGATGTTCATAAAAAGTGCTATACACACTATTTTGTATGATATCAATAATCAAGGAAATAATCCGAGATTCGCTGAAATACCCGAAACCAGAAATGAATTACTAGAACAAGTAGGTCCTTTCATGGATATAGAGTGGTCACAAAACAACCCTTATAATAAAGAATGTGTCATTGGCACAGAATATGCCAAAGCTGGATGTGTAGCCATTGCAACAGCACAGATATGTGCATATAATAAATATCCAAACACATTCGAAGGATATAATTATGATTGGAATACCATTTATAAAATCAAAAGTAGTTCAGACCAATACAAGTACCCCGATGCAACGAATCAATTAGCGCATTTTATTAGAAGAGTGGGATTAAATGTAGGTATGAAATATGGAGTGAAAGAAAGCGGCGCTAAAAGTGAAAAAATCCCAGGTCTATTAAGAAAGATGGGCTATACATGTAGTGATTTAATTAGCTATAGCGACAAAGGACTAGTCGAGTCTTTAAAAGCCGGGCACCCAGTATACCAATGTGGATTTGATAAAGAAAGCGACTATTTCATCTTTCAAACACATTCAGATGGCCATGCATGGGTAGTGGATGGCTATCGATATGAAATGTTAAACATTAGAATATGCAGACCAAGAAGAGGCGAGATGGACTGTGACTCTGAAAAGAGACGTTTTCTATTTGTACGCAACAACTATGGATGGGGAGGGTTATATAATGGATGGTACCAGCCATTTGTTACAATGCCTAATGCTAACGGAAAGAGAATCCCAACTTTCGCATTTAAACCTAGAATGATAACCAATATACACCGATGAAAAAAATATATATATTATTATTGTCACTCTTGACTCTTTGTTCATGCGAAGAGCAAAAAATAACAGGAGCTTTATTTTCAAAAAGCTTCCTACAAGGATTTATTGATATTAAAGAAATTGCATCCGGAAACATAAGCAACAACGATGAATTGTATTTTATGTTTCAAGGTGACAACATTGCCAGGGGCAACCCGCTGTATGATGAACTTTGCACTAAATATGGTGATGTCAGCTATAATCGCTATATGGTTCCTTTCTCTAATCCGTGCCTAGTTGACACTATTACTTCACTTGATTTAATATGCAATACCGATTTTGACAATAACCATAAAAAGGGAAGTTCACTAAATGATATTGCAATACTGTATTATTCCTCACCATTGGAGTTTATAAAAAGCGGGTATAAAGAATATCCTAAAACAGAAGACACAACACCCGCCCCGTATAGACCCTCTAAGGAATACTATCCTTATTCTAAGTCATTTTCAGATTTAAAAGGCGAAGAACTGATTCTTTTATATCAGATGGGTTATATTAAATTTCTGGTACACCCATTACAAAGTAGACAAAGTATCACTTTTAGGGTGCAGACAAAATCAGGAAAAACAATCTCAACTGATTTTGAACTTAACTTTGCCCCAACAAGGAAATAAGGATCATCATAGCTATTCATTCGAATACCATAAAATATCCCGGGTCCTAATTGGCCCGGGATTTATTTATGCTTCTACTTGATCTGAGCAATGTTCCATTAGCTCATCAATCATCTATACGATGCAAAATGTTGTGCAAAAGTTGTGCAACCCCAATAAAAGCAAAACGCTAATTACCTTATATTTAAGAAATTAGCGTTTAAAAATGTACTCCCGAAGGGAATCAAACCCTTATCTTAGGTACCGGAAACCTACATTCTATTCGTTGAACTACAGGAGCATTGTTTTTATGCGACGACAAAAGTATAAAAAATCTTCGCATTTTCCTAATGATTCACCTTTTTTTGTAGTATTCATCTACCGAACGCTATATTATCAAATATTATTTTGCAACTCTTATGCTATATAAAACGATCAATTTGATAACATTTTAGCCTATTATTCATACAGATATAGATATTATTCATATCTTTGCCGACAAATAACAATCAATAAACCTATGAGTTACCTAATAAAACCTCAGAATTATAAACCTTTGCTTGACCTGAAACAGACAGAACTGGGCATCAAACAAATTAAAGAGTTCTTCCAGCTGAATCTTTCTTCGGAGCTGCGTCTGCGCCGTGTCACAGCCCCACTCTTCGTACTCAAAGGAATGGGTATCAATGATGACCTGAACGGTATAGAACGTCCTGTCTCATTTCCCATCAAGGACCTGGGCGATGCACAAGCGGAAGTAGTACACTCACTCGCTAAATGGAAGCGCCTGACCTTGGCAGATTATCACATTGAACCGGGTTATGGTATTTATACGGACATGAATGCCATCCGCTCGGACGAAGAACTGGGCAATCTGCATTCACTTTATGTAGACCAGTGGGACTGGGAACGGGTAATTACTGCCGAAGACCGTAATGCCGACTTCTTAAAAGAGATCGTAAACCGCATTTATGCCGCTATGATCCGTACGGAATATATGGTGTACGAAATGTACCCGCAAATCAAACCTTGCCTGCCACAGAAGTTGCACTTTATCCATTCGGAAGAATTACGCCAGTTGTATCCCGATATGGAACCTAAATGCCGCGAACATGCCATCTGTAAAAAGTATGGAGCCGTATTTATCATCGGCATCGGTTGCAAGCTGAGTGATGGCAAGAAACATGACGGACGCGCCCCGGACTATGACGACTATACCAGCAAAGGGTTGAACGACCTACCCGGACTGAATGGTGACCTGTTGCTCTGGGACGATGTGCTGCAACGCTCCATTGAGTTGTCTTCAATGGGTATCCGTGTAGACAAAGAGGCTCTTTTACGCCAGGTGAAGCAAGAGAATCAGGAACAAAGACTGGAACTCTATTTCCATAAAAGATTATTGAATGATACGCTTCCACTCTCTATCGGCGGCGGTATCGGACAATCGCGTTTGTGCATGTTCTACTTACGCAAAGCTCATATCGGCGAGATTCAGGCAAGTATCTGGCCGGAAGAAATGCGTCGTGAATGTACAGCCCTTAATATACACCTTATTTAATAGCCTATGAACGTACAAATAGAAGAGAACTGGAAAACTCATTTAGAACCAGAATTTGAGAAGGATTATTTCCGCACACTGACTGAATTTGTCAGAAGTGAATATAGCCAGTATCAGATCTTTCCCCCGGGAAAGTTGATATTCAATGCATTCAATTTATGTCCGTTTGATAAAGTAAAAGTAGTCATTATCGGTCAGGACCCCTACCATGGTCCCGGTCAGGCACACGGCCTTTGTTTCTCGGTGAATGACGGAGTAGCCTTTCCGCCTTCTCTGGTGAACATTTTCAAAGAAATAAAAGAAGATATCGGCACGCCAGCCCCGTCCACCGGTAACCTGACAAGATGGGCCGAACAGGGTGTCCTGTTGCTGAACGCCACCCTGACAGTACGCGCCCACCAGGCCGGTTCGCACCAACGTCGCGGTTGGGAAGAGTTTACAGATGCTGCCATCCGTGTCCTGGCCGAAGAAAGAGAAAATCTGGTATTCATCCTTTGGGGAAGTTATGCACAAAAGAAAGGTGCCTTCATTGACCGTAACAAGCATTTGGTACTCAGTTCGGCACATCCTTCTCCCCTCTCTGCCTACAATGGCTTCTTTGGGAATAAGCATTTCAGTAAAACAAACGAATACCTGAAAGCCCATGGAAAAACAGAAATAAACTGGTAAACAGAGCAAACTATCAAACGATAGTCGATAAACGATCAACAGCCGGCAATTTATGCTTAAAATTTCTATAGCATAAATTGCCGGCTGTTGATCGTTCGTCCATCAGATATTTAATACCACTGAATATTACTTTGAGTCTGACTTCTCTTATCCCACTTCAAGTCACGCAGGATACTTGCCGTAGCCCGAATCGTAAAATTATAATAGCGATAGCGGCCGAAAGGCGAAATACTGGCAGACATATTGAAGCAATGCAAATCACGTGTAATCGTGCAAGAAGTCTGAGTGATCTCCTTTGCCTCGAAATCATATCCGGAATTGAATGTAAACGACCAATTATTGGAAATCTTCAGGTTACCCGACATGTTGATATTTTGCGTATACTTAAACGGATAACGCATCGTATTACGATTGATCGGCTTACTGCGATCCTCGGAAATACGGAACGAATAGTTCACATTCAGCGACCATGGCATCTTAAATACCTGATAACCGTCACGATCCGCCTGTGCTTTTTCTACCCTCTTCTCAGTAACCGCTTCGTCACCGGTAGAATTTCCTTTTTCTTCGTCAGCACCGTCCTTTTTCTTCTTTTGATCGTTATCCTTATCTTTCCCGAACAACTTCTTCCAGGTATCATTATTGAATGTATAGTTGATGGAAGATCCCCATCCCTGGAAACGCCCGAAGCGGCCATAAGACCATTCGGTGCGGTCACCCACTATTACATTACCCGACTTATCGAATGTATAGGCATAGGTTGCGAATACCGCGTTCATATTCAGCGTATAGTTATTAAACTTCTTGAACTTCATACGCAAACGCATATTCAGGTTACTCCATGGTTGCTTCTTTGCAGCCATATTATAAGAAAGATTGAAACCGATTTCATCAATCAAACTGACTTTCACAAGAGAGTCTTTCTTGTTACGGTATTTCATCTCCAAGTTGTTCGACACATCAAAACTAACCGTTCCGGACTTTTCACGCGGAGCTGTACCAAACTGCTGACTGGAATAAGGCGAGTAATACTGATCATTACCGTCTGCATCACGATAATATTCCCAGAATTGCCCGAAACTTGGAGAGCCATTCAATGAAATCTGCGGGGTAAAGACATGGCGAATCTGTATCTCTTTTTTCTTCATAAACAGCGGCTGGTACATACCATACATCTTGGTACTTAAAGCTAGGCTGGCCGAATAGTTGAACACCCGATAAAATCCATGAATCGTATCGCCGGGGTGTGTATCCCATTTCCGGGTAGTTTCGTCATAGCTCTTCATCACCTTACGGGTATACCAACGCTCAGTGTAATTAAATGAAGGTACCACCTGCAAATACTTGAAAAGAGTGAAAGTTGCCTGTACCGGAATGTTATGCTGCATTGCATTCTCCCATTCCCTGAAACCGGCTTTAAACAAACGGTCGTCTTTTGTCTTCAGGCTGTTAGTCAGACGTCCCGAATAACGCAATGAGATCTTTTCGTACCAACGCTCCTCACCTACCGCACGTTTACGCTTAAAAGGGAAAATAGTACTCAGAGTAATATTCAAGTCAGGCAGGGTGACAGCAATGGAAGAGTCACGCATGGTTTGCGCTATGTTGAAAGTACCCGCGAGTGTCAGCTTCTGATCCGGGAAACTACGAGAGTAGCTTACACTCGAAGTTTTTGTATTCTGGGTCATCAACTGAGAATTATAGAGGTTGTTGATATTGGTACGTTCGTAACTACTGGTAGCGAAGTTTACACTTGCCGAGAAAGTGCTGTTGGGACTCGCCTTCTGGTCTTGCCGGTGATTCCACACAATCTTGAAATCTTTAGCAACCGAGTAGTCCGGCATACCTTTATCCCCAAGTTTGGTTACCTGATAGCCGGCCTGTAACGAACCGGAATATTTATAACGCTTGTTATAATTGGTTTCCATATTGGCGGCCCATGAACCTTTAGTAAAAATATCGGCAGTCAGCTTGAGGTCCATCAGGTCACTGACAGCAAAATAGTAGCCACCACCGGTCAAACCGAAACCACGGCTGGAGTCATCCATATAACTCGGCATGACAAAGCCCGAAGAATAGCTGCTGGAAAACGGAAAGAAGAAAAACGGTACGGCCAAAGGCAACGGTACATCTTCCACTACCAGATAAGCAGGCCCCGTTACCACATTTTTCTTAGGACGGACCTTGGCTTTGGTCAACTGCATATAGAAGTGCGGATGATCGTGGTGGTCGCAGGTCGTATATCGTCCATTCTCCATGAACAGTTCATCGTTTGCGCCTTTCTTCGCATTGTTACCTACCACGTAGCCTTCCCCCTGCTGGGTAACGACGTTATTGATAAATCCTTTTTTACTCTTGAAGTTATACCGGATAGCCTTCGTTTCATAAGGAGTCTCTCCATCCTTAAACACCGGTTTCCCCTTCTCCACTCCCACAGAGTCGATCACTCCACGGGCATAGACCGTACTGCTGTCCATGTTCATGGTGATAATTTCGGCTCCCAGCTCGATGTTCTCGTAGTTCACCTTTCCATCTCCATACAAATGGGCAAATCCTCCTTGTGTAAAGACAATAGAGTCATTAGCAGAATATACAACGGGAGCGTCCAGGGGTTGTTTCTTTTTCTTCACCGATTCCGCCGACAATGTATCGGCCTTCAATACATTGGCTTTCAATGTATCGTTTTTCAGTGTGTCGACTCTCAGTGAATCGTTCTTAGGGGGTGAATAGACCACCGGCCCTTTCAACTCCCTGACACGGCGACGCTGAGCCATAGCTTCGTACGGAAGCATCAGGAGGATCAACAGTAGTATGGATGATATTATCGTATTTGCTTTCAATGGCGTCATTAACTAATAGAGTTTACGCTTGAAGGGGCAAAAGTACACAATCTTCACCAAATATACTTGAGAATCTTCATTTTTAATTCTTTTTTAGGCACTAAAGAAATAGCTTACACCAATTGTTAAAACGTTGCAAACCTTCATCTCCATACTTGGCGATGCTCTTACGAGCCCCCTCCACAGTTTTCTCACGGTCGAGATGGGTTTTCGAAAAAAACTTGTCGGCAAAGCAAATCACTTGTTCTTCCATACTTACCGGCAACATTTCGCGATGGGGGACAGGAAGTTTTTGATCCATAATATCTTTCAGTGAAAGTCCCGCCCCGGTATGCCGTTCACAGACTAATGCGTGTCGGGGGAAACCTTCCTTACGGACAAGTCCGGCTCCGAGATATCCATGACAAATGTAAGGTTCCGTCCCAAAACATTGAATACCCGGAGCATGTGTCAGGAAGATACCAATATCATGCAACATGGCGGCTTCTTCCAGAAAGACAGTATCCAGATTCAGTTCCGGATGTTTTCCGGCGATCCATAGAGCTTTATCAGCCACCGACCGGCTATGCACGTTCAAAATATGTTTCAGTTCATTATCCTGAGGATAATATTTGTCTATCAAATCAAGCACTTTCATATTCTATTATTCATTAATTCAAAAACCACTTGCCATTGGTTTCCGGAATGGAAACCCTTCATAAGCCAAGTGTGTTCGATTGGTTTCTTAAGCACATTTCTTTCCTTCTTTACCCCTCTTTCCCGGCCTTGTTTAGTGGGCTCGGACTCGTGTGCCCATCAGCCCGGATACCCGAGCCCGCTGATGAACAAGTCAAAAGTCGTTAATACTCCCATTCAGGCTTATCCAAGAGGGCAAACCGGCTAAACAAATTAACTTCTTCCACATAGAAAACAAGTCATGAATGAGGAAGGTTCCTGCCAAAGGCAAAGATAACAACTGTTTTTTAATACGGAATGAAGATAATCAAAAGAATTGATTGTATATTTGTGCATTTCATAGTAACCCGGAAAACGGATCTGATATCATATTAAAAACAATCCAATATTTATTCCTATGACAAAACCTTCTTACAAACAGTGGATAGCAGCCTGTACTCTCACGAGTACATTGCTATTGGGAGCCTGCGGTCCCGCTCCCGTTACCAGAGACGCATCAATCGTACCGTTGCCTAACCAAATTCAACAATCCGGCAACGCTTTTGTACTAACCCCGAACACTACAATCGGTACCACCGACCCGGAATTACAGCCAGCCGCCCAATACCTGAAAGAAATTCTTTCGGCCGCCACGGGCTACGACCTTCAGGTTAAAGAAGGCAAGGGGACAATCACTCTTGCGAAAGCCAACATCGAAGGAAAAGAAGGCGCCTATACACTTTCGGCAAAATCAGACCGGATAGACATCACAGGCAACTCTTATGGAGGGGTGATAGCCGGTATCGAATCGCTTCGCCAGTTATTCCCACCGCAAATCGAATCCAAACAAATCGTAGACAGTGTGGCATGGGCCATTCCCACGGCAGAGATTCAAGACGCCCCCCGATTCGAGTGGCGCGGGATTATGCTCGATGTATCCCGTCACTTCTACACCAAAGAGGAGGTAAAAGAATTACTCGACCTGATGGCACTCTACAAAATGAATAAGTTCCACTGGCATCTGACAGACGATCAAGGTTGGCGCATCGAAATAAAAAAATATCCGTTACTGACGGAGAAAGGCGCATGGCGTACCTTTAATTCACACGACAGATCGTGTATGAAGTCCGCTAAATCAGAAGACAATCCGGATTTTCTGATTCCGGAAAATAAACTCCGCATCGTCGAAGGCGACACGTTATATGGCGGATACTATACGCAGGAGGATATCAAAGAAGTGATTGAATATGCCAAAGTACGCGGGATAGATATCGTTCCCGAAATTGACATGCCGGGACATATGCTGGCTGCTGTCAGCAACTATTCCGGAGTAGCCTGTACCGATAAAGTAGGCTGGGGAACCACTTTCTCCTCACCCGTCTGCCCCGGAAAAGAATCGGCAATGGAATTCTGTAAGAATGTATATAGTGAACTGATCGACCTGTTTCCCTACAAATATGTACACATCGGAGGGGATGAAGTTGAAAAAGCAAACTGGAAGAAATGTCCCGATTGCCAGAAACGTATGCGGGATAATCATCTGAAAACCGAAGAAGAGCTGCAATCCTGGTTTATCCACGATATGGAGAAATTTTTCAATGCAAAGGGGAAAGAGATGATCGGCTGGGACGAAATCATCGAAGGCGGACTGAGCCCGACGGCTACCGTAATGTGGTGGAGAAGCTGGGCAAAAGATGCTCCCGCAAAGACAACTCAACAGGGGAACTCCATCATTTTCACTCCAAACGGACAGTTCTATCTGGATTATCAGGAAGACAAAAACTCTGTACGCAATATTTATAACTTCAATCCGGCAATCGAAGGATTGACTTCCGAACAACAGGCATTAGTCAAAGGCGTACAAGGAAACATCTGGTGTGAATGGATTCCTTCACGCGAACGCATGCAGTATATGGCTGTTCCACGCTTGCTGGCTATCGCCGAACTGGGTTGGAGCCAACCCTCACAAAAGAACTGGAATGACTTTGCACAACGCATGGCAAACCAATTCGAACGCCTCAACATCATGGGTATCAATTATCGCATCCCCGACTTGGAAGGCTTCCATCGCAACAATGCTTTTATCGGTGAAGGAACCGTAAAGGTAACCTGCCTCGATCCCAATGCCGAAATTCATTATACGACGGACGGCAGCACTCCTACTCTGCAATCGCCTAAATACGAAGGGCCTATTCAAGTAAAAGAAACAACGGACTTTACGTTCCGCACCTTCCGTCCCAACGGAAAAGCCGGTGACATCTCCCGGACACGCTTCATCAAGAGCGAATATGCTCCGGCTACGACTGTCACTCCCTCTACCAAAGGATTGCAAGCTGAATGGTATGAGTTTAAAGGCAACAAGTGTGCAGACATCACTAAAGCACCGCTGAACGGAACTTACCCGATAGAAAAAGTTATGATTCCCGAAAAGGCAAAAGGAAATATAGGACTGGTTATCAAAGGGTTTATTAATGTGCCGAAAGATGATATCTATACCTTTGCCCTTTTGTCGGATGACGGCAGTACGCTGGTAATAGACGGTGAACAGGTGATCGATAACGACGGACCGCACGGGCCGCGTGAAGTTATCGGCCAGAAAGCATTATCGAAAGGGTATCATCCGATAGAAGTACGCTATTTTGACCAAAACGGTGGCCAACTGAAAATGAAGGTAACCGGCACTGAAGGAAACGAAATTCCGACAAGTGACTTATATGCAAACTAACATTATTGTTCAAAGGATAAATTGACATGACACACAAGGGTGTGTCATGATCCACCACAGAGTAACACCGAATTCCACAGATCGAACTTAGTCTATTATTGATAAACGATATTTATCTGTGTAAATCGGTGTACTCTGTGGTGAATACGAGTTTAGGTACACCCTCCGATACACTGATTATAATTCAGTTCCGCTCCATAACACAAAAAATCGATATCATGATAAAACTTAAACTAAGCATTCTTGTATGGGCGATCGGCTTATCGATGACCGCCTTTTCTCAAACAACTTCGTCTTTGCGGGCGAAAGTGTTAACCTTGAACGACTATCCGGATGCTCTCCGGTTGTGGGAGTTATATAACGATTCCGCTTCTGTAATGGATAAAGCGACACAGTTGCATACCAAAGTGTCATTATATTATTATTTCAACCGTCCCGATGAAATGCTCCAATGTGTTGACTCCCTCCTCACATTGTACCCCAAAGAATGCACCACAGAACAAAAGCTGGCATATTGTTATGTAAAAGCCGAAAAGCTTTTGGAAAAAGGGCACTATAAGAAATTAAACACTTGGTGGAAGTCTTTACGAAAAGACAAAAAACTCTACAGAGAAATAGAAAAGCAGGAAAACTTCCCTTGTTCGGAAAAGGCTATTCAAGGATTGTCGGATAAGGACGACTTCCGAATGGACTTTCCGGAAAGTTCATCGACAGTTCCCACAAGCTATACTTACCCGTTGGTACTTTCAGTGACGATAAACGGAACTACCCTGCCGGCTACCATTTTTGACACAGGGGCCCCTTATACTTTTCTGACCAAGGAAACAGCAACGAAATGTAACGTACAATGCATGGGTGACACCATACCAGTGAAAAGTATGTTCGGAACCTCACAGGCAACAACCGGATTCGTCAAGACATTACAGTTGGGCAGCATTACGTTTCATAATGTGACAGTCCATGTTTCTCTGCTCGAGAAAGATCCGATCTTTTCCGGACACGATGCTTTATTAGGGCTAAAGGAACTTCGTGGAATATCCGCCTTAGAGTTTGAGTTTGGCAAATTAACTTTGAAGCAAAAATCACTAAGAAGTCCTCTCGATCCCAATATGTGTTTTGCGGAAACTGGTTGTGCATTTTTATTTGCCAACGGACAAAACTATCTGTTAGATACAGGTGGAGAAGGCAGTTTCAGCAATACGCCTGATAGCGTCTCTACCAAGGTGATAGACGTAAACGGTTATCCGGTACAATTCTTCAATACATATACAACAATCCCTGCCGCCCAAAAATCGGGTTTATTAGGATTTCCATTTTTCTCCGGATTTAAAATTTGTACACTCGACTTCGATCGTATGAACTTCTCCGGAGAAGGTTACCGACTCAGGAAAAGCTATTCGGAATTAATGAACAGTGGCGATATGATAGGACTCGACATTGAATACGAACGAATCAGCAAGACAACAGATGAAATGGGCAAATGGCTTACCAACGCATCACTCGAAATGATGAAAAACAAACCCGAAAGTTGCATTCAATACACAGACAGTCTTTTGGGGAAATATCAGCAGGAGCTTGGTGGCAGCATCATATATGTACTCAACCTCCGGGCTGCTTCACTAGCCTATCTCGGACTCTATAAAGAAGCAGGCGATCTGATGAAGATGTGCGCACAAGTCGTACCGGACATGATAAACGGCTACAATAAATGCATGGCATTAACCCCCTTTGGCGCCCAGCAACTCAGTTGGGAACAACCGGAAGTGACTCTAAACACCACTTTTAGCGAGAAAGGATTTTTGGCCTCGGCTGAGATAAACGGAAACAAGAATAAACTCTACTTTGCTCCTGATCAAATAAACTCAAGTATCTCGGAAGCGGATGCCGGAAAGTTAAACATGAAAATCATCGAATTCGAAGACCATACAACTGCAACGGGTAAAAAACGTATGGCTATAGCCAATGAATTGAAGCTGGGCAACCTACTGATAAAAAATGTACAATTCAATCTTACGGAAGGAAATGATATCATATTAGGCAACAGCCTTCTTCGTCTCATTCCTCAATTTAGTATAGAAAGCCAAAAGTTAGTACTGATGCAGCAAGTACAGAGTTTTACGAATGCCAAGCAATACCCTCTGCTCTTGATCAACTACACTTTCTGCTTTCGCGACCCGGATGACGATACCCAAAAATATTCGATAGGTAATCCAACTCCTTATACCCGAAAAATCACATTACAGGATTTATGTAAAAGCAGTGGTAAGATAGTGTTCGATATGAAAGATATGAAGCTACTGAAAATCAACTGAATCATAATAAAATTCTAATCTAACAGACACATACCAAATGATCATGAAAAAAATAATCACAGCAAGCATGTTGAGCCTCTTATTGGGAGGTACTGTACAGGCACAAAGTCTCCCTGTCTATCTGGACGATAGCAAACCGATTGAAGATAGAATTGAAGATGCACTTTCACGAATCACCGTTGAAGAAAAAGTAGCTTTGATCCATGCACAATCTAAGTTTTCCTCTCCGGGTGTAGCACGCCTTGGGATTCCGGAATTCTGGATGACGGACGGTCCGCACGGTATCCGTCCCGAAGTGTTATGGGATGAGTGGAACCAAGCCGGATGGACCAACGACTCTTGCGTTGCATTTCCGGCACTGACCTGCCTGGCGGCAACCTGGAATCCGGAAGCAGCACTGCTGTACGGACAAAGCATCGGAGAAGAAGCACGCTATCGTAACAAAACAGTATTGCTGGGTCCGGGCGTGAATATTTATCGGACACCACTGAATGGACGAAACTTCGAATACATGGGAGAAGATCCATATCTGGCTTCACAAATGGTAGTACCCTATGTAAAAGGTGTACAACAAAACGGAGTAGCAGCGTGCGTCAAACATTATGCACTGAATAACCAAGAAATCAACCGGCATACCACCAATGTTATTGTAGATGACCGGGCACTGTATGAAATTTATTTGCCGGCATTCAAAGCCGCAGTTCAAGAAGGGAAAGCATGGGCCATCATGGGATCTTATAACCTGTATAAGAATCAACATAACTGTCATAACCGGTATTTACTGAATGATATACTAAAAGGTGAGTGGGGATTTGATGGGGTCGTAGTTTCTGACTGGGGAGGTGTTCACAACACAGAAGAGGCCATCTATAATGGAATGGATATGGAATTCGGCAGTTGGACCAACGGACTTTCCAAAGGCATGGGAAATGCTTATGATAATTACTACTTAGCACATCCCTATCTGAAACAGATAAAAGAAGGTAAAATAGGGACAAAAGAATTAGATGACAAAGTAAGACGTATTCTTCGGCTGGCCTTCCGGACAACTATGAACCGTAACCGCCCGTATGGGGCAATGCTTTCGGAAGAACACATTGCCGTAGCCCGCAAAATCGGTGAAGAGGGAATCGTTTTATTACAAAACAAGAAGAACATATTGCCTATCGACCTGAACCGGACAAAGAAAATAGCCGTTATCGGAGAGAATGCATTGAAAATGATGACCGTAGGTGGTGGCAGTTCTTCACTCAAAGTACAGTATGAATGCTCTCCGTTGGATGGAATCAAACGAAGAATGGGCGATGGGATAGAGATCAGCTATGCCCGCGGATATGTAGGAGACACAGGAGGACAGTTTGATGGCGTCTCTTCCGGACAGAATCTGAAAGATGATCGTTCTGCCAGACAGTTGATCGAAGAAGCTGTACGCATAGCACAATCGGCCGATTATGTAATCTTCATCGGAGGATTGAACAAAAGCGGGCATCAGGATTGTGAAGACACCGACCGTAAAGGTCTTGAACTGCCTTATAAACAAGATAAAGTGATAGGAGCCCTGGCCAAAGTAAATAAGAACCTGATAGTAGTCAATATATCGGGAAATGCTGTAGCCATGCCTTGGATCAGTGAAGTCCCTGCCGTCATACAAGCTTGGTATCTGGGTACGGAAGCAGGCAATGCCATCGCATCAGTTTTAGTAGGAGATGTAAATCCGTCAGGTAAACTACCCTTTACTTTCCCGGAAAAGCTAGAAGACGTGGGCGCCCATCAATTAGGTGATTATCCGGGCAGGCAGAGAGAAGATGGCATATTCGACGAAAAATATAATGAAAGTATATTTGTCGGTTACCGCTGGACAGATAAACAAAAAATCCGTCCACTGTTTCCGTTCGGACACGGATTGAGTTATACCACCTTTGCTTACGGAAAGGCTACCGTAAACAAGAAAGTGATGAAAATAGACGAACAAATCGCTATCACTGTTCCCATAACCAATACGGGAAAGCGCATTGGGTCAGAAATCGTACAATTGTATATCAGTGACCTCAAATCGTCATTACCTCGTCCGGTTAAAGAACTGAAAGGATTTAGTAAAATACAACTTGCACCGGGAGAGACCCAAGAGGTCACTTTCTTAATTGATAAACAAGCGTTAAGCTTCTTTAATGATAGTCGTCATGAATGGGTAGCAGAACCGGGAAAGTTTGAAGCACAAATTGCGGCTTCGGCTACAGATATAAAGTCGAAAGTCACTTTTGAACTTGAGTAGACCCAATATTAGAAAAATACCATAGAGGCTATGTCAGAACTCTTTTTCCACAGCCTTTCATTGATCATCACAGAGTTTTAGATCAGAGAGTACGTGATAGGGCAATAATACACTGTGACACTTTTGACATAGCCTCTTATTTTTTATAAAGACCTTAAGTAGTCGCATCTTTCTAAAAAAGAGAAATTTTAAGGATATACTTACAAAATGGAAATCGTGATACGATCCGCTATGCACCCATATAGATCTATTTCATTTTAAATATATTGAATCACAGCAAACGAATCACAGCAAACTTATGTCAAACCTCAAATATCAAAAATCCGTCATAGAAGGCAACCGGGAATTTATATTTCTTTTTGATAGACACGTGTATGCTCCCCCCAAGGGTGATAGCAATCTCCTATATATACAAAATTGAAATGTTCATAATAGCCTGTATGAGTTGTACACAAGTATAAATTCCCGAAGCCTAATCGCCGGGTATCCTCTTCTACTGCTTTGATTAGTAAGTTTCCGTAATTATGCCCTCTATACTGCTCTTCGATGAATAAAGCAACCAACCACGGGTATAAGTCCATACGTGAATTAAAATCATTTGTGGCAAGTCCGGCACAACCTATAATTTCTCCTTCTTCATTCATCAGAAGATACCATTGTGGCAGAGGAGATTCCGACTCCAAACAAGTTCTGAAACAGTTATCATAAACCATTCTACTATTTTCGTCAGCCCACTTCCTTTGGAAATAAGCAATCGCCTCCTCTAAATATTGAGGGCTTTTCCGTAATGAAATGATATCCATAATTATAATCTTATTTATTAGCCGCTTACATTATTACTGCATTTTTCACTCTCTTTCTTTCTCTTCTTCCAAAGTTGCCAGCTATTAATAATGTTTTGCCAAAATACATAGCTTCCCGGCCCTACAGCAGAAAGTGGGTTCAGATAAGTATGAGCCATCCAGATGGCAAGAATGGTATTCTTTTGCCCTAAAGCCTGTCCACCACTAATACGATCGTTGTATATACTGCCCAATGTTTTACCCAGAAAAAATTGAAGACAACATGCTATCAGGGCGACAACCGCAATCATAATCTCCGTAAGTCCGTCTGCCGGATCATTAATCAAAGAATAAAGCGTTTGTGCAGTGACAATAGCAAGAGAAATTCCCCATAAATAAAAAGCCAGTTCATGATAACCCAACAGCACTTTATGCACCTTGGGAATAAACCTCTGCAAGAACCAGGCTGCTAAGAAAGGACAGATCAATAAAGGAAAAACCTTACTGAGAATCACCAGAAAAGCATCTATAAAACTAATACCGGGATTGGCCTCTATCAATGGAAACAGGATCGGAACAGCAATTGCAGCTCCAATATTGGCTATCAATGTATAAGTTGTCAGACTGGCGGCACTTCCTCCCAACTTCGATGTAATAACGGCAGCCGCAGTAGCCGTGGGGCAAATAACACAAACCATCGCTCCTTCTGCCACAATTTTATTAAAACGATAAAGTAGCAGATAAACAATCAAAGATCCGAATATCTGAATCAATAAAAGCCATAAATGTAACGGCTTCGGTTTTAAGTCACGCGGAGATACCTTACAGAAAGTGAGAAGCAACATAGTGAAAATCAGTATTGGAGTAAGGAAAGAAAAGCTGATAAATACCGGATAACCAACAGCACCTACCAGCATAGCTATCGGAAGTGTCCAATTTTTCAAGAACTTCAGCATTGTTATATCGTTTAAATTTCAGGTGCAAAGTAACGTAAAAAACTCAAAACTTAACACTAAATAGTGAGTTTTCAACAAATTTCTGCTACATTTGCACATTATTTTATATGGAACTACGTAGACCACACATATTATATATATTGATTTGCCTTTGGCTACTCGTTTCTCCATCAAACGTCAGTAGCGTCTGGGCAAAAGATTTCGTTGTAGTTATTGACGCCGGACATGGCGGTCACGATCCCGGAGCCATCGGAAAGATATCCAAAGAAAAGAATATCAATCTGAAAGTAGCATTGAAATTGGGTAATCTGATCAAACAAAACTGCAATGATGTGAAGGTGGTCTATACCCGTAGCAAAGATGTATTTATACCACTTGACCGCCGTGCAGAGATTGCCAACAATGCAAAAGCCGACCTGTTTATTTCAATCCACACCAACGCTTTGGCCAATAACCGGACCGCAAAAGGTGCTTCCACATGGACATTAGGTCTAGCCAAATCAGACGCCAACTTGGAAGTGGCCAAACGGGAGAACTCTGTTATTTTATATGAAGATGATTACAAAACTCGTTACGCCGGATTTAATCCCAATTCCGCAGAATCGTATATTATCTTCGAATTTATGCAAGACAAATATATGGAGCAGAGTGTACACCTGGCTTCATTGGTTCAAAAACAATTCCGTCATCACTGTAAACGGGTGGACCGGGGAGTACATCAGGCCGGATTCCTTGTATTGAAGGCTAGTGCCATGCCAAGCATTCTGGTTGAACTCGGTTTTATCTCTACGCCTGAAGAAGAACGTTATCTTAATACAGAAGAAGGAAGTTCTACTTTGGCAAAAGGTATATATCGGGCATTTCTCTCCTATAAAAGAGAACACGAAATCCGTTTGACAGGCAGCAGCCGCACTGCACTTCCCAATGATGACGAAGTAACCGATACTGAGGTTGCACAGATAGACAGCACAGAAAGCGAAAACGAAAAGCCCCAAAATACTCCACGCACCGACAAGCTGGTAACAGAAGCAAAAACTCAACGCCCAATTGTTGTAGAAAGCACAACAAACGACTCTGAAATTACGTTTAAGATACAAATACTGACCTCTTCACGTCCACTATCCAAAAATGATAAACGACTGAAGGGATTGAAAGATGTAGATTATTACAAGGAAAATGGACTATACAAATACACTTACGGGGCATCGTCCGATTATAATAAGGTATTACGGACACGCCGTAATACAGTCACTCCATTATTTAAGGATGCCTTCATCATTGCATTCCGCAACGGAGAAAAGATGAATATCAACGAGGCTATAGCCAATTTTAAGAAAAGAAGAAATAAACAAAAAGACTAAATAACAAAACATGAAACTCATTACAAAAGAAGTCAGGATAGGAATAGCAGGTGTTGCGGCCTTGTGCTTACTCGTCTTCGGGATCAATTATCTGAAGGGCATCAACATGTTTAAGCCTGCCAGCTATTTTTATGTAAAATTCCATAATGTAAACGGTCTGGCACAATCAAGTCCGGTATTCGCCGATGGTGTCCGTGTAGGTATCGTCCGTGATATTGCTTACGATTACAATCAACCGGAAAATGTAATAGTGGAAGTAGAAGTAGATACTGACTTACGCATACCGAAAGGAAGCTCAGCCGAACTGGTACCCGAACTGATGGGAGGAGTAAGAATGAATATTTTATTGGCCAACAATCCTCGCGAACGCTATACAGTAGGCGATACGATTCCGGGAACGCTGAACAACGGCATGATGGAGAAAGTTGCAGCAATGATGCCCGCTGTCGAAAAGATGTTGCCCAAATTAGACTCTATCCTTACTTCACTGAACACAATCATGGCAGATCAAAGCATTCCGGCAACTCTGCATTCTATTGAAAAGACAACAGCCAATCTCGAAGTTACCAGCCGTCAATTGAAAGTATTGATGAACAATGATATACCACAATTAACAGGAAAGCTCAATACTATCGGTGATAACTTTGTTGTAATCAGCGGCAATCTGAAAGAAATTGATTATGCTGCCACATTCAAAAAAATAGACGCCACTCTTAGCAACGTAAAAATGCTTACAGAAAAACTTAACAGCAAAGACAACACTGTCGGATTACTGTTAAACGATCCACAATTATACAATAACCTGAACCAAACAACCATTAATGCAGCAAATCTGCTTGAAGACCTGAAGGAACATCCGAAACGATATGTTCACTTCTCTTTGTTTGGTAAGAAAGATAAGTAGAGAATACGCCTTAAATAGAATTTATCTAAATAAGCGTGTACCAAACGAGGATAGGATGAAATCCTTTAAAAGTCTATTCATAGACAGAAAGGATACGTGCACCAACTATCAGGTTAAAGAATAACAGGTGGACCGTCACGTGATAAGCAATTAATTAACAAGTAGTTATAAAAAAGCAATAGCTTCCCATGAGGAGTATTTTATAGGGAAATGATAAGTCACTGAAAGTAAACACATTATTCTTTCAGTGAGAAATACAAGAAAAAGGAGATTTGTTTTTCTCGAATAAGATTCCCAATTTTGCAACCGTAGAAGTTTTGCTTAATTAATAAATGTATTACAGCCGCTATGAGTGAATCGAG
>OGEH01000154.1_pt1 | contig 53665 bp, 45 predicted proteins | sample 1570681 | NCBI WGS metagenome assembly OGEH01 (sample SAMEA2582126, study PRJEB24529) | metagenome | biome: Human gut stool | place: China | collected 2011 | reverse complement strand
CAGCTTTGATTGCTGGATAACTGATTGATAGAAACCTCAATTTAACTTGTACTCAAACTTGACATAGGACCAGCTTCGCTGACAGCTCTCCTATGCCTTTTGAAAGAACCCCTCAGGCCGCCGCGGTCCCACGGACCGCTTCCGTAGGGGCCGTCCCAAAGGGCGGCCCGCTTATTTCATAAAAAAAGGAGTCATATTCATGGAAAAAGTCCTCTTCGTCGCCCTCGGCGGCGGCATCGGCGCAGCCCTGCGCTATTTACTCACAGAACTGGCCAACCTCCACGGCGGCGTATTCTTCCCATACGGCACCATCCTGGTCAACCTCATCGGGTCCTTCTGCATCGGCATCCTCTTCGTCTTCTTCTCCGAAAGCAGCGACCTGTCGCCCATCGTCAAACTCTTCTTCGTCACAGGTATCCTGGGCGGCTTCACGACCTTTTCGACGTACAACATGGAACTCCTCACCTTCGTCCGTACCGGCGCCGTCTTCCCGGCCCTGGCCTACTTCTCGTTCAACGTCATCGGCGGCTTCGTCTGCTGCTGGCTTGGCTTCGCCACCGGCAACGCCTTGTGGGGATGAGAGAAGGGCCGCCAGAGCGGCCCGCAGGTCGCAGGTCGCAGATCGCAGGCCGCAGGTCGCAAGCCTCCCCTCATAGGGGAGGTGGCCCAACGGGCCGGAGAGGTTGAATTTCCACGCGGTGATTTAAAAACAACCCCTCAGGGGAGCAAAAAAAGGGCTTGTCACACGACGACAAGCCCTTTAAAGTTGTTAGTGGCTAGCAGTTAGTTGTTAGCGGATGGCTTTAAATTTGAAGGTTTTCTCTGCAAACTACAAACTCTGTGCTACAAACTATAAAGTAAACGGGGCCTCACATGATGGCAAAAACCTTCGTGCGACAGCCCCTTTTTAAAGTTTGTAGTTCTTAGTTTAATCGCCGTATCGGCCGACCGGTTGCGTTTGCGCTAAGATGGCTGGATATGCGCGCTGGGGCAAGGCGGAGGAAGGAGGCGTAGCCATAGCTACGTCGAATGACGACAACGCAGTCCCAGCGTGCAGAGCCGGTCAGATTTGCGCAATAAGCAGACGGCCGGCCGATACCCTCTTAATGCTGTGCCGGCGCGCCGACAGGTTTCGTTTCTTCTACGAGTCCGTCCGTTGCGATGGCTTTCTTGGATACGAAGCTGATACCGCAGAAGGTGACGGCGCAGACAATCCATTCGGCATAGATGACGTGCGGCAGTACGCGGACAGCCGGTACGAACATCCAGGCGACGAGGACGATGATGGAAGCCAGGATGGTGTAGAACGCAGCCTGACGGGAGCAGTATTTCGGCGCATACATGGTCATGAGGACGATGACTGCGAAAGCCGTCATGAGCGACAAGCCGGCCATGAGGGTCGAAATGATGCCGCTGATGGTCAGGGCGAAGCCCAAGGTCAGCAGGCCCAGGAGAAGGACGGAAATACGGGTTACGGTCATATATTTCTTATCGGACATATTGGGGTCGATGAACTGTTTATGAATATCATGGGAATACAGCGTCGCAGCCGACAGCAGGAGATTGCAAGCCGTGCTGACATCAGCAGCCCACAGCGAAGCCAAAGTCACGCCGGCAATCCAGGGATTGAGGGACATAATGAGCTTCGGCAGTGCCGTCGTCGGCGAAATAGCCGGATACATTTCGGCAGCGATGACACCGAGGAGAGCGGCGATGAAGCCGACAGGCAGCATGACCAGACCACCGATGATGAAACCTTTGCGGGCCGTCTGGACATCCTTGGCGCCGAGAGAAATCTGGATGATAGCCTGGAGCGATACATTAACCGTAATGAGGACGACGATCCAAGTGATGATGGTCATGGGACCGACACCGCTGATGAGGTCCATGGACGTAATGGACGGAGCCTGGATAGCGACGACGTCGATGCCGCCGGCCATGCCCAGGATGAGGAAAGCAGCAACGGTAATGCCAATGTACTGCAAGGTAACATTGAGGACGTTAGACTGGCTGGCCGACCACATACCACCGATAAGGGTAATGCCGATGAAGACGACGGCACTGGTGAGCATCCCCGTGACCGGCGTGAAGATATTCGGCATCAAGGCAGCCAGGATAGCGCCGCCTGCGACGTACTGCAAGCTCATGATGACCAGCTGTACCAGGACCTGACAGCCGATACCGGCGATCATGCTGCGGCGGTCATAATACCGTTCCAGCAGTTCCGGTACGGTCGTAATATTGAGCTGGCGATACTTCTTGGCAACCGTCAGACCCATGACGATGGCGCCGATGCCCCAGGCAGCCGTATACCAGCCGGCCGACAGACCGACTTTATAAGCCTGTTCGGCAACGCCGATGGTCGAAGCCCCGCCGACAGCCAGGCCGACGATGGATACCATGATGAGGGGCGTCGTCAATTTGCGGCCAGCCAGCACATACGCTTCTGCCGATGCGGCAGCCTTATGCTTGACGTACCAGCTGATACCGAAGAGAACGCCGATGTACACTAAAATGATGAAGACTTGAATCCCTGTAGTTCCCATAGTAAAAACTCCTCTCTAAAATAATTTCCCGAAAAAAAAAAGCCGCCCCTCACAAAAGGGACGACTCAGTCGCGGTACCACCCAATTTATCGATATATGGATAAAAAAAAGAGTGGTACGCCAGGGACGGAAGATTCCGCGGTACCACCCTAATTATCTCGAATCGATCAACTCATGGCCGTATAACGGCAGCCGCCCCGGTACAGCCTACTCACGTTCAGCCGTACAGTTCAGGAATGAACTTCATGCCCTCTCCCCTGTCCCCTCACACCGGCCGGAGACTCTCTGAAAAGCTCAAAGACACTACTTTTTTCCATCACAACTGTTATCAGGAAATCTGTTGTTGACCATGATTATACAGGAAAATAAAATAAAGTCAAGCAAAATCTGACGAAAAAATCGAAAGAAAATCACGTAAAACGTACTACGAATTAGGTAAAACGTGCGACCTGAGAATCAACACAATCTCTGTGTTTTTATGCGACTTATAGTGATAGCGAAATAATTTCCCCAACACTGGCAATGACGCCAGAATCGGCACCTTGCGGAAATGCTCGACCTCTTCCCGGCGAATCAGACCGCCGATGACCAAAGGCTCGCCATCGCGCAGACGCACGACCGTCCGGGCCTGGCGCGTCGCAATGCGGTAGGCCTTCATTTCCGGCACAAACACAGGCGTGCTCACTTCTGCCACCAGCTGGGCCGTCACCGAATCATCGGGATGGATCTGCGGTGTGTAAGTCAATTTTATGCCCGCCTCTTCGTACGTCGTACTCACCGTCGTTTCCTTGCCGGACAGATGCTCCGTCTGGACGGGGACTTTATCCCCGATGAGGATGTGCGCTTCCCGGCCATTAGTGGCGACCATGTGCGGCGAAGCCAAAATATGGGCCCGTCCCTTTTCTTCGAGGGCGTGGATCGTCCCGGCCAGGGAAAAGACGTCGTGGTCCGCCCCGCCTTCTACAGTCGACCAGTTCCACTCGACACCGGTCTGCTTCAGCAAGCTGTCATCGACAGAGGCAACCTCTACGGAAACATCGACTTGCCGTGCCGGCACATCGAGACGCTTCACCAGGGACTGGACAGCCGCCTGGACTTGGTGCGTTCCGCCGACAACGAGGGTATTCGTATCGCCATGGCAGCGCACATCGGCTTCCGGTACCGCTGCCTGGACGGCCTCCTTCAAAACGGCCGGGTCGGCATGGCGTAGCGACCATGTATGAAAAGTCTTGACCCCTTTTCCCGATTTCGCCCCGCTCATCGTACGGATAGGGCCGGATCGTTCGTAATACAAGCCCTGGCTGTCAGCAATGGCCTGCAAGGCTTCTTCCAAGGTGACGTCGTGGAGGTTCATCGTCAACGAGCCCTGCACGCTGTCATCGACGACAAGATTGATATTCCCTGACCGGGCCAGCCCTTCCAGTACCGTCCGCGTCGGCACATCCCGGACCTGGACATCGACAGCCCCGGCCGTCCAGGGGTAAAGACAACAGATACCGGCAGTCAGCCATTTCTTCCACTCCTTCATGATGTTCCCTGCCTTTCTTTACAAAGGGATTTCAAAAACTCGTCCGTCCCGCTGCAGGCCTGCGGCCTGACGGTTGACATAGGCGATGTACCAGCCATTCCACCATTCCCCGGCAGCACAAGTCGCCGTCTGTCCCTGCCACTTCAAAATGACCAGGTGAATATCTCCTTCATGGACGGCACCACAGACGACGGGCAGCGTCCCTTCTTTTTTCTCTTTTTCCGGTTGTTCCTTGACTTCTTCAGGCGCAGCCGCCGGAACGGGCAGCGGTCCCGCTTCAGGCGCAGCAGTCTTCTTCGGCAGACTGCCGGCAAACAAATCCGGTAAGGGCTTATAGCGCAAGGCCGGTCGGACATCATAGACGAGGTTTCCTTTACCGTTTCCCCGTTCCGCTTCGTCAGAAGCAGAAAAAACGGGATGCGACCCAGCTTCATGCTGAGCGGCATCCCGTTTCATGTGTTCTTGTCCTTGCGACGGCTCGTCCCACCACGTCCAGATGGCGCCAAGGCAGACAAGTATCCCTATATAGGGAAGCCATGTCTTGCGATGTTGAACGATACCGTTCCTTACCTTTTGCAGAGTGGACAAGAACTTATTTCTTATCTCCATAGCCCTGCGGATGATGCTGATGCCAGTTCCAGGCATCGGCAATGATTTGTTCTACTTTGCTGTGTGTCGGCTGCCAGCCTGTGACGCGGCGGATCTTTTCGGATCCGGCGATGAGGATGGCCGGGTCGCCGGCGCGGCGCGGTGCTTCTTCGACTTTGAAGTCTTTGCCTGTGACTTTCTTGGCGGCTTCGATCATTTCACGGACGCTGAAGCCGTTCTGAGAGCCTAAGTTGAAGTACTGCGATTCTCCCCCTTCGGCGAGATACTTGAGGACCCTTACGTGGGCGTCTGCGAGGTCTGTGACGTGGATGTAGTCACGGATGCAGGTGCCGTCGGGCGTCGGATAGTCGGTGCCGAAGATCTTGATGCTGTCCCGCTGGCCCAGAGCCGTCTGCAGAATCAGGGGGATAAGGTGTGTTTCCGGTGTGTGGTCTTCACCGATAGTGCCGCTTCCATCGGCCCCGGCGGCATTGAAGTAGCGCAGGGCCACGTAGCGCAGGCCATAGGCCCGGCTGAACTGGGCCAGCATGGTTTCGATCATGAGCTTGGTCTGGCCGTAGACATTGGTCGGATGGTAGGGCATGTCTTCGGTGATCGGCGTCTGTTCCGGTTCGCCGTAGACGGCGGCCGTCGACGAGAAGACGAAGTATTTGACGCCGGCCCGGCGTACGGCTTCCAGGAGGCAGTACGAGCCGACGACGTTGTTGTCGTAATAAATTGTCGGGTTTTCCATGGATTCGCCGACCTGGCTATGGGCGGCGAAGTGCATGACGGCGTCGATGTTCATGTCTTCCATGATGTGCCGTACCCCGTCGATGTCATGGATGTCGACGACGTAAAAAGGGATTTCTTCCGGGACGGCTGCCCGATGGCCGCGCGAAAGATTATCAATGACGACGACGTTGTGGCCCTGAGCCAATAAGGCTTTGACCGTATGGCTGCCGATGTAGCCGGCGCCGCCGGTAACGAGAATATTCATTGAGAGTCTGCCTTTCGTTATTTATTGGGCGGACTCCCCACGCGGGAGCCCCTACGGTATATTGGGCGGGCTCCCCACGCGGGAGCCCCTACGATATACTGGGCGGGCTCCCCACGTGGGAGCCCCTACGATAATGTTTTTGCGGATTATAAATTATTTTTCCTGTAATTTTTTCAGGCGGCCGCCGAGGAATTTCTTGTAGACTTCGACGCCGGGCTGGTTGAAGGCGTCGACGTTGGCGTATTCGCCTTCGTAAGCGATGGACAGGCAGAGCATGAACATCAATTCGCCCAGGTGATACGGGGTCAGGGCGGGCAGGATGTAGTTGGCGCTGGGACGGCCGTCACCGGCGAGGGCTTCGGCGTTGGAACTGCGGGCCGCTTCCAGGATCTGGCTCAAAGGCAGGCCGCTGAAGGCAGCGAGTTTCGGGTATTCGTCATAGAGATGGGGGACCGTGACGTCGTCGGGCCAGTTTTCGACGGAAACGAACTGGACAACTTTGTCCTGCGGGCCTTCCTGATGTTCCTGGGTCTGGGCATGCATGTCCGTCGTGCCGACGGCGACGATAGGCGTGCGGCCGTAGTTGACGACGTTGCCCTGTTTGTCCAGGCGTTTGCCCAGGGATTCAGCCAGGAGCTGGATGTACCATTCGGACAGGGATTTCAGGTTATCCGCATAGGGCATGAGGACTTCCAGGTCGCGGCCGTGGTTCTTGCCGGCCAGGAATTTGAGGACACTGTTGAGCAGGGCCGGGTTCTGCCAGATATCCGGGTTCTGGCAGGCGTGATCCATGTCGCGGGCGCCGTCGAGGAACTGGCGGATGTCAAAGCCCGTGAGGGCACCGACGATAAGTCCGACTTCGGAGAAGACGCTGAAACGGCCGCCGACACCATCGGGAACGTAGAAGATGGGCCAGCCCGATTTCTTGGCCAAACCGTGGAGCAAGGTTTCTTTTTCGCCGCCGTCGTGGGGGTCCGTAACGGCTACCGTTTCCAGGGCGATGCCGGCATCGTTCATGGCCTGTTTGAGGACCATGTAGTTGGACATGGGTTCAATGGTCGAGCCCGATTTGGAAATGACGACGGCCATGACCGTGTAGTTCGGTTTGGTGTGGCTGTCGGCCTTGAGGAAATTGATGAGGCCCGTCATCTTATGGGAGTCGACGTTGTTGCCGGCAAAGAAGGCTTTCGGGAAGCCCTTGCGTTCTTCCGTGCTCTTGAGGTTCCAGAATTCGCCGCACTGGACGTCGAAGAGGACCTTGCCACCGAGATAGGAACCGCCGATGCCGAGGAATACGACGGTGTCTACGCGGTTGCGCGTCGTCCGTGCCAGTTCTTCCAGGGCAAAGATGCGTTCCGGGCTGTTGATGTTGCCGTCTTCGATGTACGGCAGCTGCGGGAAGAGGACTTCTTCCGGTTCTCCATCTTTCGAGAGATGGCCCGGCATGATGCCGGTCTTGCGCATATTCATAACGGCTTCGTGAGCCTTGGTGTAAACGGGTTCAAAAGCCTTGACTTCTTCTTCAGTAACGGCCTTGGGACCATAAAGGTTGGTTACGTCAAAAGTAAAACCAGAACGTAATTTTAATTGGGTCATGTAAGTTCCCTACCTTTCGATAGAATAATGTCATATTCGCGTATGAAATCATTATAGCACAAAACGGGGCGCACGGGCTACCTCCTGGACGGCGAACGGCCCGATGTGGAAAAAGGACTTGTCGCATGACGACAAGTCCTTTTGCTGTAGGGGCTCGCACGTGGCGAGCCCGCTCACGTAAATGATTGATAACGGGATGGCGGGCGCCCCACGTAGGCGCCCCTACAATACAATCCACGGGATTCCCACAAGCGATCCATGGGCAACCTCTCAGACCGCCTTTGGCGGCCAGCTCCCCTATTAGGGGAGCCTTGCGGCCTGCGAATTGCGAACTGCGAATTATGATTTTACCATCAAAAATGGAGCATGGATTTGAGGAAGTTCTGGGTCCGTTCATTCTGCGGGTGTTCGAAGACGTCTTCCGGTTTGCCTTGTTCCTGGATGATGCCGTCGGCCATGAAGATGACCCGGTCGGCGACTTCTTTGGCGAAGGCCATTTCGTGGGTGACGATGATCATGGTCATGTGTTCGTCGGCGAGCTGTTTGATGGTCCGCAGGACTTCGCCGGTCAGTTCCGGGTCCAGGGCGCTCGTCGGTTCGTCGAAGAGCATGATGTCCGGGTCCATGGCCAGGGCGCGGGCGATGGCCACACGCTGCTGCTGGCCGCCGGAGAGGCGCGACGGATAGGCATCGCGTTTATCCCAGAGGCCGACTTTTTTCAGGAGTTCTTCGGCTTTGGGCATGATTTCTTCGGTCTTCATCTTCTTGACGATGCGCGGCGCTTCCAGGATGTTGTCCAGGACGGTCATGTGCGGGAAGAGGTTGAAGTGCTGGAAGCACATGCCCATGCGGCGGCAGATGGTCCGGACGTCGGCTGCCGGGGCATAGACGGCACGGCTGCTCCCTTCGGGCGTGCTGACCATGGTCTGGCCGTCGACGACGATGGAGCCGCTGTTGATCGTTTCCAGCTGACAGAGACAGCGCAGGAAGGTACTCTTGCCGCTACCAGACGGGCCGATGATGGAAATGACTTCCCCCGTTTCAACATGGAGGGTGACGTCTTTCAAGACTTCGAGACTGCCGAAGCTCTTGCGGATATGGTCCATTTCAATAAAACTCATGATAATCCTCCTTATTCATCGTAAACGGCATAGCGTTTTTCCAGATAACCAAAGACCTTGGTCAGGATAAAGGTAAAGAACAGGTAGAAGACGGCAGCGACCAGGAAGGCCGTCGTGTCGAAGTCGCGCTGTACGATGGAGCGCGTAATGCGCAGGATGTCGTTCATGGCCAGGATGTAGACCAGGGACGTATCCTTGAGGAGGTTGATCGTTTCGTTCGAGACCGGCGGCAGGACGCGCTTGATGACCTGGGGCAGGATGATGCGGCGCATGGTCTGGACGTAGGTCATGCCCAGGACTTTCGCCCCTTCATACTGGCCGCGGTCGATGGACTGGATGCCGCCGCGGAAGATTTCGGCAAAGTAGGCGGCATAGTTGAGGACGAAGGCGATGATAGCCGCCGGGAAGGCCGGCAGTTTCAGGCCGTCGATGATGAAGGGCAGGCCGTAGTAGATGAAGAGGATCTGCAGCATGAGCGGCGTGCCGCGCATGACGTAGATATAGGCGTACATGGCCTTACGCAGGATGGCAATCTTGGAAATACGGCCGATAGCCATGAGGATGCCCAAGGGCAGGCTCAGGACAATGGTGATGATGAAAATTTTCAGGGTAATCTGCAGGCCTACGGCAACGGCAGGCACGATGTGAAATAAATAATCCATGTTGGCTCCTTTTTTGGAATTGACACATATACAGAAGTGGGACATCCCCCAAATCCTGTGACGGGCTCGCTACGTGCGAGCCCCTACGGTGGGCGGATTGACACATATACAGAAGTGGGACATCCCCCAAGTCCTGTGACGGGCTCGCCACGTGCGAGCCGCTACGGTGGGCGGATTGACACATATACAGAAGTGGGACATTCCCCAAGTCCTGTGACGGGCTCGCCACGTGCGAGCCCCTACGATGGGCGGATTGACACATATACAGCATAGGATACGTATATACGCAAGGCGGGCCGCCCTTTTGGGCGGCCCCTACGAATCGTCGTTACATCCCGCTTCGCTTACTGTACTTTAATGGTAATATCTTCGTTAAACCACTTCTGGGACAACTTAGTCATTGTACCATCTTCACTCATTTGTTTCAAGACGTCGTTGAGTTTATCCTGCAAGAGCGTATCTTCCTTGCGCATGCCGACGCCGAATTTTTCGTCGCCCATCTTGTCGTCGATGACTTTGAACTTTCCCGGTTTCTTGGCCATGTAGTAGCGGCCGACGACGCTGTCGACGAGGATGCCGTCAGTACGGCCGATTTCCAGGTCCATGAAGGCGTTGACGAAGTCACCGTATTTCTTGACTTCTGCCAGGGAATCCTTGAATTCGGCGTTCTTTTCCAGGGCGTCGATGGAGCTGCTCCCTTCCTGGGTGCCGATGACCTTCCCTGCCAGGCCGGCCCGGTCATTGATGGGCGAATCGGCGCGGACGACGAGGAGCTGGGCGTTGTTCATATAGGGCTTGGAGAAGGCGATCTGCTGGGACCGTTCATCGGTGATGGTCAGGCCGTTCCAGAGCATGTCGACCTGTTTGCTCTTGAGGGCTGCTTCCTTACTGTCCCAGTCGATGGGCTTGAATTCGACGGGGATGCCCAGGCGCTTGGACGCTTCCTGTGCCAGGTCGATGTCGAAGCCGACGAGCTGACCGCTGTCATCGCGGAAGCCCATGGGCGGGAAGTTGTCATCCAGGCCGATGACGATCTTATCGGGCAGTTTCTGTTCTGCCTGTTTATTTGCATTGCCGCCGCAGCCGGCGACCATGGTAACGGCTGCTACGGCCAGTGTGCCCGCAGCCAGTGCTTTTTTCCAATTCATGTGAATTCCTCCTTACATCGTGACGTCGATGCCAAACCATTTTTCAGAAATCTTCTTCGACGTGCCGTCGTTGTGCATGTCTTCCAGGACCTTGTCGAGCTGGGCCTTCAGTTCCGTATCGTCCTTGCGCATGCCGACACCGCTGGGGATGTCGGGATAGCCGACGTCGATGATGCGGAACGGCGCGTTGTTCTTCTTGATGAAGTACGCCGCTGTCGTCTGGGCGACGACGACGGCATCGATGCGGCCGACTTCCAGGTCCATGAAGGACGTGACGTTGTCCGAATACTGTTTCAGTTCCTTAAAGGAATCGCGCAGTTCCGGTTCGGCTTCGATGGCTTCCAGGCCGGTGCTGCCCTGCTGGGTGCCGACGATTTTGCCGGCCAGGTCGGCCTTGCCCTGGATGGGCGAGTCGTTCTTGACCAACAGGATCTGCGGGCCGTTTTCATAGGGCCGGGAGAAAAGGATGTTCTGTTCCCGTTCCGGCGTGATGGACAGGCCGTTCCAGATGGCATCGATTTTTTTGCTCTTCAGTTCCGTTTCCTTGCTGTCCCAGTCGATGGGCTTGAATTCGACTTCCATGCCCAGGCGCTTGGAGGCTTCCTTGGCCATGTCGATGTCAAAGCCGACGAGCTCGCCGCTTTCATCATGGAACCCAAAAGGCGGGAAGTTGTCATCGAGGCCGATGACGATCTTGTCCCTCTTGGCAGCCGTCCCCTTGTCGGCCTGTTTGTCCCCGCCGCAGCCGGCGACGAAAGTTGCTGTCAGAATTGCCGCCATACCGGCAGCTGCGTATTTTCTCCATTCCATGATTATCGCTCTCCCCTTGAGATCATCTAGGCGTACCGTTGTGTACATGCCCTATTTTACTTTATTTCGTTAAAAAGATAAAGGCTTTTGGGTATAAAAAATCGGCATGTCTCCATGCCGATTCATGCATATTGAACATAGGACAGATCATGTCAATGGGCGCTTTCGTCATCGTCCGTTTCATGGGCCTGCTTGATGCGGTCGATGATGCGCTGTTTGTTGCGCTTGGACAGGAACTGCAGGTGCACGGGCAGGACGGCCAGGCCGCCTTCTTCGGCTTCGCCCAGCTGGATTTCCTGCCAGTTGTCGCTGATGACGAAGATGTCCTTATACGGGAGGAAGATGAGGCTCCGCTCCTCATGAAACTGGTCGTCGTAGAATTCATGGAGCGACCGGAACTGGCGGCGGACGATGAGGCCCTTCCGGGTGACGTAGCACATGACGTCGTCCTGGCGATGGATGCGCCACAGACAAAAGGCCAGGACGGCCCAGTTGTCGAGGTGTTCGACCAGGTGCGCTTCCCCCGTCATGAGCCAGAAGAAGTAGATGGCCACCAAGAGGAAGAGGACCTTCATGAAGCCGGAAAACCATTTCGAGTTCTCATAGGCCGCCTCGACGGGACCGCAGCGGAAATGCTTTTCCAGGTCTGCCTGTTTCATTTTCTCAGTTTCTTGCTCGTCTTCGGTGCCGTCTTGATGACGACGTTGCGGCCGTCCTTGACGACTTCCAGGGAGATGTCGCCGACGCCGTCCTTGAAGTAAGCCATCTTGATATCGAGGAGGATAGAGCCGACTTTTTCCTGGAGGTCGTCCGTGAAGAACTGGCGGCGGAAGTCCGAGGCGGTCTGCTTCTTAGCCGTCTTTTTGGCCTGCGGCCGGCGGACGCTCACTTCGTCGTCTTCCCAGCCCGTCGTTTCAAAGGTCGATTCTTCTTCGACGCCCTGGAACATGTCTTCGATAGAGCGATTCTTGGGAATCTTATGTTTTGCCATGACAATCACCTACTTCTTTTCCATTTTATCGGATTTTTCCGATGCTTCGTGCATACTGTTAAGGGTAATCTTATTGAAGTCTTCCGGCGTCTTGTACGTCGCTATCTTCTTGAAGCCGACCCGCAGGCGGCCGCGGTAGGCGGCTACGACCTTGTCGTCGTGGTTCATTTCGGCGATGTAGATTTCCTGTCCGTCGATACCGATGAGACGGAAATTGCCGCTCGGCGAGATTTCACGCCAGCTGCTGGTCGCCCCGTCGAACATGTAGACGACGCCGGTCCGCAGGTTGTCGTAGAAGAACGTATCCGAATCGTAGAATACGGCGATGCGGCCGATGTTTTCTGCCTGGACGTGGATGCGGCGCGTGTCGTAGTTTGCGTCGGTCCGGTAGATGCGGTATTTATTGTCGCCGACTTGGAGCTTCATGTAGACGACATTGGTCGCCGTCGAATAGGCGACATCGGTGATCTTACTGTCGACCGGGGCATCTTCGATAGGCGTATCGAGTTCGCGGTCCGGATAAATCGGGTTGTACTGGGCGATGTAGACGCCGTACTTGCCGGTCTTCCTGTCGCGGCCATAGGTGGCGAAGATAGCCAGGTTGCGGTCGGGCAGCCATTCAAAGAAGGAGACCTTGCGGCCGTGGAGATTGATGCGCTGGGGATCGTTCTTCTTGCCGGCTTCGTAAATAGTGACCCTGTCGTCGACGATGGTCGCCATGAAGCGCTTGTCATAGGAATAGAAGCTGCGGCCGTTCGGTTCTGTCCCTTCGCCCATGGCTTCCTGCTGGTTCGTGCCGCCGATCTGGAAATCCGACGTCGGCGCGAACAAGACCTGGTCCAGATAGAGATAAATAGCAGCCTGGACGGCGATGCCGGCCAGAAAGACTGCAATGAACTTTCGTAATTTCATAGCCTGCCTCCTACTTGACGACGAACGCCGTCGGAATCATGCGTTCACCTAAGAGGTCCGCCGGTTTGTTGATGACTTTGCCATTATAATACAGCGTCGAGCTCGACCCGCCATCCAGGTTGGCCGCGATGACGGCGCCTTCTTCATACATGATGTTCTGGATGTCGCGCAGTGTCGCCCCGACGGAATAGCCAGGCTGGCGGCCGTCGATGACCAGGAAGAGGACCGTGCCGTCTTTGCGCTGGCCGATGGCCGTGCGGGGACCGACGCCCCAGCCGCCGTCGCCGTGGGTGATCATCTTTTCACCGTTGACGATGAGGGCCGGCCCGAAGGAAATGCCTTCGACGACGTCCTTTTCTTTCAGTTCGGCCTTGGAGTAGTTGCCGACGATGAGGTTGCCGTCCTTGGTGAAGCCGACGAATTCATTTTCTTCCTCATCGGACGCATCCTGGCCGAGGAGATATTTGCCATCGTGGAGGATGAAACCGTAAGGTTGGCGGCCCGTACCGGTCCCGTTGGCATCATAGAAGCCGCCGGCATTGATGGCCGCTACGGCACCGACGCGTTCGGCAATGCCGCTGGTCGTGTCGCCTTTTTCATCCATATTTTCAGCCGTCGCGACCTGTACGCGGTGCGGGTCCGGGATTTCCAGGAGGAATCCCTTGAAACGGCTGGAATCAATATTCTTCAGGGTAAGTGTCGAGTCCGTCCGGGCTTTGAACTTGAACAGTTCCTGCTTCGGCGTCGAGCTGATGCCGCCCAGGATTTCGTCGATTTCTTCCTGCGAAAAAAGCCAGGTGATGTACTGGGGATGACGGCTCTTCAGGATAGCCCCGACGACGGTGCGCTTCAGGTTGTCGAAGGGTCCGAAGAGGACGACAAACGGCGATGTCAAGGCAAAGAAAATGGCGACAAAGACAAAAAACTTACCGATTTCTTTTACGTGTTTCCTCATAAGTAACCTCGAAAATAATAAAGTTAGCGTTCTTCATACTGCGGTGTCGTGACGCGCTGCTTGAAGTTTTCTATATCGACGGCATTGCCGATCCAGATGCGCTTGACCGCATAGGGGTTGTCCCCGTATTTGGCCCAACCCGGATCCATGGTAAAGGCCAGTTTGATGCCGGCTGCCTTCAACGCGTCGCCGGCGCTCTTCGTATAGCCGCCATAGGGATAGCAGAAATATTCGTTGGTAATGCCCAGCTGTTCCTTGAGTTCAGCCTGGCTCTTCTTGATTTCATCCGCAAAGGTGCGCCCTGTCATTTCCGTCGCCCGTTCATGGTGATAACTGTGGGAGGCAATGGTCAGGCCGGCAGCCTGCATTTCCTTGACCTGCTGCCAGTTCAGGCGCGTTCCCTGGTCCGTGTCATACGTCGGCACGAAGACCGTCCCGGCAAAGCCGTATTCCTTCAAAACAGGCATGACGATGCTGTACGTATCGGGATAGCCGTCGTCAAAAGTGAGGACGACCGGCCGGACCGGTACGGGCTTGTTATGCACCATATAGTCATAGAGCTGGTCCAGGGTAATGGGATGGAAGTCATTATCCTTCAGGAATTTCATCTGTTCCCGGAAGTGCGATTCCAAGAGGACCGCATCGTTATCGGGGACATCGCCGATCATGTGATACATCAGGACCGGGATACCCTGCTTGGGCACGGCCATTTCCACCTGCGCCTGCGGTGCCTTGTCGGCCTTGGCCGTATCGCCGCTCTGCGTCGGCGTGCAGCCGACCAGCAGGAAGCAACACAGGATGGCCAGGCAGGCCAGTTTCCATATACGCAAATTGTACAGCCCCTCTCGTTAAGATTCTTCGTTGTCCCGCAAGGTCACAACGGGCAGCTCATCGTAATGGCCGGCCAGGAACAGGCGGATGTACCGTTCGGCATCATCGCGGACGGCCTTGTCGGCTTCGACGGAATGGAAGCAGACACTGGGCGTGAGCAGGAATTCCGGCCGGGCGATCATCTTGAGCAGCATCGGGCTCGGATGTTCCATGGACAATACGTCGAGGGCGGCACTGCGGATATGGCCGTCGTCGACAGCATGATAAAGAGCCGCTTCGTCCGCCAGGCCGCCGCGGCAGCAGTTGACGAACATGGAGCCTTCCTTCATTTCCTCGAACTGTTCGTCCTGGAATATGTAGCGTGTCGTTTCGTTGAGCGGCATGTGAAGTGATACGACGTCGCTGGTCTGAAGAAGTTTGTCGAAGTCGACGGGACGGACGCTGCGTTCCATCATGACCTTTTCGCTGACAAACGGATCATAAGCCTGGATCTTGCATCCAAAAGCCTGAAGACGGGCGGCGACGGCACGGCCGACATGGCCAAACCCGACGAGGCCGATGAGATTGCTGCTGACACGGTGGATAGGCCAGGGAATGGACCCGTATTCCCAACGGCTGTTGGTGCGGATATCGCTCTGGTACTCCGGCAGCTGGCGGATGAGGGCCAGGATCATGGCACACGTATGGTCGGCAATATCGTCGACACAGTACGACGTATTGTTGATGACCATGACGCCCTTTTCCCGGGCAGCCGCCAAGTCGACATTATCCGACCGCGTCGATAAGACGACGATCAATTTCAAATCGTCCAATTCTTCCAGAAGGGATGCCGTAATCGGTTCGGACTTACAGATGATGACATCTGCATCTTCGAGCCTGTCGGCCAATTCTTCTTCATCTCCGGGAGGACAATATTCAACGCGCGCTACATCGCGCAGTCTCTCTCCAAAATCATCTTCATCCTGACGTCCTGTCAAAACACTTATGTGATACATTATCACTGCCCCTTTTCTATAAACAAAAGATTTAGACATAAAGATACACCTAATTATATACCATATAAAAGTCAATTAGCAAGTCCCTGTGCCGTCCTTGACGGAGTTGTGAAAACTCTGCTATAATAGTTTCGTTATGGAAAGGTGTCCGAGTGGTTTAAGGAGCTAGTCTTGAAAACTAGTGATGCGGCAACGCACCGTGGGTTCGAATCCCACCCTTTCCGCCAATTTCCAAAAAGCCCTGTCGCGTAGGTGACAGGGCTTTTTGAGTGGTTAGCAGCTAGTGGCTAGGGATTAGCAAGATCCCCAATCGGGGCCTTTTTTGCTTAATTTTTGCTTAATTTTTAAATGAGTGGTACTGTCCTTCCTTTTAAATACTTTTTAATCTGACAACAAAAATCTACTGCTTTATCGTATTGCTCTTGTGCCTCATCTTGTGAGATTATAAAAAAATCAGCATAATCGGTATTATTACGAATCTGAAATGCCTGGCTCAAATATTTTGAATACATTTTATCGAATACGCCCGACTTTATATATTCTCTTTGAAAATAGGATATAACACCAGCATGTTTCTTAAAATCAACTCCATCAAGGGCAAGAATTGCGCGAACAGCTGTGAACATGGCATAGTAAGACCGGCTAATAGAATCTTTATAACTTTTATACTCTAAAAGAATCTTAGCTGAATTCAACTTTTCATCCGCCATAGCCAGACGATAATTCATCAATTCTAGACGACGTTCATGCAACAATGTTCACTCCTTCCTTCTGGATGTTTCGATAATAAGGCACATCTTCTTTATATTTGATATATTCATCATAAGGGATTACAGTTGGCGAAATGATAACATCATATTGTAATTCTAAATCAGATGAAACGTCCCATACCTGTTTCAATTTATTTTGCAATATTTGTCGATCTCCCCGGACAATCGCTACCAGGTCAATATCTGAATCAACGGTATTATCTCCACGGGCATATGACCCATAAAGCAGTATTTGCTCTATGGCATCTCCAAAGATTTGATAATAAGTATCTGCCATGATTCGGATGATTTCTTTGAGTTCATCTTTGGTACGCATTTTTTCACCCCCAACAAACCTTTTTTTAATTATATCACATTCACCTATTTTTTATCGAATAAAAAAGGGGCTGTCGCACGTGCGACAGCCCCTTGGGGAGTTTTAAGTTTGTAGTTTTCAGTGAAGGTTTTTAAATTTAAAGCCCTCTTCTACAAACTCCGTACTACAAACCTCAAAGAGCAAAGGCCCCAATCGGGGCCTTTTTTTACGAGTCAAGCGTATCCTGGAGCGATGTTGTCAATCTGATTCTGAGGCGGCCTGCGGCCTGCGAACTGCGACCGGCAGAGCGCACTCTGGGCGCCCTCTACTATTTCTTATGGAAAAAGTGCGGCGAATCGCCCCATTGTCCCAGACCGATGGTGTCGCCTACGGAGGCTACGCGGGCGCTGAGGCAGTTCTTGCACTGGTCCGGTACTTCGTCGACACAGGGTTTGTTGTCGTATAAGAGGTACTGTGGGCGATATTTGGGGACCGTGACGATGGGCATGAGGACGTTGGCCCCGGCTTTGAGGCCCAGTTCCCGTCCCAGAGGATGGAGGGCCTGGAGGGCCGTCGTGGCGGCGATGTTGACGTCGGGCAGGAAGAGGCGCGTGACGGCGATCATCTTGAGGCCCAGTTCCAGGCGCCGCTTCTTTTCTTCGGCACTGTCCATACCGGCAGCCATGACGTCTTTGCCGACCGGTGTATTGTGATGGACGACGTAGGGACCCATGCCGATCATGTCGATGTCCATGTCCCGGTAAAAGAGGATGTCATCGGCCAAATCGCCCAGGGTCTGGCCGGGCAGGCCGATCATGTCCCCTGTCCCGACCTGGTAGCCGATGCGGCGCAGGCTGTCCAGGCAGTCCTTGCGGACCTGCCAGCGGTGATGGCCGTCCTGGGGATGGAGCGTCGCGTAGAGGTCGGGGTTGCTCGTTTCGATGCGCAGGAGATAGCGGTGGGCGCCGGCGTCGAACCAGCGGCGGTACGTTTCTTCCGTCTGTTCACCGACGCAGAGGGTCAGGCCCAGTTCGCCGTGGCTCAAGGCCTTGATGTCGCGGACTAGGCCTTCGACGTAGTCGATGAACTCTTCATCCTGCCGTTCGCCGGACTGGAGGGTCAGGGAGCCGTAGCGGTTCTCCCAGGCCCAGCGGGCCATGGCCAGGATGTCTTCGCGCGGCGTATCAAAGCGTTCTACTTCGTCATTGCTCTTGCGGATGCCGCAGTATTTGCAGTCTTTGATACAGTAATTGGAAAATTCGACGAGGCCCCGGTAATAGACGACGCGTCCCACACCGGCGGCCTTGACGGCATAAGCCGCATCATAAAGCGCCTGGAGTTCATCAGGATCGGTAATCGAGAGCAGCGCGATCAAATCGTCGCGGGTTTTCGGTTGTGGAATAGTCATAGACGGAACTCCTTTCAGATGGCCTGCTATTCGTTGGCCCAATGGATCTTTTCAAAGAAAAGGAAGATGAGGCTCATGACCATGGCGACGACCGTAGCCAGGCCCATGCCCTTGAGCTGGACCGGACCGAGGACGATAGTCGCCCCGCTGAGGCCGGAAATCATGGTGACAGCCGTGAGGATGAGGTTCTTCGAGCGCGTATAATCGACTTTCTTTTCGACGAGCATACGCAGGCCCGAAGCGGCGATGAAGCCGAACAGGAGAATGCAGACACCGCCCATGACCGGCGTCGGGATGGCGTGGATGAGGGCTGCGATCTTGCCGACGAAGGAAAAGAGGATGGCAAAGACAGCAGCGCCGCCGATGACCCACGTACTGTATACGCCGGTAATGGCCATGACGCCCATGTTTTCACCATACGTCGTATTCGGCGTCGAACCGACCAGGCCGGACAGGACGTTGGACAAGCCGTCGGCAAAGAGCGACCGGTGCAGGCCCGGGTCCTTGATGAGGTCGCGGCCGACGATATCGCTGGTGACGAAGAGATGGCCCAGGTGTTCGGCCAGGACGACGAACAGGGCCGGCATGATCATCATGATAGCGCTGAGATTGAATTCCGGCTTATAGAAGGTCGGAAAGGCGAACCAGGGCATTTCCTGGACATGGGTCCAATCGACGACGCCCATGAAGAACGACAGGATATATCCGGCAATGACGCCGATGAGGATGGGGATGATGCCGATGAAGCCCCGACCGAGGACGGTGGCCAGGATGGTGACGACCAGGGTGAACGTCGAAATGATCATGGCCGTTTCATTGGACATGCCCTGGACTTCGCCCATATAACCGGACATATTCATGGCCAGCGGCGCCAGTTCCAGGCCGATGATGGCTACGATGGAGCCCATGGCAGCCGGCGGGAAGAGGACGTCGATCCACTTGGTGCCGACCTTGTCGACAATGGCCGCCAGAATCATGAAGGACAGGCCGAAGACGATGAAGCCCCCCTGGGCATCGCCATAGGACATGCCCGGTGTCGCGCAGACAGCCAGGACCGGCGAAATGAAGGCGAAACTCGAACCGAGGTAGGCCGGCAGGCGCCATTTACAAATGGTCAGATAAATGAGCGTACCGACGCCGTTCATGAACAGGGCCGTCGCCGGGTCGACGTGGAGCAGGAACGGGACCAGGACCGTCGAGCCGAACATGGCAAAGAGATGCTGTAAACTCAGGGGAATCGTCGGCAAGATAGGCAGCCGTTCTTCCACATGTATAATTCTTCGTTGTTCCATAAAATCAAAATCCTCCTAAATTCAATGCCCCATAAAGGGCGGACGCAAAGCCTGCCGGGCCTGCTGGGCACTCAAGTCCTGCGCCCTGGCCGCGGCCATGTAATTATCATAGCTGACGCGCAGCAGGAGCGACGCAGAAATCAGGTTCAAAATAAGGGATGACCCGCCGTAACTGATGAAGGGCAGCGGGACACCGACGACGGGAAACAGGTCCGTAACCATAGCCATGTTGACCAGGCCCTGGCCGCCGAGAGAAAAGGTAATTCCCATGGCCAGGAACATGCCGAACCGGTCCTGACAGGAGCCTGCCACCTGGACGCCAAAATAAATCAGGGCGAAAAACAGGAATAAGACCAGGACGCCGCCCAAAAAGCCCCATTCCTGGCAAAGGATAGCATAAGCGAAGTCCGTATGGGCTTCGGGCAGGTAACTGAACTTGCTGATGCCCGTCCCCATGCCCTGGCCCCAGACGCCGCCGGAACCGATGGCGATGAGGCTCTGGGTTATCTGATAGCCGATGGTCTTCTTGTAGTCCTCAGGGTATATCCAGGCCCGGATGCGGTCTTTCTGGTAATCATGACCAAAGAAATAAAAAGCCAGGACGCCGATAACGATTGCCGCAAGGGTCCACAGGCCGATTTTCTTATACGACCAGTGCCGGTCATAGAGCGGGATGCCGCTGCAAAAGAGCATGAACGCCGACGGCACAAAGAGCACGATAGCCGTGCCGGCATCAGGCTGGATCAAGATAATAGCAGAGAGGAAGAGAGCCGGCAAGAGGCAGAGCAGACCATAGCTCTTGAAAAGCTTCTTCTTTGCCATTAACGACGGCGCTAAGTGCTCGATGCGCCATTTTTTAGTGAATCGTTCGACGACGGCCTGATGGTCGCCGTGACATTCCCAAAAGAAAGTCAGCGCCGCAGCCGTGCAAATGATGGCTGCCAGCTTAGCAAATTCCGACGGCTGGAAAGACACGGCCCCATAGCCCAGCCAGCGCTGAGCACCGTTGACGGTGATGCCGATGGCCTTGACGGCAAAGAGCAGCACGGCGCTGATCAGGACCAGCGTACCGCACCAGCGGCGCAGCCACGGATAGCCCAGGTGCCAGACGCCGGCAGACGCCAGCAGGCCCATCACCAGGAAGCCCAATTGTTTCAAGAGATAACCATAGACCGTACTGCCGCCATCGAGGACAAAGGTCGAGCTGAGGATATTTTCCATGCCGATGACGACGAGGCACGAAAAGATACCCACCAGCCAGAGGACGTTAGTCCTCCGGCGCCGGGTCCGGACGGTCAGTCTGGGTTTTAACATGAGCAATCACTTCCTTGGGACGCGTAGCGACACAATGGAAAATGGGCTGTCCCTTGGCGCTGAACTTCGCTTCATATTCCGTCATGGCTTCATTCAAAATCGGGCTGTTATGCAGATCATAAGTCACTTCCGACAAGGGCCAGCCACATTCGCGGAACTCGTCGAGGGTGAAATCGAAGAGACCGGCATTATCGGACTTGAAGTAAATCTGGCCGTTTTCCCGCAGGAGCCGTGCGTAGCGGTCGAGGAAACCGCGATACGTCAGGCGCCGTTTGGCATGGCGCTTCTTGGGCCAGGGATCGCAGAAGTTGATGAAGAAGCGGTCCACTTCCCCTGGGGCAAAAATATCTTCCAGGCGGGCTACGTCAAAGCGCAGGAGCTGGACATTGTCCACTTCGGCAGCGGCGCACTTCTTGCCGGCATAATAGAGGACGCCGACCTGGATCTCGATGCCGATGAAATTGACATCCTTGTGGATCTGGGCCATCTGGGAAATGAAATTCCCCTTCCCCGTCCCCAATTCGACCCACAGCGGCGCATCGGGATTCTTAAAGAGGGAACGCCATTTTCCCTTATAGCTTTCGCAGCTTTCCAGATGGAGAAAATCACTATAATCCTTGATAGCCTCGTCAATCCACGGTTTTCTTCGTAAACGCATTGTACCTCCTATGTAAAAAACGATTCATCGTACAAGAACCCTTCAGACCTGCTGTACAAGCCGAAGGGTTCCATGACTAACTTTTTTCAGACTTATTTAATTATAAAAAATGTCGGCGCCGGTGTCAATAAAAACCGGTTTAGAACTGCCAAGTCAAGCCCGCATTGACCTGCCATTTCGTCGTGATGTTGCTAGAAAAAGACCGTTCCACATCAGCATACAAGGAAGCTGCCGAACTCAAACGGTACGTTCCGCCAAAACCAGCTTCATACCAGGTTTCCCCATAGTCGAGACTCGTATCCAGAGTTTCTCCATTGGCAGACTGCATGTGAACATCCTGGCTATCGCCAAATTCATGAAGTACCGACGCTTTGAGGTAATAATCAAATGGATGACGGCCTTGATCATGAGTCTTGCCCAATACAATGCCAAAACGCCCAATCGTACTGTTAAAAGAATCGCGTTCAACGTGAGTCTTACGGGCCGTGGTATACGATACATCATTCAAATGCCCAAAAACCAGCTGTACTTGCGGTTCAATAAAGAATTCCCGTTTTTCCCCGCGATAAATGGTCTTGCCGTATTCGATGCTTAAACTCTGTTCGTCTGTGCGGTAATCAGCGCTGTCCGGATATGGACCAAACGTCGAAATATGAGAATCATCCCGGCCGAACTTAGCTACAACATCCGTGTAACTTCCATGGCTTCCAAACCACGTGCCATATAAGCCCCCGGCAAAAGTATGCTCTTTGCCAGTCCCAGTTTTATAATCCGGTGAGGCAATACCCCGTTCGCCAAAAAGGCCATACACACTGCCCGGATTGACACTGTACTCATACCCTAACTGGAAAATATTGTACTTACTGTCCCAGCCGTCGCCAGTCATCCTGCCGCCGCGGCTGCGTACCCAGATGCCGCTGTCATCATCGGTCTTGCCTCTCTGACGCAAATTTCCTCGACGCTGACGAAGCGTGTCGATGGAACGACGATACATGGCATATGTGCTGTCTCCGCCATAGAGAAGCGGACGGGTATCATCATTCACCTTCTTAGTCAGCTTAGTCAGGTACCACTCATCTTTCGTGCCGATTACGTTTCCTGCCTCATCGTATACATTGAGTCCGTTTTCAATGGTGGGGGTTACATCCCAGAGGCCGCCTGTATCCAGCTTTTCTCCGGTGAATGTTGCATTTTCACTGGCATCGGTAACAAGCAGCTGATGACGGGTGCCGGTCACTTCGGTCCCACGGGCGAAGCTGGCATCCGACACCTGGATCTTACCGGAAGAACCGGTTGCCGCTGTAGTGATGGATATCTTATCGCTCCGGTCTGCAGCCTGTGTCTCTAAATCCGACTTCATGAGGAATATGCCATTAGTACCATTGAAATTATTCACCGCCAGTGTTTGATAATCTGTGTTGGCAGTCATATTCACTACAGCTCCGCTGTTCATAGAAAGATTGGTAACCGAGCTGTCTCCGGTCATATTCCAACGGGCGCCATTGGACATGGCAATATCCGTCACACCATCTAACCCGCCTGCCGGTGCTATTATTGACGCACCGGTAAAGATAGAATCTTCAGTGTCCATGACCACATCAATAGTACCAGTAGCTTCAGAGTACATGTCCCCACTGATAATCTTAGTGCCTGCAGCTGACAAATTAATAAGGGCATCAATGTCCGAACTGTACAAAGAATAATTTTCTCCAGAAATCCGGGCCGCCCCCAGAAAATTGACCACTGCGCACCCTGCGTATACCCCGATTCCCTGATTGCCATTAGCGGTAATTTTAACTCCATTGCCTACATCATTCCGGCTCTCACCACTCGCGGCATAAATACCTGTTGCAGTACCGCTTTCAGCAGATACTGAAATAGTCGCATTTTCTCCAATCTGGTTCCATTGGTTACGCACCAAGCTGTCGGCGTAAACCCCATAGGCATTTCCACTTGTGCTGGTGGCCTGAATTTTGGCCCCAGCGTCAATCTGATTAGCCCCACTTTTCGCAGCATACACCCCATAGGCATCTCCAGTTATGCTGGCAGCCTGAATCTGTGCTCCTGCACCAATCCGGTTCTTCCCGATATTATTAGCTAAATTATTATCAGAATATACCCCATAGGCATTTCCATTTGTACTGATAGCTTTAATCTGTGCTTCTGCACCAATTTGATTTACTCCACTGACACTAACTTGAATAGTATTGCCGAGGTCATCTGTTCCTTCCGTTGTACTTTCCTGGGATGCCACTCCATAAGCCGTATTCCCCGAAGCATAAACCGAAGCATGATTCCCTAAGGTAGTGCTTCCATTGGTAGAATTCACACCGTAAGCCGTTCCTTCCGTGACAGCTGCAGTAATCGTGGAATTATCTCCTATCGCTGTATTTCCTCCAAGGGTATAAACAGCAATGCTGCCTGTCTTATCCTGCTTCTTACCTTCCACAGAAATCTTGGCACTGCTTTCGATAGTCGTATTTCCTCCGTCAGCGGTAACAACACCATAACTGTCTATTGCCCCACTCACATGCGCAGAAAAATTGTCTGATGCCGTCATGGTACCACCATCATTGAGAATACCGGCACTCATATCGTCGGACTCTACCGTGATAGAAGTATTTTTACCTGTTTCTACCACACTGCTTCCTGTTTCCTGACCTATGGAAATACCAGTTCCCCCGCTAGACCCCTTCACCTGAATGGTGGCGTTATCCCCCATCTTGACCTTGCCACCACTTACATCTATCCCATAACCTTGACCTGCCAAATCAGTTGTTACATTAACCAATGCCTGATTTCCTATGGTCGTTGTTCCTTGTTGTTCATTGTAAATCCCTTCGGCTTCCCCTCTATCCGTACTAACCCGAACCACCAGGCCACCTTGTGCTGTCGTTTTCCCCTGCTGCCCACCAGTAGTAATCCCGTAAGCCCTGAATGCTGAGGAATAAGAAGAAATATTAATATTTTCTCTCAGGTCGTTTGTCCCCTGATTCGTTTGGACCCCATACGTAGTGCCATTATTACTATCAGCCTTAAGCTGTGTACCATCTCCTACTTGGTTTACTCCGCTTGCGGAAGCAGACAGGGCGATACTATCCCCACTTCCATTTCCCGAAGAAGTTATAACGCTTCCCTTTCCCAGGATATTAGTCCCGGAGTTATGCGCCCAAACTCCATATGCCGGCAGGTCGTGATCTGCATGTGCACTCACGGAAGCAGAATCTCCCAGTGTTGTCACAGCGCCTTCTTCATGGGTATAGATCCCCGCTGACGTATATCCATTAGCGGTAATGTTTGCGTCTTTCCCCAAAGACACAGAAGATGCATTATTGTGAATACCATAGCTGTATAAATTGGAATTATCATCATCCAGAAGAACGCTGTTGTGGTTGACTGTTACCTTCGCAGCATCCCCCAGTGTCAGCTTGCCCCCATTCTGGGCATCCAGCCCTATTGCTTCATCCACTCTGCCGGTATCCTGAGTTACTTCAACTTCTGTTCCTGATTTTCCATCCAGAACACTTCCGGCATCCTGTACAGAAAGGCCAGCTATTTTGCCTGTTCTTGTATCCTGACCTGACACATCCCCGTGAACTTTTACCTCTGTGTAACTATGGCTTCCCAGGTGTAGGGCTGCTCCTGACGATACCTGAGTTCCCAGGACAGCATCGGTTACATTCCCGTTAATATTAACCGTATTTCGGCTCCCATCCCCAAGAGAGATATCACCGGACTGTGTCATATTCAATCCGGTTACCATATTAGCGCTATCATTGGCCCCACTGGCTGAATTCGTGAGTGTCACGGTATTAACCAGTCCACTGCCTATGGTGCCGGAAGAGTCGATAAACTGAAGCCCGTTAATCAGATACACCCCTCCATTTACTGTGGCTGTTGTCTGAATTCCCTCTCCCAGCGTAAAATCTGTATTCCACAGAGAAGCAACGCTCAGATTCCCGCTGCTATCAGAGCTTGCCTGGCCATAAAGTGTTGCAGAAATCTGGCTGTCATCTCCCAGCGAAAAATGACTTCTTACCGTATCTACTGCCTTCCCGCTCTGTACACCGTGAACAATTACTATCTGATCGGATACCGATGCACTTGCCGTCGCCTGAATGTTTGCCTTCTTTCCTGCAGCAAAATTTCCGCCATTATAACTGAAGACCCCCACCAGATTATTCTCAGAGGCAGCGGTGCTTTCTGCTGAAACAGTAAGCTCTTCACCTGCAGCAATACTTCCGCCTCGATTACTGAGCGCACTGGCATTCAGGTAATTTGCTGCATTAATATTATTCGTGTACACATATGACAGATTTACATTTTTACCGAGCTGAATCTTTGTGTCTTCCGTACCATTACTGACAAGCAGAGTACTTCCGGATACATTTGCCCCATTCGCAGTAAGAGAAACCTCTGATCCATCACTGATATTCAGATTTCCTGTATAACCGGGTGCTACAGAAATACCGGAAACCGCACTATAGGTTTCTGTGTCATCCTTACTCCACTGACTTGTAAAGTCAGCCGTTACCTTATTTTGCAGCGTCACGGTTCCGCCACTGGCCGGATCAGAAACGCGAAGTGCGTATAATGTGCTTCCACCAGAAGAAGTAGTTCCTGCCACATTAATATCACCAGAAACAGTCGTATCTGCCGTACTGACCACTACCGGCGTATCGGTTTCTGCCATAACCGGCATAGCAACCCCGCAGAGTACCATGGCAGCTAACGCCGCCTGCCAATGTCTTTTCTCCATTAATCCCATAATTTTCTCCAGCATTTCATTTTCAACCTCAAAAAATATGCCTTCTTCGTTCTTATGAAAGAAGCCATATGATTCCCGATTTTCTTATCAGATTTTGTTGTATTTTTTCACACTTTTTTAGTTTCTGCTATTTGACCGGGGCAACAACTTCACTTCGGTTTGATTCTGGATGTATTTCGTCTACTTTGTGGTTGCAAAAATCTTTTTATTAAGGTATGTAATCATTGACCGAGAAAGTTTGTATAATGTAGTGCAACCCATTATACAGCCAGTCCTTTTCTGCTATACACGAATAATCGCCTTGATTACAATTTTACTTTTTCTTAAGTTGCAAACTCATCTCTTTTATAATTTATACATCCTCTATCCAGAGTATAGCACAAAATTCGATTCAATTCCAGAGTATTTGTGTTTACATTTGAGTGTTATTTTCCCATGCTTACTTTTACGGAAGGCAGCATCTCGTACCTGTTTCCAGATTCCTGAACCGCCGGTTAACCTAACACTATACAGCTTACAGGCTTATATCCTCCTTTTCAGTACGCACTACTCCATATATATCATTCTGATAAAACGAAAAGACTGCCTTCTGGCAGCCCATTCGTTCTTCCCCTTACTCTTATTTTCTTCCTTTAATCACACGTACACGTTCAATCGTCGGATTCCCCTCGCTGTCTTTGGCCACAATATCCACCCGAATCCGTTCCAGCTCTGGTTCGAATTCATTAATAATCCGTTCACTGAGCTGCGCACCTCTCTGCATTTCCCGGTATACCATCATCGCAAATTCATATCGGGTCATCATCCGGTCCCCTTTAAATGTTCCATCCGGATATCCTTCTATGATGCCATTGCCATGAAGCTGGGCAATTTCGTTATAAGCCCAATGATTGCTTGCCACATCCGGGAAAAGTTTTGTCTTTGCCGGATCCAGACGGTTCCCAGCAGCAACATCTGCCAAAGCACTGCGCAGGCCTTCGATTTCCTTGCGCAAATCCTTGATTTCCTTCGCCATAGCGACGCGGGATGTCGAAACGTGGTTGCCCTGGCCCAATTTGAAGCTGACGCCCGCATTGACCATGTTTTCACCACCGCCGAAAGAGCCGCCGATACTGAACATCGTGTCTTCATTCGGACGATAGTAAGCCCCTACAGCTACGGCGCTGGCATCTTTATAATTACCATAACCGGCTGCAAAATCCCACTTATCATCCGGGTCGAAATCCAACGGATGCAGGGCAGCGAGGGCTGCGGCCCCGGCACCGACGCGGTTGACGCGGCTATCCAGCTTGTTGACAGCTCTACCGAGGCTGTTAATAGCCTGGTCACGCTGCCAGAGCTGATTGCCATTGACGGCATCGGTCGAACCTTGTGCGACTCGTCCATCATCAACTCCGCTGACGGTATTTCCACCCATATTGACGTTGCCGTCGGCAATCGAGATTGTCCGGTCGGCATCAGAAGTCTTGATAGTCAGGCCGTTATTATCGACGATCGTATTGCCAGCTGTGACACTATTGAGGTTCTTCAGGTCTTTGGAGAGTTTTACAGAAAGACCATTGTCCCCGTTCTTCACCACACCGATGTTACCATCGGACAAATTGTCCGCCTGGGCACCGCCGGTCAAGCTCAGATTCTGGCCCAGGCCCACGGTCAGCTGCTGACCGTCGTCCCCAGTGAATTTCCGTCCGCTGGATACCTTATCATCCACCGCTTTCAGCTGGTCTTCCGTAGCGGCCCGGCCGGACTGGATGCTGGAAGCATCCCAGGTCTTGTTGTTCAGCCCGGTCAGATAGCTGCCTGTATCCGGGTTGGCTCCGCCTCCATCCTGGGTCCCCAGGACGGTTTTGCCTCCCAGGGTGATTTGGGCCTTGTTCCCGTCGATTTTCACCTGTTTGGAAGCATCATCCGCATCCCCCAGGGTAATGTCATCATTCAGGTTCACTTTGTTGTCAGCGTCCACGGTGATATTCTTGCCGCTCTTGGCTTTCACTGCTTCCGCCGCCTTGCCGGCTTCTTCTCCGATAATGGTATACACATCCCCGATGCTGGCAGCATTGTTCCATTTTTCCTGGCCGGCCGTACTGGTGTCGTAGACCTTTCCGTCAATGCCGCTGCCGATGTTGGTGATCTGCTGCTGGCCCCCGTCGATGCCGTTTTCCGTAATGGTGATATCCCCGACCTTGACTTTGTTGGTATCCACCCCATTGCTGTTAATGGTGGTGCTGCCGGCTGCTACACTGCCGTCCGTCCCCAGATTGATATTCTTGTTCAGTTTGATCTGCAGGTCCGTACCATCCACCTTGGTGGTGATATTCTGGCCATCGCCTTTTACCATAATCGTACTGTCCAGATTCGTGGTTGTACTGTTATTGTCCTCTGCCGTAAGTCCAAAACTGCCGTTTCCAAGCACTGCTTCAATGTTATTGACGTCAGTCGTTACGGCGCTACCCAGACTGTACAGCTGATCTTCCGTAGCAGCCCGGCCTGATACATAGGTCGACGGATCCCAAGTGATATTGCTCAAATTGTACACATAGTTCCCATCCGGTACAATACTGCCGCGTTTAGTCTGCAGTTCTCCCAAATTTACATAGCCAACAGTCACGCCGCCGATAGTAGCCTTGCCCGTACTCCCATCCAAGGTAATGCTCTTCTTGTTATCATTGATATTGGTGATGGTGATGCCGTTGGAATTCATCACCGTATTTCCAGTGGTGACGGAATCCAGTCCGGTCAGGTTCTTGGCCAGTCGGAAGGTGATCTTGTTGTCCCCTACAATAGTACCGATATTGGCATCGGTGGTCAGCTCGTCCTTGGTCAGGGTTGTGCCGTCGTCAGCGGCACCGGTCAGGGTCAGGTATTCATTCACCAGACGGGTTACGTTCCGGGCCACACCGTCTGATCCGTACCGGGTATTGCTGCTGTCTTCCTTGGCATCCCCGATGGTGGCCAGCATGGTGTTCTTCCACTGGGCCACATTCACCGCATCCGTATCCTGGGTCCCAGCGGCCAGGCCGGTCAGCTGGCGGGTGTAGATGGTGCCGCTCAGGCCGTCAGTACCAATGGAAACAGCGCCCAGATTGCTTTGCCATACGGTAGATTTGGGGTCGATAGTGGTAGTCCAGGTACCATCCGTGCCTTTCGCAGCGTTCTTAGCCGATGCCCAAGTATACCAGCGACCGCCTATATCATTCGAAGTGCTCCAGCGGGGACCACCCGTTGCACCAGAAGCACGGCCTACGGAGGAGTTGCTACCAAGGGCTATGCTGCCGGCACTGCCACTGGCCGTGGCTCCGTTGCCGATGGCGATGCTGTCCGCATTGTTGGCCTTGGCACTGTCACCAATAGCCACAGATTTCCCCAGATTGGCCAAAGCCGCATTCCCCAAAGCCACGCCGCCAGCTTCCCGGGCATGGGCACTGGTACCGATGGAAACAGCATTGTTGACATTACTCCGGTTATCACCATTGCCGGCACTGGTGCCAATGGCAATTTCCCCTTCGGAAAGAGCCGCCGCCTGATAACCGGCAGCCACACTGTTTTTCCCCTGTGCTTTGGCTTCCGGGCCCACAGCCGTTCCATTTTCACCGCTGCCATCCGCTTCTTCGCCTATCGCTACTGCAAAACGTCCAGCTGCTTTTGCTTTGGCGCCTACTGCAATGGCCCGGGTAGCCGTAGCGCTGGCTTCTTCCCCTACAACGGTACTGCGAGCCCCACTGGCAATAGCTTCTGAACCAAGAGCTGTGGCCAACTGCGCCGAAGCCTGGGTTCCATGGCCCAATACGACCGTCCTGTCGCCTGTAGATTGGCTCTCTGCCCCCAGGCCCAGGGCATAATATCCCGTTGCCTGCGCTGTTTCTCCAATAGCAATGGCACCCTTGCCATTCCAATCCGTATCGATATCGGTGGTCCGCTCATTTCCGGCGACTGCCCCATTTCCCAATGCAATGGAGTTGCTGGACAGGGACTTGGCATTCACACCGATACCCATGCTGTTTTCATACTCCAGCGTCACTGAAGTCTTATCAACTTTTGTTCCTGTAGCCCCAGCTTTCTGCCCGACCTGGACATTCTGGCCGATGGCGATCCCATGGACCGCATTGATGGTATTGGCGGATCCGATGGCGGTGGAATTGCCGGAACGCCCATTGATACTGTTGTCATGGCCCACAATGACCCGGCCGCCCTGGGCATAAGCTCCGGTTTTATTGGTTTCCACATAGGAAGCCGTGGGCGTCTCAGCTGTATTGTTGGCCCCGATGACTACATCGTCCTTCCCATTGGCAACGGCAGTGTTGCCAATGGCAATGGCATTCTGGGCCGTCCCCCGGATCCCGGAGGTACTGCCATCCTGGACATATGTATAACTGCCTCCCACATGAGCAGAATGACCGATGGCAATGGCATAGTCGGACAGAGCCTGGCTGCCCAAGGCCAGGGCCACTGCCGTATCCCCGGAAGCCTGGCTGCCGCCGCCAACGGCCAGGGCTCCCTTTCCATTGGCAGAAGATCCGTTCCCCACTGCCAAGGTATTGGTATCCCCATTCGTTGCCGTTCCGGCATCGACGGTAGATGCAGCCTGAACCCACAAGGGACCGCCTACAGTAATGGTACTAGTTGTACAGGCTAAAAGGACAGCCAAGCGTAACACAGCTGCCGGACGAGCAGCACGAGAACGCACCGTATGGTGAGTATGTCCCTTGGCGAATTCAGAAGCGACGATATAGGCATTTCTCGCTTTATTCCATATAACTTTATAAATCTTGTTCATAAAAAACCCTCACTTTCTTTAATTAAACAAAAAACTTAGCAGTCGCACTTAACTTGATATTTTCACTCTATATTCTATATAAAATATGAAGGGGCGCTTCATATTTTAAGAGGAAATAAATAGGCATCTTTTATGTGATCCAGGCTTCATTAAAGCTCCTGGATTTAAAACAGTCATTTCTTCAATTCTGTTGTTTCCGATCTGATTTCAAAGGGGATGCGCTGATCACGGACTGCTTTTTTCACAAATAAAGTGACCGCTGTTGACATGCTTAATCCAGCAGAATTGCAGAATAATTCAAACATTTTCTTTAAATCTCTGTCCATTCGAATACACACACTTACTTGTGCCACACTCATTCACTCCTTGATTTTCCTTTTCCTTGTCAATGAATAATTCTCTACCGTTTCCATTATTTCCGGGCGCACCGATTAACCTTGATATATTCCATCAAGTATCTAGTTAGTCTTATGAGGATTTTTACTGACAGGGCCTAAAACCGGATATTCTGATATATACTACCTCGTAGACGGATAATATACATAGTGCCTCCAGTAACTCACAGTTACTATATCACAAAAAAGCTAATAAGCAAAATCGTCTTCATGCATTTTGTTATTTTTACGTTATATTTATCGAGTACATGATTCGGAAAAATTATCTTATCGCTTAGGTGATATATACTTCCGATATATTTTTATCTCTATTATATATATATATATTATGTATTAAAAACCAATCAAAAAAGTAGTATTCCTATAGAGAATATCAAATTATAATATAAATATAAATTCTAAAAGTGATATTCCCCATTTGTCCTTTTACAAAAGTCGTTTGTATTTTTTTAAGGGATTTTTATATAGACACCATACATCCAAATTATATCATTTTGCTATTTCTCATTTACTATGCAAAATAAGCAAGAGAAATACGTTTTTTCCATTCAATTATAGCTTTTAAAAGGGTATTATTTTTACACTTAAAGCTGACATCTCAAAAAAAAAAGGGGGGGTGTTACATACAACGTGCAACACCCTCCGTCTGACTGCTTACCGGATATCCGGGCTCTTCGACTTCAGTTCTTTCACGGTCTGTTTCGCACTGAACCAGAGTAGTTCATTGATATAATAGCGCAGTTCTTCATTGCTGACCGACTGTCCCAGCATGTTCACCCGGCTGGTAATGTCCTGAGGCAAATCCTGCCAGTTACCTGTCTTTTCGGCCTGTTTTACACCCGCTTCCACCTGGAGGACTTCCTGATGGAGCACGTTCCACCCGTAGCTGTTAGTGTAGCCTCTGTCCGGATCATCTTTCCGCCGGGTATCCTGCCCCGGCTGCAGGGTGTAGTTGTACTGCCGATCATGGGGATTCTCCGCATTCCAGTTATGGGCTCTCCGGTAAAATTCCAACCGCCGTTCCAAGTGATAGGACAGCTTTTTCACCGGATCGTGATGCTGAACAAAATCCAGCCACTGTTGATCCTCCTTGGTGGCCTGTCCTTCGGCCTGACGTTTTCTGGCCTGAGCAGCTCTTTCCCGGATTCGGGCACTAGTCCGGGCAAATTCCCGTACTGCAGCCACCGTATCCATATCCGGTACCGTTGTATAAGAAGATATATCTGCAACAGCCAGATTCGGGGCCCCAGCTTCCAGCAGGGGATCCGGCATGGCCATCGCCGCTGCTGTCAGCGTACTGAAAATGGTTGCTAAAATAATGATTTTCTTCATAGTTCCTCCTTATACCCCCAACCGGCTCATAATCTGAGCCAGTTTGGCTTCCAATTCCTGAATCTTGCTGCGTTGGTCATTGATTTCCTTCTGTTGGGCATCCATGGCTTTTTTCTGGGCCGCATTTTCATAAAGCAGGGCGCTGACCTGATCCTGGAGTGCATAGGTGGAACTGATGGGTCCTTTCCGATACATATCCTTCACGGCCGGTTCATGGGTCCGATGACCGAACTTCCAGGTGATGCTGGCATTGGCCATGACCTTGCCACCTTCTCCGCTGCCACCAAAAGCAATACCGGTGCTGAACAGGGTGGACTCATTGGCGTAATAGGATACCCCCAGCGCCATGGCGCTGGCGCCCCCGTACCGTCCCACCCCGGCACTGATCTGGAATGGTTCCAGGGGATCATACTGGATGGTCCGCAAACTGCTGAGGGCAGCCGTTTTGGCTCCCAGATGATTGATATTGCTGGACAGTTTTCCTACTGCCTCATGGAGCTGGCTCACATTCACTCCGTCGGTGGGAGCAGTGCCCGGTGCCACATTCACGATCCGGTTGCCCCCGTTGTCCAGCCCTTTCTCGGTCAGGGATACGGACTGCCGGTCCCCGCCTCCGATGACCAGGCCTTTTTCATTCATCACCGTCTGTCCGGTCTGCACTTCCGTAAGGCGGATCTTGTCCTGGAGAGAATAGGTGAAGTTTTTCCCGTCCTGGGACAGCTTCAGATTGTCCCCGGCCTTGTACATCACCGTATCCCCCGATTTCACCGGGGTTTGGGAAGAATTTTCCACGATCCCGGACCCTTCCTGGCCGGCTTCCGCCGTCCACTGGGCATTTTTCAAGGCAGAATACAGCTGGGATCCATTGACCGCGTCCGTGGACGTTGCCGAGATTTCTCCGGCAGCCACATTCTGCAGCCGTCTTTCCCGGTCCCCGGCGCCAATGGAAACCACCCCTTGCCCCTGGGCCGCCGCAAAATCTCCATAGGTAACCCCGTTCACCGTGGCACTGTCCACCTTTCCTTGCGCCCCGGCCGTAGTGGTGGTCCCATAGGTAAAAGTATCGGTGTTGGGATCATAGGTGGCACGGACTTTGCCTTCTTCATAAGAAGTGATGGAATCCGCCCCTAGGGCCACGCCTTTGGGATAATCCGAATAAGCAGCCGTCCCGATGGCGATGGCATCGTCAGCCGTGGCATGAGGCCCGTTGTACCGGGTTTCCCCGTCCTTCAGCTCATGGTCGTAGGTACCGATGGCAATGGACCGGTCCCCGCTGGCAGAAGCCAGGGACCCCATGCCCACGGACCGCTGCCCGGTGGTTACCGTACCGGTCCCGAAAGCCAGGGACTCGTCCCCTTCCGCTACAGCATCCATCCCCATGGCAACAGAGCCATCCGCCTTGGCCTGGGTTTTCAGCCCCAGGGCAATGGATCCTACGCCTGTGGATTTCGCTTCCTGATAAGGAGAATAAAAATTCTTTACCGCAGTATTCAAAGCATCTCCCGTCAGCCCCTGGTTTTTGTAGTACTCATAGACTCCCATAACGTCCCAGCTGGCATTACCCTCTTTATCGGCTATACTCGTACTGTTCTTTTCGACCGGGGTCCATTTATAGCTGGCCGGCATGGAGGGATCCCCTTCCGGAATATCCTCCAAAGAAAGGGTCTGGGGATTCCAGCGCTGCAGCCGGTAGTAAGTGGCTTTCGTTCCCTCTTCTACAATCTGTCCATTTTGATAGACTTTTTTAGTCACCCGACTGCTGACCACATTATAAGGATTGCTCACCACTTCCTGCAGCCGCGGATCATATACCATATGGGCATATTCCGTACTGCCTTCTTTGACGGCATTGTAGGCCTGGTTCTTGGTTCCTGCATCATCCCCGCCGATGGCAATGGCACCATATCCGTCAGCCACCGTATTGTTGCCCATGGCGGTGGCATTGTATTTCTTGGCCTGCACCGTGGATCCAATGGCCAGGGACTGTTCTTCTGCTGCAACGGAATTATTGCCCACAGCCGTTCCCTGCTGGTTGCCTACAGAGACTGAATCCCCAATGGCCACCGACCGGCCGGGTTTGCTTTGCGTGTTGGAATCCGTTGCCTTTTGCCGTTTGCTGAGATCATTCTGGTCAGCCAGGGGGATGCCCTTGCTATCCACATAGACATTGCTGCCGTCAGCTCCCTTCAGGTAGGCATATCCGTTTTCATCCACATAGGCCACCGCTTTGCCTCTGAGCATCACATAGGCGTTTCCCTGGCTGTCCTTATATTCCGTAGGGACAATCTGGGAATTGCTGCCGATGACCACATCACGGTCCCCTTTAGCGGTGACTTCTGTTCCAATGGCCACACTGTTGGTCCCTTGGACGGAATTGTCCTGAGCCGGTTTATCGTCTATTGTCCCGCCCTGAGACTGGATGACGATGTTACCGTTCCCTGCGGGATCCGGTATGGCGGCTTCTGCCTGGAGGGCATTTCCTCCCAGGACCAGCCCCGTCATCAGATACACAATGACCAAACGCCGGGAATACCGGCCTTTTCCTTTTAAGGCATGCCGAATTATTCTGTCTGCTTCTGTAAACATGATAACCCCCTTTCTTTTTGCCGCTTCTTAACTAGACGTTTTTACTCCATATCATATCTGAAATAGGAAAATCTCCTTCATATACTAAGAGGAAATAAATAGCTTTCATGTCATATGCTTCATCAAAGCTTATGAATTTACGGAAGTCATTTCTGCGATTCTGTCGTTTCCGCTATGATTTCAAAGGGGATACGCTGATCACGGACCGCTTTTTTCACAAATAAATTGACTGCTGTTGACATGCTTAATCCAGCAGAATTGCAGAATAATTCAAACATTTTCTTTAAATCTCTGTCCATTCGAATACACACACTTACTTGTGCCATACTCATTCACTCCTTAATTCTCCTTGTCAATGAATCATCCGCTGCTGTTTCCATTATTTCCAAGCACACCGATTAAACCTGATATTATTCATCAAGTTTAAAATGAACCTCACGAGTATTTTCCCTGACAGGGCCTAAACTAGATATTCCGATATACACCGCTTCCTAGGTGGATAATATGCATAGTATTTCTAGTTATTCATGATTATTATAGCACAAAAAAAATCATAAGCAAAATCGGCTTTACATTTACTTTATATTTACGTTATATTTATCGAGCTATCTATAAAAAAAAATCATTCAGTTGCTTCGCCAACACATATATTTCACATTTTTGATTTACATTATATATATTTATTGTATATTTAACATAATAAGAAGTGTAGCATTTCTATAGATATTATCATAAACATAATATAAATATAAATTTTTTTAAATCAAATCTCTCACATTTCTTTTTAAAAAGCACTTTTGTCTTTTCAATAAGGACTTTATATTATATATACATCTAAATAATAGATTTATTATATATCTATAATATTTATCAGCTAAGCATGCAAAATAAGCAATCTAATGTCCTACTTCCGTAAACGCCAAAGAGACCATCCGCATAAAAAAAACATAATGCGATGGTCTCTCGTTCGAGTTTGATCTGGAATAGGTTCTTTGAAAGGCTGTGTTTACAGCCTAAATGGCTGCCAGCCATCAATAGCCGTGATGCCCAGGCCCGGTGCATCAGGGACGACGAGGTAGTCTTTGTCATAGGTGATGCCGCCCCGGACGAGGTCGGCGGCCATGAGGTCGGCGGCGTCGAGGTCGTTCTTGGTGATGACGGCCTTGCCGGCAGACAGGGCCGCAGCGGCGGTGATGCCGACTTTACTTTCCAGCATACAGCCCATCATGCAGGCGACGCCGGCGGCGTCGGCCATGGCGGCGATCTGGGCAGCCGGGGCCAGGCCGCCGGCCTTCATGAGTTTGATGTTGATGAGGTCACAGGCCCGCATGGCCAGGAGGCGGAAGACGTCGCGCGGGCTGAAAGCCGATTCGTCGGCCATGATGTCCGTCGCGACGTGGTCCGTGACCTGTTTCAGGCCGTCGAAGTCAGCGGCTGCCACGGGCTGTTCGACCAGTTCGATAGCGAGGCCGGCGTCTTCCATGCGGCCGATGAGGCGGATGGCTTCTTTCGGCTTCCAGCCCTGGTTGGCGTCGAGGCGGATGGTGACGTCCGGCCCGACGGCCTTGCGGATGGCGGCGACGCGCTGGAAGTCCATGGCCGGGTCGATGCCGACTTTCAGTTTCAAGTGGCTGTAGCCGCGAGAAACGGCCTGGACGGCGTCGGAAGCCATCGTGTCCGGCGCGTTGACGCTGATGGTGAGGTCCGAGGCGATGCGCGTCTTGCGGCCGCCGAAGAAGCGGTACAGGGGCAGGCCGTAACGCTGGCCGAAGAGGTCGTGGACGGCCATGTCCAGGGCGGCCTTGGCCGACGTGTTGTGGACCATAGATTGATGGATCGTGTCGAGGATATCTTCGCGGTCGTCGATATCCCGGCCGATGAGTTTCGGCCCGATGGTATATTTAATGGCAGCGGCGACCGATTGGTGACTGTCACCGGTGATGACGACTGTCGCCGGTGCGTTGCCGTAGCCCGTGTGGCCGTCGTCGGTATGGACCTTGACGACCAGGTCTTCGGCGACGTCGACGCGGCGCAGGGCCGTGATGAACGGCGTCTTCAAGGGAATGGCGATCTTCCCGATTTCAATAGCTGTAATCTTCATGATAATTCCTACGGTAAAATATCTAAAATCTCTTCGACTGAATCGACGATGTAGCGGACGTGCTCCTTCTGGAACATGGGCTTGGCCGCCGGCCCGTCGATGCCAGTCAGGGTCCCGATCATGGTGGCTCCCATGGTCCGGGCGCACCAGACGTCGGCCAGGGAGTCGCCAACGACGTAGTAGATGCCCTTCTTGAAGTCGTCGGGATGGCTGACGTAGTCGAGGTAATGCTTCTTATTCTTGCCGAAAGCCCCGAGGTAATAGGCGAAGGGGTTGGGCTTGTCCAGGGACATGTGCAGCATGGCTTCGGCTTCTTCGACGTCGCTGTAGGTGGCAACGTAATGCTCGTCGAATTCGTCGAGCCAGCCATAGGTCCGGAAGGGAATCTCCATTTCCATTTTCGACCGGCCCGTGGCGATGGCAATCTGATAGCCCCGTTTCTTCAATTCCCGGAACATATTGCGGATGCCGTCGACAGTCCCCAGCGGTTCTTCCCGCGTCAAAAAGCCCGGTTTCCCCGGTGCATAAGGTTTCTTGCCATACGTCTGTTCATAGAGCTCGTCGCCGAAATACCAGTCCTGGAAGGCCTCGAATTCCAGCTGCCACAAGGGTGAATTGAGGGGCGTCCACTGCTTGGAGCCCGGTCCCAGGGACGACTGGACGGCATTGGTCAGATAGGTAAAGACTTCGTCCTTGCCGGCCCGTTCGGGGATGACATTGCTCAGGCGGCGATAGACGTCGTCGGCCGTCGGTACAGGATAGCCCCGCAGGAGAGAGCCCAGGTACTGGATATCGTCGATTTTCTTCAGGCTCCCTTCCAGACCGCCGTGGTCGGCGACATACTTTTCCAGCATGAGCCACAAGGTGACGACGATGTGGGCGTGGACCATGTCCCAGTTGCTGTTGACGCCGTGTTTCTTGAGCCACAATAAGATATCGTCGTTCCTCCAGAAGCGGGCCCGCAGGGCGGCGATGGTATCATCGTCAAGGTCGGCCGTGATCCGTTCCGGTTTGAGGTGCATGTAGCGCGGGCTGTAATACCATTCCCAGACTACCAGGGCCGATACGTCGAAATAGCGTTTTTCACTGAGCAAGACGCCATCGACGTCAAAAATCACTTTCTTCATCGCGCCTTCCTCCTCTTACTTAAAATGTCTTGTCCAAATGGCCGACGGTCTTCTTATTGCCCTTGACATGGGACCGTTCTTCCAGGACCTTCATGACATCGTTGACGGTGACGCCCGTGTCTTCCCAGAGGACGGACAGGTGATACAAGAGGTCGGCCGATTCCTTGCAGACTTCCAGGCGCAGGTTGTCGGCGGCTTCCGACGTATCCTTGACGACGGGGTCGGCGTTCTTGGCGGCGATGATGACTTCCGACGATTCTTCGCCGATTTTCTTGCAGATCTTGTCGATGCCCGTCTGCAGGAGGTAAGCCGTGTAGGATTTTTCCGTCGGATGGATGCGTTTTTCCTTGATTTCTTCGCGCAGGTCCGACAGCATGGACAAGTTGCCCGTATAGGTCTTTTCCCATTCCGTCATGGACCGGAAGAAACACGATTTGTGGCCTGTATGGCAGGCGGCTCCGACCTGGTCGACGGTCAGGAGGATCGTGTCGGCATCGCAGTCGACGGCGATGGAGCGGACGTGCTGGAAATGACCCGACGTTTCGCCTTTATGCCACAATTCTTGGCGGCTGCGGCTGTAATACCAGGCGTCGCCGCTTTCGACGGTGCGCTTCAGGGCTTCGGCGTTCATATAGGCCACCATGAGGACCTTGCCGCTGCATCCTTCCTGGACGACGGCCGGCACGAGGCCCTTTTCATCAAATTTAATGTCTTTCATCGATACACTTTCCATTTATTCTTCTGCCCCTCTCATGGGAATTCCCTGTCCCTGTAAATAGGTCTTCAAATCGGGGATGTCGATCTGGCCGAAGTGGAAGACCGAAGCGGCCAGGGCGGCATCGACGCCGACGTCGAAGACATCCTTGAAATCCTGCATCGTGCCGGCACCGCCGGAAGCGATGATGGGCACAGGCAGTTCCGTCGCCAGGCGGCGGTTCAGTTCCAGGTCGAAGCCGGCCTTTTCGCCGTCCGCGTCCATGGAATTCATGCAGATTTCGCCGGCGCCGAGGGCAACGCCCTGTTTGGCCCAGGCGATGGCGTCGATGCCCGTATTCTTGCGGCCCCCTTCGACGTAGACCTGCCAGCTGCCGTGGTTATCGCGCTTGGCGTCGATGGACAGGACGACGCACTGGCTGCCGAAGCGCTGGGCCGCTTCGCGTATCAGTTCGGGACGGCGGACGGCGGCCGAATTGACCGATACCTTATCGGCACCGGCCCGCAGGACCTGGTGGAAGTCGTCGATGCTGCTGATGCCGCCGCCGATGGTAAAGGGAATGGTAATGGCTTCGGCTACGGCGCGGACGACGTCGATGAAGATATGGCGCTTTTCATGGGTCGCCGTGATGTCGTAGAAGACGAGTTCATCGGCGAGCTGGTCGGAATAGAATTTCCCCAATTTGACGGGATCGTCGACGTCCTGGATATGTTTAAACTGCTTGCCTTTGACGACGCGGCCATCGCGGACGTCCAGGCACGGTACAATACGTTTTGCCAACATCTTACATTCCCCCTAATGCGCGGATTTCGGCCATCGTGATTTTCCCCTCGTAGAGCGCCTTGCCGGTGATGGCACCGTAGACGCCCATGGCCTGTAATTTCTTCAGATCAGCGATGCTGCTCATGCCACCGGACGCAATGAGGCGGATGAAGGGCAGCTGCTGGAGCTGGCTGAGCATTTCAAAGTTCGGCCCTGTCAGCATGCCGTCGCGGCTGATGTCCGTATAGACCAGGGTATTGATGCCGATGTCGAGCATGGACTGGGCAAAGGGCAGGACCTTCTTGTCGCTGCCGTCGACCCAGCCGCGGGTAGCGACGACATCGCCCTTGGCGTCGATGGATACGGCCAGGGACGAGCCGTATTTCTTGGCCATAGCCGTAATGAATTCCGGGTCTTCGACGGCTTTGGACCCGATGATGACGCGGTTGACGCCAGCTTCCAGATACGTTTCGATAGCTTCTTCGCTGCGGATGCCGCCGCCGACTTCGACAGGGATATCGACGGCTTCACAGATGTCGCCGATGATTGAGGCATTGGTCAGTTTGCCCGAAAAGGCGCCGTCCAGGTCGACGACGTGGAGGAACATGGCCCCTTCGTCGCACCATTTGACGGCAGCGTCGACGGGGTTCTCAAAATAGGTCGTACTGTCGTCCTTGACGCCCTGGCGCAGGCGGACAGCATGGCCGTTCTGGATATCGATAGCGGGAAATACGATCATAGTCTCACCCTTTCTTCATGACGTAATCGACGACGTTCCGGAGGAGCTGTTCGCCGACGCGGCCGCTCTTTTCCGGATGGAACTGGAAGCCCAGGACATTGTCTTTGCCGCAGATAGCCGGAACGGGCTGGCCGTAATCGGCCGTAGCGATGACGTCGGGCGTATCCACTGGCGATTTATGGTAGGAATGGACGAAATAGACGTAAGGATGAGCCGGCAGTCCTTTCTGGAGCCAGTGTTCCTGGCGGAATTCCAACTCATTCCAGCCCATGTGGGGTACTTTCAGTTTCGTGTGGAAGGGCACGATGTCGCCGGGCAGGAAACCCAGGCAGTCGTAGGTGCCGCCTTCGTAGCTCTTTTCAAAGAGGGCCTGCATGCCCAGGCAGACGCCCATGAAGAACTTGCCGCTCTGGACCTGTTCCTGCAGGAGCGGGATGAGGTCGAATTTCTGTAAGTTCCCCATGGCATCGCGGATGGCACCGACGCCGGGCAGTTCGACCAAATCGGCGTCGCGGATGACAGCCGGGTCGCGGGTAATGGCCGCTTCGATGCCCAGGCGTTTCCAGGCATTGTATACGTTGGCCAGGTTGCCAACTTCATAATCGATAATCGCAATCTTCATCATAACACCCCTTTTGTCGACAAGACACTCGTTTCGTCGCCTTCGATGCGGACGGCTTCCTTCAAGGCATGGCCCAGCCCTTTGAACACCGATTCGACGATGTGGTGGGCATTTTCGCCATAGAGATTGGTGACGTGCAGGTTCATGCGGCCGTGGACGGCCAGGGCATAGAGGAATTCTTTGAGCATTTCCGTCTCAAAGGTCCCGATGCGTTCGACGTTGAGTTTCACGTCGTAGACCAGGTAGGGCCGGCCGCTGAGGTCGATGACGACCCGCGTCAGGGCTTCGTCCATGGGGCAGTAGAACATGCCGTAGCGGTTGATGCCCTTCTTGTCGCCCAGGGCCCGGGTCAGGGCGTCGCCAAAGACAATGGCCAGGTCTTCGATGGTGTGATGCGTGTCGACGTCGAGGTCGCCGTGGACGTGGAGAGTAATGTCCATGCCGCTGTGGCAGGCCAGGAGATTCATCATGTGGTCAAAGAAACCGATGCCCGTCGTGCCGCCGAAGGTACCGGAGCCGTCGATGTTGAGGGAGACGGCGATCTGCGTCTCTGCCGTTTCCCGTTCGATCTGGGCACTACGCATATTTCTTCGCCTCCTCGGTCATGACGGCGACGACGCGGCGGACGACGTCGTCCGTGGTGATGGTGATGCGCAGGCAGTTCTTGAGGTCTGCCGCCTTATAGGAGCGGACGCAGATGTCGGCGTCGTGCAGGGCCTTGACCATGGCCGGGCCGTCGGGGACGCGGACCAGGACGAAGTTGGTCGCACTGGGATAGACCGTAAGATTCGGCACGTCCTTTAAGGCGTCCATGAAATGCTGGCGCGCTGCCAGGGTCGGCGGGATGTTGTGGGCCAGGATTTCATCGGCATAGTCCATGGCGGCCAGGGCAGCGTTCTGCGAGAGGATGTTCAGGTTGTAGACGAGTTTCGTCAGGCCCAAAGCGTCGATGACTTCCTTCTGGGCCACGCCGTAGCCGACGCGGCAGCCGGCCAGGCCGAAGGCCTTGGACAAGGTGCGGATGACGATGAGGTTGTCGTACTGAGAGAGTTTGGTAATGATGCTCGGCGCGCCGGCAAATTCCAAGTACGCTTCATCGATGACGACGATATTGTCGGCAGCCTGGACCAGGCTTTCGACGTAATCCAGGGGCAGCAGTTCCCCTGTCGGGTTGTTCGGGTTGCAGAGGACCGTCACTTTCGGCTGGAGTTCTTCCACTTTGGCCAGGAGGCCGTCGCGATTGCGGCGGTAGCCGTCGAGGTCGGACACGGTGACGACCTTGGCACCGAGAACTTCGGCGTCGATGCCGTAGATGTCGAAGGTCGGCGTATGGGTCAGGAGCGTATCGCCGGGATTGAGAAAGGTATTCATGATGAGGCTGATGATTTCATCGCCACCATTGCCGACGAGGACTTCCTGGGGCTGGCAGCCGACGTATTTCGCCAGGGCTGCCCGCAGTTCTTCGGCAAAGGGGTCCGGATAGTGGTACGACGGCGTCTTGGCCAGGCGTTCTAGGAAATCGGCTTTGACCTTGGGGAAATCAAAGAGGTTGTACGGACTTTCATTGGCATTAATGACCGTATGCTCCCGGATTTCCGGGACGACATAGGGTTCAAAAGAGCGGATGGTATTGCGAAGCCAGTTATTATTCATCGATTCTCCTCCTTACAGCCAGGCCGTGAGCCTGCAATCCTTCTACATTGGCGAAGCGCATGACCTTGTCGGCGACAGCTGTGAAAGCGTCCTTATCGTATTCCAGGAGGCTGCTGCGCTTGACGAAATCATAGACGCCGAGGGGCGACGAGAAAGCCGCCGTCCCCATAGTCGGCAGGGTATGGTTGGGGCCGGCGAAGTAGTCGCCCAGGGGTTCCGTCGTATAGGGCCCCATGAAGATAGCACCGGCATTGACGATTTTCTTGGCCCACGTTTCAGCGTCGCTGAAGGCGATTTCCAGGTGTTCCGGCGCGATGAGGTTCATAATATCTACGGCCTGGTCCTTATCCTTGACGATGAAGAACTTGGCGTGTTTTTCAATGGATTCGGCAGCGATGTCCTTGCGCGGCAGTTCTTCCAGCTGACGCCGGACTTCGGCTTCGACTTCGCCGGCAAAGGCGGCGCTGGGCGTGACCAGGAAGACGGCGGCCCGGCGGTCGTGTTCGGCCTGGGCCAGGAGGTCAGCAGCGACCCAGACCGGATTGGCGTCGTGGTCGGCCAGGACGCCGACTTCACTGGGGCCGGCGATCATGTCGATGCCGACAGTGCCGAAGACCAGGCGCTTGGCCATGGCGACGTAAGCGTTGCCCGGGCCGACGATCTTGAAGACCGGCGGGATGCTTTCCGTGCCGTAAGCGGCAGCGGCAATGCCCTGGGCACCGCCGACTTTATAGATTTCCGTAGCGCCGGCGACGTGGGCCGCAGCCAGGATGTAGGGATTGACCGACCCGTCTTTGGCAGGCGGCGTAAAGACGGCAATGGACGGGACGCCGGCGACATGGGCCGGGATGGTGTCCATGAGGACCGTCGACGGATAGGCCGCCGTGCCGCCGGGGACGTAGACGCCGACGCGCTGGATAGGCGTGAACTTGGCCCCCAGGCGGACGCCGGGACGGAAGGTGTCGATCCAGGTCTGTTCGACCTGGCGTTCATGATAGGCCCGGATGTTGGCGGCCGCTTCTTCCAGAATGGCCATGAAATCGGGACCGACGATGTCGACGGCATCGTCGATTTCTTCCGGCGAAACGAGGAAACTGTCGAGGTCGACGCCATCGAAGCGTTTCGTATATTCCCGGACAGCGGCGTCGCCGCGCTGTTCGATGTCGGCCAGGATAGCTTCGACAGCCTTGCGGATGTCTTCACTTTCTGCCTGGTCCCGTTTAGTAATGCGGCGAATGTCGCGTAAGGTCAACCCTTCACTGGGTACATCTATCCATTCCACTCTAACTCCCCCTTAGTTATGCCTTCATGCTGTGTTCACGGATGACATCCATGAGCTGCTGGATTTCGTTATATTTCATCTTAAAGGAAACGGGATTGCAAATCATGCGGGCACTGAAATCCATGAAGTATTTCAGGACTTCCAGGCCGTTGGCCTTCAAAGTATTGCCCGTTTCGACAATATCGACGATGACATCGGACAAGCCGACGATCGGTGCCAGTTCAACGGACCCGTTGAGCTTGATGATGTCGACGCTGTGATGATTGGCCTCGAAATAGCTGCGGGCAATGCGCGGATATTTCGTGCCGATAGTGATGCGCTTGGTCATGTCGACCTTCTTGCCGGCGATACCGGCGACGGCCATGCGGCAGCGGCCGATGCCCAGGTCCATGACTTCGTAGACGTCGGCGCCCGGCGCTTCTTCGATGAGGACGTCCTTGCCGACGATACCGACGTCAGCGGCGCCGCGTTCGACGTAGACAGCGACGTCAGGTGACTTTACCAGGGTCACTTTGAGCTGGCCCTTGGCGTCTTCAAAGATGAGCTTGCGGCTCTCTTCGGAATACGTCGGGAAATCATAGCCGCTTTCGGCTAAATACTTCATGACCACTTTATGAATACGGCCCTTGGCCAGTGCAATATGAATCGCCATGTTACAACCTCCCCATGAGTGCTTCCAATTCTTCGGCCGTCATGGCCTTGCCGTCCTTATAATACGAGCCGTTGCGGTAGATAGCGTGAATACTGTAATCGCCGCTGTCGATGAAGGACGAATCGGGATAGGCGGCGACGCGGAAGCCGCGGCTGCGCCAGTTCATGAGGTCCCGGACCAGGGTCTGGTCGCAGGCTGTATAGGATACGGCCATCTGGAACGATGGTTCCGTATCTTCCAACAGGCCGGCATCGTTCATGTATTCATACAATAAATTGATGTTCATGCCGAAGCCGCAGGCCGGGCGATCGACGCCGAACCGCGACGACAGCTGGTCATAGCGGCCGCCGTCGATGATGTCGTACAGGGCGCCGTCGACGTAGACCTTGAAGACCGTATCCGTATAGTAGCCCAGGCGGCTGGCAAAGCCGAAGTCGAGCTGGACCTTATCGGCATAGCCGGCATAAAGGATGTAGTCATAGACCCGTTCCAGCCGCGACAGGGCGTTGAGCATGCCGCTGTTGATAGAGTAATCCCGGGCCTTGCTCAGGGTCTGGGCATAGGGCCCGAAGAGGACCGGCAGGGCTTCCAGGGCCTTGCGGGCATCGGCCGATACCGGCAGGGCGGCGATATAGGACTTGCAGGCCACGAGGTTGCGGTCGGCCATATAGCCTTTGAGCGTTTCTTTCTCTTCTTCCGAAATGGGAAGGCCATCGAACAATGCCTGCGTATAGGCTGCCGTACCGATGTCGATGCGGATGTTTTCGACGCCGACGGCCTTGAGGATCTCAGCCGCCGTGACGATGACTTCGCCGTCACATTCGGGGCTGGAGTCGCCCAGGATTTCAATGCCCCCCTGCAGGAAATCCTTGCCATACGTCGACCGGCCGTAGTATTCGCGGAAGACTGTACTGACATAACCGAACTTGAGCAGCTGGTTCGAGCGCGGGAATTCGCGGGCTGCCGTTTCGACGAGAGGCAGCGTCACATCCGGCCGCAGGACCAGGACACGGCCATCGGTGTCGATGGTCTTGACCATCTGCTGGCGGAGCTGTGGAAAGAAGTGCTGGTATACATCGTAATCTTCAAAACTCGGCGTTTCAATAATCTTACAGCCGTGGTTCATAATGACAGAAATGATTTTCCCCTGGATCCGGTCATAATTGCGCATTTCATCATGGTGGAGCATCTTCACTCCATCCAAGGTATTGTTGTTCATCCTATGACCTCCCTTTCTTTAGTTCTTTATTCTAGTAAAGCATTAAAATATCGGCTGTTGAATATTGTACCACAAAGTCCTAAAAATAAAAATACCTTTTTCTAACTTTTTACGCTTTTTCACTTTCATCACCAGCGCATTTTAATCGTTTCTTTACAGACTTTTCAAATTTTGGTCTGGGAATCATGACCCGGTGGCCGCAGCCAGTGCAGCGGATGACGAAATCGACGCCGATGCGCAGCACTTCCCATTCATTGCAGCCGCAGGGATGGGCCTTCTTCATCTGAACGACATCACCTACATAATAACGGACAAAATCAGCCATCAAAATTCCTCCTTCAAAAGACAAATAGAATTATATATCATTATATAGCCCCAGGCCCCCCTTCGCAAGGGAATGGGCCGCCGTGATTGACCTGCTATAGTGCCTGTGTTAAGATAACAGGTAATGAATTGAAGAGGAGGAATTGCTTTGAAATCATCGATGAGCCGGCAGAGCCTGCGCCGGTCCTATCTCAGCTGTTACATCATCGGCACGATCTGCACGGTCTGCGCCATCGCGCTCCTGGCCTGGGTGGCCATCTGCATCGCCCTGGAAAAAGAGCCCCTGGCATCGGTCACCTTTTTGCCGGACATGCCGGTATTTGCCATCTTCATCGTCATCATCGCCATCGCCGCCATCAGCGTCGCTGCCTGGCAGTACGGGGCGACGTTTCACCAGCGCTATGAAGCACTCACGGGAAAGGAAGGGCCTGACAGAGTAAAGCATGAGAAAGAATGAATTTATGGACCTCTTGCGCTACTATTTCCGCAAGAGCGACAAAAATGATTTAAAAGGCATCATCGAAGACTGCGAAGAACAGTTCCGCCTCGGTGCCAAAGAAGGCAGGTCGGAAGAAGAAATCTGCTGTAAACTGGGACATCCCAAGAACATTTACCGCTATTATATCGGCGAACCCATCGTCCCCGAAGACAACCCGCGTATGCCCGGCGACGAATACGGCGCCTACGGCGATTTCGGGCCGGGCGTGGAAGACCGCGTCTTCTATGACCAGGACCGGGACGACGAATACTACCGTCAGCAGCAGCTGGCCCAGCAGCAGCGCCGTTACGACCGGGAACAGGTCATGCGCCAGCGCTACGCCGCCGAAGCCGCCAAGACGGGCAAGGACTTCAACTGGAACGACGGCGACAGCCAGATGGGCAAAGCGGCCAAAGCCGTCGCCAGCCCCTTCATGGACGTCCTGGGGACCCTCTTCGGCATCCTCAGCGGCTTCCTCTACCTGGCCCTGGCCATCGTCATCCTGGCAGCCATCGGCATTTCCTTTATCCCGGCCTATGCCTATACGGACCTCCTGCCCTTGCCGACGCTCTCCCTGGTGACGCGGGTCCTCGTCGTCCTGACGGTCCTCTTCGCCGCCATGACGGCCAGCTCGGCCAGCCAGGCCTGCCACGCCGCAGCCCGCGGGAAGGGGGCGCAGTAAATGAAGCGCGTCCTCATCTTCCTCATCCTGACACTGGCCTGCGCCTTCGGCAGCTACACATCCTTCATGAGCAACGATTACGGCCCGCTGAAGCATTGGATGGCCTATTATAAAGAGTATAAAGAAATCCAGGGTGCCCTGGACAAGGGCAATGCCAGCAAGGCCGAACTCCTGGCTAAACTGAAGGCCATGTACCCGGAAAAAGCGGACCAGATTGAAGCCCAGTTCAAGGCGAAATACGGCAGCCTCAAGGACTCGGCCGAAGATGCCGGCGACACGGTCAAATCGAAGTGGGATTCCTATACCCGCGACGACAGCACCAGCCACAGCCGCTCCCAATCCCAGAGCCGCAGCAGCCAGTCGTCGTCTTCCCGGAGCAGCCAGAGCCAGAACAGCCGCAGCAGCAGTCAGAACAGCAGCCATGCTGGCGACCGGGACCATGCGGCAGACGGCCACGACAACAACCGGGCCCGCTAAAAATTTTCTACTAACAAATAATAATTATCCGTTGACATCAGGGTTGAAAAGTGCTACAATGAAATCAACCCAAAGAGGTGTTAAAAAATAATTTCAAATATAACTTTTTGTCAAGGAGGAAATGAATTATGGAATTAAAAGGTTCGAAAACAGAAAAAAACTTACAGGCTGCCTTTGCAGGTGAATCCCAGGCCCGCAACAAGTACACCTATTATGCCAGCGTAGCTAAAAAAGCAGGCTACGAACAGATTAAAGCTTTCTTTGAAGAAACGGCTAACAACGAAAAAGAACACGCTAAAATCTGGTTCAAACTCCTCAACGGCGGCGAACTGCCCAACGACATCAACGCATTGAAAGACGCTGCTGCCGGCGAACATTACGAATGGACGGAAATGTACCCGACCTTCGCTAAAGAAGCCCGTGAAGAAGGCTTCGACAAAATCGCCTTCTTATTTGAAAAAGTCGCTGAAATCGAAAAACACCACGAAGAACGTTACCTCGCTCTCCTGGCTAACGTCGAAAAACAGGAAGTCTTCAAGAAATCCGACAAGAAGACCTGGATCTGCCGCAACTGTGGCTTCATCGTAGAAGCTGTCGAAGCTCCGAAAGTCTGCCCGGTCTGTGCACATCCCCAGTCCTTCTTCGAACTCCGCAACGTTAATTACTAATAGTGAAAAAAAGGCTTGTCGCACGTGCGACAAGCCTTTTTTAGTGGCTAGCAGTTAGGGGCTAGTGGCTAGCGGATGGTTTTAAATTTAAATCCCCCTGCTAACTGCTAACAGCTAGCCGCTGACTGCAAAAAAGGCGCTGTCTTCATGCGACAGCGCCTTTTTCTATTCTTCTACGCGGAAGCGATAACCGTTTCCCCAAACGGTTTCGATTGCCGTGAATTCCGGTTCGACTTCGTTGAGCTTGTCCCGCAGGCGGTTGACGTGGACCGTCACCGTCGCCAGTTCGCCCAGGGCATCGAGATGCCATATCATCTCGAAGAGGTACTTCTTGGAGAAGACCTGGTTGGGATGACGGGCTAGGAACAAGAGCAGATTGAATTCTTTCCCAGTCAGATTGATTTCTGTTTTTCCCCGGAAAACCTGGTGGCGCTTGATGAAAATGCGCAAGTCGCCGACTTGGATATCCGGTTTGTTGTCATCGGCATCCTGGAGACGTACCCCTAACAGTCTCTGATGGATTTCCAGATGGGCCTTCAGGCGGGCCATCATTTCCGATGGATTGAAAGGCTTGACGATATAATCGTCAGCACCGAGTCCCAATCCCTTGATCTTATCGTCGTCGCTCCCCCGAGCGGTGATGAAAAGGATGGGGACGTTGCTGATGTCCCGCAGTTTGCGGCACAACAGGAAGCCATCCGTGTCAGGCAGGCCGATGTCCAGCAGGACTGCTTCAATGGCTCCGCCATCAAAGATCTTCAGGCCTTCCTTTCCCGTCATGGCTACGGATACTTCAAAGCCATTGGCCTCAAGAAAGTCCCGTTCGATGGCAGCGATCATACTGTCATCTTCAATAATCAAAACGTGCGCCATAACTATACCCCCTCGTTGCGCTCCCGGTCAGGCTATTTCCCCGTCTGCAATCTCCGGAAGCCGTAATCTAAAATGGTCGGTGCATCGGTCCAGCGGTTGTCGTCGTTGTACAGGACCAAGACCAGCGTATGGCCGTCGCGCGTTGCCGAAGCAACGAGACATTCGCCAGCAGCATTGGTAAAGCCTGTCTTGACGCCGTTCGCGCCGGGATAGCCGCTGGTCAGGAAATGGTTCGTCGTCGTGACGTGCTTCGGTTCCCGACCATCCATGTATTTTACATCATAGGATTTGAGTCCTACAATATAACGAAATTCAGGGAAGTTCTTCATCCCGTACGCAGCCATCTTGGCCATGTCGATGGCCGTCGTGTGGTGATGGGCTGCCGTCAAGCCGTTGGGATTGACGAAATTCGTATGGGTAGCTCCCATTTTGACCGCTTCCTGGTTCATCTTTTCCGCATAGCCGGCGACAGAACCCCCTAAAGTCTGGGCGACGGCGACAGCGGCATCGTTCCCGGAAACGACCATCATGCCCCGCAGGGCTTCACGGATAGAAATGGGATCGCCCGGTGCAATGCCCAGGCAGGAAGGTTCCGTATTGGCAGCTTCCCAGGAAATCTGCAAGGGCTGGTCCAGCTTATCCTTATATTGGTCCAGGGCCGTAATGAGGGTGACGATTTTCGTCGTGCTCGCCGGGTGGACCCACTTGGTCGGATAGACCTGATATAATACCTTACCTGTATCGACGTCGATCATGCAGGCCGATTCAGCAATCGTCGGCGGCATATCGGCCTGAGCCGTCACCGTCATGGAGCCAATCATAAAACCGACAGCAATGACCGTCGTCAGCATAATACGCTTTAAAATAGAAAACATCCAATGTCTCCTTCCTATCTAACAAAATTATGAATTGCCAGGGAATACAAATCCTACAATAACCCATTATTTTTATTATATTTTTAATTAAAACATCTGTCAATAAAAAGAGGCCGTCGTCATGCGACAGCCTCTTTAGTGGCTAGTGGCTTGTAGGAGCCGTCCTGTCAAGGCGGCCCGCCGCAAACCATTATTTTTCCGGTTTCACTTCGGCCCGGAAGATTTCGTCGCCAATGGTCTTGACCCAGAAACCGATGAGGTTGCCATAGGTTTCGCGGTTCTTGTCTTCTTCGGCGGCCTTGATGATATACGTCGTGAACTGGCGGGCCCAGGAATAGCCGAAACGGTCGAACTGGGCCTTGCGGTTGGCATCGGCGATCTGTGCGATGATGGGCAGGAAGATGTCCTTGGTCACTTCTTTCAAATGTTCCGTAATGGGATAGACATAGGCCATGCCCTTGGCATCTTTCTGCATGAAGACCAGGGCCAGCTTGTCCGGATCGTGGCTATCGTCGGCATAGTCGATGTGATAGGCTTCCAGGGGCAGGCGTTCCTTGTCTTCCTGGCTCAGGAGCTGATAAGCGCCGTATTTGATGATTTCATAGAGGCGGTCATCATAAGAGCCTTCCAGTTCGATGATCTTTTCCCGCCATTCGCCCCAGGTCAGGGCAGCCCGGCAGGTATAGGTCGTGAAGGACGGCGAACCCAGGGCATCCTGGACTTCCTTCGACGTGACCCGTTCTTTCGGATCCGGGATGTGCCAGACCAGGAGCTTCTTGTCCCGGTCGATGTAGAGGCACTTGCTTTCCATGTGGATCTTGGCGTGGCAATGAGGGCACGTGTAGAAAAATAGATTTTCGTCGAAATGAACGCGTTCGCTCAATTTCGCATCAGCCGTGTCGATGACATCCCACGTATGGAAGACGCCGTATTCATGACAGGCCGGGCACTGGACGGTGACGTCCAGGTCATGGGTTCCGTTTCTTTTTGCCATGGGTTACACTCCTTCCGCACTGCTGGCCGGATACAAGGCCATGATCTGCGATGCAGCCTGTTCGATGTCGACGAGGCTGCGTTTCCTCAACTTCAAGAAAGGATGGACGATGGCTTCGATTTTCTTGACCTCTTCCGACAAGGCAATCGGGTCCGGTGCATCATCGCGGCTCTGCAGCAGGGCCAGGGCAGCGCCGGCTTCTTCCATCATGGCTGCCTGTTCATTGCCGGCAGCGTCTCCGAGATGGCGGAGCCAGAAGAAGACAGCCGCTTTCGTATAGGCTTCCTGTTCTTCCGGGCTCGTGCAGACCATGTCGATGCGGTCGAAGCCGGTTCCATCGGTCAGGAGCAAGGGGACGACGGCAGCGGCAGCGCGCTGCAGGGGGTAGCGTTTTTCTTCCGTACTCAGCGAAGCAAAAGCGACGTGCTTCAAATGCTTTTCATCGGCCAGATGGATGGCCTTCTTATAGGCCGACAACAATTCCCCTTCTTCACCGCGCTTGCCGCCTACCCAGTACGGCCCGACAGCGTGGATGATGAAAGGCGCCTTCAATTTATAACCCTTGGTCATGACAGCACTGCCGACGTGGCACATGCCGATCGTACGGCACGAGGCGGAAAAAGACAAGCCGCCTTTCTGATGAATCTTACTGCTGACGCTATTCGTTGGCAAGAGGGTCGAGCTGGCAGAATATACGATCCCGTCGGCTTTCCACTCCGATAAATCACCTAATACTACACGAAACTGCATCGTGGTCACACCCTTTCCAAATGGATACTCTGGTCCTATTATACCATTACTTGACAAAGGTATTAATAGCTTTCTTGAGATTTTCTACGGCATCTGCGTCGTGTTCACGTATGGCATCGACGATGCAGTGGTCGATATGGTCCTTGAGGATGACCCGGCTCACACCGGCGACGGCCGAATGGACGGCGGCCAGCTGGACCAGGACGTCGCTGCAGTCGCGGCCGTCTTCGATCATGCGCTTGATGGCTTCGACGTGGCCCGTAATGCGCGACAGGCGGTTGAGGACACGCTTCGTTTCCGTATGGTGATGGCCGTGATGGAGGGGATGGGACGCCACGCCGGCCGGCTGTTCCTCGTCGTCGTAGACGAAATCGGCTTCGTCAGCCTCCTTGACGACTTTGATGAGATAGAACCGGTCCGTATCCATGGCGATGACGACGGAAAACCCGGCGCTAATCAATTTCTCTTCCAGGACATCGACCGGCGGCAGCACAGGCTGGCCGCCGTGGATGGCGTTGACGGCCTTGCGAGGCATATCGTGCATGATGAGCAGCGTCCCACCCGGCACCATGGCCTCATAGAGGCGGCGGATGACGTCGCGGCTGTGACAGGCGATATGGGGATAAAAATTAAGGCAGCAGACGACATCATAATGTTTTTCCGGGAAATGGTATTTCAGGACATCGCCTGTCGTAAAAGTGACATTGGCCAGGTGAGAAAATTTCTCTTTGGCCACATCGATCATCTGCTGGGAATAATCGAAGCCCTCGACGGTCCCATCATCACCGGCAGCCGCCGACAAATACGGCAGGAGCACGCCTGTCCCGCAGCCGGCATCGAGGATGACCGAACCGTGCCGTATCCCTGCCAGCTCCATGAAAGACGACAAGATTTTGGCGTCGGCCTTGCGGTCGCGGTCCCAGTTCCTGGCATAATTTTCAAAAAATATATGTTCCTTATCCATAGGGATTCCCCTTTTTCGATTTTATAGTAAGCAGTAGCTCGTGGTTCGTGGTTCGTGGCTCGTGGCCCCTACGAAACACGAACTGCTAAAAAAGGGACTGTCGCACAAAAGCCATTGCCATCATGCGTGGTCCCTATCTCTTTATAGTTCGGAGTTTGTAGTTTGCAGAGAAAAGCTTTAAATTTAAAGCCATCCGCTAACCACTAACAACTAGCCACTAATCACTTAAAAGGGCTTGTCGTCATACGACAAGCCCTTTTCACATGGTGCGGTTGGGGGGACTTGAACCCCCATGAACTTTCGTTCACTACCCCCTCAAAGTAGCGCGTCTGCCATTCCGCCACAACCGCATATAAAATTGTAAAAAAAAGAATATGGCGACCCCGATCAGATTTGAACTGACGATCTTCGCCGTGACAGGGCGACATGTTAA
>OGEH01000132.1_pt1 | contig 57856 bp, 63 predicted proteins | sample 1570681 | NCBI WGS metagenome assembly OGEH01 (sample SAMEA2582126, study PRJEB24529) | metagenome | biome: Human gut stool | place: China | collected 2011 | reverse complement strand
TGAAAGGGAGTATGACTCATGAATATCATTACGCCTATGGATTCGGCGAACCAGGAAGTGTGGATCGGCGTCGATGTCGGTACGACCGGGGTCCGGGCCATTGCTTATACGGAAGACGGGACCAACGTCTGCTCGTCGGAAGCCTTTTATCCGCTGTTGACACCTCATCCGGACTGGGCTGAAGAAAGCCCGCTCCAGATCCTCGAAGCCGTCCAGGAAGTCATCAGTAAGACGGCGGCTCAGCTGCGTTATAAGAACAAAGAACTGGCAGGCATCGCCTTGAGTACGGTCATGCACAGTTTTGCCGGCCTCGATGAAGGCAGAGAGCCTCTCATGGACATGCAGACCTGGGCAGACAGCCGCAGTGCGGCCATTGTCCGGGAGATGAAGAAAGACGAAGCCTTGTGCCGTTCCTTCTATGAACGGACGGGCTGCCCCATCCACGCCTGCTATCCCCTGGCCAAGATTATCTGGCTGCGCCAGAATCAGCCGGAACTCTTCCGCCAGATGCGCTATGTGGGCTCGCTGAAGGATTATTTATTCTATCATTTGACTGGCCAATGGGTCATCGATAAGTCTGCTGCCAGCACGAGCGGCATGTACAACGAACAGACTCTGGATTGGGACGATGAAATCCTGGCCTATGCCGGTATCACCAAGGACCAGCTGCCGCCTGTCGTATCGACGACGTACAGCCAGGGGCTCTGTGAAGAAGCGGCCAAAGCCCTGCGCCTGCCTGTTGGCCTTCCCGTCGTCATCGGCGCTACCGACGGCGTCCTGGTCAATGTCGGCATCGGAGCCGTCGAACCGGGCCAGCTCAGCGGGACCATCGGGACCAGCGGCGCCCTGCGCATGCTGACCCGCCAGCCTAAGACAGACCCGCAGATGCGCACGTGGTGCTATAACCTGACCGACGACATGTGGGTCGCCGGCGGGGCCATCAACAACGGCGGCATGATCCTGCGCTGGGTCCGCGACAAGATCTGCCATTACGGCGGCAGTGCCCTGGAAACGCTGGACATCGACCCTTATGACCTGATGACCATGAAGGCAGAACACGTCGATGCCGGCGCCGACGGCCTCATCTGCCTGCCGTATTTCACGGGTGAACGGGCGCCGTACTGGAATTCGGAACTGCGGGGCATGTTCTTCGGCTTTTCCCTTAATCACAGCCGGTCCCACATGATCCGCGCCGTCATGGAAGGCATCTGTTACAGCCTGAACAGTGTCATGGCAGCCCTCAAGGAATTCGGTGACGTAAAGGACATCCGCGTCAGCGGCAGTTTTACCAAGTCGAAACTGTGGCTCCAGATTTTATCAGACGTCCTCAACCAGCCCATTACCCTGCCGGACAATAGCGAAGGCGCTGCCTTCGGGGCGGCTGTGCTGGGCTTCATTTCCAGCGGCAGGTTGAAGAGCATCGCCGATACGGCCGACCTGGTCCACGCCAAGAAGGTGTATACGCCTATGGAAGAAAACGTTGCCGTCTATCAGCAGCTCTATGACATCTTCGTCCGGCTCTATCATAACTTGCAGCGCGAATTTGCCGACATCACGGCATATCAGCAGAAATTATAATTTCCAGTGAAAAGGAGCGATTGCTATGGCACTTCACGATATTGGCGTCGTCGGCATGGCCGTCATGGGCAGTAACCTGGCCCTGAACATGGCCGACCACGGCTATGACGTTTCGGTTTACAACTATACGCCGGACTTGACGGAACAGTTCCTCCAAGAACGGCCTCATGGAAAGATTACGGGATACTTCGAGCTGAAAGATTTCCTGGCTTCCCTAAAGCGGCCGCGCAAGGTCATGCTCATGATCATGGCCGGCGCTCCCGTGGACAGCATGCTCGACCAGCTGCTGCCTCTCCTCGATACGGGGGACATCATCATCGACGGCGGCAATTCCTATTTCGGCGATACGCGCCGCCGCTACGACCGTTGCAGGGAAGACGGCATCCACTTCTACGGCATGGGGATTTCCGGTGGGGAAACGGGGGCCCGCCGCGGCCCGGCCATCATGCCTGGCGGCAATAAGGAAACGTACCCGGAAATCCAGCCCATTTACGAGGCCATTGCCGCTAAAGCCGCTGACGGCAAGCCGTGCTGCACGTATATCGGCGAAGACGGTGCCGGCCACTATGTCAAGATGGTCCACAACGGCATCGAATACGCCGACATGCAGCTCATTGCCGAAGCCTATTTGCTGCTCAAATACGTCGGCGGTTACGACAACGCCGCTATTTCCAAGATTTTCCATGAATGGAACCAGGGCGAGTTGAAAAGCTTCCTCATCGGCATCGCTGCAGACATCTTCGCTGAAGACGACGAAGCAGGCGGACAGGTCCTGGATAAGATCGTCGACGCTGCCGGTCAGAAGGGGACAGGCCGCTGGACGAGTATCGAGTCAATGAAACAAGGCGTCGATATTTCCATGATCACCGCAGCCTGCAATGCCCGCGTCATGTCCAATGCACCGGGCCGTGCGAAAGCCGGGACCTGCATTGAAAAGCCTGTCTTATCCCATCAGCACGGTGATGACTTCGTCGAAGCCGTCCGCCAGAGCCTCTATGCGGCGAAAATCGTCGCTTATGCCCAGGGCTTTTCCCTCTACAAGAGCGCGTCGGAAACGTATGACTGGCACCTCGATTACGGCGCCATTGCTTCCATTTTCCGGGCTGGCTGCATCATCCAGGCCGAATTCCTGACCAAGATTACCGAAGCCTATGACAAGAATCCGGACCTGGACAATCTCTTGTTCGATGACTTCTTCCTGGCAAAGATTAACGCCAATCAGGGCGCCCTGCGGCAGATTATCGGCCTGGCCATCGCCAACGGCCTGCCTATTCCGGCTTTTTCGGCAGCCCTGCAATACCTCGATGCCTACAGCAGTCCCCAGGTCGGGGCCAACCTCATCCAGGCCCTGCGCGACTATTTCGGCGCCCATACGTTCCAGCGCGTCGATAAAGCCGGCACCTTCCATCATCATTGGCACGAGCATTATACCAAATAAAGGAGGCTTCTCATTATGCCACTCGTCATCCTAGCCATTGGCATTCTCGTCTTATTTTTCCTCATCGTCAAAGTCAAACTCAATAGTTTCCTGGCCCTGCTCCTCGTTGCCGGCGCCGTCGGCCTGGCCGAAGGCATGCCTATCGATAAGCTCATCCCGACCATTGAAAAAGGGCTGGGCGGGACCCTCGGCGGCCTGGCCATCGTCGTTTCTTTCGGCGCCATGCTGGGCAAGCTCATGGCTGAAAGCGGCGGCGCTCAGCGCATCGCCACGACGCTGATCAACGTCTTCGGCCGGGAAAATGTCAAATGGGCCGTTTGCCTGACGGGTTTCATCGTCGGCATCGCCTTGTTCTATGAAATCGGCTTCGTCCTGCTCATTCCCTTGGTCTTCACCATTGCCGCTGAAGCCAAGATTCCCCTGCTGGAAGTCGGCATCCCGATGGCTGCGGCCTTATCGGTCACCCACGGCTTCCTGCCGCCTCATCCGGGCCCGACAGCCATTTCCATCATCTATAATGCCGATATCGGCACGACCTTGGTCTATGGCGCCATCATCGCCATCCCGACGGCCATCGTCGCCGGTCCGCTGTACTGCACGCTGACGCGCGACATCAATCCGGAAATCCCCAAGGGCATGTACAACCCGAAAATCTTTAAAGACGACGAAATGCCCGGCTTCGGCATCTCCGTCTTCACGGCCCTGGTCCCGGTCATCCTCATGGCTGCTTCGGCGATTGCCAAATTGACTATGGGTGCCGATGTCCCGGCCCGTCACGTCCTGACCTTCTTCGGCCAGCCGGACATCGCCCTGACCATTTCTGTCGCCATCGCTATCTATACCTTCGGCCTGGGACGGGGTAAATCCATGGAAGACGTCATGAAGACGGTCCAGGATTCCGTCCTGACCATTGCTATGATCTTGCTCATCGTCGGCGGTGGCGGTGCCTTGAAACAGGTCCTCATCGACAGCGGCGTTGGCACGTATATCGGCAACCTCGTCGCCGGTTCTGATTTATCGCCGCTGCTCCTGGCCTGGCTGGTCGCTGCCGTCATCCGCACGGCCTGCGGTTCGGCTACGGTTGCAGCCCTGACAGCCGGCGGTATCGCAGCGCCTATCTGCGCCGTCACCGGTGCCAATCCGGAACTGATGGTCCTGGCAACCGGCGCCGGTTCGCTCATCTTCAGCCCGCCGAATGACCCCGGTTTCTGGCTCTTCAAGGAATTCTTCGGCCTGACAGTCAAGCAGACAGTCCGCACGTGGTGCGCCCTGGAAACGATCATCGCTGTCATGGGCCTGGCCGGTGTCCTTGTATTGAACATCTTTGTAGGCTAAAATAAAAGTAAATACAGAAGTGGGAGGGAAGACAATGGAAGAAACGAAACTCCAGTTATTTCCTGTCCTGCGCAGTGCATACGGCGGTCTGACCAAGTCAGAGCGCCGTATTGCCGATTATATCGTCGATCATACAGGTGAGGTCATGGAACAGACCGTTTCGGACCTGGCCGTTCATGCGCAGAGTTCGGAAATCACTATTTCCCGGTTTTGCAAGAAATTGGGATGCAGCGGCCTGAAGGAATTGAAGCTCATGCTGGCTGCGGAATTATCGGCGGCGCCGCAGAAGGCCTTCCACGACATCCAGACCGGCGATAGCGGACGGGACGTAGCGGCCAAGGTCTTTGCCAATATTGCCGAAGGATTGCAGGATACGCTGAGCCTCCTCGATTATGGCGCTCTCGATGCGGCGGCCCGGCTGCTCTTGAAAGCCCGGCGCATCTACGTCTTTGGCTTTGGCAACTCGGCGACGGTTTGCATGGATATGGCCACGCGTTTCCTGCGCCTGGGCCTGGCTATCCGGGAATATGCCGATTCTCATATGCAGGTCACGGCAGCGGCCCTGATGACGGCCGACGATGTGGTCATCGCCGTGTCCCACAGCGGGGCGACGAAGGAACTGTTGCAATCGGTCCAGGCCGCCAAGAAGGCCGGGGCCAGGGTCATCGTCATCACCAGCCACGGTCAGTCGCTTTTGGCTGCGTTAGCTGATATCTGTCTGTGTGGCATGGGACGCGAAGTCCAGTATACGTCAGAAGCCGGGGCGTCGCGCCTGATCCACATGGCCATCGGCGATGTCCTCTATACGCGCGTGGCCATGCAGGAAAAGGCGGTCTTTCAGGACAATATGGAAAAGATGCGCCGCGAAATCGTCAAAAAGCGGCAGCACTGATTTTGGCTACGAAAATCGGCCGTTCTATGGTACAATAAAACTGTTCTTATTGCAAACAGAGGAAGGATGATTAGCAGGTGAAGAAATTCTTGGAAATGGCGACTATCGTCGAGAATGAAGCCATTATTCCTGAAGTATGGAAAATGGTATTCCATGCACCGCAGATTGCCCGGGAAGCGCAGCCCGGCCAGTTTGTCAATGTCCATCGCGATGGGGGACAGACCTTTTTGCGCCGGCCTTTTGGCATCGTCGATGCCGATGCCGAAACGGGTCATGTCACCATCATTTACCGCCTGGTCGGCAAGGGCACAGAAGAAATGAAGGGCCTGCGCAGCGGTGACGCATTGAGCGTCGAAGGGCCCCTGGGCGAAGGCGTCTTTACGACAACGCCGGGCCAGGTCCTGCTGGCCGGCGGCGGTGTCGGCCTGGCTCCGCTCATCTTTTTGGCCAAGCGCCTGGACCATCCCATCGTGCTCGTCGCCGGCAAGACGGCGGCTGAAACGTTCTGGACCAAGTTCTTTGAACCCTATGCCGGCCAGATTTATGTGACCACTGACGACGGCTCCCTGGGTATCAAGGGCTTTGCCGTCGATGCCCTGCCGCAGATCTTTGCAGAACACGCCATCGACCGCGTATCGGTCTGCGGGCCGACGGTCATGATGAAGACCATCGCCCAGGCGTCGGCCAAAGCCGGCGTCGCCTGTGAAGTGTCCATGGAAAAGCGGATGGCCTGCGGTATCGGCGTCTGCCTGGGCTGCACCTTTGAAAGCCAGCTCGACGGCAAACGCTATAAAGTCTGTGCCGACGGCCCCGTATTTGACGCGAAGGAGGTCTTTGCATGATCAGCGAACGCATTGCCGTCCAGTTTGCCGGTATTTCCATGAAGACACCGGTCATGGGAGCATCGGGGACCTTTGGATTTGGCGTAGAATACAGTGATTTTCTCGACCTCGATCACGTCGGGGCCATTATTTCAAAGGGCATCACGCCGCTGCCGCGGCCGGGCAATCCCGGCGTCCGCGTGGCTGAAACGCCGGCAGGGATGCTCAACTGCATCGGCCTGGAAAACCCTGGCGTCGAAGTCTTCAAGCGGGATGTCCTGCCCAAGGTCCATCAGGCCTGCCAGACGCCGCTCATCGTCAATATATCGGCCGGTACTGCCGAAGAATACGGCGAATTGGCAGCTCAGCTCGACGTCGACGGCGTGGCTGCCCTGGAAGTCAATATTTCCTGTCCTAACGTCAAAGAAGGGGGCATCGTCTTCGGGACTCAGCCGGAAGCGGCTGCGGCTGTGACGCGCAGCGTCAAGGACCATACCCGGAAACCGGTCATCGTCAAACTGTCGCCGAACGTCACGGACATTACGGTCATGGCTAAAGCCGTCGAAGCGGCCGGTGCCGATGCCGTATCGCTCATCAATACCCTGACGGGTATGGCCATCGACATCAAGACCCGCCGCCCCTTGCTGGGCAATATCACCGGCGGCCTGTCCGGCCCGGCTGTCAAGCCCGTCGCCCTGCGCATGGTATGGCAGACGGCTCAGGCCGTATCCATCCCCATCCTCGGCCTGGGCGGCATCTCGACCTGGCAAGACGCCGTCGAATTCATGCTGGCCGGTGCCAGTGCCGTCGCTGTCGGCGCCCATAACTTCGTCGACCCCAGAGCCGTCGAAACCATCGCCGAAGGCCTGGACCAGTATTGCCGAGAAGAAGGCATCGAACATATACAGGATATTGTAGGGGCATTGGAGATTCATGGTTAGTGGCTCGTGGCTAGGGATTAGCAGTCAGCGGTCAGCCGTCAGCAGTTAGCCGCGGTCCATGGGACCGCTTTGTAGGGGCCGTCCCAAAGGGCGGCCCGTTGTGGGAATCCCATTCACGAGCTGCCCTGGATATACGCCAAGACATTTATATACCCATTTGCGTGGACGGGCGCCCCACGGGGCGCCCCTACAGAAAAAAGGAGCTGTCGCATGTGCAACAGCTCCTTTTTTCTATTATTTATTTCTTATTCTTTTTTCGTGATGCGAAGTCGCCGCCGGCCTGGATGACGTTGACGACGACGATGAGGATGATGATCGTCGCCAGCATGACGTCGGGACGGAATCGCTGGTAGCCGTAGCGGATGGCGATGTCCCCGAGGCCGCCGCCGCCGATGGCGCCGGCCATGGCCGATGCCCCGATGAGGTTGACGATGAGGACGGTGATGTTATTGATGATCGTCGGCAAGGCTTCGGGAATGAGGACCTTGCGGATGATCTGGAACGGCGTAGCCCCCATGGATTCGGCCGCTTCGACGAGACCGAAGTCGACGTCGCGGATGGACGTTTCGACGAGACGGCTCAGGAAGGGGATGGCGACGATGGTCAAGGGGACGCAGGCTGCCGTCGTACCGATGGACGTGCCGGCAATGAGACGCGTCAGCGGGATGATGGCGACCATGAGGATGATGAACGGGATGGAACGGATGATGTTGACGATCGTGCCAAGGATTTGATTGATGAAGCGGTTTTCCAGGATATGGCCCTTGCTGGTCGTGACCAGGGTGATACCCAGGGGAATGCCGATGATACCGCCAATGACCGTGGCGACGGCGACCATGTAGAACGTTTCTTCAATGCCTTGGAGCATTAACTTAATGATTTCTTGGGACATAACCTAAAACCTCACTTCCAATCGGTAATGTTTTGATGTACGAGAATGCCTTGGCCTGTGTTTCCATATCGCCCATGATGACGACGATGAGGTAGCCGAACGGTTCATCCTGGATGTAGTCGATGTTGCCGTAGAGGACGCTGACTTCGACGTTGAATTTGCGGACGATGTCGGCGACGACGGGGTCGCTGGTCGCAGCGCCTTTGAAGCGCAGGCGGACGAGCATGTAGCGGTCCGGCGACGGCTGGTCGGTGACGCCCAGGTTCTTGATGCCTGCCGGCAGTTCCATGTTGATGATGGACGTGACGAAATCTTTCATGGTCTGGGACTGAGGATTGGTGAAGATGTCGACGACGCGGCCCATTTCCTTGATGACGCCGCTTTCGATGACGGCGACGCGATGGCAGATTTCCTTGACGACGGCCATTTCATGGGTGATGACGACGATGGTGATGCCCAGACGTTTATTGATGTCCTGGAGCAGTTCCAGGATGGACTTCGTCGTCTGCGGGTCCAGGGCCGACGTGGCTTCGTCGCAGAGCAGGATCTTCGGGTCGCTGGCCAGGGCACGGGCGATGCCGACGCGCTGTTTCTGGCCGCCCGAGAGCTGGGACGGATAGTTGCCGGCCCGGTCGCTGAGACCGACCAGGTCGAGGAGGGAAGCGACTTTCTTTTCGATGACGTCTTTGGAAGCGCCGATGAGTTCCAGCGGGAAGGCAATGTTTTCGGCAACCGTACGGGATGATAAAAGATTGAAGTGCTGGAAAATCATGCCGATGTTCTTGCGTTCTGCCCGCAGCTGGGATTCATTCATCTTGGTCAAATCCTTGTCGTCGATGATGACCTGGCCGCTCGTCGGTTTTTCTAACATATTGATGCAGCGGACCAGCGTCGATTTGCCGGCACCGCTCTTGCCGATGATACCGAAGATTTCGCCGTCGTCGATGGTCAGGTTGATGCCTTTCAGGGCCTGGACCTGTGCGGCGCCGCCGTAGGTCTTGGTAATATTTTTCAGTGTAATCACAGTATCAACTCCTCAAAATAGGCGTAACTAGAGAAAGCAACCACAAAAAAAGGCCGTCATGCAGATGACGGCCGTATATACGGTTTCATTTCATCTGTCGGAATGTTCCGTTGGAATTGGCACCTTCCCGATAGGGGGTTGCCGCAGCGTCATCGGGCCAGTCCCTCAGCTGCTCTGGATGAAGGGTATATGGTTGTTGCGTCTTATAATAGCACGGATGGCCGGGATTGTCAATGGAAAATCGTTATTGCGCCCAGTCGCCATCGGTAAAGACCGGCACCGTCGTGCCGTCAGCCCTGGTCCCGGTGATGGTCAGGTCCGGCGAACCGACCATGAAGTCGACGTGGATCATGGAGTCGTTGAGGCCGGCTGCGGCGACAGCGTCTTTGTCCATATCAGCACCGCCAGCCAGGCAGGTCGGGTACGATGCGCCCAGGGCCAGGTGGCACGAGGCGTTTTCGTCGAAGAGCGTTTCATAGAAGAGAATGCCCGACAGGGAAATGGGCGAGTGATAGGGGATGAGGGCTACTTCGCCGAGGCGGCAGGCGCCGTCGTCGATGGCGATGAGTTTCTTCAGGACGTCTTCGCCCGTTTCGGCGGCAGCGTCGATGACTTTGCCGTCTTTGAAGGTCAGGTGGAATTTGTCGATGAGGTTGCCGTTATAGACCAGGGGCTTGGTGCTGTAGACCGTGCCGTTGACCGCATCTGCCTTGGGGGCCGAATAGATTTCTTCCGTCGGGATGTTGGCATTGAACAGCAGGTGGTCCGCCGTTTCTTCCATGCCGCCCTGCCAGATATGACCGGCCGGCAGGCCGATAGTCAGATCCGTTCCCAGGCCGTTCGTATAGTGCAGGCTGGTGAAATGCTGGTCCGTCATCCAGGTCCGGCGCTTCTTCAATTCGGCCAGGTGGGCGTCCCAATCGGCCAGGGCATCGGCACCGTCGGCACGGGACGACTGGAGGATTTGCTTCCACAAGGCTTCGTAGGCGGCGGCTTCGTCGAGGTCCGGATAGAGCAGTTTGGCCCAGACGGCACTGGGGACGGCGGCGACGAGCCACGTCGTCTTCGAGGCCATCATGCCGTCGATGTATTCCTTCAAGGCTTCATTCTGGGCTTTCTGCTGGGCAAAGATTTTATGGGTGTCGATGCCGTCCATGAGGTACGGATTCGCCGAGATGAGGCTGAGGAAGGCCGCTTTCTTATGGTAATAGTAGAGGCTGAAATCGCGGCGCCAGTCCGGCAGGGACTCGAAATACTGCAAATCTTCGTGTTCGTAGCGCAGGCGGGCCATGTCGTCAGACCGCCAGTTGCAGACGACCTGGGCGGCGCCGGCCGTATAGGCCTCTTTCGTCAGGAGGGCGACGAAGTCGTGCGATTCGACAGGGGCATTGATGACCAGGGTCTGACCTTTCTGGAGATTCAGGCCCTTCTGCAAGAGGACGCGGGCATAAGCCGTTAATTGTTTGGTAGTTGGCATAAAATCACTCCTTAGTAGATGAGGATAGGACAGGGACTTTCCAGGCCGTGTGCTTCCACAGGCGCCAGTTCAGGGCGCTGGCATTGATGGCCAGGCTGATGATGAGGCTGATCCAGTAGCCATAGGGCCCGTAGGATGTGACGTGGGCCATGGCATAGCCCATGGGGATGCTGATGAGCCAGTAGGTCACGAAAGCGACGTAAGTGATGATCTTGACGTCCTTATAGCCGCGCAGGATGCCCTGGACCGGCGTGCCGGCGGCATCGAAGAAGGAAAAGGCGACGGCGTAGAAGATGAACATGCGGATGGCCCAGAACGTTTCGGCATCGCTCGTGAAGATGGCGGCGATATGATCGACAAAGTGGTAAGTCACGACGATGAGGGCGATGGCGATGGTGAAGGCCGTCATCTGGCAGAGCATGGCATACTGCCGGGCAGCGGCGTAGTTGCGGGCGCCGACTTCGTAGCCGATGACGATAGTCGCCGTCAGGCTGATGCTCCAGGGCAGGGTATAGGTCAGGGTCGAGAAACTGATGGCTGCCTGGTTGGCCGCCAGGTATAAGGTGCCGAATTCGGCCATGAGCAGGCCGACGATGGAGAACAGGCTCGTTTCGCAGAAGACGGCGATGAAGATGGGAATGCCCAGCTCCAGCTGATGATAGCCATGGTACCAGCTGAAAGGCCGCAGGCGGCTCCAGAGATGGTAAGAGCGGAAGGGCTCCATCCACTGCAGGACGCCCACGAAGAGCAGGAAGGACAGCCACGACGCGATGGTGATGGCATAGCCTGTACCGATACCGCCCATAGCCGGAATGGGGCCGGCGCCGAAGATGAGCAGGCGGAAGAGGATGATCGTCAGGACCAGGTTGGTCACTAAGATGGCCATGGAAACGTGGGTCTTGCCGTGGGCGTCGACGATGTAGCGCATCGTCGCCTGCAGGCAGATGGGAACCAGTCCCAGGGCCAGGGCCTTGAGGTATTCCCAGGCGATGTAGCGGACCGGTGCGTCGAGGCCCATGAAGTCGAGGAAGGGCGGCAGCAAAAAGGCGCCAGCCAGGAAAATGACGGCCGTAAAGCCCAGGCTCAAATAGAGGCTCTGCATGATGTACGTCGGGATTTCCTCGGTCTTCTGAGCGCCCCGGAGCTGGGCGATAATCGGCGAGATGCCGAAGAAGATGCCGCACAGGCCGGCAAAGACGGGATACCAGATATTGACGGCTACGGCGACCCCGGCCAGGTCAATCGTCCCGGCCTGACCGCTGAAGATAGAACTGAAGACGGATGTCCCGACCTGGGCCATCTGGGTCAGGAGCAGGGGAAAGAACAGGGCCAGGAAATGGCGTAATTGGAACCAATGGGGGAACATGATATCCTCCTTGTATGAAAAAGGGCTTGTCGCACAACGACAAGCCCTTTAAAGTTGTTAGTGGCTAGCAGTTAGTTGTTAGCGGATGGCTTTAAATTTAAAGGCCTTCTTCAAACATCAAACCTCAAACTGTACAGAAAAAGGGACCGTGCATGATGGCCGAAACCTTCATGCGCCAGTCCCCCTTTTCAGTCAAGCTTATTTACCCATAGCATTGACTTTGGAAGCCAAACGGGATTTTTTACGAGCTGCAGTGTTTTTATGGAGAACGCCTTTCTGTGCGGCGCTGTCGATTACGCTGCTAGCTTTATCGAATGCTTTTTTAACAGCTTCAGCGTCACCAGCGGCGATAGCTTCGGTCGTACGGCGGATAGCGGTATGAACAGAAGATTTAACCTGAGAGTTAGCTGCGTGGCGAGCTGCGTCTTTTTCCATCGTTTTGATATTGGATTTAATCTGCGGCAATGGATTCACCTCCCTAATTTACAAGAACACTAGAAGAAATTTTACCATATGGCGCAGAAAAAAGCAATACCTTTTTTACAAGACATGCGATTAAGCTTTGCCTTCCGAGCCGAGGACACATTTGATCTTGTGAGCGACGATGTCATGGACGAACTGACGGCCGTCGGCGAGGTACTGGCGCGGGTCGAAATGTTCCGGATGCTGTGCCATGTGCTGACGGATGCCGGCAGTCAGGCCGAGACGGAGGTCGGAGTCGATGTTGATCTTGCAGACAGCCATGGAAGCTGCTTTGCGGAGCTGGTCTTCCGGGATGCCGATAGCGTCAGCCAGGTTGCCGCCGTTTTCGTTGATGATCTTGACGTATTCCGGTACGACCGAAGATGCGCCGTGGAGGACGATCGGGAAGCCCGGCAGGCGTTTGGAGACTTCTTCGAGGATGTCGAAGCGGAGTGTCGGCGGTACGAGGACGCCGTCAGCGTTGCGCGTGCACTGTTCCGGAGTGAATTTGAAAGCGCCGTGGCTGGTGCCGATAGCGATGGCCAGGGAGTCGACGCCCGTGCGGGATACGAATTCTTCGACTTCTTCCGGACGCGTGTAGTGAGCTTCGTGGGCAGCGACTTTGACATCGTCTTCGATGCCGGCCAGCTGGCCGAGTTCGCCTTCGACGACGACGCCGTGAGCGTGTGCGTATTCAACGACTTTTTTCGTGAGGGCGATATTGTCTTCGAAAGAATGTTTCGAGCCGTCGATCATGACGGAAGTGAAACCGCCGTCGATGCAGTCTTTGCAGGTTTCAAAGTCAGCGCCGTGGTCGAGGTGAAGGGCGATGGGGAGATTATGATCTTCCAAAGCTGCTTCTACGAGATGTTTCAAATACGGCGGTTTAGCGTATTTGCGGGCACCGGCCGAAGCCTGAAGGATGATCGGCGAGTTCAATTCAGCAGCGGCCTGGGTAACGCCCTGGACGATTTCCATGTTGTTGATGTTGAATGCACCGATAGCATAGTGGCCTTCATAGGCTTTTTTAAACATTTCTGTAGTTCCAATTAATGGCATGTTTACATTCCTCCTACATAATACGTAAAAATGGTTAATATATATAATTCCAGCCGGCCCGTCGGACGAGGGCGTCCATATCTTCAGGCAGCCGGGAATTAACGGTGATGAAGCGGTGGCTCATGGGATGAGTGAACTGGAGACAGTAGGCATGCAGGGCCTGGCGGCCGATGAAGCGGCGCGAACCGCCGTAGAGGTCGTCGCCGGCCAGGGGATAGCCCAGGTAACTGCTGTGGACCCGTATCTGATGGGTCCGGCCCGTGTGCAGGACGACTTGGAGCAAGCTGTAGTCCTTGCCGGCTGCGAGGCAGGTGAAATCGGACCAGGCCGGCTTGCCGTCGAGGCGGACACAGCGGGTGATGATGCTATCGGGACATCTTCCGATGGGGGCGTGTACAGTTGTGACCCGCGACGGGTATCGTCCCTCACAGATAGCTAAGTACAAGCGCTTATAGCCCAAGTCCTGCTTATCGAAAGCGTATTGGATCTGCGGTTCCTTGGCGACCATACAGAGACCGGACGTATTCTTGTCCAGGCGGTGCATGGGGTGGTAGGAACAGTGCTGCCCCGTCTGTTCGTAATGATAGGCGACGGCGTTGGCCAGTGTCCCGTCCCGTACGGCTGATGTGGGATGCATCAGGAGACCTGCAGGCTTGTCGATGACCATGAGGTAGTCGTCTTCATAGACGATGCCAATGGGTATGTCCTGTGGCGGGAAGGGGTTCTTTTCCGGAAGGGTGACGCAGATCTCGTCGCCTTCATGGACGAAGTCCCGCGTCGAGGCGGCCTGGCCGTTGATGGTACAGATGCCGTTGTGCTTGATACGGCGCCGCAATGTCGACGAAACGCCGAAATGTTTCAAAGCGCCGCCTAACGATGTAGGCCGTATGATCGTCCCTACTGTAAAATGAATCATTTGCATTTCCCCTATATTGGCTTTGTCTACATCTATTATACAAAATGAAAATAAATAAATCCATACATTTCGTGAAAACATGTGGGCTATATTTTAGCCCGCAAGGGCCTGGGAGTGCGGCTATCCAGAAAAAAATCATCTCCTGGAAAAGGAAACTTGACGCTCCGCGTCGAAATAGTATATCATAGGAATGTTATGTATCCATTTTTTAGATTTACCTTAAAAGAGTGTTCCCTAAAGAAGGAATTTCACAGGTGGATAGAGAATAATATATACGTCAGCGTTATTGAAATGAAACAGGTGATATGAGTGAAACGGTTTTCCAGCGAATTTATCGAACAGGTCCGGCAGGCCAATGACATCGTCAGCGTTATCTCCGATTATGTGACGCTGAAACGTCAGGGCCGCAACTTCTGGGCCTGCTGCCCTTTCCATAATGAAAAGACCGCCTCCTTCAGCGTCGCTGCCGACAAAGGATTCTTTTATTGCTTTGGCTGCCATGCTCACGGCGATGTCTTCCAATTCATTATGAAGAAAGAAAACCTTTCCTTTTCGGATGCCGTCGAACGTCTGGCTGAACGGGCCCATATCGCCCTGCCCGTCGTCGAACGGTCGGCCGAAGAAATTGCCCGCGATAAACAGCGGGACCGCTTGTATCAGATCAACGAAATGGCGGGCAATTTTTTCCATAACTGCCTGACCCAGACTCATTACGGGCAGCCCGGACTGGCCTATTTCCACAAGCGCCACGTATCGGATGATACCATCGAGGCCTTTAAGCTGGGCTTTGCTCCGGAAAGCTGGGATAAACTGACGACGGCTTTCATGAAAAAAGGTGTCACTGGCAGGGAATTAGTCCTCCTGGGACTGGCTAAAGAAAAGAACGGCCACTTTTACGATGCCTTCCGCGGACGGGTCATGTTCCCCATCCGCGACGGCCGCAGCCGCATCGTCGGTTTCGGTGGCCGCGTCCTCGACGACAGCAAGCCGAAGTATCTCAATTCGCCGGAAACGCCGATTTTCAATAAACGGCGGCTCCTCTTCGCCATGGACCTGGCCCATAAAGCGATTTATGAGCAGGGGAAAGCCATCCTGGTCGAAGGCTATATGGATGTCGTTTCCGCTCATAACCGGGGCATCCGTAACGTCGTCGCGTCCCTGGGGACCTCCTTTACGCCGGAACAGGCGCGGCTTTTGCAGCGCCAGGCCAAGGAACTCGTCCTGGGCTACGACATGGACGGCGCCGGCCGTCAGGCGACGCAGCGGGCTATGGAAATCGTCCGCGGCCTGGGCATGCGCATCCGCGTCTTGTCCCTGCCGCAGGGCAAGGACCCTGATGAATACATCAATGCCGCCGGGCCGGACAAGTTCCGCCAGGCCGTCGACGAAGCGCCGAATGTGCTCGATTACATGCTCATGCGGGCCTTGCAGCGCTTCGACGTGACGACACTGGAAGGGAAATCATCCATTACGGCCATGGTCCTGCCCGTCGTCGCTGCCGTCGATAACCGGGTCCTGCTGGAAGCGTTCCTGAAGAAACTGGCAGGTCAGCTGCAGATAGGGGAAAACGCCGTGCGCAGCGAATTCAACAAGTATGTCGCTGCCCATCCGGAAGCAGGCCAGCAGCAGGTCGTCATCTCTTCGTCCGTATCCCAGGAAAATGCCGCAGCCCGCGGGAGCGGTGCCATGGCCGTAGCCGAAGAGAATATCCTGCGTTTCCTCCTGGAAAAGCCGGCTGCCTGCGGGCGGATCCACGCCAAAGTATCGGCGGACCTCTTTGCCGATGAACGGCGGCGCCACATTTACCAGCTCATTTTGGATACGTATGCACACCAAGGGATGTACACACCACATGACATCCAGCAAAAATTAACTCCTGAGGAGGCCGAAGAAGTAGCACGAATTATGGTTCTACAAGATGTCCCACTGGACGAAAATGTACTGATGGATTATGTCAAGCGCTTTCGCATGGCCGATTTACAAAAGCAGTACCTGGCGCACAGCCGCCTGGCTGCCACTTATAGCCGGACTGGCGATGCAAGGCTGGCCGAAGAGCTTGCAGCATGTAAGAAAATTAACGATGAAATGAAACAATGGTCTTGAGGAGCAGAAAGGAGCCTGTACACCATGGTGAATAAAACGACAGATGATACAAAAGTAACGAAGAAAACGACGAAAAAGACGACGCGCCGCAAGCCGTCCAAGAAGAAGGACGCTGCCGCCAAGAAACCGTTGAGTGAAAAAGAACGCCAGGCCCTGGCCCTGCAGCACATCAAGCAGCTCCTGCAAATGGGGCAGAAGAAGGGCAGCCTGACGTATACGGAAATCATGAACCTCATGGAAGAAGACGAACTGACGCCGGACCAGATCGACAAGATGTATGAAGTCTTTGCCGACAAGGGCATCGACATCATCGGCGAAGACGACTCCATGGCGGAACATGATGATATAGATGATGAAGATACGGAAAAAGTCCCGGACCTTCACAATGTCGACCTTAGCGTGCCGGAAGGCATCAACATCGATGACCCGGTCCGCATGTATTTGAAAGAAATCGGCCGCGTCCCCCTCTTGTCGGCGACGGAAGAAATTACCCTGGCCAAGGCCATCGAAAAGGGCAATGCTCCCGATGCAACAGAAGAAGACATCAAAGCCGGCACGATTGCCAAGAAGAAACTGACCGATGCCAACCTGCGCCTCGTCGTCAGCATCGCCAAGCGCTATGTCGGCCGGGGCATGTTGTTCCTGGACCTCATCCAGGAAGGGAACCTGGGTCTGTTGAAAGCCGTCGATAAATTCGACTACAGCAAAGGCTACAAGTTCAGTACCTATGCGACATGGTGGATCCGCCAGGCCATTACCCGTGCCATTGCCGACCAGGCCCGGACCATCCGTATCCCGGTCCACATGGTCGAAACCATTAACAAGCTGATCCGCATTTCCCGCCAGCTCCTGCAGGACAAAGGCCGCGAACCGCTGCCGGAAGAAATCGCTGAAAAAATGGACATCCCTGTCGAACGCGTCCGGGAAATCATGAAGATCGCCCAGGAACCGGTATCGCTGGAAACACCGATTGGCGAAGAAGAAGACTCTCACCTCGGCGATTTCATCGAAGACTCGGAAGCCGTCGCCCCTGATGACGCCGCCTCCTTCATCTTGCTGAAAGAACAGATCGAAGACGTCTTTTCCTGTCTCACCGACCGGGAACGCAAAGTCCTCTACCTGCGCTTCGGCCTCAAAGATGGCCGTCCGCGCACACTGGAAGAAGTAGGCCAGCACTTCAACGTCACCCGTGAACGTATTCGCCAGATTGAAGGCAAGGCCCTGAGCAAACTGCGCAACTGGGGCAAACGGGAAAAAATCAAGGATTTCCTCTAAGCCGAAATCTCTCCTTGACGCCATACGCTAATTCGCGTATAATAATATGGTAAGGCCTTGCGCCTTATCCTTTGGGCCTATAGCTCAGTGGTAGAGCCACCGGCTCATAACCGGTTGGTCCTTGGTTCGAACCCAAGTGGGCCCACCACTTTATTCAAATTCGAACAACCCGGTAGCGGCGTCGTTATCGGGTTTTCGAGTTTATGTCCAGGCAAGTAGTTGTACTGGATTTCGACTTTATCATGATAGACGACAACACGATGGATGAAAGCTTCGAAAAGATCGAGGCGGTATTTATCGTGTTGTTTTTTATTTAGCAATAGGCTTTTCAGAAAATATTCGACGGCGACCGGGTCGATTTGCAGGGACGGGGTGGCAAGCTTGATTTTTTCCTGCCGTGCTTTTAAGTTGTCCATTTCGGCCTCATACTTGCAGACATTGTCCATGATGGCTTGAGACATGACGCCGGCTTCGATGGCTTTTACAGAATTGTCGTGTCGTTTTTTCAGATCCGCAAGCCGTGACTTGATATTGGACAGCTCAGAGGCATAGGGGTTTTCCAATTTGATGCGGGATACTTGCTTGGCAATGGCCGCCACGGCTTCTTTGTCGGATAAGATATTGACCGTCGTCTGTAATACCAAGTCTTCCAGGCGATTGCGGCGAACAGGGTGATTCTTACATTTGATTTTTTCCGTCTGACGACAACGGTTGTTGTTGCTATTGCAGCGGTAATAGTAATAACGATCACCATTCTGTCCCCGGCCGGAATAACCGGTCATGGTACGGCCGCACTCGCCACAGTAGATGATGCCGGTTAATGCGTACTCTGGACTACGGCGCACGCTCATAGGGATGCCGTCTTTGGCAGTTCTTTTCCGATTGGCCATACGCAAGGCGGCGCGGGAAAAATCGCTTTTCGATATTATGGCCGGGCAAAAATCCTCAATTACCTGGCCACCCCAGGTATAAGTGCCGGTATAGAGTTGTCGACTCATCAAGTTATGGACCGTTGGTCCGGTATACTTTCGGCCTGTGACGGTCCGTATATGCTTTTCATCGAGATATCGCGCAAGTTCGGCGTAACTTTTACCGGCCAGAAACATTTCGAAAAGGGCCTTTACATGAGGTGCCATATCCGGATCTATGACAAGCCGATGGTTTGCGTCTAAGGCGTATCCCAGGGGAACAGGGCTACCATTCCATTTATGTTCCAGCAAGTTTTCCGTCATACCGCGGCGGACCTTCTGCGACAGCTCAGCGCTATAGTATTCAGCATAACCTTCGAGCATGGCTTCTAGCATGATGCCCGTCGGCGAATCGGTGATATTTTCTTTGGCCGATAATACTTTGACGCCGTTTTTCTTTAGCTCATGCTTATAAATCGCGCTATCGTAGCGGCTGCGGGAGAAGCGGTCGAGCTGGTACACGAGGACATAATCGAAGGCCCCAGACCGGCTGTCTTTAATCATCCACAGAAAGTCCGGCCGGTGATCTGTGCGGGCAGACATGGCCCGGTCAATATAAATGGCGATGACATTCAACTGATTGGCCTGGGCGAAGGCTTTACATTCGCGGATCTGGCCGTCGATGGATTCTTCTCTTTGTTTGTCAGAGGAAAAGCGTGCGTAGATAACAGCATTTGTTGACATAAAAATCAGTCCTTTCGTAGGCGAATGGGGCTGATTCATGATATAATGATACCGTAAATCAGCCTATTACTTGGTTATTTACAAATGCCGATACGGTACTGGTGATACCGCCGGCGCGTCCCGTGTCCTGGTTCGCAGGATGCGGGATTTTTTTTATGGTTTACAGATTAGGCAAGGCCTGAATCCACGATTGATAAGTTCGTTCCGATTATCAAAGTAGATGCGGTTGCTTTCACTCATCCGCCTTTCAGCACGACAACCAGAACGATGAAAAACTCCTGTGCGTGCATTTCCTACATAAGTGGCGGAAATTGGATTTTGAATATCTTGATTTACAGGTAATGTTGGTTGAAAAGATTTGGTAGATGAACCTGGACCCGTTGTTGCAGGAAGTACAATGGGGGAAGTATCTTTCGTAGAAGATGGAGACTTTTTTAGCGGAATGGATTGTTTTGTCGGCGGTGAGGCTTTCTGTTTAGGTGTTGAATGACCTAACAGGCCAAAGCCATGCGTAAAGAAGGCCAATAAAATTACTATGCATAGTGAAATATATTTGAATTTTGAAAAAGAACGTGAATGTGGGGTGGCAGCTACTTTGATGTATCCATTACCAGAGGCGCGCGGAGAAATAGATTGAGCATCAGAAGCCGGTTTATTGAGTGGAGGTGAAATAAAATCAGGGTGTTGCATTTTGTTACGAATATAAGCATCTAAAGTATGGAGCTTTTCTGTATTTGCATCAGTGGAGTGAATTAACCCCTGGGCAATACCGTTAATTCTCAATGCTTCCGTAAACTCGCCTATGGAGCATAAGGCTTTTGCTCCGGAATAATATACTAAGCCAGCTAATGTACTGATATATTCTCTCATGTAGAAATATTTTTGCTTTTGAAGATAAGAGGCAAGCGCTTTTTTTGATATGGAAAACTCGTCTTCAAATGAAAGCAGTAGAGACTGGATAGTTGCTGTATCAGATTCTTTAGCTAGTTTTGATGAATAAGATTTACAGAGATTTTCAATGTCTCGGAGTCCGGTTAAAAAATTTTGTTGAGATGCGGATAATTTACCACTAGGATAATTTAGCGTAAAAGGACATTTGGGATAATTGGGGCAACCCCAAAAGAATCCAAAAGTACCATGACGCTTTTGCATAGTAATACCGCAATGTGGACAGCAGGGAGGGGCCTTAGAACTAGGTAATCTGGATTTCATGATAATCACCTTGAATCTTAGAATAGAATTTGAACAAGCTAAGACCTTTCTTCTAATAACCGATATAAAAGTTCTTTAGTAAAGGGAATGCCATAAGCCTTAACGAACGCCAGTTCGCCAGCCATATATCCTGGGCTATATTTCTTGAATGGGATTATAGTAGTTATGGAAGAAGGACCGCCGCGACCAACATTGCCTTCTTCATCACATTCATAAAGGGATTGTAATTGATATGCTATTGTTTGTTTATCATAATCGTAGTAAAACAGCATGGAACGTTTCATGCCTCCATGTAAGACATAATCAAAATAATAGGTAGTAGCTTGTATTTCGTAATAAGGCGGATCATAGCGAACGACATTTACAGAATCCATGTCAATGTATGCCTTGAATCTTGATGTTGAATCATAGCTAACAAAGCGCTTCGGGTAGTTATCAAAATAATTGGCCCATGCAACGGAAGTCAGCAATAAACAGGATAGTAGCGAAATTAAAAATTTTTTCATAAAGAATCAGCTCCTTAAAAAAGGAATCAAGAAAATAAATTATGAATAAAAAGTAGTACATATCCTAAAATCATAACAATAACTATAGTAGCTATACAGAATAAAGCTCCTACTGCTAGATGAAATACAACAGCAATCATCAAATATAGTATCAATGACCAAAAAATTCCATACACAATTAAGTTCAGTAGAAAATTAACGAATTTATTCTTCACCCAGTGAGAGTAGAGGAAAGCTCCGGACCATTGGCTAATATAATTTTCTACACATTGCTTAATGTAAAATAGCTTATTTGAAAGATGCAGTGATTTTATTGCGTAAATAACTTTCTCTTTTAGCGTTAAAAGCTTTTCAACAAGAAATAAAAAAACAATGGTACAGATAGCTAATACAGTAAATAATATAAAATAAGATGTCGGGATGGCCCAAAATGCTAAGCCTATAAAAACTACAATTAATAATACAATCAGAATATCTGACAATAACATAAGCATCCCTACTTTATTGAATGAGTATCAAAGTCAACGATGATTAAATTACCTCGTCGTTCTTAACCTTTGGAGCAACGGCTTCATACTGAATGTCTAGGATAGCTAATACGGATTGTTTACCAGTCGGGGTTAAGCGACGAAATTTTTTAATCATCATTTCTTCTTCAGGGGTGCATTTAAAAGAATCTTTACTGATTGGAGAGGCACCATAGAGCGTATCAAGATTTACATTAAAGAAGTCAGCGAACATTTCTAATACTTCGAAGCTAGGTTTCCGTTTTCCGTTTTCATACATACTGATAGAGCTTTTAGCTAATTCTAGCTCTTTGGCTAGTTCTTCTTGAGTTAAGCCACGCTCTTTTCGTAATCCTCGTAATCGCTGTGAAAAATCCATGATTATCACACCCCCTTAATCATGACCATTATGTTTAAAGTCGACAATGATCAGCCGACCGTTTTGTCTTTATTCTTCGCTTGATACTTTTCGGCCCGGAGCATCCCTTTCATCTCACCGCGAATTTCAGCACGATCCTCAACATCTAATTGGTGATAGAGAGAAAGAAGCTCGTGGTCTTCGTCTGAAATATTATAAGAGAGAGCCTCCTCTTTAAAAAAATGATTACCAGCAAAATCTAGATTTTCCATTCCACCATCTTCTATTAAATTGCTTTTTTTAATTCCAAAATGGTCAGCTATCTTTTGAATAGCCCCCATTCGCGGTTCTTTTAAACCAAGTTCCCATGTAGATACTGCTTTATCACTAACACCGGCAATCAGCGCCAAATCCTTTTGAGATAAGCGGTATCTTTCACGCAACAATTTGATATTTTTGCTAATAGACATATGAGATAAACGCCTCCTTTATAGCTACATCATACAAGAAAAGTAGAAATAAATCAACATAAAGTAGATGTAATTCCACAATACGGCATTGACAGTCTACTTAAAGTAGATTATTATAAAGCTGAAAGGAGGGAGCGTATATGACGTACAGTATATCGCAAGCACGAAAATTAAGGGATAAAAGGCAAAAGGATATGGCTGATTACTTGCATATTCACGTACAGACATATCGTAAGATTGAAAAAAATCCAGAACTCGCTACCATCAAGCAGGCGAAAATGATTTCGGAATATTTGAATATGCCTTATGACAATATCAATTTTTTTAACTCGTAACTCTACTTTAAGTAGATAAAAAGGGCCGAAAAAATGGAAAAACTAATCATGGATTCATATAGGGATTGTATTGGAACGTTTTTTGTAGAGGAGCTGATGTAATGAGAGACGAAATAAAAGTCGCAATTTTCTGGGTATTCGGTTTAATTTTCCTGTTCATTTCGATAGGGCAGTTAATCGACATGGCAGGGAAGATATGGTGAATATGGAAAAGATAAAAGCCGTCATGCAACGATGGCGGCTTAAAGAAAAAGACACTTCTTATTTGAATAAGAGAGCTGTTGTGGTAGATACCTTACTTGATGTTACCATAGGATTTTTTTCAGGAATGGGAGTGGCAACTCTGGATATCAAATATATGTGTGCAGCTGGCTTTTCGGTGATGTGTGTTGGAATCTTTCATCGCATATTAAAGCTTAAATATTATAGCCATTGCAGTAAATAAATCATGAGATTTTGGAGGTCTAAATGACAAATGATGAACTAGATCAGAAATGGCGTGAAGCCCAAGCAAGAATGAAGGCGATGAAAGACGAGGAGAAAAAGCGGCGTCATAAAGCCATCCCGAAAGCAGTCAGACAAAAAGTGTATCAAAAGTACGGCGGCCATTGCGCGTACTGCGGCCGCCCCATCGACTACAAGGATATGCAGGTAGACCACATCCAAGCCCATTACTTAGGAGGTGCCGATGAGCTTACGAACTATAACCCGGCGTGTAGGATGTGCAATTTCTACAAAAGTACAATGAGCATCGACGACTTCCGGGAACAACTGAAAAAGCTCCAAGCGCGGCTAAAGAAGGTTTATATTTACCGACTCGCATTACGCTACAGGCTGGTAGAAGAAAAAGAAAATGACGTTATGTTCTACTTTGAAAGGCGGTGAAGACGATGTTGGATGAATTCTATAGAGACATTTTAGAGTTTTATATGGACCCGGCCAATGTCCAGGCTTTGGAAGAATACCGAAAAGCAAAGGAAGAAGACCAGGGGAAGGAGGATAAAACATGAGTGGTCAATGGGAACAGAAGCGGGATGTCCTGGCCTGTCTTCAACGGGCAGCAGAATATGCCGGAAAAGATTTGAGCTTCATTTTGACAGAAGACGAAAGCGAAGTCGAAGTTACCAACTTGAGAAGCTACGAACATATTACCATCCGGGTTGCTTACGACAGCCCGGGAGCATTAATCGTAGATGTCCTAAAAGGGATTGAAAGGTGGCTGATGTAAATGAAGGTGACAGAAGTACGTGGCCATCATACTACGGAGATGCAGTCGAAGCGGTCGCGGATCCGTGAAGGGATAACCTTCTGCTTGGGGCTGGCGATGGCCTGCGGCATTGGTATCTACATCGGCCATACGGCCGGCGAAGAAGCTAAACAATTAGAAGAACAGCGCATCCATTATGTCCTGGAGGGCGAAACCCTTTGGGACATTGCATCCGGCATTGCCAGCGATAGTGACGATATTCGGCAGGTCGTATATGAACTACAGACTGTCAACAACATTTCCGGCACAGAGGACCTGCATCCCGGCCAACGGCTGATTATCAAGTTTTGATGAGGCAGTCGATGACATGCCCGCTATGCGGCAAAGCGGCGAACAGCTGGATTTATTGCAAGGCCAGGGCGCAGGATATTTGCCAGGACCATTGCAAGGCCTGCAAATATTTTGCAGGGACTATGCTGTGGTCCTGCTGGTATGGCATAAAGCAAGAAGCGCCGAAGGAAAAGCCGAAGGCAGCGGAACAGGCACTGCCGGATACACGCGGCGGCCGGGCCGTGGAAAAGTTCCGGCAAAACATGAGGGCAATAGAAAAGCGCCTCACTCATAAAGAATGAGACGCTTTCTACCTTGTGTTGCAAAAGAGATCGTCGGTACACAATCAGTATAACATAGAGCAGGTTTCAAGGATAGGGCACGGCCCTATTTTACACTTGCTTAAAGGTATTAAATATACAAACAACCGGCGGACAGGAGGTTCGGCATGTATGTCATGGAAACGGTGACAGCAGGTCCCGTCATCGAGGTGAGAAAATATCATACCGCCCGCTACCACCATCCATCGATGCCGCGCAGCCGGAATTGCAATAAGACCGGCGCCGACCAGTGGAAGGTAAATGAGCGCAACTCCATCCGGAACCTGCGGCTCCTCATCCTGGAGAACTTTCAGGAGGATGACATACGCCTGGACCTGACCTATGCCGGGGAAGCTCCGACCGAAGCCGAAGCGAAAAAGCGGATGGATAACTTCATCCTATGCCTGCGACGCCACTACCGGGCGGCCGGGCATGAGCTGAAATGGATTGGCACGAGTGAAGGCAAGGACCATCGCCCTCATCATCATCTGCTGATAAACAACATCGGCTGGGGACGGCGGGAATATCAGGCCCTGTGGAAGTGGGGCAAAATACCCTATAACGCCTTTCGCTTCTACGACGGCCAGCCAGCTGATGCGGAACGAGTAGCAAAATATCTCGTGAAAGAAACGCGCGAAACGTACTGCCAGAAAGAACGTTGTCAGCGGTCACGCTATCGGTGCAGCCGGAACCTTCGCAAGCCAAAGGTTGAAAAGGAAATCATACAGTCAAAGACGTGGCGGGAACCGAAACCCAAGAAGGGCTATTATATTGAAAAGCCCGTGCAATACGGGTATACGGCCTATGGGTTCCCGTACATGTTCTATCGCATGATAAGAGAGGAGGAAAGCGTTGGTGTACCTGATCCGCAAATCGCCGGTCCCGTTCGCTGCCGTGGCAGAGGGACGGGAAAACACGCTGCTGCTCGGAAAAAACGAATGTGTCCGGATTGACGAAGAAATCCACTTCGTCGAATTCGAACATGGGCGGCGGACCGGCAAAGAATGTTATGGGCGCGTCGAGTATATCTACGATAAGCGCCTGGTCAAATTCCGAGTATACAAGCACCGGACAAATAGAAAGAAGGCCCGACAATGGAACTCAAAAAAAAGAAGCGAATCCACCTGACCGGCAGGAAGGCCAGGGAATTTTACGATAAGATTTACGACCGCGACGGCGGACATTGCATCTGGTGCGGCGTGCCGATTGAATACGGCGTGAAGTATCACCATGAGCCGTGCGGTATTTATCGCAGTGACGAAGAAACGAAGGTCGTCATGCTCTGCCCGCACTGCCATTTCATCCGTCATCACCAGGCGCCGGCAGTCGCACGGGATATTTGCGTAGACTACCTGCACCGTCTGTACGGCGAAAAGGGGGCGCTCAAAGAATGATTACCACGTGTGAACTCTGCGGAAAATCATTTGAAACCAGTCAGAAACGGAACTTGTGCGAAGCATGTTCCGTGGCAGCTGAACAGCGGATTTATCATCCGACCCATGGCGTGTGCTGTATCTGTGGGCGTACCATGCCCGATGCCAGGCGCGGACAAAAGTATTGCAGCCCAAAATGTAAGCGCTGAGCCGCAGTATCATTAACCTGCGCTGGCACGATAACCACCCGGAATATAAACCGGCCCCAAAAATCAAGAAGCCGAAGACGCGAAGCTTTATGACCGAAGTAGAAGACCTGGGACGAAAAATGGGTATCGGCGGCTATGGCCAGATGATGGCCATGATTAAGACGCGCTGTCAGAAATCCGGCCTTAGTGTGCGGAGTGAATTCTGCCATTTGAAATTTGTCTATGAAAAGGAGCATGGCCATGATTAAAATAGCCGTGTACAGTCTCAAGGGCGGCGTTGGCAAAACCATAACGGCCGCCAACTTGGGGCATTTGTACGCAACCCATCGAACAAAAAAACTCAAAGGGACGAAGCGGAACAGCTTACGCCGTGTCCTCTTGGTCGACCGGGACCCGCAGGGGAACTTGTCGCAATATTTCAGCCGCTATGATGCGGACGGCTCTGTCCAGCTGAATCCGGTCGGCACGGAATGGCCCTGGCTGGACATTATCCCTGGAAATTTATCGCTATCGGGTATGGAAGATGTGGCCTTAGACGTCGATTGCTTTGCCGACGACTACGACCTTTGCCTTATCGACTGCCCGCCGGCCCTGGGGAAACTGACAGCTAGTGCCTTGCGGTGTGCAGACTATCTGATTATTCCGATCCGCCTGGATGCCTTCAGCACGCACGGTCTGGAAAACCTCATGCAGCAGTTAAGCTACTTACAGGAAGCGGGCTTTGATGCGAAAGTGCTGGGTGTTCTGGTCACGCACGATGAGCCGGCCTGGTACAGTGATGACGTAAAGGCTTTGCTTAGCGAACGTCTGCCGCTGTTTCCGACGGCCATCAGCCGCAGTGCCTGGGTAGCTGAATCGACTATCGAGCATAAGCCCCTGGCAGAACTGACCGGGCCGGACCATCATTTAAAGCCGATGTGCATCAAGCCGGCCTGGCAGTATCGGCGTGTCATGAATGAAATCGTGGACAGGTTGTCCAAATTGGACAGGAGGTAGCACATGAATTTAGCAGAAAGCCTGGGCTTCGTACCGCAAAAGACGGCACGAGCCGTGCGGGCTATCAACGTAGGCAAGCTCATCCCGAACCCGGCGAACTTTTACCACATCGGCAGTCTGGATGAGCTAAAAGCCAGCATTTTAGAAGACGGCGGCGTCCGCCAAAACCTCATCGTCGAACCGAAGGGCGATGGAACGTACATCATCATCAGCGGGCACCGGCGCTGTCAGGCCGTCAAAGAACTGCTGGCCGACGGGGCCGACGTGGAAGCGGACCTGCCTTGTGAAATCGAGCCGGACCATGCGAAGGCGGAACGATTACTAATTAGGGCCAATAGTGCGGCCCGTATCCTGACGCCATGGGAAGAAGTCCTGCAAGCGCAGCGGGCCGATGAAATCATCACCCGCCAGCGGCAGGAAGGCGTCATCTCCGAAACGAAGCGGCAGGCCATGCAGACCTTACTGCATAAAAGCAGCGGAACCATTGGCCGACTCTGCGCCATTTACAATAACCTCATCGTTGACTTACAGCAGAAAATGAAAGACGGAAAACTTGGTGTATCCGTGGCCTATGAAATCTGTCAGTTACGGCCAGAAGACCAAAAGGGCCTGTTCGATGGCGTGACAAAATTCGACATAGAAGAAATCAGCCTGGCCGATGTCCGCCACTATAAAGACATGAACGGCATTAGTAATAAGCCGGCCGATGATCCACGGCAGACAACTATCATGGACTTCATCGACGATAAGCCAGCCGAAGAGCCGACAGAAGATACACGGACAACAGTGGAAGCCACTCAAGAGCAAATGGAACCTGCGGTGGTGGAAACGGAACCTGCAGAAGAACTGGAAGAAAAAAAGGATATCTGGACGGCCCAGATGGAAGACTTACAGGCGCAGATTGACTTGAAAAATTTCCAGACAGTAGCAGACAGCGTCTGGCAGAGAACGTGCAGCCTTTGGAGACTGCATGATAAATACGTTAACGGGAATATCACAACGGAAAATTATATTGCTGAATCACAGGTTGAAGCACGGACGCTGTATCAGGAACTGGATCACCTGCGGGTTCTCCACGAAAAAGCGAAGAAAAATAAAGGGGAGGGAGAAAACCAATGAAATGGGTAGCAACGAGGGAAGAAATGCCTGAAGTAGGACGCCGCGTGTTATGCGCAATGTACGCCGACACCGAATACGGATTCCCGGTATGTGGAGTTTTTGATGGGGAATATTGGATTGTCGACGATGTACAGCAGCTTATCGACCAGAAGCGGGTGCATTACTGGGCACCGATAGCACGGATACCGAAGGAGGACCGATAGTGTGGACCTGAAACGGATTGTGTGGACGGCAATGATTGCCTGGGCGATTATCTTTTGGTTCGGAATTACGTATTTACTGTTGAGGTGGTAAGGTGGACATTGTAAAAGCCGGTATCGTAGATGCCAGAAAATTCTTGCTGATAATTCGAGAACAGCACTACGAACTGGAAGAGCTGAAGTATGAGCGGTACCTGGAGGAAAACGGGTTATGCCTGAAAGTATCGAACCCGGCGCGGCCCTGTGTCAGCGCTGGCGGGCCTAACGACTTATCGCGTATCCCCGTTCACATCGAACAATTTGTGAAAAAGATTGCCCGCGAAGAAGCGGCACTCTATCAGATCCGGGAAATGGGAAAAGACTTTATATCCCTGCTTCCAGATGCCAGGTCGCGGGCTATTTTGAAATACTACTACGTCGACTTCCTGACATGGGAACAAGTCGCCATGCGGATTCACTTATCGCCGTCCCGGACATATAACAGTCACCGCCTGGCACTGGAGCAGCTGAACAGTCTGATACGGGCCGCATGGATGCGGAAATTTATCGAGATTTTAAAAGACAGGAGTAAATAGGAGTCGAACCTGTGGTAAAATGATAGTGTCAGAAAACAACAAAATACGGGCGCTCGCCTAACCGCGGAGCGCCTTTTTTGTACCCAGAAAGGGGGGACGGCCATGATTCACTGCGATAACATCCGCTGCAAGTTCAACCAAATGGAAATCTGCACGAACCTGCACCTGGAAATCGTCCATGAGCGCTGCGTGTGTTTTGAACTGAAATATCATCGGGCGAAACGCCATGTGTCGGATCTGAACCATGAGCCGGTCCCCTATCGGTCCAGAAAGAGGGTCTTTAAATGACAGCCAATAAAATCCGGGGAACCCCGATTCGCCGGGAAAAGATATTTTTAAATAAAAATAATACGCGCCCAAATAGCGCGCGCAAAATAAAAACTAAGAAGCGCCGCGCTGTGACCTGGGCTAAATTCAACACGGCGAAAAACATGATGATTGTTCAGTCTATGTGCCGCAAGGGATGGACTAATGATGAAATCGCCGACTACATCGGTATCAGCCTGTCTACGTTTTACAAATGGCAGGCCGAACATGTAGAGTTTTCGGAGGCCCTCAAAGAGCCGAAAGAATACTGCATCGCCCGCGTAGAAAATGCGCTCCTGACGAGGGCCTTGGGAATTGAAAAGAAAATCCACGAGTCCGAAACTGTCACCGTCGAAAAAGACGGCAAGAAGGTTACGACGACAACGGAGAAAAACAGCCTCTGCTACTATCCGCCGGACACGCGGGCCGGTATCTTCTACCTTACGAACCGGGCCGGGAGTGACTGGAAGCAGAAGCAGCAGACGGAAGTAACAGGGAACCTGAGTATCGATGCGGCTGTAAATACAGAGGGCCGGCTCAAAGCCGCTATGGAAAGGAAGAAAAAGGAATGACCATAGATGAAGCTTATCAAGTCATAGACTGCCTGGGGCAAGTAAGTGACGATCCGGAAGCCTTTGTCTGGTTTGCTTTTGACTGGGACCATGACCCGGATTTGCAGGGTCAGGCGCCACAGGATTGGCAGCTGGAACAGCTAAGGATGATAGGGAAAGGGCTGGCTACGCCGAATGAAGTCATTCATCAAGCGGTAGCCTCTGGTCATGGTATCGGTAAATCGGCACTGGTCGCCTGGATTATATTATGGGCTATCTCGACGTATCCCAATACGCGCGGCGTTGTCACGGCAAATACAGAAGCACAGCTGCGGACGAAGACCTGGCCGGAGCTTGCGAAATGGTATCGGCGTTTCATCGGCAAAGAGCTGTTCCATCTGACGGCAACGTCGCTCTTTTCCATTCAGGAAGGGCACGACCAGACATGGCGCATTGATGCTATCCCTTGGAGCAAAGACAATCCGGAAGCTTTCGCCGGGTTGCATAACCAGGGCAGTCGAATCCTATTGGTATTCGACGAAGCCTCGGCCATTGACGATGCTATCTGGGAAGTCGCTGAAGGGGCGCTGACCGATACGGATACCCAGATTATCTGGTGTGCCTTTGGCAACCCGACGCGCAACACCGGGCGCTTTCATGATTGCTTTACGAAATACCGGAAATACTGGAACACAAAGAAGATAGACAGCCGGTCTGTACCTATATCTAACAAAGCCCAAATACAACAATGGGAAGACCAATACGGCGAAGACTCGGACTTCTTCCGGGTCCGTGTACGCGGCGAATTTCCGGCTACATCGGAAAATCAGTTCATCTCGGCACAACTCGTAGAAGACGCACAAAAACGCGCCATAAGGCCCGCTCAGTACAATTTTGCGCCGGTTATTCTCGGCGTGGACATGGCATGGAGCGGCGGCGATGCGACCGTCATCTATCTGCGGCAGGGACTGTACAGCCGCAAGCTGGCGTCGTACGCGAAAAACGACAACGACGGCGTCATCGCCGGGAAGATTGCCGCCTTTGAAGACCAGTACCAGGCCCAGGCCGTCTTCATCGACCAGGGTTACGGAACGGGTGTGTACTCTTTTGGACTGACCATGGGACGCCAGTGGCGGCTCGTGGCCTTTGGCAGTGCGTCCGGGAAGCGGGGCTATGCCAATAAGCGGGCCGAAATGTGGGGCGCCCTCCGGGACTGGCTGCGGGATGGCGGGGTGCTCGAAGACGGGGACGTCATCCATGACGACCTCATCGGGCCGGAAGCCTTTGTCAATGCCAAAGGCGAAATACAGCTGGAGAAAAAAGAAGACATGAAGCGGCGCGGGCTTCCATCTCCGAACGAAGCAGATGCCCTGGCGCTGACCTTTGCTTTTCCTGTACTCCGCATGGATGCGGATATAGGGACGGCCAACACGACATACGATTTGTTCAAGAGGAGGTAATACTATGTGTGGAAAAGTAGGGAAAGCCATTGGCGGCATTTTAGGATTTGGCAGGGGCAGCAGCGCTCCGACGGTCCCGCAGGCCGACCCCGTGGCAACGACCGTCAACGTCGGCGATGATACGAGTAATACGACGGACGATGCCACGAAAAATGCGAAGAAAAAACGCGGATTTTCGGCGACGCAGTTGCGGGACTTCCGGTCCGGCCTGGACTCCATTTTAGGGAGCACCAATGGCAAGAATACGTTAGGGTGATGCTATGAGACCGGTTATTGAAACAGAATTGGCCCGCTCGCCGACGGGCAGCCATAAATTCAAGAAGACCAACACGGTCCAGCAGAAATCAAAACTCGTACAGCGCTATGCCGCACTCTTTCGGAACCGCCAGCGCTGGCTGGATATATGGAAGGACATACGGGACAATGAACTTCCATACGATGGCCAGTTCGACGATGATCAGCCAGGCAAGCCGAACCTGCACGATGACAATATCTACAACACGACGCCAGGCGACTGCCGCAGTATTTTTGCGGCGGGGATCCAGTCGGGCCTGACGCCGCCGTCGCGGAAGTGGTTCCGCTATACCCTGGCCGACATGACGCTCAATGATAACGTCATGGTCAAGCGCGTGTTAGATCAGCGCTGTGACATTACAGAGTATGTCCTGGCACGGAGCAATTTCTACAATGCCGTCCATACGGTATACATGGAATTGCCTATGGGGCAGGCGCCTATGGGTATATTTGCCGCCGGACGCGGCATAACCTTTGTGCCGTATACCATTGGCACCTATGCTCTCGGCACCAATGCCCAGGGTATCGTCAATACTTTTGCCCGCAAGGTCCGCATGACAGCGGCCCAGATTGTCGGAAAATTCGGCCTGGAGAACTGCCCGCAGAGCGTGCAGGATGTCTACCGCAGTAATAACGGTTACAGCACGTATTTTACCGTATGCTGGCTCGTTGAAGAAAACGATAAAGCCGATGCCGATGAACTGGGAAACCAGCACATGCCGTTCCGGTCTGTCTACTGGGTGGAAGGTTCCAATGACCAGGAAGTCCTGGCAGCGACGGGCTTTGAAGAATGGGCTATTCCCGTAGCCCGCTATGACGTAAAGGGACTGGAAGAATACGGAATCGGCCCGGCGTGGTATGCCCTGCCAGACTCGCGGATGCTTCAAAAAATGGAGTACGACGCGGCCATGGCTACCGAACTAGGTATCAAACCGCCCATGCAGGGGCCGGCAGATATTGCCCACCGTATCAATTTGTTCCCTGGCGGCTATACGGCGAACCTGGACCCGAACAATGCCGTTCGTCCCTTATTCCAGGGACAGCTGGATATTGGCACGCTGGACCAGAAAATCGTCCGCGTCGAAGACCGTATCAAACGGGCCTATTCAACCGACCTGTTCCTCATGCTCGACCAGCTCGACCGGGGACAGATGACAGCACAAGAAGTCATGGCCCGGAACCAGGAAAAACTGCAGCAGCTGGGACCAGTCGTCGAACGACTGCAATCAGAATTCCTGAATAAAGTGCTGGAACGCGTCTATAACATCCTCGACCGGAACCAGGTATTTCCACCCTTGCCGGACGAAGTGCAGGAGTTGCTCGACGGGCAGGAAATCAAAATCGAGTACCTGTCTCCGCTGGCACAGGCACAGAAAATGTCCGGCCTGACGGCGATTGAACAGGGCCTGGCCTTTGTCGGACAGACGGCACAGCTCGACCCGCGCGTCGTGAACCGTGTCGACTTCTCCGATGCCGTGGCTAAGTACCTCGACCGGATCGGCGTACCGGCTACGATGGTCCGGTCGGAAGACGAATATCAGCAAATCCTGGAGGCACAGCAGAAAGCCGAACAGGAAGCGCAGCAGCAGGCCCTGGCCGCGCAGCAGGCACAGCAGGCGGCCCCGCTGGCTCAGGCGGCAAAGAATTTGACTGATGCGGCCAATGACGGCAATCCGGCATTACGAGAATGGATGGGGATGGAAACATGATGGATGAATACCAGTGCCTCGACCAGGAGGCTTTGAATTATGTACTGGCGGACCGAAAAGGCCGGTGGTTCCTCATGCGTCTGTTAGACCGGGCGCGTGTCAACGTACCGACCTTTCACCGCAGTGCTTTGATTACGGCGTATAACGAAGGCAGGCGTTCCGTCGGGCTGGAATACCTGGCTATGCTGACACGAGACGTCGACCACATTAACAAGAAACAGCAGGCCGAAAACGAGTACGCCTTGGAAATCGCCCGCATTGAAGGAGGAAAGAAACATGTTTGACTTACAGCTATTCGCGGAATCCGCCCCTTCCGCTCCCGTCGTACCCACTGCCTTGGGTGGTGACGAAGGGACACCGGCTCCGCAGGACACGAATCCGCCGACGGCCCCGCAGGATACGAACCCGCCGGCCGCACCAGAAACGTATGACTACTCCGGTGCACTTCATGAAATCTTTGGCGAAAACGCCGAAATGGATGATGGATTGTCGAACCAGCTGAGCGACATTCTTCACGGCCTGGGGGCCACTCAGGACCAGGCCACAGCGGCCGCACGGTTTGGCATGACCTATGCACGGGATGCGGCACAAGCCGCCGCGCAGCAGGTACAGGACAGCTACGTACAGGAAATCCAGGGATGGGGCGAAACAGCCCGCCAGGAACTGGGCGGAAAATTCGACGAAACCGTAGCCGCCGCTTGTACAACGCGTAACTACCTGGAACAAAAAGTACCGGGTTTTACGAAAATGCTGAACCTCACCGGCGCTGGCAACCACATTGCCATGATCCGCGCCATGGCCGCGATGGCTTCCCTTGTGGGCGAAGACCCGGGACACAATGGCCAGGGCAGCGGCGGAGGAAGCGGCCGCTCGTTATATGATCAGACAGATTTTTCAAAATATTAGGAGGCTAAACTATGGCTTACGGTAACACCGCATTGACTTTTTCGGACCTGCGCAAGCGCATGGATCCCGATGGCAAGATTGCCTGGATCATGGAAATCATGGCCCAGAGCAACCCGATTATGCAGCACATCCCCTGGATGGAAGGTAACCTGCCGACAGGCAATCAGACGACACTGCGCACGTCGTATCCTCATCCCCAGCTCCGCCGTATCAACCGCGGCATTACGCCGGGGAAATCGACGACCCGTCAGATTGTCGATACCTGCTGCCTCATGGAAGGCATGAGCCAGGTAGACGTCCGTATCGTCAACTTGGCACCGGACAAAGAAGCAACCCGCCGTTCGGAAGACGGCGCCTTCGTCGAAGGATTCACCCAGGACCTGGCAAAATATATGTTCTACGGCGACACAGAAAAGAACCCCGACGAATTCAATGGCCTGGGCATTCGCTTCAACACCTTCACGGGTGATAAAGGAACCTATGGTTTCCAGACTATTAACGCCGGCGGCACAACGGAAAATAAGCAGACGTCGATGTACATTGTCGACTGGGGCGAAAATGCCGTCACCGGCATTTATCCAAAAGGCTCCCAGGCTGGACTCAAAATGGAAGACAAAGGCGAGCATATCGTGGAAGATAGCGAAGGGGGCAAGTACAATGCCCTCGTTACCTGGTTTTCCTGGGACGCTGGCCTGGCCGTCCAGAATCTCCGTAAAGTAGCGGCAATCCGCAACGTCGATGTTGCAACAAACCCGACAGGGATTACGGCAGCCGACCGGAAGAAACTCGTCGAAAATATCATCGTCGCAAAGAACCGTATCGTCAACCCGAAACGCCCGATTCTCTACGTGTCGGACAAAGTCTATACAATTCTCGAATTGTATTTGAACGACAAAAACAACATCTACGTCACCCAGAGCGAAGCCTTGAACGGAATCCCGAAACTCTATGTACAGGGCCTGGAAGTGTCCAAGTGTGACGCTCTGAGCGATACTGAACCGGTTATTACAGAATAGGAGGACCCTATGGTTTACGATGGCGAAAATACCTTTTATTGGAAGAAAGCACTGAACGAGACGACGACAGGCACGTCGGACGTCGTCCAGACCGGCAAAGGAGATGCGGGAAATCCGCTTATCCTCTACGTTACGGCTCCCGGCGCTACGGCCGATTTGACCGTCGATTTACAGACGGCTGTGGACGAAGCCTTTACAAAAGCCGTTACCCTGGGAACGTATACCCTGAAAAAAGACGACGGTTTGAAAACAAAAGTTCCCTATGGGGACTTGGGCTTCATGCGTATCAAATACACCGGCGCATCGGCTCTGACAGGTGGCACATTGACGGCCGCCCTGGTCATGGATGCGGACCTGGCATGATACCAGCTATCCATTTCAAAAACGCCGGCCCGAAGCGGAGACTCGAAGATTTACATGCTAATGAGCTGCGACTTCGCCTGGAACATGCCGGGATACCGTATCCCGACGATGCGACGAAACAAGACCTCGTCGACCTCGTACGGAAACATAGATTGTAGATGGGAGGGGCTTCGGCCCCTCACTCTATAGAAAGGAGCAGCCATGACCGATACAGATATTTGTAACATGGCCCTGTCGAATATCGGCAAGGGCGTCATTGAAAACATGGAAGAAGGCGTGGAAAATGCGAGAGCTTGTAAACTATTCTACGACCCGACACGTCGTGAAGTGCTACGGTCTTTTCCCTGGGGGTTTGCACACCGGATTGAGCGCCTGGCCGTAGTCGATGTCGATGTGCCGGGCTGGGATTTTGCCTATGGCTATCCCGATAAATGCCTGATGATCCGTAACGTTGTATCTAATGCCAGCGGCGCCGACCGCGTCTATGAGCGCTTCGACGTCGTCAATATCGGCAGCAGTACGAAAGTCATCGTCACGAATGGTGAACAGTGCTACGCCGACTATACGTGGGATGTGGAAGACCCGGAATTGATGGATACGATTTTCCTGCAAGGCTTCGCGCATCTGCTGGCGTCGAAACTGGCTATGCGGCTGACTGGAAACCCTCAGCAAGGACAGAACGAATACCAGCTGTATCGGGCTGTCATCGCTCAAGCGCAGGTCCAGGATGCCCGGGAAATGGAACCGCACACCGTATTTGAGAGCAGCTATATCGCCGCAAGGAGGGGATACCGTGGCTAACATATACGTTATTCAGCCGGCCTTTACGACCGGTGAAATATCCCCGGCAGTCGGCAGCCGTGTCGATTTAGACCAGTACAAATCGGCCTTGCTCAATGCGGAAAATACCGTTATACGCCCCTATGGCGGATGTTACCGTCGACAGGGGTCCAAGTATATTGGCGAACTCAAAAGCAGCACTCAGGACGCTATCCTCGTTAGTTTTTATAATTCTGAAACTGACGCGTATCTTCTGGAAGTCGGCGTCCAATACATCCGGATCTGGAAAGATGGCGCCTATACGGGCATAGAAATCAGTACGCCTTATAGTAATCCTAAAGGGTTACAGTTCAGCCAGTCCGGCGATGTCATGTATATTTGTTCCGGCCAGTATCCGGTAAAACTGCTGCGGCATAAACAGGACGGCTGGGACCTTATCGACATGGAAATCACTGAACCCTATTATGACGCCATGCTCGATGCCGTCGTCGATAATAAAGTCACGCCATCCGGCACCTCTGGGACCGTGAAAATCAGCTCGCAAGCCGCTATTTTTCATAGTGGCATGGAAGGCGGCTATATTCAGCTCAACCAGAAAGTCGGCAGCCAGACCTTGTCCGGCTCATGGGGCGAAGAAACGACGACCTGGACGTCAGGCGAACTCTATGTCGGAGAAAAATGGAAAATCGTCACTCACGGGACACACCATTACGAAATACTTCTGCAGAAGCGGGAAAAGAAAAGCTCCATTTGGCGGGAATATCGCAAGTACACGTCCAATGACGACCAGAACTACACCGAATCGGGCAGTGAAACGGAGGGCTGCTATTTGCGGCTCATCGTCAAAGTCTGGAATGATGATGAGGCTGATAAATCGAAACTGACCGTAGATTTGACACGCCTGCCCTATACCCATACGGGGACAGCAAAGATTACGGCTGTAAATTCTGGGACGACCGTCACCGCTACCGTCAAAGATGTATTCGGCAGTACCGACGAAACGGCCGACTATGCCCTGTCTTCGTGGAACAGCTATTACGGCTTCCCGCAGCAGTCGTGCTTTTTCCAGGACCGCTTAGTCTTTGCCGCCAACTACAAGAATCCCTATTCGCTGTGGATGAGCAAGACCGGCGATTATCCGAATTTTTCTGTCGAAAAAGTGGACGGAACGGTTACCGATGACAGCGCTATCAAAATGGACCTCATCGTCCGTAACTCTTATCAAATCCGTCACCTCGTCCCGTCACAGGACCTCGTCGTCCTTACGTCAGGCAATGAATGGGTCATCAGTGGCGACAGCGTCCTGACGCCGACGAAGGCATATCCAAAATCACAGACTATGCGCGGCTCCTCGACGTGTCTGCCACAGCATATCGGCAACCGTATCGTCCATGTCCAGCGGTCCGGTTCGACCGTCCGCGACCTGGGCTATCAGTACGAATCGGATAACTATAACGGCGACGAGTTGGATATTCTGGCTACGCACTTAGTCAAGAACCATAAACTGATTTCGTCAGCTTATTGCCAGGAACCGGATTCTACGCTCTTTTTCGTCCGCGATGACGGCGTGCTTCTGGCCTTTACCATGATACGGGAGCAGAAAGTCTTTGCCTGGTCTCATTTCGTCACGGACGGGAAATATAAATGGATTGTCGCCATCCCACGCAATGAGAACGACGAACTCTACGCGATCGTCGAACGGACCGTGAACGGGCAGCCGAAGCGGTACTTGGAACAGTTTGCTGTCATGAGCGACGATACCGACCAATACGCCGACTCGTATGTCACGGGCAGCGGCACGATAATTGCTTTGCCGCACCTCATCGGGAAAACCGTAACCATCGTAGGTGACGGTATCCGTCAGAAGGACGACGTCGTCCCAGCTGACGGCATGGTGCATCTTGATGAATCGTATAGCCGTATCATCGCGGGTCTGCCATACACGACCAAGATTGAACAGCCCAGCATGGAAGTCAGCCTCCGGGAAGGAACCTTGCAGGGGCACGTCCATAAAATAAACGCTGTCACCCTGCGCGTCGAAGATACATACGGCGGTAAAATCGGCCTGACTTTCGATAAAATGGATGAACTCAAATACGCCGACGAATATACCTTATTTTCCGGGGACCTGACCCAGAGCGTCCCCTTATACGATATTGGGGCCAACACGCGCAACCACTTGTGCATCATGAGTGATGAACCGTACCCCTTTAAACTCAACACCATAATCAAGGAGGTCAGTATTGATGGGGGATTGGTTAGCGCATATAACGGTTAAACCGATAACGAAAGAATTACTGCCCGACGTCCGCTGGCTGGCAGAACGCCTGCGGGATCGGGACGATATGGAATTAAAAGCAACAGATACCCACTTAGAAACCTTCGCCGTCGATGTAGACTACGAAAATTATATCGCCTACGTGGACGGCCAGCCGCTATTGCTGTTCGGCGTCAGCCGCAGTGTAATTTGCGGCTATGGCCATGTCGTGTGGTGTGTCGCACGACAGGATCTCTATCAGCATTACAAGAAAGAATTCGTCGCCCTGGGCCGGCAGGTCCTGCCGAAGTGGAAGCGGCGGTTCCCGAAAATGTGGAATATGATAACCCAGAGCAACGAGAAGTCCCGACGCTGGCTGAAATCATTCGGCGCGGAATTCTCGAAGCCCTTTCTTTATAAAGATATGTCGTGGCAGTTGTTTTTTGTGAAAGGGGATGAAACGCATGTGCGGCGCACCGTGGATGATGGCCCTTACAGCCATACAGGGAATCAATCAATACAACCAGCAAAAACAGCAGTATAACGCACAATCTGCGCTGTATAATGCACAGGCTAAGGCAGCCGAACAAAATGCCCGTATCAGCCAGGTCAAACAAGAACAGATTGCCGAACAATATGCAGCACAGCAGTCTAAGCTGAATGACCGCATGAAATTAGCCGCCGGGCAGACAGCCGCTCAGGCCGGGGCCAGCGGACTGCAACTCAGCGGGTCCCCTTTGGATGCCCTGTCTTCCAGCTATGATGCCTGGCGGGATGACAGCAGTACCTTATTGCAGAACCAGCGCAATGACGTTTGGTCCGAACATGTGAACGAGGTCAACTATCAGAACCAGGCCAATGCCTACCGGACCAGCGCGGCTAACTTACAAGCGCAGAAAAAGAGTGCCTTATGGGGCACGATTCTAGGGACGGCTGCGTCTATGTACGGTATCCATCGAACTTACGGAGCCGCCGACAAGACCAGTGGCACCTATAATGGGGCCTATGATATTAACCCGGGCACCTATTATAACGGCAGCGGCCACTATACCTATACGAACCGGTTCAAACAGGAAGCCGGCATTTTCACGCCGGCCTACACGTATACGGGGATTACACCAGTCAACCTGAATAAGGCGATTGCCAAATACGATTCCAAGCCGCGTATCCGTCCGGTTAATATCGAAAAATACTACTAGGAGGAAATCATGCAGATCAAGAGCTATAACCCGTCCGTGGACCCGAACACCATCCATGGCAATGTCCAGGCTCCAAGCGACTCGAACGCCTATGGGGCCAACGTGTCCGGCGCTAAAGTGTGGCAAACTGGCATGAGCGCCGTTCAGCAGCAGATGCAGGCCTATGTCGACGACCAAATCAACCTGAGCGTATTGGACGCAAAGAATAAATACGAAGCCGGCATGAACGACCTGCTCAACAATCCCGATACGGGACTGCTGAATAAGCAGGATATAAATGCCCTGGATGTGGTCAATCAGTACCAGGCCGGCGAACGGGCTATTCGGGAATCGGCCATGGCCGGGCTGCCGAACTACCAGAAAGCCCACGATGCCTTCCTGCGCATGGCTGATGACGTAAACGTTCAGCGGGCGGGCCAGGTCATGAAATACCAGTACGCGAAAGACTTGGAACATCGGGACAACACGTTCAATACCTTTGTCACGAACGAGACGGACCACCTCGTCGAAAGCGGCAACAGCGACGGCCTTTTCAAAGGACTGAACCGCATTACGGCGACAGCCTATGCCCTCTATGGCAATATCTACGGGAAAGATAAGATGGACGCCATGATAAAAGACAAAGCAACGATGATGGTCAACTCGGTGCTCACCAATTTGACGGCCAGCGGTAATGCATCAGACTTCGATAAAGCGACGGCCTTGCTGAATAAGGTCAGTCCCTGGGTCGATGACAGCAAATTGACGTCTATGCGGCATATGCTCTTGCAGAGGAAACATGATAATGGCCTGCTAGAACGGGCAAAAGAAGCGGCCCGCCTGTATCCGAATGCCCCCAAAAAGTGTGCCGAATACATCCGGGCCGGGGCGACGAAGACCGTATACAGTGGCAGTGCCAGCACGGGCAACCAGGTCGTCGATTGGTATATTGACGCCGCCCATGAACAGGGACTGGACCCTAGAATCTACTTATCTACAGGTATGCGTGAAACCGGTGGCGATACCATCGACGGGATGCACATGGCAGACGGCGGCGGGTACGCCCAGATTACCGATGAAACGGCGCGGGCCTATGATCTGGATAATAAATTCCCTGGATGGAATACGGACCCGAAACAGAATATCCGTGCCGGCGCGTATATCCTCAAACAGAAGACTGACGAAAACGGCGGCGACCCCTGGGAAGGTGTTCGGGCATACAATGGCAGCGGGGAAGCGGCGGAACAGTATAAACAGCTAGTCAAGCATAATTACGATTCCTTAGATGGTATGGACTTATCCGGTAACGGCGGCAGTAAAATACAGCCGTATAACCTGCCAACCCAGGGAGCGGACATCGACGAACAAGTTAAAGAACTGACGCCGGAATTTCAGCAAGCCCTTCCGCTCATCGGCGGGATGCTCAACCAGATGGGCGTTGCCGATGGCGCGGAAATCTCTTCGGCTGCCCGGACACGGGAACATAACGCCGAAGTCAATGGCTCACCGACCAGTCAGCACATTATTGGACCGAACGGAGGCAATGCTGTCGACATTGTACTGCCTGAAGGAACCAGCGCTGAGAAAGCCGAAGAAGTACGCAAAACTTTTGAAGACAGCGGCGCCTTTGACCAGGTCCTCTTCCACGATGCCGGCAGTGGCTATCATCTCCATTTAGGCGGTTATCACGGCGGCCTGGAAAAATCCGGCGGCGTGACGGCTCATACGGAAGTCATCTATGACGAAGCAGAACTCCAAAAAGCGGAGCAAATGGCGACTTCTATCATCGCTGAACAGAAACGGCAGGAAAAAGAAGCCAATGATGCTATCGTCGAACAGGGAAGAATGGAAATGCAGCAGCTCTATCAATCAGGGAATCTGGACCCGCAAGCTTATTTAGCTATTGCAGAGCGATACGGCTACAACAATCCCGATGTATATACGACGCTGAAAAGCTGTATCAGTGCCTATGTCAGCGTCCGTACTGGCGGCTCTGGCGGATCCGGAGGAAGCGGCCGCGGCGGTGGTCGTGGTGGAAGCGGCGGATCTCGTAGCAGCGGGGCCAATATGACTGTCCTAAAATCACTGTTCGGAAGCAACGGCATAGAGTCTTTCAACGATATAGTCAACTATTGCAATAATCATGGAATTCACTTATCAGCATCAAACCTCAATACCTTGCAGAAAGCGGCCAGTGATTATCAGAACGGGACCGGTGAATATAAGCCGATGTACAATATCACGCCTCAGCAGATTGCTGATGCCAGCGGTATCAATCCGGCGGAATTTAAAGGAAATTGGCCTGTTATTCAGCAGCTGATTCGTGGGGCAGCCGTTCAATACCGTGCCGAACATAACGGAAATGAACCGTCTATGAATGATTTGATTCAGTTTGGTGTCAATGCTATAACGGCCGATCCGACGAATGGAGGCTATTCACAGGCACAAATGCGGGCAGCAGGTATCCTTCGCATTACGGTAGGCGACGATGGCTATGCAATCGTTACAGACTGGAATCATAACTCGTATACCATTGACCGCTGGGACGTACAACAAATCCTCGACGGCGAACGGACCTTGGCCGATGTAGTCGAATCGGCTGAAGGAGCCAGTGATGACGGAGACAGTAGTGATAGCAGCGATGATGACAATAGCTATGTTGATACCTTGACAGAAACGGCCAGTGAAGTGGGGGAAGCTGTCAGTGAAGCAGCTGATGCCGTCGATGAAAGCGTCACGGAACACGTGGAAAATAATATAGCTTATGCGAATGGGGAAGATGAAGATCAGTCCGAAGGTGGCGGGTCTTACATTTATTAGGAGGAAATATGGCAGACTATACCTTTGATACGTCGGGCGATATGAGCGATGCCCTTAAAATAACACCTGTCAAAGAACAGACGCAGGCCATGATTACGCCATCGGCAGAAGAAACGGCTGAACGGCATGAAGCCGAAGCCCAGGAAGCGGCCGCCAATGATGAGAAAATTGGGGAAATTATCGCATCCGGCCGGCCTGTCATGCGTAAAATACCGGATTTACTGACAACGCCAACCATCACGGGGAACTTGAACCCACCAGAGCCGCAAGAAAAGCCGGAATGGCAGAAGGCCGCTGAATGGGTCGTCGATTCGGCCCGCGACATTTGGCGCAATCTTTTCAACGAAAATGCGCAGGTACTCAAGGATGCCGATACCTATGCCCCTATGCTCGGCGTGTCGCCGCAGTATATGGTAGATCATCCCGAACTACTTGAAGAAACGAAGAAACGCGATACCGTATTGACTATCAATGACTTTCTTCCTGGCAATAATTGGTATTCGCCGGAAACGCTGGATAAATACTATCCGGAGTTGGCGAAATTCCGGCAGGAAAACCCCGTTGGTGCGGCCCTGGCCTTGCGGAATCACCGGGACTTGAATGATACTCGCAGCATCTTCGAACGTATCGGCGATGCCTTCAACAGTGCGGGTGAACTCTTTGCTGACGCATTTAACTCCGGCTCCGATATGGTGAAACTCTATGATGCACAGATGAAAGCTGTCAATGGTGAAGATCTGGATACCGTCAAACCGGAAGTCGACGAAATCACACAGCGCCTCAAAGCCTACCAGGAAGAAGACCGGCCCACATCGGCACTGGGGAAAATCGTCTATGATACCGTGCAGCAGCTGACCATTTACGGAACTCAGGGCTTGCGCGCTCTCCAGTATGTCCCGAAGGGCATGGCCTTGGCTATGGCCACGGCCGCTCCTGCCGCCGCCGCGACTGGCCCGGAAACACTCGGTGCTGGCTCGGCAGCTATCTTGGCCGCCGCCGGTGCGACCGGGGCCGCCTGGGGGTTGCGGACCGGCTTATACAATGAAATCAGCAAACAATCCATGGCTGACCGCTATTGGCAGATGGCACAGCAGCAGTCCAATGGAAAGCCTTTATACAGCCGGGCGAACATGCTGACTGATAGTGCCGTCGTCGGCGCGCTGAACGGAGCCATTGAATTGGGATTGTTGGAATTTGGCTATGGTCCGATTAAAGCGGCCTTCGGCAAAGATGCCGCAAAATCCCTGCTGACCAATGCGGCTGCTCAACGGGACGTAGTAAACCAGGGCAAATTAGCCCTGGCTAAGATTGCCGCTATTGCAGGGGCGAAGCAGTACGCCCGTGGGACGCTGTCTGAATTGACGGAAGAAGGCGTGCAGTCCGTCATCGGTGACGTCGCAACCAACGTAGAATATGGAATCCATCATAAGGGCAGATGGAACACTGTCGGCGATGTGCTCAACAACGCCGTCGACGCGATGGTAGAGGCTGTCCCGGCCGCCCTCGGCATGGGCGCTATGGGAACCGGTATGCATGCAGTCGGGCACTATAACGCCATGCGTAATATTGCCAGCCTCAAAGTCGACGCCTGGCGTGAAGAGTATCAGCGTAACGTAGAAAAACAAATGATTACAGACCTTGTGGCTAATAAATCGGACAATAAGCTGGCTACAGACTCTCCGTCCACGTATCAAACTGTCATCCAAAGCCAGGCCGAACAGCACGATATGGGCACTATCTACACCGATGCCCAGGAACTGGCCCGGACTCCGGAAGGCGTCAACGTACTGAACGACCTCGTAAAACGAGATATAGTGACGCCGGAACAGGTAGATACAGCGGTACAGAATGGCACGGATCTAGAAATCAAGACCGGCGTCTTTGCGCAGCGGGCCGATGAATCGTTTGATACGAATACCCTCATGGATGCCTCTACCATGAACCAAGGCGGTACGCATTTGGCAGCGCTTCGCGAACGAAAGCAGCGCATGGACGCTCTGGCACAGGAACTTCGCGACATTGCCAACGATAAGAGCGATGCCATCTCCGAAGAAATCATGCAGGAACATTTTCGAAATGCCGATGCCATCGAACAGGATGCTGCCCGTGACGTCGTCTATCGCAATCCCTATGACTTGCAATCTTCTTACAAAGAAGCGCTGAAAGACGCTCGTAAGCAATATGAAGACGCGGTCAATTTTAAGTATTACTGGACCTACAAGCCCCAGGGCGTATCTATTATCGTGGCCGATACAGACGGCCATGATAACGTCCAGACCGGACGTGGCTATCGCATGAGTAACAATGAACCCTGGTATAGCGATATGTATAAAGAGTACGGCGGTAAAGCGACGAAAGAGCAGATGCTCGATGTGGCCTATAAGAACGAACGGGCGGAACTGGCAGCGTCATCGCCGGAACTCCTACCACAATGGGATGCCAACGTGGAAGCCGCCAAACAGCGCTATGAAACATTGCGCGATATGAGAGAAAAATTCGAAAAACTCAGCCATAGTGACTACGCCCTTCGTAAGACCTTCAGCAAAGAAGGAGTCGCCGTTTATCAAGACGCTGTAAAAACCATCCAACAGGGGAACCAGGCTGTATCCCAGGCAGCCAAAGAAAACGCCTACCTCTACGCCCGCATGGCTGAACGGTGGGCACAAATCCGCCGGGACTACGGAGACACAGCCTACACGGCTAATGACTTTGCCGCCGCTCATCCCATCTATATTGGCGGAACCGGAAGCGATGTCCAATTCGGACAACGATTTGAGCAGCGCGCCTGGCATGGAAGTGGTGTAGATTTTGATAATTTTGATTTAGGGAAAATCGGCAGTGGCACCGGAGCGAGTATGCACGGCTGGGGCATTTACGCCGCGAAAAGCAAGCGGACTGCTCAGAAATACAAAAAAGAGATGAAAGACCGCGGGCTTCCGTCGGTTTTATATGAAATCGACGTTCCGGCCAACAAAGAGTTGCTGGATGAAGACAAGCGCTACAAAGACCAGATGAAAGGCGTTCAAACTAAGATTCTTCAGGCAGTACAATCTTTGTCTATGGAACAGAAACAAGCCTTCTGGACAAAATGGTTGCGCCAAGCTATGGGTAGTACTAAAGATGAAATCCAAGCAGAAACAGCTTTGCGGAAAGTGGAATTAAACATAAAGCATTGCCACGATGCCAGCCTGGGATGGGAAGGCCTTCCGGCGTTTAGGAAGCGGATTGCCTTAAACAGCCTAAAAAAACAAGGATACACCGACGAACAGATAAACGATACTTCCTATATGGAATCAGAAAGTAAGAGGTGGGAAGAAGAACTTCCAGGTGTACAGCAACAGGCCAAAGAAGCTAAAGGGGTTGGCGACAAGAAGCGGAATCAGTTGATAGAAGCGGCTATGGAAAACCCGGAAGCCACATTGGAAAAAGGCATTGGGACAGGTAAAGAAATCTACAATTATTTGACTGATGCATTATCAGACGGGAAAGACATAGAAAAAACGTCGAAATATTTAAATGAACAAGGAATCCACGGTATTACCTATGATGATGCCTATGATGGCCGTTGCTATGTCGTATTTGATGACAAGGCCATTCAGATCATCGACAAATATAACCAGGCATACCGTCAGGGGAAAATCCGTGGTGCTTTCGACGCTAACTCTGGCGCTATCCATCTCTTTGATGCAGCGGACCAGTCTTCTTTCATCCATGAATCAGCCCATATGTATTTGACGGAGATGGAACGTATGGTGCAGGAAGAAGGCGAGCCGAAACAGCTTGTCGAGGACTGGCATACAATTCAGGACTGGGCGTCTTATGCTGACGGAAGACTGGACGACTACAAGGGGACACGGCTAGAGAAGGAATTTGCAGGCTATGAAGCCGCTATCTGGAAGGCCCGCGAAAGTGGCGATACTGTGGCCACTAAAGCCGCCGAAGAACGCTGGATGCAGGAACGCTTCGCCCGTGCCTTTGAACGCTATATCGCCGAAGGGAAAGCCCCGGTTAAAGAATTACAGGGACCGTTCCGGCGTTTCAAGAAATGGCTTATCGGCATTTACCGTGATTTGCGGAACCTGGGCAAAGAACCGACAGACGATGTTCGCCGGGCCATGGACCGAATGGTGGCGTCGGACGATGAAATCGAAACCTGGGCGCGGATTCGCGAACTCAATGCCTGGAACCGGAAAGGCTTTTCCGGTGATTTATCCGGCAGCGAAGGCATGATGATTCATCAATGGGCCGAAAAAATCAAGGAGCAGGCAAAAGAAAAACTCCTGGTTCAGTATGAAGAAGAAGCCCGTCAGCGGGATGTCGCCGACCGTCAGCAGGGGTTAGAAGAAGAACGCCTTGCTTATCAAAAACAGCTGTGTACTGAAAATCCGATTTATCAGTATGAGAATATCTACAACAACATGCCCGAAGCCCGCGCCGGCATCTTGGCCAAATTAGGCTATGCCGATGATGCGGAATTTAAACACGCACTAAAAGCCGCCGGCGGGTCCCTGGAAGAACGGACGGACCAGTATGTAGAATCCATCCGCAAGACCTATGAAGAAGACATGGCCATGACGCCGGACATGATACGTGCTGAAGCTGATGAGATGTTAGCGTCGACAAACGGACAGATGGCACTGAATCAGCTGGAAGCGGCCGCTATGCGTCGAAAAATGAATGGATATATTGCGGAATGTGTCAAAGCCCTTCGTGAAGTCAGCAATGTATCCGGCACCGATGCGCAGATTGCGGCACAGCTCCGGAAAATCCTGGGCGTCGAAATCGACCGTAATGCCGCACAAAAAGGCGCACTGAAGGACAGTATCCTGTCAAAGAACCAGCAAATCAAAGAGCTGAAGAAGCAGCTGGCCGACACAAAAGAAAAGGACCAGGCGAACAAGAAGGAAAATGCCAAGGTCATCAAGGAACTGAAGGACTCGTTGAACGATGTCATCCACGGCCTCAATCAGGCCCGCGACATGGTCCAGGGCAGTGACATGGCCATGTTACGACTGGCTCGTGAAGAAATGGATGCGATGAAAGTATCGGAGGCGACGACGTGGCGGCACTATGAAATCAAAGCCAAAGCGGCCAGTCATCGGGCGGACCAGTACATGAGTGCCGGATCCTTCGAACAGGCAGTCATGGAAAAAGCCAATGCACAGAAATTCTATGCTATGGCCAGGGCCGCCAAAGATAATGCCGATTATATCCGCCGGGCTATGGCAGGGGAAAGCGGGTCCCTCGACATGAACGGCCAGGAAATCTACGGTATCAAAGGGATACTTAAACAATTAGGCCGTGCCGACCATCCAGTGCGCATGGGACCTCATGCAAGGTACTTCATTCAACACCTGGCCTATAACCTCGGCATGACTGATCGCGACGGCCGGCCGCCGCTGGATGATAAAGGGAATCCGGTGCCGCTGAACTGGGACTATATTTATCGGGACCTGTCGCCGGATTATGCGACGGGTCAGAACACAGCACCGAAGCAGGACGACTTGGTAGCGCCATGGATTCGGGCTATCGCTGATGGAAAGGACCGTATCCAATACGACAAAGACCTAACAATGGTTCAATTCCGGGACATTAACGAAGCTATCCGGGCTGTCAATAAAGTGTCCCGCCGCGATTACGAAGCCAACACTATTACTGATACAGATGGCAGCGTCATCGCCATTTCCGATGCCGCTGCCCGCCTGGCGAAATCCTTGCCACACCGGGAAAACTGGGATGCCGAACAAGACCGAAACGACCAGAACCGTAAAAGCCGGGGAAAAGAACTGCTCAGCGACGCCTTGTTATCGCTGACAAAAATCGAAACGCTGCTTCGGAACATGGGTGATGATTGGATGCAATTCATCTATAAGCCTATAGACCGGGCCAGCCGGCGGGAACTCACTATGCAGCAGGATGCGTGTCGGGAATTTGCACGGATCTATCATATGTACTCGAATACGGAGTGGCGGAAGATGCGCAGCCAGAAACTGTATGCTGTCGGCAGCGTCGAACGTTTCACGAAAGAACAGCTTCTTGTCATGGCTTTGCACTGGGGCAACCAGGAAGGCCGGCAGCGCGTCCTTGATGAAGCGAACCGACACGTCAAGAACGAAGCGCAAAAGGCCAATGAAGCCACGATTGAGGATATTTTCTCGCGGGCTTTAAGCAATAAGGACTTGGACTTCCTGGAAGCTGTCTGGGGCCAGCTGGAACAATACTGGCCGGAGCGGAATAAAGTCCAGGAACGCTTGTACGGTTCCGGCATGGGGCGTGTCCGGGCGAAACCGTATACCATCAATGACCGCAAAGTGAGCGGCGGGTACTATCCGATTGTCTACGACCCTCAGCTCACGACGCGGACCAATGAAATGGAACTGGATGATATTGTCAAGACACAGCTGTCCGGCTCTTCGACCATGGGCATAGGTATGGGCAGTACGAAGAAACGAGTAAAGCAAGTCAAAAACCAAATTCTTTATAAGAGTTTGGATGTATGGCCATCAGCTGTCAACGAAGCCATTCACCATATCTGTATGCGCGAAGCTGTAACTGATGTGTACAAATTAATATCACATCCGGACGTGGAAGCGGCTGTCCAGGAAAACTATGGGATGAAAACGTACGCGTCCCTTAAACAGTGGGCAAAAGACTGCTGGAAGACCGATGTCCAGAAGACCGATAAAATATCCCGTATGCTGGAAAACATGCGTCGCAACACGACTTTTGCTGTTATGGCCTATCGAACCAGTACAGCCGTCTTGAACGGCTTGAACATCCTACCGATGATGAATCGCATTGGGCCATGGAATACAGTAAAAGCCATGGTGAATTTTGGCATTGGATTTTATAAAGGGACGCCGACCTATAATCGGAATCGCCGCTTTGTCATGGAACACTCGCCTTTTATGGCGGACCGTATCAACACCATAGACAAAGACATGCAGCAGAAAATGCGCCTGACTATGCCGAAAAACACCAGCCGGGCAGGGCAGAAAGCGCGTATCGCTCGCGACGCACTCAACCGCTACGGCTACTTCTTCATCACTGAAACTGACCTCATGTGCAGCCTGGCCTTGTGGAAATATCAGTATGACGAATCCCTCCGGCAGCAAATAGACGCCGGGAAGACGGACGAAAAATTGATGCGCGACCAGGCACTCTTTGAAGCAGACCAGGCCGTACGCGACGTTCTTGGCTCCGGCATGGTAAAAGACCAGGCCGAACTGCAACGAAAAAATGGACTTGTCGCACAGATTACGCCCTTCTACTCATACTGTAATACCGTCATGAATGCCCTCATCGACGCGGGCTATAAGTGGAAGTCGGGCAATCGCCTGGCCATGTTCAACGCAATGCTGTACTGGATTGTTCTGAACAGCGTATTTGAACAGCTATACCGCTCGGCCGTTTCCGGGGATGACCTGGACAAACTGCTCAAAAAAATGGGCGTCAAATTCATGACCAATACTGTCCAGGGGATACCCGTCGTCCGCGATGCGGCCGAAATCATCGGAAATCATATGTTCGGACTGCCGAATTACGACAGCAGCAACGTCCTGGCCGTATCTGCTGTAGACGAACTCATGAAAGCCTCGAAAGCAGCAGCATCCAAAAACCAGGACGCTACCGACGTAGCCCGCGCCGCAAACCGTGCCTTGAACCGCTTTGTCGGATTGCCGGACACCTTGACCGATGGCTTCTGGTCCCTCATGCGCTTCAGCATGATTGATACAGACCGCAGCCTGGCCGCCTTGGCCAATGCTGTCATCTTCGACCGGCGCTATAAAACGGCGAAAGAACGGACGAAGGAGAATAAGTCTAAAAAGAAAGGAGCTGATAAACAATGATCCAAGCTACAGAAGTAAATATTACCTATAAAGGAGATGGTAAACAAACAACATTTTCCTACCCGTATCCGTATCGGACAGGATCTGATATACATGGATATTTAGTATATGAAACGGGAATGGAAACAGAAATAACGACCAACTTTGAATTTGATAACACAAATAATGTATATACCTATCCGGTACAGGGCAACGCGATTAGCTCAAACATGAGAATACGCCTGTCAAGAGAAACACCGCTACAAAACAATATAGACTTGCCGGATAAAATACCGTTCTCTCTGATTGAAAAGGGGATGGACTGGATAGTCATGATGCTGCAAGAAACAATTTATCGTGCGAACTTAGCACCTATTAGTGCCGTTGAAGCAGCAAAACAAGCATCCTTAGCGCTGATATATGCTGAAAAATCGGCAAGCGAAGCTCAGAAATCAGCTAATGAACATGAAAGTGCGGCATTACAAGCAGATGAAGCTACTAAACAAGCGCTCATTGCTATTGGAAAGGCAAGAGAAGCTGGTAATTATTCGGCTACAGCTTATGCAGCAAGTGCGAAAGCATGGAACGCAGCCAACACGTATAATTACCCGGACGTTGTGGCATATACCGATGGAAATACTTATCGGTGCATAGGAAACAATATTATAGGTGAAAAACCTTCTGAATCACTGAATTGGGTAAAAGTAACACTTGACGGAGAGAATTATTTTGAAATTGATGAAACGGGGAATCTCATGCCAACTATTAGTCCCACCTACTCTTCGAGATGGGAATTAGATGAAAATGGGGATATAGAACCAAGGGAGGTTAAATAATGGCAACACGGAATATTGTACCGCGTGCAGACGGGGAAGGATGCATCGGGACAGAATCAAAAAAATGGAAAACTATAAATACAGATTTGTTAATTGTGAATGGGTTTACTACATTACAACGCAATAAATCGTATGAAATTGGTGACATTGCCTATTCATCGTATTTACCTTCATGGGGAAGGTTGGAATGTGTTACGGCAGGTACAACAGCAAGCACAGTTCCTTCTTCTTTTGCTACTGTGTCTAGTGGGGGGGGTACTAATTAGTGATGGTACAGTAACTTGGATTGTCGATGATGTACGAGATATGACACCTGTAGGGTGTGTGCGAGGAAGTTTGTTCTTGCCTAAAGGGTACATTAAAGCCAATGGCGCTACTGTACAGAGGGCGGACTACCCTAGACTCGTACACTTTATAGAAAGCAATAATTTATGGACGGATGACACAACAAATAATGCAGGGCTGTTTGGGAAAGGGGATGGAAACAGTACCTTTGTGCTTCCTGACTATCGGGAACGGATGATGCAGTATACAGAGGGGAGTATAGGAGCTAAAAGAAATGCTGGTCTTCCAAACATCACAGGGCAAATAGGTAAAGTTTGGGCAGAAGTGTGTACATTGCCGACTAATAGGGATTACGGTGGTGCTTTTCGCCCTGGAGAGGCAGTCGCTAATCAAGGTATACCGTCTATAACGGTGTCATCCGGTACGACAGCAACACATGACAATTTTAATGCCTCATGGTCTAACTCTATCTATGGCTCCTCAAATACCGTGCAACCCCCTGCAATTAATGTCATCCCTATTATTAGATATTAAGGAGTGATTAGATTGAAAGCAGGTCAATATATAACAGATGGCACAGCTATATTTATCCTTGATGATGTAAGGGATGGGAACCGTGTCGGCGACATTGTACTCAAACCTATACTGAATGATGGATACATCAAGGCAAATGGGGCAACCGTAAAGGCCAGTGAATACCCACGCTTACTTAAATTTGCTCAGGACAACAACCTTTGTGTCTCTGATAGTGAATGGAGTGCCAATAGTGCTACAAAGTACGTTTATGATGCAAGTGCAGATACTTTAAAGATTCCTAATGCAATGGGTAGGGTGTTACAAGGAGAAGATGCCCTCGCTACGAAAACAGCAGGCTTACCAAATATTACAGGGTATAGCGCCTTAGGTGGATATACAGGGAAAACAGACAAAAGTTGGGGTGCTTTAAAGAAGAATGTTTTAGCTACAAATGTCGGGATTTCTACTTTTCAAACAGCTGACACGGATTTGAGTACGGTATATTTTGATGCTTCTGGCAGTAATGCTATTTATGGTTCTTCTGATACGGTACAACCCCCTGCCTGTTGCTTGATTGCACAAATTAAATACTAAGGAGAGATGAATACACAATGGAAGACACAAAAGTAGTATATGCCTTTAATCTCTTAACAGGGGAGTATGAAGGCCCTAAGACGCTTGATAATACAGACCGCAGTCCTATCAGTGGTGCTTGGCAGATTCCCTGTAACATGGTAGAAGTAGCACCGCCTGAAATTCAAGAAGGCCATAAATGTCTCTGGGATGGGACACAATGGATTATTAAAGAAGTTGAGAAGCCGAAAGAACCTGAAATTCCAGAAGCGACACATGCTCCAGAAAAACCTTCACAGACACCATCTTTGTCTGAACGCATTGCAGTTCTTGAGGATGCTGTGAATACCTTAATGGAAGGAGTGGCTACGAATGGCTAAATACTTGGCATACCAGATTATTTTGCAGAAACTAAAGTACAACATAGTTATCACAAGATTCCCGAAATACAAAGAGGATATTGATAAGGTGCTTGATGATATGGGTTGGATGATTGATGACAATGGAGATTGTGTAGGAACAAAAGGACGATGAAAAAATGAAACGAGGTACACTACATAAGATGATGGATACACTATGGAACTTATGGACAGCCACAGAGGTAAATATTGGCTGTCTTTTTCATTGGAAGGAAGCAAATACATGAGCGAACATGATTTCCAGACGGAAGTTCTCGAACGCATGAGTCGACTTGAAACACAATCTAAACAGGCGCTCGATACAGTGAAAAAATTAGAAGAGCAATTTCAGGCTACGAAAGAACTGGCAATCATCGCAGATCAGCGCGGCCGCTCGGCTCATCATCGTATCAATTCGATGTATGTCATCGCCGGGATTATCGGAGGTGTCATATCTTTTATTGTTGATTATTTTCGGCATTAGGAGGGATGCTTTTGAAAAAGATTGTCCAATTTGGACATTGGGCAGAGAAAAATTGGCTGGCTTTAGTCATCATGTTGTCCGTCATCATGATGATTTTTCTTTGTCTGATTTTATGTAGCTGGCTTTACGGGTACTGGTCAAATGCACTAAATGGTACAAAATTTGAACTTATGAGTTGCTGGTCCGGTGTCTCTGCCGTGGCCGGCGGCTTGGCCGGTATTGTAGGCCTGGCAAAAGCAGCCTGGACAAAGTACGGTATGGATTCACGGTATAACTCACCAGTAGGAGCTATGCCATTAAGACAGGAGGTCAAGAAGGATGCAGGAAAAAGCTAAAAAGATTGTCTTGGATTATATTAATAATCATCTAGTAGAGGACCCAACGGTTAAGATGAATGAGCTTTTTGTCGTCTGGTTTTGCAAGACGCTACAAAATTGGAAATGTTTAGTCGGAACAACATTTCCGCTCGGTATGTACTTCGAAGTCACCCATAATGGGGATAAAGACGAAACGTATTTAGACGTCTATACAAAATGGGATAATTGTTGCGTAAAAGATTAGGAGGAATATCATGAAAACCTACATTGGAACGAAAGTAATTAAAGCAGAGCCTTGTAAAGCGTGGAAAGAAATGGGAAAACACGCTATTGGAGAAAACGGCTATCGGGTCGTATATCCTGACGGTTATATCAGCTGGAGTCCTAAAGATGTGTTTGAAAAAGCTTACCATGAATTAACTCATGATATGACGTTTGGGCAGGCGCTGGATGCCTTGAAGACGGGGCAAAAAGCATCACGTCGTAACTGGAATGGCAAGGGCCAGTACATTTATATGACAAAAGGTAGTAATATTCCATGTTGCCACTTAAAAGCAGATACGAGGAAAATGCTTGATGGTTTATTTGACAATGACGATACCGTAGCAATCATGCCACACATTGATCTAAAAAATGCCCAAAACCAACTTACTATTGGCTGGGCGCCAACTCAAACGGATATGTTAAGCAATGATTGGTATATCGTAGAATAGGAGGCTCTCATGAAAGTAATTGATATTTCTGATTGGCAAGAAGGCATTAACTTTGACGATATTGTCAAAGCTGGCGTCGAAGGCGTTATCATTAAGGCGCTGAATGGACAATCGCCGACAGCTTGTGTATATGATTTCATAGGCGAATGCCGAAAGCGCGGTTTGCCGTGGGGAGTATATTGCTATACCCACGCCTGGACTCCCGATGAAGCCCGCGTGGAAGCACAGGCTATGCTCAATCTGTTGGGCGGTGAAACACCGGCGCTGGGGATTTGGTACGACATTGAAGATGATCCTAACACGCTGCCGAATCCGGTCAAATGGTTGACCGGATTTGCGGATCCTACGGGCCGCTGTTCGGCATTTATATCAGAATTAAATGCAGCCGGTCAGTCGGCCGGTATCTACGCCGGCTATTACGCCCTGCGAGACTACATTGCTACAAGTGAATTGGCAGATTATGTCCCAATTTGGTATAACCAGTACAATGCAACGTGCGATTACTCGGAAGTTTGCCGCTTGCCGCTGGCAGGATGGCAGTACACATCCGATGACCGCATTGATGGCTGGGACTGGGGACTGGATATGAATGAGTGGTATATGTAGGAGGTGATTTTATTGTATCTGCCGCAGAGAAAGGAAGTTGAAGCCATTGTCCAACAAAATAAAACACTTATCATTGCTTGCTTGTTGCTGCTTCTGGTTGCTCTTGCCGGAGGCTGGATGGTGTACCGGCACTACGATAGACAAGCAGCCAGCGGCAATCACGATGTCAGCCGTACAGTACAATCAATTAAAGACGACAATCAGAGAGCTAGAGAGCAACTTGTCAACGCTTCAGATGAAATTGAACAAGCTCGACGGCAACTCGACGACGTTGCAGACTCAATTAACAGCAGCCAACGAACAGTTGACGAAAACAAAAAACTCATTGCAGACAGCCAGCGTCTCATTGACTCAAGCCAACAACGAATTACAGAGGCAGAAAGAATCTTTGCAGACATTGACAGACCAAATCAATAATATGACAAAAAAAGAAGCCCGCTTAAAACGACAGCGGGATACCTGGGCCGTTACAGCAGGAATTCTTCTGGTGGGCTGGGTGACAAAATAAAATAATGGTATACATGTAAAGAAAGTGCCTCCTAAATTCAGTGATGCAATCAGCTAAATTTAGGGGGCATTTTATTTCATAATGCGAGAAAAAACATACTAGGCAGAACAAAAAATATAAAAATAGTCATCTGTAAAATAAATAGGTTTAGAATTAATGACATTGCGGACCACCAGATTATGCATACTCGAACACGGTAATACCGCATGGTTGTCGAGTATTGGGATATCTTTGTTGTAATTGTATTGAATTTCAATATGATCATCAAAGACTATGATACGGCGAATGAAAGTTTCAAACATATCGAGCTTGCATTCGTCGTATTTTTTTATTTTCTTCATGAATGATATGAGATAGTATTCGACAAATTCTTCCGTTATGGTAAACGCTTTTGCGATTAACTTTTCTTTAGAAATAGCTTCTTGTAATTCTGACACTTCATGTTCGTATCGTTCGATATTATTTTTTATGGTTTCGGAAAAAATGCCTTGCTCAATGGCTTTGATGGAATTTGTTAGCTTTTTCTGCACTTCTTCCATCTCTTTTTCTAATCGATCTACTATGCCACTATCTTTGTTCTTTTCTTGGAAAGCCGCAACCTGTTTTGCAATTGATTTTATAGAGTTGGGTGCGGAAAGAATTTGAATGGTCGTATCTAATATAGCTTTTTCCAATTCGTCCCGGCGTAAGTTTTTCGAACTGCATTTTTTGTCCAAGCGCTTGCTTTTCTCGGAACCGTTATTTTGGGATGAGCATGTATAGTAATAATACTTATTGCCATTACGAGAAGTGCCGCTGACGCCCGTATAAGCGCACCCGCAGAGACCGCAATTATTTTACCTACCAACGCATAGTTAGAGCTTTTAGGGGAAACTAGGCCGGTTCTCTTACGTTTATTAAACATCCGTTGTACGGCGTCGAAATCAGCGAGGGAAACCATTGGGGGAACGTAATTTTTAAAGGCCTGCCCCTGATAGTTAAATGTACCGATATAAATAGGATTCCTGGCTATATGGGACAAACTATTTCGTGTCCATGGTTTATTAAATGATGTGCGATAGCCTTTTTCATTCAAGGTCTTTACGATTGATGAGTATTTTTGCCCGGAGGATAGTAGAGAAAAAATGAGGCGAACGCCAGAGATTTGTTCATGGTTAAAGTGCAGATGCTTATCAGGTCCTAGGTAAAAGCCATAAGGGATATTACCACCGGGCCATTTGCCATTTATTACATTTTCCAGCATGCCTCGTTTTACTTTTTGCGCGAGATCTGCTAAAAAATATTCGGAGCATCCTTCAATGACCGACTCTAATATGATACCTGACGGATCGTCTGCGATTTTTTCCTTGGCAGATAAAACTCGAACTCCGTTTTTTTTGAGTTTGTATTTGTAGACAGCAGAATCGTACCTGTTACGCGAAAACCGGTCTAACGTATAAACTATTACATAATCAAAGGCATGCTTGCTGCTGTCTTCAATCATTTTCAAAAAATCAGGCCGGTTAATCGTTTTTGCAGAAAAGGCCCTGTCTATGTATTCGTGGATAATTGATAAATTATTTTGGGCAGCAAATGCTTTACACTCTCTAATTTGCCCTTCAATAGATTCTTCTCTCTGCCTATTTGACGAATATCTGGCGTAAATGACGGCTGTTTTTGTCATTGATTTTCACCTCTATTTTCTGATGCAACATGATGATATTTGATGAAAAGTTAATTGACGAGGCCCATATAAAACCGTATAATAGACATAGAAAAAGGTGTTGCCGGTAACGGTCAGCCCCAATGATTAAGAGATTTGAAAAACCGCCTAACGTTGGAAGCCGAAGGCGGTTTTTCTTATGCTTTGATACAGAGGATTAACGTTATTAGTAAGACTCAAAACGCGAAAAAATCGAACTGTGTCATATGCATCGCCCCTTTCCGGGGCTAGGATTGACCGCCTACCATTCTGGCAACACCTAGACTTTCATTATATAGGAGAGCTTTGGGGTTGTCAAAATGGGGGAAATAGTGGTAATTAGCGCATGTAGTGTAACTGCATGCGTTTTTTTTTCAATGATCTGCAAAAATTACTATTGTTTCATCACTTGATGGACCCCTATTCAATAGGGTATACTATGAATAGGAGTTGATATAGTGGAAATTAAAAGGATATTTATACAAACTCATGGATTTTCTCGGTCTTGGAAAGAATTAGGGTT
>OGEH01000063.1_pt1 | contig 82120 bp, 78 predicted proteins | sample 1570681 | NCBI WGS metagenome assembly OGEH01 (sample SAMEA2582126, study PRJEB24529) | metagenome | biome: Human gut stool | place: China | collected 2011 | reverse complement strand
GTATACACCCTCGGCTTTGTGGTCCCCTTCCTGGCCGTGGGACTGTTTACCGGGGCGGTGCTGGGCAATGCGTGCGCGTATCTTATTATTTGCTGCAAGTGACTTGGTGAATGGTAATCCTGCATTGGCGAATATAAAAAACATTGATGGAACCCCTATCTTTAATTCTACACATGATCCGGAACGATGGAAAAGGGCAGTGGATGCTTGTAAACTGGTTATAGATGAGGCGGAAGCATCTGGCTATCATTTGCATTATGAATATTTGGATAACGGTGATATTGATCCTTTTCTTTCTTATCAAAATGCAGTGATGAAGAGATGGAATGAAGCCAACAGAGAATTACTGTTTGTTCGTACAATGGATTCCGGTGGATGGTATGATAAAAACTGTATCCCACGTGGTTTGGGTATTAATGGCGTGGGAGCGATCGGAATAACTCAATCTTTGGTTGATGCTTTTTTCATGAGAAACGGTCAAAGACCTATTATAGGCTATAATTCGGATGGCTCTCCTAAAGTTAATCCAGATGCTAATTATTCAGAGACAGGCTTTAGTACGCAAAAAGAGACTTATTCTACAAAGTGGCAGTATGGGTCTTCAGAAGGAGATCGTAATAAAGATGAAAATGTAGTTGTAGACGCCAATACATATAAAATGTATTGTGATCGCGAGCCTCGTTTTTATATTTCAGTACTGCATAACGAACAATGGCATATTGGTGGTAAGAGAAATACTGACTTTTATATGGATGGTAAAGACGGTGGTCCCTCTCACGACGCTCCATGGAGCGGCTATCTGGTACGTAAGAGAGTAGACCCATCTGCAAATCCCAAAGAAGGCAGTGGAGATTATAAAAACCGTCATGGTGCATTATGTCGTTTGGCAGAGATCTATTTAAGTTATGCTGAGGCGTTAAATGAATATAGCATTGAGAAGGGCACTTATACTGCTAATCAAAAAGAGATTCTGAAATATGTCAATTTGATTCGTGAGCGTGCGGGTATTCCCGAATATAGTGTTTCAGCTGAAGAAGGCAAGATAACAGCCCCATCAGATCCTGTAGAAATGCGCGAGTTAATTCGTCAAGAAAGGCGTGTGGAATTGAATTGTGAATCTGGACTTCGTTTTAATGATCTGCGTCGCTGGAAATTAGCCGAGAAAGTATTGGATGGTGATTTTTATGGCATGAATGCTTATATTAAAGTATCCGATGCGGACTATAGAAATAAATATTATACTCGTACAGTATATCAGACACGTAAATTTATAAGCTATTGGTGGCCTATTCCACAGGACGATATTGATAAGAATTGGAATTTGGTACAAACTCCTGACTGGACCGTCGGAAACCAATAAATAGTTATAATATTAATATATTGAATATAGATATGAAAAACGGATATATATTTAAGAAGAACCTTTTACGGTTCTTCTTCCTGACACTTGCTTCGTGTTTCATGGTAGCATGTAATGATGATGACGATACTACTGATTTGCTCGATAATCGTACAAGTTTAGTCCTGACTCCTTCTGATTATGAAATAGAACTCAAGGAAGATACCCCGGATGAGGTTGCATTGACGTTAAACTGGACGGAAGCTGATCCAATAGGCTCTGACTATTATATCTCCTATCTTTATAAAATGGATCTGGAAAATAACAGTTTTGGAACAAACACAATGATAAGAGAGTATATTGATGATGATTTTTCTAAAAGTTATACTCATAAAGAATTGCAAAGTTTATTGGTGTCAAAGTGGAAGCAGCATCCTGGTGATTTAGTAAAGTTACAAGCCCGTATTATCGGTTCTATAGAAGGCCCAAAGTTTGTAAAACCGGAAGTTTCTACAGTTACTATAAAAGTAAAGATGTATTCTGAAAAGACCTTTGTTGCAGACCATCTTTATATGTCAGGCACAGCTGTTAATGGTGAAGATATTGAAATCTTGCCAATGGAAAGTCAGCCGAAGCGTTATGTTTCCATTTGTGACTTGAAGGCAGGTAACCTTCACTTCCCGATTGTTTGGAAAGATGAAAATAAGATTAATGCCATTTCACCAGTTACTGCAGAACAACAGATTACTGATGGAGCAATGGAAGCTAAAATTAAGGGAACAGATAATGCTGGATATTGGGTGATTCCTGAAGATGGGCAGTATCGTGTAGTGGTAGATTTTGAAACACGTACCGTTACTATAGGTTTGGCTAGTAATTTTATAGAAGCTGATAAAATCTATATTGCCGGAACTTGTGTTAGCGCAGATGTAGAGATGACTCGCACGATAGAAGATGAAAATCAATATGCGTTCCATGCAGAACTGCAACCTGGTACTATTTATTTCCCGATCTTGTTTAATGGACAGAAAGATATGGCTATTGCTCCCGAAGAATCGGGCGATTTTACAGATGGTACAGCAATGAATATCTCGACAATGAGCCCGGAAGCAGCTGCACTTGCTTATCATTGGAATATTAAGACTGCAGGTGTCTATCGTGTTGTGATTAATATAAATACTAAAAAGGTTACGATTTACTCCCCCGAAACAGATCCTAAACCAATGGTTGTTTCGTGGACATGGAACAATAATACGGTGACTACCACTATCGAAAGAGTCTTTATTTGGGGACCATACGATGGATGGGCTAAAGATGGCACTGGTGATACAGGATTCACTATGGCTCATTCTATGACACCTAGTTTGGCAAATCCTTATTTGTTTATATACAAAGGAGCGGAGTTACCCAGAAAGAACTCCATTAAAGACAAAGATGGAAATGCACATCCGGGTGGATTGAACTTTAAAGTCGGACCGAAACGTGCAGGTTTCTATAACTTTGGCTCAACAGCAGATGCCATCAGAGGATCTTATGACGGTTGCCTTGATATTGCAGAGAGTGACTACAATCAGAAACAGACTGTAGTCGGAGGGCAATCTCACAACCGCTATGCCTTCTTTAGTGTACCTGTAGGAGTTAATTACATAGAATTAGATATTAAAGAACTGACAGTCTTCTTTGATAAGAGATAATCAAGCAGGATAAAATTAAGAGTGCTATATCAATCTCGTGATTTTTATATGAATAAAGAGAACAATGATATAGCACTCTTTAAAAAAAACAATTAGTAGTATGGTTATAAGAAAGATTAGTTATTATAGAGTAATTGTGTCTCTTTGTCTGTTTATGTTCCTTTTATCTCCTGTTTTCGGAGACGAGATTTCAGCCGTTTCATTTGATAAGGAACTACCGGAGAATAACATAGTTACGATTCAGCCTGATTCTTTGCGTATTCTTCATAACCCGCTTACAGGATGGGTGCTCTATGCAAGTATGGGAGTGGATGCTGCGGATTTTTGGGCACAGTATGACCATATGTATATTCCTGAACTGGGACACAATGTTAGTGTGACAGATTATGCTCATACGCTTTATATTCGCGCTAGTTGGACAGATTTTAATCCACAGGAAGATGTATATGGTTGGAAAATAGATTCTAATTTAAGAGCATATATTGAAGGAGCTTATCAGCGGAATATGCGTTTGGCATTTCGTGTTGTAGTTGACAGTCGTGATAAGAGAACAGAATTTACTCCTCAATTTGTAAAAGATGCCGGTGCAAAAGGATTTATGAATAAAGGTAAATGGTCACCTTATTCTGACGATTCAGTTTTTCAGAAGTACTATACTAAATTTGTGAAGGCCCTGGCTAAAGATTTCAACGATCCTTCGAAAGTTGAATTTATAGATGGATTCGGACTTGGGAAATGGGGAGAATATCATACAATGATTTATTCAACAGGTGATGATACTCCAAAGAAAGCAGTTTTTGATTGGGTGACAGATATATATTCTCAAGCTTTTGATAAAGTTCCAGTAGTAATTAACTACCATAGATGGATTGGTGCGGGAAAAGATTGGGTAGATGATGAACATTTTGCTGCTGACAGTGAAGAAATGTTGGAAGAAGCAATCAAGAAAGGATATTCATTGCGTCATGATGCATTTGGCATGACAACCTATTATGGCAGTTGGGAGCGTAGGTTCGCAAAAAAATATCGTAATATCTGCCCCATTATTATGGAAGGTGGCTGGATTGTCAAATCACATAGTTATTGGCAGGATCCTAGAGGATATCGCAAGGATTCACACGAGGACGTAAGACGCGGTGAGTTTGATGACAGCAAAGAGGCACATGTCAATATGATGGATTTCCGTTTTGGCGATACAGAGTCTTGGTTTAAAGATGCTTTTGATTTAGTACGCCGATTCCTTCGGGAAGGCGGATATAGGCTCTACCCCAGTGAGATCTCTTTACCGTTAGAAGTCTCTAAAAAAACAACTCCGACTATTAAACATTGCTGGAACAATATGGGATGGGGGTACTGTCCTACTAATATTCCGCAATGGAATCAAAAATATAAAGTAGCTTTCGCTTTGCTCGATTCTGAAACGAATGAGGTGCGATATACATTTGTGGATACGAATACAGATTTATCCAAGTGGATAAAAGGAAGTCCCGCTGAATATGTATTTGAGCCGGATATGTCCAAAGTTGAAACGGGTACTTATGTTTGGGCTGTGGGCCTGGTTGACCGGAGTAATAAAGATCTCATAGGGCTGGACATTGCCGCCAAAGGGGATATATTGGATTCGGGCTGGTTAAAATTGTCGAAAGTAAGCATAAAAAAATAAGAGCTATAGGTATGAAGATTAATTTTCAAAATATGTGCAGTTTGAGAAAAATAAGTTGTGGGCTTATTTTTTCTATGGCTATATCATTAGTCGCTTGCGGCAGTGATAATGATGAAGAAGGAGGTGGTAATGGTGATGATGGTTTGGTAGAAGATACTTCTATTCCTGGAAACAGCATTGTCACGGTAAAGCAGAATCGAAATATCATTTTGCATAATCCTCTTTCCGGATGGGTATTATATGCGGGTATTGGTGATGGTTTATCTTCCACATTCTGGCAGGATTATGATAATTTTCCGTCATCTGAAGGCACTGTAAAGGTCTCTGATTATGCAAATACCTTATACCTTCGTGGTGCCTGGGCTGATTTTAATCCTGAAGAAGGAAAATATGCATGGAACTCCGATTGTGATACCCCTTCGGCTAAGCGACTGAAGATGTTGATAGAGGGAGCTAAGCAAAGAAATATGAAATTGGCCTTTACTTTTGTGGTGGATAGCCGTGATAAGCACTATAATTTTACTCCGAATTTTGTAAAAGAGGCTGGCGCGAAAGGATATGAAACACAAACAGGTTCAGTAAAAGTATGGTCTCCCTATCCGGATGATCCTATTTTCCAGAAATATTATGAGAAATTTATCAGGGCTTTGGCTAAGGATTTTAATGATCCCGACAAAGTACAGTTTGTAAGTGGTTCAGGATTTGGAAAATGGGGAGAGTATCATAGTGTATGGTACTATCAGGTGCGTGAGTTGGGAAAACCGGAGCTGCCGACTCGTGAGGCTGTTTTCGATTGGGTGACAGATTTATATTCTCAAGTATTTGATAAAGTTCCTGTGTTTGTAAATTATCATCGTTGGATAGGTACAAGTAAAGAATGGGACGGCAATAACTATGATAAAGATACTGAAAGATTAATAGGAAAAGCAGTAGCTAAAGGATATTCATTACGTCACGATGCGTTTGGTATGAAAACTTATTATTCTACTTGGGAACGCAATTTTATAGCCAAGTGGAAGTATCTCGTTCCTGTAGTAATGGAAGGTGGCTGGGTGAAAAATTCTCATGGAAACTCGATTCAGGGAGATGGATATGCTAATTATGCAGAAGTACGTCAGGGTGAGTTTGATGAGGCTAAAACAGCCTGCGTCAATATGATGGATTTACGCTATAATTCAGACTTTCGCAATGGAGAAACTTATTCATGGTTTAATGAAGCTTTCCAATTAGTTAAACAATTCTGTACAGAAGGAAGCTACCGTTTATTTCCGGACAGAATTTCTTTGCCTACAACTATCTCTAATGGTAAACAGATTGAAATAGCGCACCGTTGGAATAATTTTGGTTGGGGATATTGTCCGACGAATATTCCCCAGTGGAAGAATAAATATAAAGTGGCTTTTGCTTTATTGGACACCAAGAATGATAAACCGAAGTATGTATTTGTTGATGGAGAACCGGAAGCTTGTGATTGGGTGAAAGGTACGGCTAAATCATATACGTTTACAACCCGGGTTGAAGGCGTGGAGGCAGGTAAATACATGTGGGCTGTTGGGATTGTTGACACGGCAAAGCAGAATGAGATTGGAATTCACCTTGCTGTAAAGAACAATGTAACATCTGCCGGCTGGTTGAAATTATTTGAAGTTATCGCTCGGTAAGTCATAGTCAATTGCTACGAGATACATTAATTGTTGGTAATGAGTGTATTGACAGGTCATAGTTCTCCGGTTCGTTGGGGATATATTTCCAAGATGCTAGCCATATATATGCTACGTATTGGATCTATATATGCTGCATATTGGATCTATAGATCCAACGTGTTGGGCATATATCTCCAATGAACTGATTGTAAGTGACTGGTACTTAGGTAAATGATAAGTGTATGGAATGGCTGGAATAATTATTTGCTTACGTATTGCTTGATATACATCTGAAAACTAGAAATAATAATTAACTGACGAAAACATTGATGAGAAAAAAAGTTTTGATTTTGGGATTGTGCCTATTGGGAGTCACACATTCTCTTTCGTCAAAAGATAAAAAGAGTATTCCTTTGTATAAGGATGCCAAAGCTCCAATTGAAAAACGTATTGATGATTTAATATCGCGTATGACATTGGAGGAAAAGATTTTGCAGCTAAACCAATATACATTGGGACGAAATAACAATGTGAATAATGTTGGCGAAGAAGTGAAAAAAGTACCGTCAGAGATTGGTTCTTTGATATACTTTGATATAAATCCAGAATTGCGTAATAGTATGCAGAAAAAAGCGATGGAAGAATCTCGTTTGGGTATTCCCATCATTTTTGGCTACGATGCTATTCATGGATTTCGCACCATATATCCTATTTCGTTGGGGCAGGCATGTTCATGGAATCCGGGATTGGTAGAACAGGCATGTGCGGTATCTGCACAAGAAGCCCGCATGTCTGGGGTTGATTGGACTTTTTCTCCCATGATCGACGTGGCACGTGATCCTCGATGGGGACGTGTAGCCGAAGGATATGGTGAAGATCCTTATACAAATGGAGTGTTTGCCGCTGCTTCGGTGCGTGGGTATCAGGGAGATGATATGTCAGCAGAGAACCGTATGGCTGCTTGTCTGAAACACTATGTAGGTTATGGTGCTTCGGAGGCTGGGCGAGATTATGTTTATACCGAAATTTCAGCTCAAACTCTTTGGGATACTTATCTGCTGCCCTATGAGATGGGAGTGAAAGCTGGTGCGGTCACTTTGATGAGTTCTTTCAATGACATCAGTGGAGTACCCGGGTCAGCTAATCCTTATATCATGACCGAGATATTAAAGAAACGCTGGAAACATGACGGGTTCATTGTGTCTGACTGGGGGGCTGTGGAACAGTTAAAGAATCAGGGATTAGCCGCTACAAAGAAAGATGCTGCTCGGTATGCTTTTAATGCGGGGCTTGAAATGGATATGATGTCTCATGCCTACGATCGTCATCTGAAAGAGCTTGTAGAGGAAGGTAAGGTAACAATGGCACAAGTTGACGAATCAGTTCGTCGGGTATTGCGTGTAAAATTCCGTCTGGGTTTGTTCGAACGTCCTTATACTCCGGTTACTAATGAGAAGGATCGTTTTTTCCGTCCGCAAAGTATGGTTGTGGCCGCTCAACTGGCAGCAGAATCAATGGTGTTGTTGAAAAATGACAATCAGATATTACCACTTACAAACAAAAAAAAGATTGCCGTAGTAGGTCCAATGGCAAAAAATGGTTGGGACTTATTGGGTTCCTGGTGCGGACATGGAAAAGATACGGATGTGGAAATGCTCTATGATGGGTTGACTGCCGAGTTTGGAGGAGACGCCGAATTACGTTATGCAATGGGATGCAAACCGCAGGGCAATGACCGTTCAGGTTTTGCTGGCGCATTGGACGTTGCTCGTTGGTCTGATGTAGTCATTGTTTGTTTGGGCGAGATGCTTACCTGGAGTGGTGAGAATGCTTCCCGTTCTACGATTGCTTTGCCACAGATTCAGGAAGAATTGGTGAAAGAACTAAAGGAGGCTGGTAAACCTGTTATATTGGTGCTTTCTAATGGACGTCCCTTGGAGTTAAATCGCATGGAACCTCTTTGTGATGCTATATTGGAGATATGGCAACCGGGAATAAATGGTGCGCGTTCAATGGCAGGAATTTTATCCGGACGTATCAACCCTTCCGGTAAACTAGCCATGACGTTCCCTTACTCCACAGGACAAATTCCTATTTATTATAATCGCCGCAAGAGCGGACGCGGACATCAGGGATTTTATAAAGATATAACAAGCGATCCGTTATATCCGTTCGGGCATGGATTAAGTTATACCGAATTTAAGTATGGCACTGTTACCCCTTCTGCTACTAAGGTGAAGCGTGGCGATAAACTGTCAGCAGAAGTGACCGTCACCAACACCGGTTCCCGCGACGGAGCAGAGACTGTTCATTGGTTTATCTCCGATCCTTATTGCTCTATCACCCGTCCGGTGAAAGAACTGAAACACTTTGAGAAACAACTTATCAAAGCCGGCGAAACGAAGACTTTCCGTTTCGACATCGACCTGGAACGTGATTTCGGTTTTGTCAATGAGGATGGTAAACGCTTCCTTGAAGCCGGCGAATATCATATTCTGGTACAAGGACAGACCGTTAAAATAGAACTGATAGACTAAAAATGTAAAGAACAAAAGTGTGTGAAGAGCTGATAGCTAAGTTGGTTTTTTACACATATTATATTAACACAGAATCACCATGAAAAAGAAAATAGGAGGCATAGGTTTATGTATGCTATGGAGCATATTAACCTGTGCACAGACAATCACTCCCCAAGTCGAACAACGTGCGAAGGACATTGTATCAAAAATGACTTTGCAAGAGAAAATAGAGTATATCTCCGGATATACCAGTTTTTCTCTGCGTGCCATTCCCCGTTTGGGAATACCTGAAATCAAGTTGGCTGACGGGCCGCAGGGAATTCGTAATCATGCTCCCAAGAGCACTTTATATCCTTCCGGAATACTTTCCGCTTCTACTTGGAACCGGGAATTACTTTATAAGTTAGGGCAAGGCTTGGGACAGGACGCCAAGGCAAGAGGAGTTAATATCCTGTTGGGCCCGGGCGTGAATATCTATCGTGCTCCGTTGTGCGGCCGTAACTTTGAATACTTCGGTGAAGACCCTTACTTGACAGGTGAAACGGCGAAACAATATATCCTGGGAGTACAATCGGAAGGAGTCATTGCTACAATCAAACACTTTGCTGCCAACAACCAGGAATGGAGCCGCCACCATGCCAGCTCTGACATAGACGAACGTACTTTGCAGGAAATCTATTTCCCGGCTTTCCGAAAAGCTGTACAGGAAGCCAATGTCGGCGCCGTAATGAACAGTTACAATCTGTTGAACGGTGTCCATGCCACCGAACATAAATGGCTGAATATTGATGTCTTGCGCAATCTTTGGGGCTTCAAAGGTATTCTGATGTCTGACTGGACTTCCGTATATTCCGCCGTAGGCGCTGCTAACGCCGGACTTGACCTCGAAATGCCGAAAGGACGTTTTATGAATTTGGAGAATCTGTTGCCTGCTATCAAAGCCGGCACAGTGACAGAAGAAACCATCAACCTGAAAGTACAACACATCCTGCAAACTCTGATTGCTTATGGTATGCTGGATAAGGAACAGAAAGACAGCAACATCGCAGAGGATAATCCTTTCTCCCGCCAGACAGCTTTAGAGCTGGCGCGCGAGGGTGTAGTCCTGTTGAAGAATGAAGGAAACTTGCTCCCACTGAAAGGAAAGACAGCCGTAATGGGGCCTAATGCAAATTTGATTCCTACCGGTGGCGGCAGTGGTTTTGTCACTCCTTTTTCTACCGTCTCAGTGGCTCAAGGCTTGAAAGAATTGAAGAAAAAGAATCTGTTACTATTGACGGATGATGTGATTTATGAAGATATTGTCCATGAGTTTTATACTGATGCTAATCGTCAGATGAAAGGCTTCAAAGCTGAATACTTTAAAAACAAGACCCTTTCGGGCCAGCCTGAAGTAATACGCACGGAATCCTCTGTTGATTATGACTGGGGATATGGAGCACCTTTGGACGGCTTTCCGACAGATGGATTCTCTGTCCGTTGGACAGCCTGCTACATGCCACAAACTGACGGGCAGTTGAAACTTCATATCGGTGGTGATGACGGTTATCGTCTGTTTGTGAATGACAAGCATATTACAGGAGATTGGGGAAATCATTCATACTCTAGCCGTGAAGTTGAACTGCCGGTTGAGGGTGGTAAGGAATACCGTTTCCGGATTGAATTCTTTGATAATATTTCTTCGGCCATCATTCGTTTTAATGCTTATAGCCTTAATGAGGCGAAACTTCGTCAAGGATTGGCAAAGGTGGATAATGTTGTGTTCTGCACAGGTTTCAATAGTAATACCGAAGGCGAAGGCTTTGACCGTCCGTTTGCCTTGCTTCGCTATCAGGAATTGTTTATCAAGAAGATTGCGTCTATGCATCCCAATGTTGTGGTTGTACTGAACGCCGGTGGCGGTGTGGATTTCACCAACTGGTATGATGCTGCAAAAGCGATTCTTATGGCCTGGTATCCGGGGCAGGAAGGCGGTCAGGCAATTGCTGAAATCCTGACCGGTAAGATTTCTCCAAGCGGAAAGCTACCGATTTCTATCGAGCGGAAATGGGAAGATAATCCAGTGCACGGCAGTTATTACGAGAACTTAAAGGCGGAGATTAAGCGTGTAGACTATTCCGAAGGTGTCTTTGTCGGTTATCGTGGATACGACCGTTCGGGAAAAGAACCTTTCTATCCGTTTGGCTACGGTTTGTCCTATACTACTTTCGCTTATAGTAATATGGCTGCGGAGAAAACGGGTGAGCATCAGGTTACCGTTAGCTTTGATATAGAGAATACAGGTAAGATGGATGCTTCGGAGGTGGCACAAGTGTATGTGCATGATGTACAGTCTTCTGTTCCCCGTCCGTTGAAAGAACTGAAAGGATATGAAAAGGTATTCTTGAAGAAAGGGGAGAAGAAGCGGGTTTCTGTTGTGCTGGATGAGGATGCATTCTCTTTTTACGATATGAATCAACACCGCTTTGTAGTGGAAAAAGGAGACTTTGAGATCTTAGTCGGTCCTGCTTCCAGTCAATTGCCTTTAAAGGCTATGGTTGAACTGTAATGACCGAATGATAAACAAATAAATATAGAATGAAAAAAACACTTTTATTGGGAGCGTCTCTGTTATGTTCCGTTTTTATAATGGCAACAGAGATTCCTTTTCAAAAAGCAGAAATAAAGTCTATCATGCGAAAGGTGGCGGATTGGCAGATTGCCAATCCACACCCCGCTCCTGAACATGACGACTTGAACTGGCCGCAAGGTGCTCTTTATGTCGGCATGGTGGATTGGGCGGAATTGGCTGAAAAAGAAGACAATGATGATACATATTATAAGTGGCTTACCCGTATAGGCCGACGGAATTGCTGGCAGCCGGACAAACGGTTTTATCATGCTGATGACATCGCTGTATCACAGTCCTTTTTGGATTTATACCGCAAGTACAAAGACGAAGCAATGATTATCCCTACGCTCGCCCGTACGGAATGGATTGTCAATCATCCATCCGAAGGTAGTTTCAAGCTGGTGGAGGGAGACTTAAAGACCTTGGAACGTTGGACTTGGTGTGATGCTCTCTTTATGGCTCCCCCTGTATATGCCAAACTGTATATGCTGACCGGAGAGAAAAAATATATCAAATTTATGAATCGTGAGTATAAAGCGACTTATGATTACCTGTTCGATAAAGAAGAAAACTTGTTCTACCGTGACTGGCGTTATTTTGATAAGTGCGAAGCCAATGGCAAGAAAGTCTTTTGGGGACGTGGCAACGGTTGGGTGCTTGGTGGTCTGGTTGAAATATTAAAGGAACTGCCCAAGAAAGATAAGAACCGCAAATTCTATGAGGAATTATTTGTAAAACTGGCTACCCGTGTTGCCGGATTACAGCATCCGGACGGTTTCTGGCATGCCAGTCTTTTGGATCCTGCCTCTTATCCATCACCGGAAACAAGTTGCACTACTTTCATTGTCTATTCCATTGCTTATGGAATAAACGAAGGTTTATTGGATAAGGAAATTTATCTTCCTGTAATGATAAAAGGCTGGAATGCATTAGTCTCGGCTGTGGAACCGAATGGGAAACTGGGTTATGTGCAGCAAATCGGTGCCGACCCGAAGAAAGTGACTCGTGACATGACGGAGGTTTATGGAGTTGGTGCTTTTTTGATGGCAGGCAATGAAATTTACAAAATGGCGAGATAATCTGTTCCCTCTGTGAAGATAGTAGACAATAATCATAAAAACGCTGTACTGTGATGAAAAAAATCTTATTGACATGCATAGCCGTAGCCTGTAGCCTTGTGGCTGTAGCCGAAGAACTGCTCATCGAAGCAGAAAGCTTCAGCCAGCGAGGCGGCTGGGTGCTCGACCAGCAGTTCATGGATCAAATGGGTTCGCCCTATCTCATGGCACATGGCATGGGCATCCCTGTGGTGGATGCTACGGCAGAAATCAACATTCCCCAGGCGGGCACTTACTACGTATATGCCCGTACTTACAACTGGACTTCACCTTGGACCGATGCCGAGGGCCCCGGAAAGTTCCGCCTGGCTTTAGGCGGCAAATTGCTGAAAGCTACATTAGGACATACCGGTAATTCCTGGCAATGGCAATTTGCCGGAAAGACAGTATTGAAAGCAGGGACTACCACCCTTGCCCTGAAAGACCTCACCGGTTTCGACGGTCGTTGCGATGCCATTTACCTTACGACCGATGCGAATACGCAGCCCGCTACCTGGGATGCGGCAGAGACAGCCGCACTTCGTACCCGCCTGCGACAACAACAGCCGGTGCCCGCTCATCAATACGACTTTGTGGTAGTAGGAGGGGGAATAGCTGGAATGTGTGCTGCCGCATCTGCTGCCCGATTAGGTTGTAAGGTGGCATTAGTGAACGACCGTCCTGTATTGGGCGGTAATAACTCGTCGGAGATTCGTGTACACCTCGGCGGTATCATCGAAATGGGACCTAATCAGGGATTGGGTCGTATGATACGTGAGTTTGGCCATGAGCGTTCCGGCAATGCCCAACCGGGCGACTACTATGAAGACCAGAAGAAGGAAGACTTTATAGAGGCCGAAAAGAACATTACCCTTTATGCCTCTCAGCGTGCGGTAGCCGTGAAGATGCAAGCAGACCGCATTGTGTCAGTCACTATCCAACACATTGAGACGGGCGAACAAACCGAACTTACCGCTCCTCTCTTTAGCGACTGCACAGGTGATGCTACCATAGGCTATTTAGCCGGTGCCGATTGGGCTATGGGGCGTGAAGGTCGCGATGAATATGGCGAGAGCCTTGCTCCCGAGCAACCCGACTCATTGGTGATGGGGGCTTCTATACAATGGTATAGTAAGGACATGAAGAAGAAAACCTCATTCCCTCATTTTGAATATGGCGTGCGCTTTGACGCTGAAAACTGTGAGCCTGTAACTATGGGCGAGTGGAAATGGGAAACGGGTATGAACCGCAATCAAGTCAGCGAAGCTGAACGTGTACGCGACTATGGACTTTTGGTGATATATTCCAACTGGAGCTATCTGAAGAATCACTATAAAGACCATAAGAAGTATGCCAACCGTTCCCTCGACTGGGTGGCGTATGTTTCAGGCAAACGCGAATCACGCCGTCTCTTGGGCGACTACGTACTGTCACAGGACGATATAGACAAGAATGTGGCGCATGAGGATGCTTCGTTTACCACGACCTGGAGCATCGATCTTCACTTCCCTGACAGTGTGAACAGTGTCCGCTTTCCCGGCAATGAATTCAAGTCGGCTACGGTGCATCGTTGGATCCATCCTTATGCCGTTCCCTATCGCTGCCTCTATTCGCGCAATGTGGACAATCTCTTTATGGCAGGTCGTAATATGAGTTGCACCCATGTAGCTTTGGGTACGGTACGTGTGATGCGTACTACCGGCATGATGGGTGAAGTAGTAGGTATGGCAGCCGGACTCTGCCACAAGCATAGTGTAGAGCCGCGCGACATCTATCATCATCACCTGCCGGAACTGAAGCAACTTATGCAAGCGGGTCTGGGCAAACGCGATGTGCCCGATAACCAACGCTTCAACGAACCCAACAAATTGTTGGAAGTTCCGGGAGCTTACATCAAACCGTAGACAAACTATGAGCAAAAAAAATATTATCACGATATTTCTATCGGCAATATGTACCTTGCCGCTTTGGGGGGGACAACAGTATTACGCTTTTCTGAAAGGTGACACGCTACGTATGGGCAATAACTATATGGAACGCGTCATGCTGTGGAATAACGGTGCGCCTGTTACCATCAGCCTTACTGACAAGCAACACGGAAAAACCATTCCGGCACAGGGCAAACAACCCGATTTCTCGATTGTGAAAGGTATCCCTACGGATGCCACGCTTACCGTGAACGAGATACCGACGAACGGCATCCACGCCAGTTATCTGCAGGCTACCGTGGCTTGCACTATCGGTTCGCTGAATATAGAGCGTCGCTATCGCATTTATGCAGACTGTCCCGCCATTGCTTGCGATACCTATCTGAAAGGGCAAGTGGAACTTTATCAGAATAAGGAGGATAACCGCTCTAACGCTGACCGCAAAAATATAGAGCACACGGCCGATATGGCTACGGGGGTGAAAACTCCCACGCTCGACAGGCTGCAACTATCCGGCAATCATTGGAGTGCCCGCACAATAGAGTTTTTCGACTACACCGATTGGAACGACAATCTGGTGACCGGGCGTACCTGGCTTCCTTACCGTCGCAATACGTATCGTGGTAATTTGCTTTTTGCTCATGACGTAGTTACGCGTCAAGGCTTCTTTTTTTTGAAAGAGGCTCCTAGCAGCAGTACCCAATTACATTATCCGGGTTCTGACTTCGTGGCGGACTTTAGCGATTTTATGGTAGTGGGGCTGGGCGTTGCGTCTCATGATGTAAAGCCGGATAGCTGGACCCGCGTTTATGGATGCGTTACCGGCATCTATACCGGCGGCGAGCAAGAAGCGCTTACTGCCTTGCGCCTCTATCAGAAACAACTGCGCCATCATACCGCCGTACAGGATGAGATGATTATGCTCAATACCTGGGGCGACCGTAGCCAGGATGCCAAAATAGATGAGGCTTTCTGCCTGGCAGAACTGGACCGTGCCGCACGCATGGGCATCACCCTCTTTCAACTGGACGATGGCTGGCAGAGCGGAAAAAGCCCTAACTCGAAGACTGCCGGAGGTAGTTTTAAGGATATTTGGAAGAATACCGGTTACTGGACGCCCAACCCCACGAAATTCCCTCATGGTCTGAAACCTATTGTAGAGAAAGGCAAGAAATTGGGTATTCGCATCGGATTATGGTTCAACCCCAGCATACAGAATGATTTTGCCGATTGGCAAAAAGATGCGCAAGCCATTATCGGACTTTATAAGAAGTACGGCATCTGCTGTTTCAAGATAGACGGCCTGCAGATACCTACCAAGACAGCCGAACAGAATCTGCGCCGACTGTTTGATACCGTGTTGGAGCAAACCAACTATGAAGTGATTTTCAACCTCGATGCCACTGCCGGTCGTCGCGGCGGGTATCACTATATGAACGAGTACGGCAACATCTTCCTGGAAAACCGCTATACCGATTGGGGCAACTATTACCCTTATCGCACCTTGCGCAATCTCTGGATGCTGTCTCGCTATGTACCGGCGGAGAAGATGCAGATAGAGTTTCTTAATAAATGGCGTAATGCCGACAAGTATGACGCTGCCGATCCTTTTGCCCCCACCCGTTACAGTTTCGATTACCTCTTTGCTATCACCTTGGCGGCACAGCCGTTGGCTTGGATGGAGGCTTCGAACTTGCCCGAAGAGGCTTATATTACGGCATCTCTGCTCAAGAAATACCAACCCTTGCAACTCCGGTTTCATCAAGGCGTCATACTGCCTATTGGTGAAGAACCCTCGGGACGCTCGTGGACCGGATTTCAATCGACCGTCTCCGGCACGCAAGGTTATCTTGTTGTTTACCGTGAAGACAACGAGCAAGCCAGGGGGACTATTGACACCTGGCTTCCTGAAGGCAAGAAAGTGGATTTTATCCCTGTGATGGGAAGTGGCAAGAAGTTTGCTGCAAAAGTCGGCGCACAGGGTAGAGTAAGTTTCGAGCTAAATGATAAGAACTCTTTCGCACTCTATCAATACGAAGTAAAACCATAAAAAGGCGGCTATCTGCATTCTACGCTAATCACGAATGATGTGTTAACTTTTGATTTGCAGAGCGTTATGATGTGTGAAGAGGAGCATTAATATCTCTGCTGTTGGATGTTAATAGTTGAGTTGTCAGGTATTAATAGTTGGGCGGATAGGTATTAATAGTTGAGACAATGGGTATTAATAGTTTGAGACAATGAGTATTAATAGCTGATAAATGGGATATTAATATAACAACGACAAATGAAATAAAATAGGGAACTATGGTAAAAAGTGTACGTTTTCTTCTTCTCCTGATAGCATTTGTCTCCATGCAGATAGTTGCATGGGGACAGCCGCAGGAAAGACTGGTTCAAGTGCAGGTCACTCCCGACCACACCAATTGGCTGTATAAACCGGGAGAAAAAGTGAAATTCAAAGTGGCGGTATTGAAATGCAATATCCCGCAGAATAATCTGGAAGTGCGTTATGAGATTTCGGAAGACATGATGAAACCTCATCAGACAGGCAAACAGCCTTTGAAGAATGAAAAACTTGAAATTAACGCAGGGACTATGAAAAAAGAAGGATTCCTGCGTTGCCGTGCTTTTGTCACTTGCCAAGGGCGTGAGTATGAAGGCGTGGCTACCGTCGGCTTCTCTCCTGAGAAATTGCAACCGACCACTCCGTTGCCCGTCGACTTTCTGGAATTTTGGAAAAGTACCAAAGAAGCCGCTGAAAAGTGGGCACTGGAACCGATAATGACTTTACTGCCAGAAAGGTGCACGGATAAGGTGAACGTATATCATGTCTCCTTTGCGAACAATGACTATGCGTCCCGTATGTACGGCATCCTTTGTGTTCCGAAGGCTTCCGGGGAATATCCGGCGATTCTGAAAGTGCCGGGCGCAGGCATCCGTGCCTATAACGGAGAAGCCGAACGTGCCGGAAAAGGTTTTATTATTCTGGAAATCGGTATCCACGGCATTCCGGTCAACCTGACGGGAGATGTGTATCACCGGCTTTATAACGGTGCTTTGAAGAATTACCACTCGTTCAATATGGACAATCGGGACAAGTACTATTACAAACGGGTTTATACAGGCTGTGTGAGAGCCATTGATTTCATTTACACACTTCCCGAATTTAACGGTAATCTGGCGACTTTTGGAGGAAGCCAGGGCGGTGCGCTTTCCATTGTAATTGCCGGACTGGATGCTCGTGTCAAGGGATTGGTTTCTTTCTATCCTGCTTTGTGTGATATGGCGGGTTATGCCCACGGTCGTGCAGGCGGTTGGCCGCATCTGTTTAAGGATGAGAAGAACCGGACACCGGAAAAGATTAAAACCATTCAGTATTTTGATGTAGTCAACTTTGCCCGTCAGGTTAAAGTGCCGGGATTTTATATCTTCGGATATAATGACAGAGTTTGTCCGCCTACCACCACTTACTCCACTTATAACGTGATTAATGCTCCAAAAGAACTGTTTGTAGCTGAAACGACCGCTCACTATGCCTATGCCGAACAGTGGAGCGCAGCCTGGAACTGGGTAATGAATTTCCTAAAAAATAAATCGAAATAGGCACGGATTACACGGATTAACACTGTTGTTTTACCTATTCTATTCTAAAAGCCGTGTAATCCGTGCCTGAACTTATTATATACACTAATTATAACAACATACTTAAATGAAAACAGGTGAGAAATTAAGTCTATGTCTATTGTTGCTAATCGCTTTTGCCGGAAGCGTTGCGGCACAGGAGCTGATAACGAATGTATATGGTCGCAACATCCATTCGCTGAATGGTAAATGGAATGCCATCATCGACCTGTACGACCAGGGACAACGGATGAAAATCTATGAAAACCGGCAACCGGAAGGAAATATTGATTTCTACGAATATGCGTTTGAAGGCGGGTTGCGTCTTAATGTTCCGGGAGACTGGAACTCTCAATCACCCGAATTGAAGTATTACGAAGGCACTGTATGGTATGCCCGTCACTTTGATGCCAAACGCTTGGCAGACAAACGCCAGTTCCTTTATTTCGGTGCTGTCAGCTATCGTAGCAAAGTCTACCTGAACGGAAAAGAGATAGCAGAGCACGAAGGCGGTTTTACTCCTTTCCAAGTGGAAGTGACAGACCTGTTGAAAGACGGTGACAACTTCCTGGCGGTAGAAGTGAACAACCGCCGTACCAAAGACGCCATTCCCGCTATGGCATTCGACTGGTGGAACTATGGCGGCATCACAAGAGATGTATTGCTGGTGAAAACTCCCCGGACATTTATAAAAGATTATTTCATCCAATTGGATAAAAACACTCCAGACCGCATCATCGCGCGCGTGCATCTTTCAGATAAAAAGGCTGGTGAGAAAGTAACAGTTGCCATCCCCGAACTCAAAATCAACGCGGAGCTCACCACCGACGCAGAAGGAAGGGCGGAAACCGTATTGAATGCGAAGAGGCTGCAACGCTGGTCGCCGGAAGAACCGAAACTCTATGGCGTGACTGTATCTTCAAGTGCCGACCGTGTGGAAGAGCAAATCGGCTTCCGCAATATCACCGTGAAAGGAACTGATATTTACCTGAACGGGAAGCCGACATTTATGTGCTGTATCTCTTTTCACGAAGAAATCCCGCAACGTATGGGACGTGCTTTCTCGGAAGCCGATGCGGCCATGTTGCTGAATGAAGCGAAAGCGCTTGGCGTGAACATGATTCGCCTGGCTCATTATCCGCAGAATGAGTACACGGTACGCCTGGCGGAAAAGATGGGCTTCCTTCTCTGGCAGGAGATTCCCATTTGGCAAGGCATTGACTTTACAGACAATGATACCCGTAAGAAAGCGCAGAGGATGCTTTCTGAAATGATTAAGCGTGATCAGAACCGCTGCGCGGTAGGTTATTGGGGTATCGCCAATGAAACACAGCCTTCCAAAGAACGGAATGAATTCCTTACTTCCCTGCTCGAAACGGGAAAGCAACTGGACACTACCCGCCTGTATGTTGCCGCTTTCGACCTTGTGCACTTCAATAGCGAAAAACAGCGTTTTGTAATGGAAGATTCTTTTACTTCCCAACTGGACGTCGTAGCTATCAATAAATATATGGGCTGGTATCATCCGTGGCCTGTGGAACCGAAAGACGCTATATGGGAAGTAGTGACGGACAAACCGTTGATTATCTCGGAATTTGGCGGCGAAGCATTGTACGGTCAGTCCGGTGATGAGAATGTAGTCAGTTCTTGGAGTGAGGAATACCAGGCACGTCTGTATAGGGATAATATCCGTATGTTCGACAATATCCCGAACCTGCGTGGCGTATCTCCCTGGATTCTGTTCGACTTCCGTTCCCCATTCCGTTTCCACCCCACCAATCAGGATGGCTGGAACCGTAAAGGGCTCATATCCGACCAAGGTATGCGTAAGAAAGCGTGGTATCTGATGAGAGATTATTACATGAAAAAGAGAAATAACCGATAAGTTTAGTTATATTTGAATGTGATGAAGCAATATAAGATTGTAGTGATTTGTATGTGCATACTGCTCCTTCTTGCCGGAGGAGTGTATGCGCAGCAAAAAACGGTCAGGATACTTGCCATCGGCAACAGCTTCTCCCAAGATGCCGTGGAGCAATATCTGCATGAACTTGCCGAAGCCGAAGGCATTTCAACCATAATCGGCAATATGTTTATTGGCGGCTGTTCCCTGGAACGTCATGTGAAAAATGCCCGTGACAATGCTCCTGCCTATGCCTACCGGAAAATCGGTACGGATGGAAAGAAGCGGGAAAAAGGCAAGATGTCTTTGGAAGCGGTGCTGGCAGATGAAGACTGGGATTACGTCAGCCTGCAACAGGCAAGTCCTTTTTCGGGAATGTATGAGACGTATGAAGCCTCTCTTCCCGAGCTCATAGAATATGTAAAAGTACGCCTTCCAAAGAAAACAAAGCTGATGCTGCACCAAACTTGGGCGTATGCGTCTACTTCTAGGCATAGTGGATTTAAAAACTACAACTGCAATCAACTCACCATGTATCAGGCTATTGCCGATGCAGTGAAGAAAGCGGCTAAGGCGAATAAGATAAAGATTGTCATCCCTTCGGGCACTGCCATACAAAATGCGCGCACCTCTTTCATCGGCGACCACCTGAATCGGGACGGCTATCATCTGGATGTGAAGATTGGACGTTATACCGCTGCCTGTACCTGGTTCGAACGCATCTTCAAACACAATGTAGTCGGGAATCCTTATGCCCCGGAAGGGTTGGATGAGGCGAGGAAAACTGTTGCCCAGAAAGCTGCTCATGCAGCAGTAAAACATCCGTATAAGGTAACCGAGCTGTCTATTACTAACTAACAATGGACATTGCCGCCCGTCTTGCAGCAGAATCCACGGTATTATAGATGACTTGATTCAAATGTAAATGCAGCACACCAAAGGCGATTTGATTGCTCGTGGCAACCCGATGGTGTACTGCATTTATTTTTCGTATATTGTATGGTTTACTCCATTAAGAACTGGCGTATAGGACAATGGCGTATACCCTCGTAGCTGTTTCCGCTGAATGTATCTTCTGTTAACACTATTTTGGGATAGTTGTCCTGTATCTTTAGTAAGTTTCCAAATTCTCTTTCTGCTGTGTCGCCATCTATTTTTAAAGCGACCTGTATATATAGTTTTTCTCCATTCTTCTCTCCGATAAAATCAATTTCCTTATCTCCGTAATAGCCAACCTTAATGTCGTAACCTTTGTATAGAAGGTGGTTATACACTAGATTTTAACAAAAGTATGCTTTCTTATAGGGAAACTTAGTATTTCAAAAAGATGCGCAAAGATAACGCAACCATGCTAAAAATCAAATAGTTATAAAACATATTTTTTAGCGAGGTAGGAAAAGAAAGCAAGGAAAAGCATATTTGGGCGGGAATTACGTTACCAAATCGTAACCCGCCCCAAAATGCTCCAAAACAAAGCGTAATGCATTATATTACAGTCCGTTGCCCATTTTTGCATAACATCAAATAACTCAACAGTAATTAAATTTGTAACTAAAAAAAGTTGAGTTATGAGAAGTACGTATCGTGTGTTATTTTACACCAAAAATCAAGCAGTAAAGAATGGTAAGGCACCGATTATGGGCCGCATCACCATCAATGGAACCCAAGCAGGTTTCAGTTGTAAGAAAGAAGTGTCCCTTGCTTTGTGGGACGTCAAAGCCAACCGGGCCAAAGGCAAGTCCGAAGAAGCCCGTACACTCAATCAGGAGCTTGACAATATCAAGGCTCAAATCACCAAGCACTACCAGTACATTTGCGACCACGACAGTTTTGTCACGGCCAAGAAAGTCTATAACCGCTATGTTGGCTTCGGAGAGGAATACCATACCCTTATGAACCTTTTCAGGGAACAGTTGGAATCGTATAAAGAGAAAGTCGGCAAAGAAAAAGCCGAAAGCACTTATCGAGGTCTGGTTGCCGATTACAAGAACCTTCTGCTTTTCATGAAAAGCAAGAAGAATATAGAGGATATTGTCATCGAAGAACTTGAAAAATCATTTATTGAAGATTACTACAACTGGATGCTCGGTACATGTGCTTTGGCAAATTCCACTGCCTTCGGGCGTGTCAACACTTTGAAATGGCTGATGTATATTGCACAGGAAAAAGGCTGGATACGGGTTCATCCGTTCGCATCATTCGAGTGTATGCCCGAATATAAGAGACGTTCATTCCTTTCAGAAGAGGAACTGCAAAGGATGATCCATGTAGAACTGAAATACAAACGTCAGCGTGCCATGCGTGATATGTTTTTATTCATGTGTTTCACCGGTCTTGCCTATGCCGACTTGAAAGCCATAACCTATGATAATATTCATACCGATTCCGACGGCGGTACATGGCTTATGGGCAATCGTATAAAAACGGGAGTGGCATACGTTGTGAAATTATTGCCCATTGCTATCGAACTGATTGAAAAATACAGAGGTGTGGATGAAAAGAAAGACTCCCCCGAATGTGTCTTCCCTGTAGGTGAATACAACACCATGTTCCTCAGCCTTAAAATCATAGGCAAGAAATGTAACTGCCGGGCCGAAGTCACCCCGCATATTGGACGCCATACATTTGCCGTTTTGGCTATCCTCAAAGGGATGCCGTTGGAAACCCTTCAGAAAGTATTGGGGCATAAATCCATTCTTTCCACGCAGATATATGCCGAACTGATTAATCCTAAGGTAGGCGAAGACACCGACAAGATTTGCGAGAAAATCGGCCATGTTTACAAACTTGCTATGTAACAGCTTCCTGCAAAAAGAAACGTCCCCAAGCCTGCAAGTAGGCCGGAGGACGTTTCTTCACTTTTTCTTTCTTACTTATTTTCTGAACCGCCTGAAATCCCTATAATTCTTTTTCAGCACTTCGTACAGGGAACTTTCCGGGTAAAGCAGTTTCCCCCCGATAGTGGTATAAGGCACCAGCTTTTCATCCCTCAATGTTTGTAACGTCCGTCGTGAGATATGCAGCATGGCACACACATCATCGCCCGTCATGTAATGCTCGTCCGCAACTGTCGGGCGTATCCGTGCCGTTGCATCTTCCACAGCTTTTCCCGCTTTCTTAATCCATCCGGTCAGTTCCTTGAACTCTTCCGAATCCCTTGTGATAATCTCAGCCATACCTTTACTTTCTTTTGATTAGTCCGCTTTCCAATATCTCCTGAATATCCACATCCCGGTAGAAGAATTTCCCCCCTACGTTTGAGTAAGGAATAAGCCCGTTGTCCCGATAGTTTTGCAGGCACCGTTTCGATATGCCCAAGGCCAGACACACGTCCTGCGCATCCATTCATTTGTCCGGTGCGGGCGGAGCAATCTTTTTCTGAAAGTCACCCATTTGTACGGCCAGCGTACTGACCAGCCTTCTCAACTCCTGATACGCACTTGTTTCAATAATTGTCAGTTCCATACTAAAATTCTTTTTTAAGTTTCTGAATATACGGCAAAGTAAAGCACATCTTATCTCCTTTCCAAGTGAATAAAATCAGAGTCGTCCATTGGCGTGCATTGGCGTATCAGAGTACAAACGATTATCCTACATCTTTATACCTTTGCTTTTCTGCACAACCGCCTTTTCCTTTACATCCACTTTCTGCCGTGTCTCCGGAAAATGCTCCCTCAACAGTTTCCCTGCCAGCTTCTTCGCCTTTTCCTGCATCTCATCATACACATCCCATCTGTCCCGGCCCAGCAGCCTGCTTTCTATCTTTTCAAATTTCTCGTGAAAACTGAACTCGTCCGGGTACTCGTCTATCAGTCCGTCTCTCGGATACCCCTTGTCCATGATATACAGCAGTGTCATCCGGTCATAATTATCCGGGCTCCGAGTCAGCCCTAATCCTTTGTTTGCGTCAGTCAGTTTGTAGTAGTTCTCCCATGTGGGCGAAAGGTCATACGTCTCTTTATCCGTTATACTTTTCAATGCCGATTTATCCACAAAAGCGTCCGTCGGAATCTTCTCTAACGGCAACAAACAGCCGTAATCATCATAACAGCGGTTTACTTTCCCTTCCATCAGCGAAGGCCATCCACTCAGTTCATGGACAGTCAGGGATTTCATGGCAAAGTCCGTGTCAAAAAAATAATTTTCTATGTATTTATACATATATTGCTTGTACTGTTCTTCTCCATTCATATCCCTGCTGAATAACAACACCCCTTTATCCGTCTCAACGCCCGTATAGTACGTGTTCCCATTCCTCAAATCATCCAGTATTTCCGCAACCACTTCGGGTGATGACTTTATCTCCTGCCACATCTTTGGCGTGAGCCACCGGGTATGGTTATCATCCCTTGACAGCGGATCGATGTCATTTCATAGAGAATACACCACTTCCGACAGACGCAGGTATCTATGCAACTTAATCCCATGTTCATCCATCGCCTTTTCCAGCCTTTGCAGATAATCTTCATTGTTCCCTTCCTGCAAAGGCGGTACAATCCTCATATCAGGCACATTATAATACATCATCCCCATAGCGGGCATCTCCGTTTCTTTCAGCGCCCTTGCCACATCTTCCTGCATAAATTCCAAGAAGCCTTCTTCGCCCGTGCCTTTCATGCTGATATGCACCGGATTGAAATGTTTATCCACCGTGACATACACACTGCCGCCGTTTGTATTATCCTTTTCCATCTGTCAATGAATTAAATGTTTATACCCTGTCCTTTTCTTTTTGCCGGAGTCCGCACTTTCATTTCCACATTCGGAAACCGCACATTATCCGGTCGTGCCACCAGTGACGAAACAATCCGTTCCTGTTCCTTTGTCAGAGGCACATGTCCCTGTTGCAGGTTTCTCAGTCTGTTGAAGTTCCGCAGCGTAGGTGCCATATCGCAATGTGCCACACAAATCCCATATCTCACCATATCCGCAGAAGCCGCCTGTCCGTCTCCGATTTTTGCCCGGTATGCGGCATCCAGCGGGGCCACTTCATAAAACCTCAAACTCTCCGGTTTCTGCTTTCCGTCAAAAAAGCCTTCCGTCACTTCCCGCAGAAACGCATCCAGCATCCTGTCCCCGCCGTCCGTCTTGTCGAACAGCAATACTTTTCGTCCGTATTCCACGGCCATACAGGTAGGAAAAGCCGCCAGCCCGTTCCGTATCACGTCCCCGTCCATCCCGAAACGATGTCCCAAACGCTTGTAATCCTCATTTTCCAGCAAAGCCGTATGTTCCGCCAGTGATGAAAGCTGCTCGATGCCTCTTTCCTCGCAGAACGCCGCATCCCGCAATCTCACCACCCCCGACGGATGTATCTTTTCCCGTTCCAGCACCGGACAAAGCCGTTCCAGATAATCGGCGTTGTTTGTACCAAGTATGGGAGGAATCATGCCCTTATCCTTAAAATCGAAACGGAACATTCAGTGATCGGGAATAAATTCCCGTCCTGCCGTATGAAACCTCACGTTGTTGCTAATAAAGCGGGAGAATCCCTCTTCCCCCTGTCCGCGCATACTCAGATACACGGGTTTGTAGAAAGCGTCCAGTGTCATATACAGACTGCCGCTTTCCACCGCTTGCATTTTCTTTTCTTCCATAAATTCTATAAGATTAATTGTTTTTTCTCCTTGTTTTGTGGAGTAATGGAGGCAACGTGCTTCGCCTGCCGTTGTCTGTCAGACGGCTTTTGTTTCGGAGCTTCCTGTTTGCGGTATGTTTCCGGCGACTTGCCTGTCTTTTCCTCTTCCGAATGTGGATGCAGCACAGGATGTAACGTTTCCACCCTTTCAGTCCGGTTTATCCGTGCACCCAACCTGAACTCCCCATCCGTGATATGGAACTCCGATTGCAGCAAATCCGCCGCCATCTCCTTTGCCTCTTTCTGTAAAGCCGCATAGCCGAAGTCGTGTGCCGACAAAGGTGCGTTCATCCGTGCCTTCATGCTGTCTCCCAGCTTCTCCGCCAGTTCCTTGAACTCATATTCATAGCTGAAAGGATGCACCTTGTCTGCCGCAACAAGTCCGGCATATCCGTTTTCCGAAATATACAGCAACGCCGCCACATCATAGTTCCGGGGAGAAATGCCCAGCCCGAACTCCTTTGTCAGACGGTCAAAGTTATGGAAGTCGGGCCGCAGGTCGAACTTTTCCTTGCACACACCGCCGTCCAGTACGCTTCTGTCCGCAAACTTGTCGGGAGTGAAGCTCACCACCGATTTCCTTAACTGCCCGTCCGTGCTCCGTAAATCCGCTTTGGACAACTTTTCGATGCAGTTGTCTGCCAGTTCCGCTACCCGTTTGGTAGGCAGGTCCATCTCGTATATCCGTAGTGTTTCAGGTACTTTGGTCACGTTGAAGAAACTGTCGGCCAGATGTTGCAGATAACTGTTCCGGGCCTTCATCCCTTTCGGAGTGTCCGAGAACAGCATCACGCCCTCTTCCGTCGCCACGGCATACACCCGGTTTTCCGTTCCGGGAGCTTCCGTTACCGCCACTTTCCGTTTGTCCGGTTTTCGGGCAATACGGCTCCAAATATCATTCAGAATTGACATAGCCTTGTATTTTTAGAGGTGAATAACCGGCGGCAAAGAAAACCATTCGCCCGCCAATCCGCAATACCGCATACATGCAAGTCGCCCGTTGGCGGTTGTTGGCGTGCAGCCTTTACGCCAGACGCTCATCCAGCATCCGGTTATAGCTTTTGCGTAGGGAGTCGATGAACGGAGTGGTATCCGTACAGCGGTCGAATACCTTGCCACGCTTGGTGTAGAGCGCATTAATTTTCAGGTGAAACACATCTTCAAATACCCGTATGACGTCTATTACCGTCAGCTTCCGTCCTTCCGCAGAATCCACGGCTCCGGCAGCCATCAGTGCGGCCACCAGTTCAATCAGGTCATTGTCCGTACCGTTCCATGTCAGCGTAATGGCAGGTTTCTTGCCGTTTCTACTTACCGTTTCCGTTTTGAATCCGGCAGGCGTGTCACCGTGGCGGAGCATCTCCTTAACCATCTCGGCTTCCGCATCCAGCAATGCCAGTGTTTTACCGATGAATACGTCATACAAAATGTGTCGGTGCTCTTCCGTCATTCCGTTAGAAGTCTGTTGCATGAAAGCCAGTTCTATTTTCGTGTAGTTCAGCCGACGTAGTTGTCCCGTCAGGTCCTCATCCTGCGAAAGTTCCGCAAGACAGGTCACAAAGTGGTCATAGGCGGCAGGCAGTTCACCAGCCGCAGGTTCGGAGCCGTTAATATAAGAGGCAAACAAATTGAAAAGAGAGGTTTCTATCAATGTCTTCATCGTATCGCATTTTTAGGTTCTACAATTCAACACTCTACCGTAAATCATCCTGCCAAAGCAAAGACAAGTGCTATGCCTGAAAGAATAGACTTATAAAACATTGATAATAAACCATATATAAATCCATCAAAACGATGTGTACAGGAAAACATTGTGTATTGGACATTATGCGTCCGAATTTTGGACATATTCTAATCCAAACGGTACTTCTTCAATTTCAGATAAAGCGTGCTCCGGCTGATACCCAGCAACTTGGCGGCAGCTTTCCTGTCGTTGCCCGTTGCTTCCAATGCTTTCAGAATAGTTGTCCGTTCCGTTCTTTCATCGTTCAGCGCATAGCCATCCGCCTGTTTGGGCTTGTCCGGCAGGTCCACGTCTTCAGAAGTAATCCAGTCCTCTTTTGCCAGCAGGGCGGCACGTTTCACTACCCCTTTCAGTTCCCGTATGTTTCCCGGCCACGGATATGCTTTCAATATCCGCTGCGTGTTCCGGTCAAAGCCTTTCACGTCTTTTCCCAATTCCCGGTTTGCGGTATCGAGCATGAACTCTGCCAGCGGGATAATATCTTCCGGGCATTCTGCCAATAGCGGTACATACAGTGGAAATTCGTTCAGACGGTGAAACAAGTCCTCTCTGAATCTGCCTTCCGTTATTGCCTTCTCCAAATCTTCATTTGTGGCGGCTACCAGCCGTATATCCGCTTTCACTTCTTCCTTGCCGCCTACGGGACGGTAACGCTTTTCCTGTAACGCACGTAGCAGTAACATCTGCACTTCCATGCTCAGGTTGCCCACCTCATCCAGAAACAGTGTCCCGTGGTCAGCGGCGGCAAACATGCCCGTCTTGTTATCCGTAGCACCCGTAAAGGCTCCCTTCACGTGGCCGAACAGTTCCGATGCCGCCAGTTCTTTCGGAAGAGCACCGCAGTCCACCGCCACAAAAGGGGCATCCGCACGCTCACTCAATATGTGTACTTGCCGGGCCACATATTCCTTTCCCGTTCCCGATGCGCCACGTATCAGTACTGTCAGCGTATCCACCGGAGCCACCAGCCGGATATGTTCCTGCAATTTCATAGCAAGCGGACTTGTCCCCCGATAGTAAACCCAGCTATTTTGCGTTGGTTTTTCCCGTTCCTGCAATAGTCCGGCAATCAACTCCCGTACCTTCTCCGTCTGCACGGGTTTGGGCAGATAGTCCGTAGCACCCTTCTTTACGGCTTCTACCGCACCCGGTATGTCCCCGTAACCCGTCATGATAAGAAAAGGTATCCGGTAGCCGTTTGCTTTCATCCATTCCAGCAGTTCCACACCGTTGCCGTCTTGTAGGCGGTAGTCCGACAATACCAGTCCGACCTCTGTCCCGGCAATAAACTCCTTTGCCGAAGCTACCGATAACACGTAACGGGCATCCAACCCGTTTTTCACCAGCCAGTTGGCCACCACCCGGGCATATACCCGGTCATCTTCCACAACCAATATAGTTTTCATTCCATGCTTTCCTTTAGTTTCTTTGCCTTTTCCACCGCTTCGTCCACTGTCGTTACCAGTTTCCATACCTCTGCAACCGCCGCCTCATCCCATGCTTCCGGCACCAATGATGCCAGCCGTTCCAGTTCCGCAGCGGGTATGTCCATACGTATCGTTTCCCATAACGGTGTCCCTTTGTGTATCAGGGAGATTATCCCCGCATAATCTTTCGTCCCAATGGCTTTCCGCAAATCAGCCGTTGTCTTTTCCATGTCCTGCACGAACATGCCCAGTATTTCTTTACGATCATCTTCTCCTTCCAGCAATGCGGTGAAGTCCGGTCCTTGCCGTTGCGGTATCCTGTCGCCCGTACATTCCGCTACGGCTGACAGCAGTTCATCCATTGAGAAAGGTTTGTGCAGGAATCCCGCAAAACCGTCCCTCTTCAGTTGTTCCGTTTCCCCGTCCGTCCGTGCCGTAACGGCGAGTACGGGTATATCTCTGGATTGTCCCAGATTACTGTTCCTCAGCAATGCCAGTACCGTATGTCCGTCCGCTTCCGGCATTTGCATATCCGTCAGCAGCAGGTCATACCGCCTGCCACGCAACAGTTCCGTCAACTCCTTTATATCATGGCAACAGTCACACGCCACCCCGCTTCGTGCCAGCATCCGCCGAGTCATGTCCGCCTGTATCCGGTCATCGTCTATCAGCACCGCCTTCAGTCCCGACAAACGGGCGTATTCCACCCGCTGTACGCCTGCTGTTTCCGGCCCGCCCGCTTCCTGCATGGGCAGGCACACCTCAAAGGTGCTTCCATGCCCTGACCGGCTTTCCACGCTGATAGTACCGCCCAGCAGGCCGACCAGCCGTGCCGTTATCGAAAGTCCCAGACCGAATCCCGGTTGCGGGTTGTAGGTGGCCAGCCGCTCAAACGCCTTGAACAGATTTTTCTTCCTGTCCTCACTGATGCCCGTGCCCGTATCACGGACAAAGAAGCGTAGCCAGCCGTCCGCATAGCGTACTCCCACATGCACGTATCCCACAGGGGTGAACTTCACGGCATTTGTCAGCAGATTGTTCAATATCTGCGTCAGGCGTATGCGGTCACCTTCCACCATTGTATTTACGCCTTCGGTTTCTACGGTCAGTCCCAGCTCTTTCTTGTCTGCCAGTGCGCGGAACGGGTGCAGCACGTTCTCAATCACCCGTCCGGGATGAAACGTTTCCTTGTCCGGTTGTTCCTTTTCCGCTTCCAGCCGGTAGTAGTAAAGCAGGTTGTTTGCCAGTCCGATGACATGGTGTGAGGCATTCAGTATATTTTCTGCATAACGGTTGCGCTGCGCTTCGTCCTTTTCTTCCGGTATCAGTTCGGCATAGCCGTTTATGGTGCTCAACGGGGCGCACAGGTCATGGCTCACGGTCAGAAGGATATTCTGTCGGGACTGCGACAATTCCTCATTCTTCCGGTTCGAGGCTTCCAGTTCCATGCGTATCTTGTGTTGGCGGTTCACGTCCCGGTGTATCACCATATACAGGATAATGACGAGCAGGAACGTCCCGATGCCAATTCCCGTGACCAATCGGAAAGTGTAAGTACGCGTTTCCTGTTGCCAATGTATTTCCCGGCAAAAGATTTCCTGTTCTTTCCTATCAAAATTCTGCACCAGCAGGTTTATACGGTCGTTCAGCATCTGGTTATGGAGCCGCAGACTGTCCAATTTGGCAGACAAAGTTTCCTCATAATGGCGAGTGATATTGTCTATCTCCTTTTCAATGGAATGTAGCAATACCGAAGGTCTCACACTGGTTGTTCTTGTACCAGATGTTGTAGTAGGAATATATGTTGCTTGTGCTTCTTCCCATTGTCGGGCATAAGCTGATTTCTTTTCTTGCTTGCGAAAGAAGTTCCAAAAGTTCTTTTTTTTCTTTTCACTGGCCTGAATAGTGGGCGTTTCTTCCTGCCGGATAACTCGCGCTTTACTTTGAGGTACAACAGCTGGTATTTTCCGATGAACGATTTCCCCTGCATCCGGCATATTCTCCAACAGTTGCAGCAGTGCCGCCATCTGCTGTTCTTTCTCTGCCAGTAGATTACATACAGAATCAATACATATCCGTTGCAGGCTATCTTCCTGTCCGGATCTTAGGTTTTGTAGCAATACTACTGTTCGTGCTCGCTTTTTGCGGTAAGCGGCATAATCATCCTCTGTCCATCCGGCAATCAGTTCGCCTGTAGAAGCAAGGTCCAGTAGACAAATATAAGCCAAATTAGTTTGTTGTCTTTCTTTCTGCCAGTGTCTTTCCATAAGTTCCATTGTGCTTTTTTTCTGCCCGCTATCATGGATAATATAGACTATCCAAATAAAAAAGGATACCCATATCAGGTATCCGACGATTATTTCCAGTTTCAATCTTGCCTGTATCATGAAAGAAATCATTTTAACTTGTAAACTAAATCTACAATACTTTTTGTATGAATAGCCACCATTTTCAATAAAATATTTCTATCGTAAAATATTCATATATTGCAATAGAAATATTTATTCTATTATCTTTCACTCGTGATTCAATGTGAAATATCTTAAAACATCTTTGCTCTTCATTGTGATGTAAGTCCAATCTTCTGCTTCGACTTTCTCCTTTGAAAAAAGTTTGGAACCCATACCCACGCATAACTCACCAACTTTCATCCATGAAATAAGATTTTCCTGAGTTGTTTTTATACCCCTGTCACCATCAATTTAGACCAAGACATAAGAGCTAATACTTCTTTTATCGACTTTGGGACAAGAACATCACTAAAAATTCTTTGCAAATTCTTGTACAAAGCCTACTCCTGACAAACTATTTTTGCAAAATATCACGGATTCTTGCCACAATGTAAGGAGGTTTCCTTAAATCCTTTCCTTTGTTGAATCCCGGTAAACGGTTCCATTGGCCTAATGTGACATACAAATATCCATCATTAGTATAGAACATGCCATCCGGCCATCCCAACAATGGGTTTTGTGTCAATGTTTCGAATTGTCCGTCGGGAGTACGTTTAACCAGTGCCATTTGTTCGTATGCCGAAAAATAGATATTTCCGACTTTGTCTTCCGCCAATCCGTCACAAGCAGGACGGTCACCTTCATAACGGACGGCTTTTTCCAATACAGATTCCAATAAAGTAAAATCTGACAATGAATCCGTCGAAATACTATACAAGCCCCTTCCGGTAATGGGTGTCCAATATAACCGTCCCTTCACAAGCGCAACACCGTTGGCACCTCCTGATGGCAAAGTTACATTATCCGGACGATAGACTCTTGCTTTACCTTCCAAGAATGCGACATATCCCTGCTGTATGGCAGTGGAATAATGATTGGCAAGCACTTCACGGGTGTTTCTGGTTGCAATATCCACAACAAGTAAGGATGGTGTCGTACCGAAAGAAGAATTTGTAATGTAAGCCGTACCCTTTTCTCCATGTTTCAGATCTATCCGTAAATCATTCAGATGCATATCCTGACGCAGAATGGGACTCTTGATTACAACAGATGCTATTATCTCACCATCGGGAGAGAACCCGACCACTTTGGCAGCACCTTCCGGTATTCCGTCTATTCCGGCACGCTTTCCGTCGTCTATCACCCATATATTTCCATTTCCATCTGTCGTCATGCCATGTGGAGAAACTAACCATTCATTATAGGGACGGTCTGAGGGATAAGTCATTTCCTTATTGGGAAACGGGACAAGTTGCCCGTCTTTTAGTTCTGCCAGAGCGCACCCGTTGTGATTGTCCGCATGGCGAGGAAATCCGAGAAAAATTCTACCATCGGGAGTAATGGCTATACCCGACATATCGGGAGCAGGAGGCGTGATGCGGGCCACAATTTCCAGTTGCTGGGCAAAGATACTGCGTGCAGCCAACAGGCACGCAACGCAGATAATACTTGCTATTTTCTTTTTCATAGACTTTCAGGATTATAGTAACTTGCCTTTAACGATGAAATCATGTTCTCGTTAATGGATGATGCGTTGAAGCGATGGACCTCAACCGGGATGGAAAGTCGTTCTTGGCCTCCCCACTCCATCGTACCGGAGAAGAGTATGCGACTTTTCCAGTACAACGAACCTTCTATGTAAAAGCGGTATTTTCCGGGGGCTACATGATTACCTTTGGCATCCGTGCCGTCCCATGTATAAGTCAACACACCGTTGCGGGGGGTAGCGCCTGTAACGGCATCTATTTGCGCATCCGACATGTCTCCGGGTCGGGCTTTCTGTACCCAAGTGGGAATCGATTCTTGCCGGATTTCATAACCACCTCTCACTGTATAAGAAGTAGCGTAAACTGTGCGTACCAACTCACCTGTCTCGTTTTCTATCCAGATGGCATATTGGCTGGAGGCAATTCCTCCACGCTGGAATTGGAAAGAGATGACCAATTGTTCTTTGTTTTCATCCGCTGTCATGACTTGCCCCGTCTCCGCATGAGAGGAAGTGCAGGCCTGAATGCTCAGACAAGTTAGCAGTAGCATAACTAAAAATAAATTTACTTTCATAGATTCTTCTCTTTTATTGCTTTTATTCTGATTCTGACATAATCCACAAACCACGCTTCGTCGTGGAAAAGGATATCTTGAAGGTCTTGTTCGGCTTCAAAGATGATAGCATCCTGTACATTCGTGTCCATCTCCCGGAAAGGAACTTTATCAAACATCTTTATCCAACCCCTCAAGCCGTTTCCGCCTTCTTGACAACGGGTAGGTCGATCGAACAAGACAGCATATACGACTTTAAAGCCGAACTGTTCCATTAATGCCGTATATTCACCGATGGAGGGGAAATAAAATGGAATAGTATAGTTTAATCCTCTTTTCTCAAAACCTCGTTTTAAAGCTGTATGCACTTTCTCGGCACAACCTTTCCCGCCAAACTCGCAAACAAGCTGCCCGTGTAGCTTCAGTGCTTTGTTCACCTGCGTTAGTAGCATACCTTGTTTCTCCTTGTCAATCCAATGAAAAACGGCGTTAGAAAACAAAGCATCGGCAGGCTTTTCTACTATGAAATCCAATGCGTCAGTTTGCTCGAAGTGCAATTCGGGATAGTGGCTCCGGGCTATTTTCAACATTTCTGCCGATGCGTCCATTCCTATGGCATGTACCCCCATTTCAGACAGTTGCCGGGTTAATGCCCCGTTTCCGCATCCGAGGTCAATCACTGTATCTCCCGGCTGGATATCCAGTAACTTCAATACATCTTCTCCATATTGATGGACAAATGAAAAGTCGCGGGAGTATCCTCCCGCATTCCAATCTATATTCATAGGTTGCACTTATTTATTGAAATCATAACAGTTCAATCCCAAAGACGGATTGTGGGTGCGCTCTACCTTTTCTCCGAAATCTTCCACAACAAACTCTCCCGCACCGTTCAATATGGCGGAAAGCAAGTGTCCGGCACGTGCAGAATAATCGGCACCACCTACTGTGATGTGTATATGAAGATATTCCTTTCCGTCCATAATGGAAATATTGCCTGTCAGGTTAGAGATTTCCATCTGCTCACGAAAAACCTTGTCCACATACTTTTTAGTTGCCGGATTGAAAAAGCGTAAGGCCACTTCATTGATGGCACCCAATCCGGAGACAGTCCCGGATTTGATTTTCCGTTCTTCGCAAAAAGCTGTCAATGCTTTCACTATTTCTTCGCCGGTATTGACGCTGACGATATATTTACCATCTATTTGTTTATAACTATACATTCCATTTACCTCTTGAGCATTTATGACTGATGTAATAAAACTTACTGAAAGGAAAACGATTAAAAAGACTCTTTTCATACAGTTTTAAATATTGTTGATTAAAAGAATAATTGCGATTTTAATTCCGGACGTTGGTCCTGATGCCAATAAGGATAAGGTTTGGACTGGCGGCTTGCTTCTTCCAGACGTTTTACCTGCTCTGTCGATAAACTCCAACCTACAGCTCCCAAGTTCTGCTCCAAATGCTCTTTCGTACGTGCGCCTATTACCAGACTGCATATGGTAGGGCGTTGCAGCAACCAGTTAAGAGCTACCTGTGCAACGGTCTTCCCCATTTCGGCAGCAATTTCATCCAGTATATCTATAATACTATATAACAATTCATAAGATACGATATTGTCACGCACCGGCACTCCACCACGGGCTACCCGCCCGTCTTCCGGTATCGGAGTGTTCCGGCGGTATTTTCCTCCCAAACGTCCGGCGGCAAGTGGACTCCAAATGAATGTTCCCACTTGCTGGTCTACCCCCAGCGGCATCAGTTCCCATTCAAAATCACGGTTCAGAAGCGAATAATACACCTGATGTGCCACATATTTATGCCAGCCATATTTTTCGGATACAGCCAATGACTTCATCAGATGCCAGCCGGAAAAGTTGGAACAGCCTATATAACGGACTTTCCCGCTGGTCACCAAATCATCCAAGGCGCGGAGTGTTTCCTCAATAGGGGTGTTGGCATCAAAACCATGTATATAATAAAGGTCGATATGATCTGTATTAAGTCGTTTCAGGCTGGCTTCACAGGCTTGAATGATATGATAGCGTGAGGCGCCCATATCATTACGGTTATCATCGCTCATCGGAAATATGCCTTTAGTTGCCAATAACATTCGGTTTCTTTTACCTGTAATGGCCTTTCCTAATATTTCTTCAGCCAGACCTCGGGAATACATGTCAGCTGTATCAAACATGTTCAGTCCGGCATCCAAACACATGTCCACCATGCGACTGGCTTCGGCCACATCCGTATGTCCCCAACCTTCAAATCCGTGTGTACCGCCAAAGGTAGCGGTTCCTAATGTCAATGCGGGAACAAAGAGTCCCGAACCGTTCAGTTTTCGATATTCCATAATTTATAAAAATAAAAGTTATTGTTAAACATAAATATTCAGACTAATAATAGTAAGACTGACAGGCTGGTTACTGCTGTTGTAAAATAGCGGAATCCCTTCTCCGGAAGTTTTTTCACCAATGCAACTCCCAATATTCCACCTGTGAGGACAAATGGAATGGTACATACATCCAACATCAGCGAAGAAGAGGTCATGTTACCCCATGCAAATACCTGTACGGGAATTTTCAAATAATTGATGACAAGGAAAAACCAAGCATTCGTACCGACAAAACTGTATTTAGGCATCTTGACGGACAAAAGGTAAATGGCCATTACCGGACCTGCCGCATTGCCTATCATCGTAGTAAATCCACCCATAAGCCCGAACAACGGGCCATACCACCAGTGAGAGGAAAGTGCATTTTCTTTGCCTTTCCAGTCAGACCAGAACATGACAAGGAGCACAACCAAGAGACAGCTACCCATCAAATGCTCAAATTCGGAAGGGGGAACGAATTTATCTACCAATAATGCAACAGCGAATCCCGCAAGAGCTGTCGGGAGCAGTTTCAGCACATACCGCCATTCGGCAATCCTACGATAGTATAAGACTGCCATCAAGTCTGCCATACATAAAATAGGAAGTATCAGTCCGGTGGAAGGTTTGGCACCGAAAGTCATAGCCATTAATGGCACGGCAAGCAGGCTGATTCCCTGAATACCTGTCTTGGACATTCCGATGAGCAAGGCGGATAAAAATAGCATCCCCCAATCGGACGAAGACTGTATCCACATAGAAAAATCCATTATTTCTAACATCTTACAAACTATAATCCAAGGACTTTTTTAAGTTCATCCCTCATTATCTTGGCTTCTACATCTACTCCTGTCCAATACTTTACAGCAATTACCGCCTGATTGACAAGCATATTCATTCCCGGTAGCACGTGCCGACAGCCACGTGCGGTCGCATCTTTTACGAAATGGGTATATGCAGGATTGGGGATGCAGTCGGCCACCACCATGTGGGGCAACAAGGTGTTTGTATCTACATTCAGCTGCTGGTCCACATTCGGGTAAAGTCCGACAGAGGTGGCATTGATTACGATGTCCGTATCAGCAGGTATTTCAAAGGTGTGATCCCACAAGGTGAAAGTTGCTTTGACTTGAGTTTGATTATTCAGCAAGTCGGCCAGTACCTGTCCCGTTGAGTCAATATTCAAAATGATAATAGACGCAGCGCCCGCCAAAGCCATTTCCACACAGATGGCACGTGCAGCACCACCGGCACCAAACACAACTACTTTTTTCCCCTGTATGGATATCACCTCCGAGATAGCCTTCACAAAGCCTTTCCCATCCGTGTTTTCTCCTCTCGTTTTTTTGTCTTTTCCGATAATAACCGTATTGACGGCCCCGATGATTTTTGCAGATTCTCCCAGTTCATCCAAGTATTGGATTACCTTAATTTTATTCGGTATGGAGCAGTTGAATCCTCGCCAACCCATTGCTTTAGCTCCCCTCACAGCTGCTTCCAAATTCTCAGGACCTACCTCACAGTTAATGTAACGATAATGCAAATTGTGATGCTTGAAAGCCGCTTCCATAATAGCTACAGTTGGATTTTCTGCAGCAGGCTTTGCAAATGAACCGACTAATTCCGGAAGGAAATCAGGTGTCGGATTGTAATTTTTTAAATCATTGATACTCATAATCGGATAATTATATTGTTTACTAAATTTGATAATTTCAGGCAGTCGAGCCATTGTGCCATCTTCATTGGTCAGTTCACATAGGACGGCCTGTGGAGGTAGTCCGGCCAAATTCATTAATTCGATGCTCCCTTCAGTATGCCCACTCCGTTCTTTTACTCCTCCCGCACAGAATATTAACGGAAAAACATGACCCGGATGATGCAGCGATTCAGGAGTGGCCCGTTCGTCAATGGCCGCTTTTATCGTACAAATGCGATCTGCCGCCGAAACACCGGTAGTCACCCCTTGAGCCGCTTCAATAGAGATAGTAAATGCAGTACCGTATGTACTGGTATTGTGCATGACCATTAATGGCAGATTAAGTTGCTCCGCTTTCTCTTTCGTGATACAAAGACAAACAATACCGCTGCAATGACGTATCATTAACGCCATATCTTTTTCAGTCATTTTTTGTGCCGAGAAAATCAGATCACCTTCATTCTCTCGATTTTCGTCATCTATCAATAACACGCCTCTGCCTTCAATGATAGCCATAATAGCGTTTTGAACTCTTTGATGACTGTTCCCAAATTCTGATAATAAATTTTCTTCGTTCATATTACAAAAGATATGACTGATTTAACTTTTCGCAGAACTCTATTTTTTCTCCGTTGGGTCCGGTAATAGTAAAAAACTTTACTCCATATTTCCAAAAAGGAAGATATTGCACTTTTTCATCCAACATCTTATAACCGTCCTTTTTCACAGACTCGAATACGGAATCAATATCTGTGACATCCAAAGCGATATGGTCTATCGCTCCGGCTTTCATCGCGGCCTGCCCATTCTCATAAATTTCCATGACCAAATTTCCTAACCGCAGAAATACTACAGCCTGATTATTCAGTTCATTGACAGTCTGCCAAACAACTTCGAATCCGATTCCTTCATAAAAGGAAATACTTTTTTTAATCTCATTTGTCGGTATTCCGACATGCTGTATACCTGTCACTTTTGTTTTTATATCCATGACCTTTATTTGTTTAAAATGATTTCCCTGATTATAGACAAGACCCCGTCACTATCATTAGATGGAGCCATGTATCGTGAAAAGAGTTTTAAATCTTGTGATGCATTTGCCATAGCATAACTATGGAATACAGCTTGGAGCATTTCCGCATCGTTCATTTGATCGCCAAAAGCCATACATTCTTCTGCTCTTACAGAGAGATGGTTCTGAATGAATTTTAAAGCGTTACCTTTATTAGCATTCTGATGACTTACATCCAGCCAATTCTGGCCTGATACTACAACTTTCAAGGAGTTGTTGAAATATTGCAGAATGGGATAACTGTTTATTGCAGAGCCTTCAAAATCATAAACAGCAATTTTCAGAAATTTGTCATCAATGACATCCAACAGATCCGGCACAATATCACATTTCTCATAGTAAGTACGTGCTTGTTTTACAAAGTCCGGATATTCGTCTTCTATATATGCTCTGTTCTTGCCACATAACACCGGATAAGCTCCTTTTATTTCCCTTACTTTACGTATAACTTCATGAACCTCTTTCGCTGGAATATCCATAACTAATAATTCCTGCGAGTGAAAAACCACATAAGTTCCGTTTTCTGCAATAAATATGATTTCGTCTTTTATACTGTCGAAAAGCTTCAATAGATTATAGTATTGTCTGCCGCTTGCGGCAATAAACATGACACCCTCTTTTCTTAAATATTCAAAGACAGAAAAAAAGTCTGGATTCAAGACACCTTTCGAGTCCAGAAGTGTACCGTCCATATCCGCTGCTATCAATTTTATTGATTGATTTTTCATAATTATAAGTATCAATTATTTATATATATAATATTCGTACTTTTCTTTTTATATCCTTACTTTTGTATCAATATATAACCTTGTATTTCAATTCAGATGATAATATCGGCATAGAACCATGTTGAGAACAAACATAGGCCGAAACCTCTACCGCCAACTTATGTGCTTCGGAAATACTTTTTCCATATAGTAAAGCTGCACAAAATGCTGCTAAAAACGAATCCCCTGCTCCGACAGTATCAGCGACCTTAACTGATGGCGTTTTCTGAAAGGAAGAAACTTTGGAAGTAAAGATGTAGCTGCCGTCTATACCACAGGTCAGAATGACTATTTGAAGTCTATACTGCTCCAATAATATACGGCATTGTTCTTGTGGTTCAGTTACGGGCAAGTCGAATAGACATCCAACAACCTTGGCTTCTTCCTCATTTATTTTTAACACATTACATCGAACTAACGAATCATGTAATATCTCTTTATTGTAAAAGTTCTGGCGAAGATTAATATCGAAAATCTTCAGAACATTATCTGTATCCGGCATAGAATCAAGAAACTGGCAAATAGTATTGCGGCTCATCGCATGACGTTGAGCCAATGAACCGAAGCAAACGACACTCGTACGCTGGGCAAGCTGTTTCAACTCATCAGTAAACGGGATATTATCCCATGCAACATTTCCTTTAATCTTGTAGGCTGGAACACCACCAGAATCCAATGCTATCTGTACAATCCCTGTAGGATAATCCACACGCTGAAAACAGTACTTTATTTCTTTTTGCTCAAATACCTCTATCATTTCATCACCGAGACTATCATTTCCTATAGCACTTACTACGTTACTATCAAGGTCGAATTGCGAAGCATGATATGCAAAATTAGCTGGTGCTCCACCTATTTTCTGCCCAATCGGCAACATATCCCACAAAACTTCTCCTATTCCTACAGTTATATAGTCCATAATCAAATTATTATAGTTTTAAATTGTCGCAAAGTTAAGGAGCTTTTTTTATATTAGATTCTATTTTATTTGCTATATATTATCCTATATTTGCAGCAATTAAAAAATATATGAAATATGGCTGTATTAGAACGAAAAATAATCCACGACCGGACAACTTTGTGTAGTCTCGTACCTTATCCACAATTCATACTGCCTCGTCATAAACATGTAGAGTATGAAATTATGTTATTCACCCACGGTAGTGGCAAGCAGTTTGTCGGAGAGGGTGTCGCCGATTATCAGGAGGGTGATGTTGCATTGATAGGTAGCAATGTTCCTCATTTACATCTCTGCAATACCAAGTTGAATCCGATAGCAAGTTTCGATGTTAGTGCAGGAGAAGCATTGCAATTTCATCCGACAATCTTTCCCGTCTCTATGAAGGAATTACCGGATTATTGTTCTATTTACGAATTATTACAAAAAAGCCAATACGGAATACGCTTTTATGAAAAAGAACTGTATAGCAAGTTAAAACAGCTATTTCAAGAAATAGAAAAGCAAGAACACACACAACGGTTAATATGCCTTTTTCAAATTTTGGAACAGTTATGTCTGTGCAAGAAAACAAAGACACTCTCAGAAACGGCATATAACAGTTCCAATCTTCTGATAGAAGCCAATGAGCCTGTCAGTAAGGTATATTCCTATTTATTCAATCATTTTAAAGACAAAATTACATTGAAAGAAGTTGCTGACTACGTTAAACAGAATCCATCGGCACTATGCCGCTATTTTAAGCAACGAACAGACAAAAATATTTTTCAATGCCTTGCAGAAATTCGAGTCGAACATGCCTGTAAGTTATTGGCATATTCAAACCTAAGTATTTCACAGATTGCTTATGAATCCGGTTATAATAATGTTCCATACTTCATTAAACAATTTGAGAGTCTAACTCAACGAACTCCAAAAGAATATCGTATTCAAATTGATAAAATATAAATTTGTAGGGTGAAAAGTGCCCGAAGAATTTTGTGTATTTCAATTCTCTAAGTAATACTATCATCATAAATATTTGATACCAGTATTACTAATTTTACATATTTGACAAAGCGATAATTCCAAACCGATTATAATACAAATTTTATATTAATAGACTTAGTGGTACTATTAAATACAGAGCAACACTGTAGAACTAATGTTCTAAAACATTCTAAAACCAATATCTAAATTTGTTCTTGCTTATTAAAGAATGCCCCCAAAAGATGTTTTTGAGTATATTTTTTAGCGTAATCCATCTACAAACGCCAAGGCATTTGCTGCATATTTATAACTAAGTAGAATTAGTGCGCAAAAATTATCAGTCATAAATCAATTATTATCAATAACAATTATTTGTAATGTACTTCTGTTTGATTACGATTGAATATACGGAGAACTTTCTGTCAAGAAAGGAACTGTAATATGAATGCCAATTGGCACAGCCTTCCGAATCTTGCCGTATTTCAGTTCTCTTTTTCCCATATAGCCATTTCCTCATTTTTATTACCCTGTCAGTAACTTCACCTTGCGTGGTTCAGGGTGCGAAGCTACGGCCGGGGCCCCTAAAAATCTGCAAGCCCGCTTCGCGCCCTGCGGGTTTTGGCGAAAATTTTTCAATCCGTCCAGCGGGGCGGTTGAAAATTTTTCACCAAAAGCCTTGCATATTTTCTCCCCGTCCGTATCTGCCCCCTGAAACGAGCAAGGTGAAGCCACCGACAAGGCATAAAAAAAAAGTCAATGTTATGAAAAAGAGAACTGAAATACAGCAAGATTTGAAACGAGGCTTCGGCTCCGCTCCAACCGGCATTAAAAAATGGGTGAAGTGGTTGGCGGTCGGCTTCGTGGTGTACGTGGCGGTACGGTTTGTGTGTGCCTTTGTCGGTGGTGTGGTGGCTGGTTTGGGCGGTTTGTTGCCCATGTTGGGAGTTTTGGCGGTGGTGGTCTTCCTCATCCGTGCCGTGTGGCGCATCCTTTCCGTTTTCGTTTCCCTTTGCGCGCTTGCTCTTTTGCTCATTCTTTTTTGCGTGATACTCTGACTGATTATTAATCCCTTTAAAATTCAATCATTATGACTAAAGTACATTTATTAGGAGCTAACAGAAGCTATGACAGAGACATTCAGACTGTTTCAGTCAATCAGATTGTTGTGTTGGAAGGCTACGCAGGTGGCAGTTATGTAGTCTATGACGTCACCCGTAACCAACGTGGATTTACCTATCATCTTGTACATACAAGAACCTACGATTTCAACACATCCGACCTTATCCGCCCGTTATCTGAAAAGTTCGGAATAGGTATCTATTACGATAGTGAGAACCCGACGTTTTTAGATCCGTTGGAAACGGCTGCTTTACTCACTAAGGCGAAGGAGAAGAAAGCCGAAGACGAACGGAAAGCGAAGGAAGAACGGGAGGAACACGAACGTATCTCGAAAATCGGTGCGGCACGGTTGCGCCCCCTTATTCCATCGGATGCAAAAGCCGTTATTATCGGAGAATTACGGGTAAGTGAATGTGACAGTTATACCGATTACTATGATTATCGGACAGAACGAACCGTCATTTTAGGTTTCTCCAAACATACACGCAACCTCTTTGCAGAGATGCGCAAATGTGCCGCTAATTTTGAGGGAACGTCCCATTTAGCGGAATATAACGCAGACTTCGAACACCGTGAGAATTACAGCATGGGGGACGGCATGTATTTAGGCAGGAACAAGTACAGTGGTTGGACGATTAATAAAGAGCCGATTTACAGCCTTGAAAAGTTCCTTGAACGGTTTGCATACACCGCAGGGGATGAAGCAAATATTTGTTTGAAAACACCGCAAACCCAAACAGACACGGCAGAACAGCCGACAGCATCCGCAGACCTTTCAACCCTCAATCTTGAAATTGTGGAATACAGCGAAAAGGCGATAGCCGTATTCGGTGACACCAAGCCGATAAAGGACGTTTTGAAAGGCTTAAACGGTCTGTTCCGTGCGAACCTCACCTATAACGGGGAAAGGCGTGCAGGGTGGATATACAGCAAGAAGCAGGAAACGAAAGTTAGGGAAGCACTTGCCACGTGCGTTCGTGTATGACAGTATTAACGGCAGGGCGGAGCAATCCGCCCACCTATCAAAGAACCCATAAAAAAGTAATGACACATGAGAACGGAAACAAGAACATATACCCTCTATCAGATAACCGAGTTATCCGAAGAAGCCAAAGAAAAGGCGCATAACGAATGGTTATACAGCCGATACTTTTACGGTTGGACGGACGAGAACCGCCAAACGCTCGATACCTTTTGTGAACGCTTCGGCATTGTGTGCCGTAATTGGAGGTATGACGCATATAATTATAGTTATGACTACCGTAGCAGGCAGGAAGACTATATAGGCGGATTAAACGGCTGGCGATTGGCAACCTATCTGATGAACAACCATTGGGGCGACCTGTACACTCAAAAATATTTTTGGCACGGGATGAAAGGACGGAAAAGCAGGATATTTGTAGATACTTGTTGCCCCCTTACGGGCTATTGCATAGATGACTGTATTCTCGATCCGATTTATAAGTTCTTGAAATCCCCCATAGAGAATGTCACGTTTGATGACCTTATGAACGATTGTCTCGACAGCTTTTTCCGTGCTTGTCGGGATGATATGGAGAGTACCCAAACTTTGGAATACTTCACGGAAGAAAGCAACGCCAATAATTGGGAATACCTTTCAGACGGAAATTTATTCAATTAATTATCAACATTTTAAAACTTATCATTATGAAGACGAACAAAAAAGTACAGAAGAACAACGTACAGAAATCAGAGAAAGAGACAGCAGTAAAAGTAACCGCTTTGGCAATCATTCAAAAGCCGATAATGTTACTTTCACCGCAGAACGTGCCCACAGTTACCGAAGTGACGGAAACACCCGAAACGGCAACCGTTCCCACCGTTACGGAAGAAGCACCGCAGCAAGCCACGTTCAAAACACCGCTTGCAACGGCTACAGCCGAAACAGACCTTGATATTACCACCGTACACCCAAGCGCAGATAACCACCGCAAGACGTTCAATGACGCATCTTTGCAGGAACTTGCGGAAAGTATTCGGGAAGTGGGCGTTTTACAGGCCATTGCGGTACGTCCACGCACGGCAGGAGGTTACGAAATCATTTACGGAGAACGCCGTTACCGTGCCTCACTGCTTGCAGGAGCAAAGACGATAAAGGCAACTATCTATAATAATATAACAGATGATGAAGCGGAAGATATGTCACTGAGTGAAAATTTACAGCGTGAGGAAGTACGCCCCACCGAAGAAGCGAAAGCCTTCAAACGCTTGCTTGAAAAGGGCAGGTATGATATGTATTCACTTGTCAGCCGTTTCGGACGAAGCGAGAAATATATCTATACCCGTCTGAAACTGAACGAACTGTATCAGCCTATCGGTGAACTGTTGGATAACGACACAATCACTATCAGCGTAGCCGAGGAAATAAGCACCTATGAACCAACTATCCAAAAGGACGTTTACGAGAAGCACCTCAAAGAGGATAACGGTGACGATTGGACGAACTATACATTAAACCTCTTCAAAAGGCATTTTGAAAAATGCTATACCACCGACCTTGAACAATACAAGTTCGACAAGACGGAATGTAAAGCGTGTGTACACAACGCAGCGAATTACAACCTTTTTGCCGAGCATAACGGGTGCGGACATTGTACCAACCGCAAGTGTTTGGAAGCCAAGAATGCCGCCCATGTGGCAAAAGAGACGGAGAAACTTTTGAAATCCGATCCGAAGTTAGTTGTTGCACGCCCCTATTACGGAAGCCGTAACGATATGGCACTACAAAAATTGGACAAGAAAGGGCATGAAATCAAAGAACTTGATTACAACGTATCGGCACGGGAGTTCCCCAAAGCACCCGAAGCACCGAAGAAAGAGCAATATACCCAGCCGAAAGAATACGAACAAGCGGTGCAGACATTTGAGCGCAGAAACGAGGAATACGCCCAAAAGGTGGAGGAACTCAACCGCAAGAAAGAGGAAGGCAGGATAAAGACCTATGTAAAGGTAGGACAGACAGAACCCGAACTCTGTTACGTGGAGATAAACAGGAAGGAAACCGCCCCCGTCACTATCGGGACATTGCAGGAAAGGGACAAGCGTTTCAATCAACTTGCCATTGAGAAGATTGTTGCCGACACGAAAAAGATTGTCCGTGAGAACGACTATCCCGAAAGCCCGTTTACGCAGTACGAGGACGGAATGATTTATTTCGCCATGCTTACCCAACTTCAAAGGAAGCATTTTTCGCTTTTCGGCATCAAAGACCAGCCTTTCGCATTGGACGAGAAACAGCGGATGAAAATCGTAGCCAAACTGACGGACGCACAAAAGACGGTCATCAAACGGGACTTCATCAGTCATTTCCTTTGTGAGAACGGCTACGGAGACAACAACGCATCCAAGCTGTTAAGGGACTTCGCAAACATGCACTTTCCTGACCAGTACGGACTTGCCAAAGCCACCCACGAGGAAGAATATCAGAAACGGCATGAACGTTTGGAAGAAAGGATAAAGGAAATGAAGAAAGCGGAAAAGAAAACAGCCAAAGAAGCGGAAAAGCAGCAGGCAGCGGAAAAACAGCAGACGGCAGAAAAGACGGAGAAGAAAGTCACCGCCCCGAAAACGGAGAAACCCGAAAGCGGAAAAGCAGCCTAAAGCTGAACAGAAAGCATGTGCCGGAGACAACATCCGGCACATCTTTTTCCCGCCCCCAAGAGAACAGAGGGCAGGGCCGGGCTACCCCACCCACACCGCCACCGTAAAACCTTTAAAAATATCAGCGTATGAAATATATAAGAATGTCCCCGAACGTGGAGTATTCCACCGACAGGGAATTTTTCCTTGAACATCAAATTCTCTGCATCGTGAGCAGGGAAGGTACGAAGTTTTGCAGTCTGATAGAGAACCGTCTGTTCATGCGTTCCCAAAGCCGCTATATCAGCAAGCGGATGCAACTACATATCATGTGTGAAATCCACGAGGACATTTGCCGCCTTCGCTATGGCGGCGAGCCCGTGGACTGACCTGCCACACCCCACACCTGAATACTCACTCTTAAAAAAAGTCGGGCAATCCTTATGCGGTTGCCCGGCTTTTTTCTATTTTTGTGCAAGTGAATTAAAAAAAAGAAAGTTATAAGATTAAAGGATTTGAATGATAATATATTAGAATAGCTTTTAGCTGTTTATTCTTACTCTCGAAACGACCAATTTTAAAGCAGGAGAATAAACGGGCGAAGTCCTTGTCATACACTAATGGCACGGTCTTAACTCGTTTCCTGCATGGGTGCTTGGTCGTACCTGAGAGTAAAACCTGTTAAGTTCCGTGCTTTTTTCGGCACTTAACAGCAATCACGGACAAGGTATTAATAAAAAACTCATAGAAAATGTACGACAAGAATGTTGCCATCACAGGCTGTACCATTGAAAAGACAACCAAATACGACCAGTTCAGGGAAGATAAAATCCGCACGGAACTCTACCGCACCATCCTTACGCTTTACGGTGAAGGATACCATAAATTCTCTTGTGATCTGAATACCTATATCGGATTATTGGCGGCAGATACGGTTATCATGCTCCGTAAAGCGGACAAATGCCCGGACATACATCTTTCAACCGTTATCACCGGCACACGCTATCCGGCAGATACTGACAAAGTGTATTGCGCCTTGTATGACGACCTGATAAAGCAGGCGGACAGCAAAGAGACGTTTCCGGAAAAAGCAGGCTTCGGCAATACGTTTACCGGCAGTCATATCGTCTGTTATTACGATGACTTTTCCAAAGAAATGCAGCAGATACGCACATCCGGCACTCCTTATACCAATATCCGTCAAAGGATATAGGCGGCAGACTTTATAGCAGTTTACAACAGCTTTTCCAGCCGTTCAATCCGTTTTTCGGTGGACGGATGCGTACTCATGATATATTCGGTGAACGAAGGCCGCCCGCCGCCTGTTTCCGCCACCGCCAGCCGACGCAGGAACGAGAGCAGACCTTCCCCGCAACCGTAGCGCACCGCATACGTGTCGCAGCGGTATTCGGCATATTTGTTGATATTCACGTCGAAGATACGGCTGATACCGTAAATCGTATGGTGCAACAATTTGTAGAGACTCCACCAGAGTTTCGCCATCCCCACTACGGCGAAACGGACAGCCGGGACCACGGCTATTGCCGGATTGCCTATCAATCCGAAAAACAGGGCCGGAATCAGAAACAGCCCGTACAGGCAGCGGTAGCCCAGCGACTGCATCGAAAACAGCAGCACCTGATAGACGAAATCATAATGCGAGATATGTCCCACTTCATGGCTGATTACCCCTTTGAGTTCCTCGTCCGATGCCATCTGAAGAATACCGCCCGTCAGCCCGATTGTATTGAAGCCGAAAGTCACGGCATTCGTGCGTGCGTCCTTATTGCGGTAGATATTCAACTTCCGTTCCATCCCCATTTCCGAAAGCAGGCGTTCCACCCGTGCCCGTTCTTCGGCGCCCAGCGGTTTGTAACCCTCTTTCATCCGCATCATCCATACGTTCAGCGGTGAAAGGCTGTACAGGATGTAGATTAAGACAATATAGAAAGGCAATGAATAGACCAGATGATGCGCAAAGCCGTATTGGGTAAACAATCCCGGCAGGAAGGAAGGAGCCACCCATTCCACGATAGACAACAGCAGGACGTAAAAGGCGGATATAAGGACAATATTTATCACTGTCACATAAGAGAGCAGGAGCAGCTTGAATAAAATGCGGAATATTCTAAGTGTTGTTTTCATGTGCTACAATTTAAAACGGCGGGTAAATATAAAAAGTTAATTTCAATCGGCAGGCAGGTAAATCAATCAATTTACTCTCATCCGGTCAATTTTTTTGAAACGAAAAACGGCGGGATACCCCGCCGTCCTTCCTGATTGGCTTAACAACGGCTATTCTTCAGCCGTGCCGCTTTCCGTGTCAAACGTGACCGTCATTTCCCTTTCCTTTCCAAAATTATCACGGACAAAGAATTTCAGTTCCGACCGCTTGGCACTTGTGGAACGGTAAAAGAGCGTGAACACCTGTTTCACCGGATTTTCCGTGTCCAGTCCCGGCACCTCTGCCAGCGGCCTTACTTCCCGGTTGACAAGTCTTTCGCCTTCACTGTCGGACACTTCGCCCTTGCCTTCCACCTGTATGTAGCCGAGTTCGTACACCGCCTTTTCGTAGTCGCCTTCCCGGTCGAGATAAAAGCGTATCTCCACCGTCTCACCCGTCTCAATCTGTTTTTGCAGATACCATGACGAGAGGCTGAAATCATAATCCTGCCGGATGTCTATATCGTCGTTACATGAAGTGAAGGCCAGCACCGCAAAGAGTGCGCCTATACATATATATAATACATTTTTCATTTTTAAGTTTCTCCTTTCTCTTTTCATTAGTTGATAATAAAGCGGACGCCCAAACCTATCTGTGTATGGAAATTACCCGCATCCGTACCGAACAAGGCCCTTTCCTTGACTTGCAGCAGGAAGATGATCCGGTCTGTCAGGTAGACATCGAAAGCCGCCGTCAGTCCCCCGCCATAGATAAAGCTGTCCCCGTTTGTTACTGCCGCCCCGTCCGGAAGCAGGGAGGTTCCCCAGTTGACTGTCTCGAAACCGCCCAGAGCGGAAAGCCCGATACGGAAACAGACATTCCGGCCCTTGTCCGACAATACAGGAATAAAGTAGCCGAGTTCCCCCGTGAACTGCGCTTTCGGTATCGCTTTATTTTCGTAGGTGTACTCCTTTATCTGATAATCCAGACCGTACAGCCAGTAGGTACGGTTACGGTTGGTGTGTGTAAAGGCCAGAGAGGTGAAGTAGTGGCGTTCGCCGCCACTCTTCCACGAAAGGAAATGATTCACCCCACCCGATGTGAACTGTATGCCCGTCTGTCCCGGCAGGTCACGCTGTGCGTATGCTTCGCCCGCAAAGAGCGACAACACGGCAACCGTCAATAAGAATAGTATTCTTTGCATATACATTATATTATATATAGGTTATTATTTCAGATGCAGTTCACTGATTGGTTTTGCCGCCACAAGGTCGGTGTTCTCGATACGGAACGACTGGTGACGGGCACCGCCCTTTTCGTAAATCTCCACTACCAGCAGCTTGTCGTCCGGCAGTGTCAGTTTCGGCAGTACGAACACGTTCCGTACCGTCGCCTTGCCGTCCACCGTCGTCAGGCGATTGTAAGTCCTTACAGGTTCTATGAAGTTCTCCTGCATGGCCGTGCGTTTCGCCACCTTTTTGTCAACCACCTTGAAACGGATATAGTCTATGTCGAAAGACACGTCCGAGTAGTTACGCAGGGAAGTATGCAGGTACAGCAGGTCATTGTTGATGTAGAGTCCTTTTAGCAGGCTCTGTATGCCGTACTTCTTGCAGCCGATATGCCTGATGTCCCTCTTGTTCCTCTTATAGAGCGTGTACATGATGCGGTTCACCACCAGCGGAGTCTCCCCGCCGAGTTCCTTCAGCTTCACGAACATGCGGTCGTCAGCCGCCCCGCCCATCGGGTTCTCCCGCAGCCAGTCTTCCATCTCGATAGAAAGCTGTGCCGGTTCATCCTTATATACCACGTTAAAGGAATAGAAGCAGCCGTCAGCCGTAATGACCGAGAAGTTCGTCTCGCCCTCAAAGCCCTTTACGGCAGCCTTGATGCGTACCACATTCTCCGCTCCCGTAGCCTTGTCGGCAATGATGTCGTAGGAGCCTAAATCCACATATTTCACTTCCGAAGGGAACAGGATATGTACGGTCTTCGAGAAAGTCACCTCGATGCGGTGCGGTGCGATAATCTGGTTGGTGGGGAAAATCTTTGTTTCCACGGATTCCTGCGCTTTTACCGCCCATACGGCCAAAAGCATGACGATTGATAAAATAAATCTTGTCTTCATAATCTGATTACTGTTTTTTGGATATTAATAAAAGTTGATAATTCGCTTTTACGGCCACCTTCACCTCACGCATCTTAGTGGCAAGATATTGAGAGCCGCCGCTTAGCACGCCCCGTGTCACGTCCATGACAAGTTGTTGCGAGGCACTACGTGCGAACGAGATGCTGGTTCCGAAACCACTTCCGATATTGGCGGCGGCTTCCTTCATGGCGGTGCGTTCCGCCGTGTTCGGTACGAAGAGTCCGGCCTGTCCGTCCATATCGTAAGCCGCCAGTTCCACCGGCAGGATGTTTCCGCCGCTTTCAATCGAGTTCACGCTTACCGCCATCCGCTGCCCTTCGATGCGTACCGTACCGTAAAGCGGGGTATTTGCCGGGACAAGCACGCCGCCCACTTGCAGCGGTTCCAGCAACCGGAACTTCAGTCATGCCCCGGTGGTCACTGTCTGGTCTTCGGCCACGCAGGCACGTATCGTATTGGCTCCGGCAAGCTGTCCGCCGCCCACGGCAGTGGCAAAACCGTAATTGCGGGGTATCGTGTCGGGTACCGGAGGTACGGCCAGTGACGAAACCACATTCTCCATGGCACGTCCGGCGGCTATGGCGGCAGGATTGGCGGATGAACCGCCCGTACCGCCGGCAGGCTGTATGCTCTTTACCTGCCCGCCCGTCTGACCGGGAAAATAGCGTGCCGCCATCTCATACGACTTTTCCATCAGTTCCAGCGGATCTTGTCCCTTCCGTTCCCGTTCCAGCTTTTCATTCAGCTCCTTCACCTGCCGTTCCAGATCGCTTACTCTGGGATTGTCTTTCGGTTCCTGATAGAACGAGGTGATTTGTCTTGAAATTTGTTGTTGCTGTTGCCGTGACTCCCGGATAGCGTCCTGTTTCGGTGCCGCCTTTTCCGGTTTCAGCCCGTCCAGCGTGTCCGGCATCAGGTAATCGCCCGCCACGTCCTGCAAGGTCCTTACCTTTTCCTGCCTGCGCTTCTTCATCTGTTCCAGTTCGTAAGCCTTCTGTTTGTCCGCCATCGTTTCGGGGGCTATGGCATCGGGTATCGTCGTATTGATGCCTGCCGCCCCTTCCGTCGTTTCGGAAGCGTCCGGCTTGAAGATAAACCAGATGAATCCGGCGCACAGCAGCGAGAGGAAGGCCACCACGCCATAGAATTTCAATTTCTCTGTGGCCTTGCTGCCTGACTTCTTCTCGGATGCGGGTTCCGCCTTCTGCGCTTCCCGCTGTTTTTCTTTCTCTTCTTTTTTATCGGATTGTGTCATTTAATGAATGTTTTAAAGGTTTGATACTGTCCGTTTGGGGCAGCACAATCCTGTGGATGTGCTGTACCTCAATCGGATATTGGTTCGTTCCGCAAAAACCGCCTGCGATGTAGGCGAGGTCAACGGCGGCAAACAGGCCGAGCAGATAAAGGATAATCAGTCTTTGTTGCCGGTAACTTAACCCTTCCCACCGTTTGCGGAGCTTGCTCACATAGCGGTCCTTCCTTGTTCCGAACTTCCGAAGGGCCTTTTTAACGGGATTATCTTTCATACTGGCCGATGTCTTTGTTTTCTACAATCGTGAAGCCTTCTATCAGGAATCCCTGCGGGTTGTTGTCGCTCCGGGTTACATTCCTCAAACGGCAGGTGGTGACAAGCGACCTTTCGGTGACGCTGCTCGACCGGATGATGTGCTGACGGCTATAGGTTTTCATTTCGTACGGATAACTGTTGAAGTTCCCCTGTATGCTGTCCACCGTCAGGGTTTGTGAGATGTTTCCCGCTATCATCCGGTTGAAATACCCTTTCTCCTGCAAGTTCCGGTAATACCCGATAGCGCTTTCATCCGAAAGGTAGAGGGCACGCTTAACATTGCTTTCAATGGCATCCTTGTCCGGTGAAAGTGTAAAAAACAATTCGTGAAAACGTCTGATATGTTCACGGGCCTCTACCGGACGGTTCTGTTGCGCATCCTGCGAGAGAGCCAGTATCAGCGATTTGCCGTTGTCCAATACATAAATCTTCTGCCGTTGGGCTTCCGCAAAGTCATAAGCCTTTCATACGGCAAAGACCGTTATCAGTGTGCATGCCCCTAAGAATACCATCCCGAACAACCGGAGTTGGCGGAATGATGTCTCGATGTTTTTTAATGACTTAAATTCCATGTCTTTATTCTATTTCTATTTTAATGTTATACAATTATTGATGCACGGTTAGAACATTTTCTTGATACGCCCGGCTACCGATCCGCCCACAGCACCGCCTACCGCCGCCGCACCGTTTCCGGCCATCTTCCCGGCTCCGTTGGCCTTCTGTCCGTAAGCTCCGGCACCGCCCGCCTGAATAATCCACGATGAAACGGTGGGGACACAGAAGTAACCGATGATGCCTATAATCATAAAAATGCAATAAACGCTGTTGGAGGCATCCGGTATGAAATTGGGATCTTGCAACTGCTTGATGTCCTGCTGCAACATCAGTGTCTGTATGCGTGAGAGGATAGCCCCGAACAAGTCACCCACGGGCAGCCACAGATAAATACAGATGTAGCGGGACAGCCATGTGGTAAGCGTACTCTGGAATCCGTCATAGACGGCCAGCGCAAAGGAGATTGGCCCCAATATGGACAGCACAATCAAAAAGAAGGTCCTCAGCGTGTCTATCAGCAGCGATGCCGCCTGAAAGAAGAGTTCCAGTAGCTCCCGAAACCATTGCCTTACCTTTTCCCCCATATCGTACACCGCCTTCTGCCCGTACATGTTAATCATTGTGTCCATGTCACCCAGCGACCAGCCAAGTTCATCTATTTTCTTGTCAAATTCCTCGTCACTCACCAGAAAAGCCTTTGCCGGATCACGCAGCATTGCCTCACGTTCCAGTTCATCCTTTTCTTCCTGATACTTCTTCATGTCAAAGGTTTGCTGTTCAACCAGCGAGGAAGTCGCACTGCATACGGGAGAGAGTATCCCGTTGATAGTGCCCAGAACCATGCTCGGAAAGAACATGATGCAAAGGCCGAGCACAAATGGGCGAAGCAGCGGGAACACGTCTATCGGCTCTGCCCGTGAAAGCGATTGCCATACCCGGTAGGCCACATAGAACAACGCTCCGAGGCCCGCCACTCCCTTCGCTACCGAAGCCATATCTTCGCATAATGGCATCATTTCATCATACAGCGAGCGCAGAAGCTCGTGCAGGTTTGTCCAGTCTATTGATAATAATAACATAGTTTTCTTATGGATTTAATGGATGAATGATTACCAGTAACGCTGGTCGTGTGTCCCGTACAGGGCGAGCACCCGTGCGGCATCCCCCTTTTTCTTGCTGCGCAGATACGATACTCCGATATTCTTGCGGGTATAGTACCATGTCAGGTTCTTGTATTCCAGCACCTCGCCGTATATCCGGTTGATGATGTCCAGCCGTTCCTTGTCGGTCATCGAGAGTCCGGTTGCCGTGGTCACTTCCTTCAAATCCAGCAGCAGGTCACTGCTTTCCTTGAGCAGCCTGTTATACCCGAAAGCGATAGCCGAGAGTTCTTCTACCGTAAAGTTGGGATCGCTCATCATCGTGTTGAAATTCGTCACGTAGATGTCGCTGATGTCACCTACCAAAAGAATGGTTTGCTGTACTTTACGGGCACCTTTTACAAGGTCATGCACTGATTTCAGCGCATCGTAATAGCGCTTTCCCTGCTCGTAAATCTTTACGGTCTCGCGAAAATTATTAATCATATTTTCAGCCGTCGAGGAAGTCTCTATGATTTCATTGGCCGAGTTTACGATGCTTTGTGCGAAGTTGCTGGGATCGAAAACCGCCCACTGCGCCCGGACCGTCACCGAAAGGGACAACAGGGCCATGAATAGAATTGTCATTTTTCTTTTCATACGTCTATCTCCTTTCTTTGGTCAGTAAATGCCGGCTGTCGTCATCACGGGCGAACAGCCCGTAACTGCCGAACAGCAATACCCCGCTGCCTGAAAAATATCCGATACATCCGGCATCCTTGTTCCCGTGCAGGAAAAGGTCGTCACCGCTGCGCAGCGGGATATTGATTTCCGTATAGGCTCTTTCTCCGGCGAACAGCGTGGCCTTGTACCCCTTGAAACCGTCCGTCACCCGGTTCGATTTACGGATAGTCAGCGTCGAGCCGCCTTCCTCATTCATTCAGTGCCCGCAAATGCGGTCATGTTCCAGTTCTTTTTTCATCTCCCCAATCAGGTTCAGCAGGTCCAGATTGGTCAGGGTAGCGTCTCCGAGCGCTTCCCTGCATTGGCTTAATAAATCTTTCTTACTCATTGTATTTTATGGATTAAAGGATTACTTGTTTTCCTGCCGTTTGCTTTCGGCAAGCTGTTTGATTGCTAACTCTATATTGCCCCCCAGTTTTTCGGTCAGCCGGGTAAGTTCCAGTTTTTCAGACTCTTCGGTCGTGTAGCACAAATACTCTTCGCCCGAAACTTCTGTCGCATACACCGCACTCTGCGTACCGCCGAGTCCTATCCAGACCTCTTTGTACTTGCGGTTTGCCGCATTGGCAAGATTGATAGACAGTATTTGCGCCCGTTCCTTGTCTGTCAGACCGAGCAGGTTCTGTATCTGGTCGAACTTGTTCTGGTACTTCCGTTGGTCAAGCAGTATCTTGCAGTCCGAATTATTGATAATCGTCTCCTTTACAATGCTGCTCGATATGATGTCGTCCACTTCCTGCGTCACGACAACGGCTTCACCAAAGAATTTTCTGACCGTTTTAAATAAATATTTTATATAAGAAGCCATGCCTTCTTTGGCGATTGCCTTTCATGCTTCCTCAATCAGTATCATCTTGCGGACACCCTGCAAACGTCTCATCTTAGAAATGAACGTCTCCATGATAATCAATGTCGTTACCGGGAAAAGTATGGGATTGTCCTTCACATTGTCCAGCTCGAATACGATAAACCGTTTGTTCAATAAATCCAGTTCCTTGTCCGAGTTCAGCAGATACCCGTATTCACCGTTCTTGTAATAGGGTTCCAGTACATTCAGAAAACCGTCCACGTCGAAATCCTTCTCACGCACGTTCTTGTCTGCCAGTACCTTGCGGTAGTCTTTCCTCACAAATTCATAAAACGAATTGAAATTGGGCTTGATTTTCCGGTTTTTCTTTATCTTCTCGATATACAGGCTGACGGCATTCGAGAGCGCCACCTCTTCCGAACGTCGGGGCGGTTCATCCTCTCTTTTCCATAAGGTAAGAATCAGCGTCTTGATGCTGTCCCGCTTCTCGATGTCATACTGGTAATCCTGTGTAAAAAACGGATTGAAAGAAATCGGATCATCTTCCTTGTAGGTGAAATAAACTCCGTCGTCCCCGCCTGTCTTCTGATGAATCAGGTCGCACAGCCCCTTGTATGAATTTCCGGTATCAACAAGCAGAATATGCGTACCTTGTTCCCAATACTGTCTCACAAGGTGGTTGGTGAAAAAGCTCTTTCCGCTGCCCGACGGGCCGAGGATGAACTTATTCCGGTTGGTCACCACCCCTTTTTTCATGGGTAAATCCGATATGTCAAGGAAGACGGGCTTTCCTGTCAGCCGGTCCACCATGCGCAGGCCGAAAGGAGAGAGCGAGTTCCGGTAGCAGGTTTCCGCAGTGAAGAAGCATAAGGCCTGTTCCGTAAACGTGTAGAAACTTTCTTCCGAAGGGAAGTCCGCCTCATTTCCCGGTATGCCCGCCCAATAGAGTACCGGCAAGTCGGTGGTGTTGTGGTGTGGCGTACATTCCATCAGCGCCAGTGCGCTGCCCACGTCATTCTTCGCCCGCCGCAGTTCATCCCCGTTTTCGGCCCATGCGATGATGTTGCAATGGCAGCGGACGGATTGCAGCCCGTTGGTGTGCGCCACATTTAGGTATTCATCTAACCATTCCTTGTTTATCTGGTTGCTCCGGCTGTAGCGTGAAAGCGACTGCATGTTCTTCGCCATTTTTTCAAAACGGGCGAGGTTCTCGCTACTGTCGTCTATGAATATCCACTGGTTGTAGATATGGTCGCAGGGCAGCATGATACCCACGGGCGAGGCATAGCTCAGACGGCAGTCCGAGCGGTCCGTGGAAAGACGTTCATAACGTCCGTCGGTCCGCACCTTTCCCGGCAGGTCGTCGAGGTCGGAAAGGGTATGCAGGCAGAGCCGTTTGTCGCCGATACGCATCTCGTCCGGGTTCAACTGCATGTCCTGTAACATGACGCTTCCGTCCGTCGATAAGGTCAGGTACCTCTCGATGATGCCCGGTTCGTCTTCCGTTCCCGTTATCTCTTCCGTGGTCAGCCGTTCCAGCCGTACCAGCCCGCCGTCATTAACAATACTCTCGAACTGTCCCACCGATTCCATGAAACGCTCCATTGTCTCTTTATCCTGTATCTCCTTCGGTACCAGAAACTTCCGGCACAGCGTATTCCAGTTACTTTGCTGCCGGGAGCGTTCTTTGGTGGTCTTGGTGAGAAACAGATAGCAGGTGTGGTTGAGATAGGGCCGTTCGTTGAAATGCCGTTCAAAACTGCGGGAGAGGAAGCTCAGGTCGTCTTTTCCGGTGTCGGGCCTGTATTTCTCCGTGATGAAAATATCCTGCTTGTGGATGATTGAATAGTTCGGCAATACCTTGATTGCCTTGGTTCATGTGGCGTGCATCGCCTCATATTCCGTGGATGATACCGAAAATACTTCCGGCAGTGTCACCCGGAAAGCCACCGTTATGTCGGCGTCCTTGCTGACGATGCAGCCGTGTTCCACCGCCATGACGGGGAATTTGCTTTCCAGTGTGGATGTTGTCAATGTACTTCTCATAATTTACGATTGTTGTTTTTTAATTAGCCGTGTGATACGTTTCCGTGAGATGATCCGTCGGGGATGCTGCCGGGCGGCAAGGAGCTTCATCAGTCCGTGGCAACCAAACTGCTTGTTCAGCGAGAAGGTCAGCCAGACCACTGCCGTGGCCGCCGATACTCCGAAACCGATACATACCCATTGCCCGATGCCCGCCGTGTACATGATGACGAACACCACGAACACGGCAAGCAGGCCGAAGGCAAAAATAAAAAGGTATTGGGCACGGAGTCCTTTAAATTCCACCTCACGGCCCACACCTTTGTTTATCTCAAAATCAGACATAAGTTGTTGTCTTTGAATTGTTTTTAGAGGAAGAACGACCTCAGAATAGTGGCGGCGACTATCAGAAAAATACAGGCTCCAAACCACGAACTGGCAGTTTTCGAGGTGTCCGGATCGCCCGAACTGAACTTCTGATAGACCTTGATTCCGCCTATCAAACCGACAATGGCACCCACTGCGTACACCAACTTTGTGCCGGGATCGAAGTAGCTTGTCACCATCTGTGTAGCTTCTGTGATACCTGCCTGTCCGTTCCCTTGTGCCATTGCCGCACCCGCTGTCGCCAGTACGGCCAGCATCATAATCAATCTTTTCTGTTTCATTAATTTCCGTGATTTTTTTAAGTGAATAAAAATCCACGGGCTGCCCCCTTTCACTATCCCCATAAGGCAGCCGTGGCCGTTTATGGTTTAATAGTTCAGGGGGTAAGTTCCGGCAGGTAATCAGCCGGAGTCAAAATACATCTTTCGCATGGTTACATGATTGAATGGTGAAACTTCATTGTTAATTCTCTCCCCGGGATGAAGGTCTGAATCATCCCGAATCGTAATAGCCTTTTGCTCTCATTGTCTTCTGCATTTTAAATAAATGTTTAATCGGCCTTCTTCAGATAGGATCCGCACTTGAAACCTTTACGGGGCATATAATCCTCAAAGGGGGAGGATTTGAACAGCCACATCCGGTTTGCCCACCGGGCAAGGTCACGTTCGTACTGCGTAGGTATCCGTTCATTTCCATAATCTCGGAAAGGAATCACAAAGGGAGTGATACCCAATTCCCTCAGCGTGTTCAGCCGGAACAAGTCCTGCTCAATGGTCGAATTGAAACCGACCAGCACATAACAGGTTATCTTGTAAGGCTTCACGTACTTTACCATTTCTTTCAGGCGGTCCGTCAGATCAAGTTGTGGCAGGTCCCATGCGATATGGATATTCTGCTTCATCTTCAGCCTGTTCAGATGATAGGCTTGTTCCTCGTCCATAATCCGGACATCCACGCCGTGCAGCTTTACGGGCTGGCCCGCTTTCAGCAGATAGCTTACCGCACTCCTTCACTGTGGGTTCGCAAAGAAATTGTTGTCCAGCACCTCTATCCAGCTTCCCTGAGGATTTAACTCTACCGGTTCCACAGCCCGAATATATCCCTCTTTTTCACGGACAAGGCAAAAAGGACATTTGCGGATACAGCCTCTTGAAAAGAATTGAAGGGAGAACGGGTAATCGGGGTATATGGAATAGTCCATCATCCGGCTGTTCTCCACGGCTTCGGGAAGCCTGCCGGAAATGTCATACCCGGTGCCGCCCCTTATCACTTCACCCGCATCCAGCAGGTTATAGTCATAATCAGGCGTGAAGGTGAACACCTTGCTTGCCAATACCTTGTCATACCGCTGCGCCGGTGATGCTCATTCCACCCGGTGTCCCTTTGCCTTGTTATAAGCGGAAAGGCGCATCAGCGCAAAATTGGGGAAGTTATGCCCGTCCACATCTACTAATCCTATGTTCATACGGATAATGATTAATGGTGAATAATTCGTATTGTCTTTTTAGGTAAGGGACTGACATGTCATCCTGAATCGTAATAGCCTTTTGTCATGGCCGTATTGTTTGATAGTTATGTACTAAAAGAAATTCTCTCTGTTTTCGGGTAATCCGTTTTTCTGGATCAACCCGTGTCAAAATAGTCCATATACATACTTGTTTGATTGGTTACCGATTGTCCGCTGACGGGACTTTACTTTCTCTCTTTTGCGATACGGGACATCACCCCGTATCATAATAACCTTTTGTCATCGTTATCTCCTTTTTTAAATTGGTTAGTCACTGTCCGGAGCAGCCTCGCCCATGCGCTCGGCATCATCCAGAAATTTGCTGATACGGCTGTCGCTGCCGTTGATACTTTCCAATATTGAACGTTCAATCTGCGTATCCTTGATATGGTGGATAGCCTTTAACAGAGACAGCCGTCTGCCTGCCGGAATATCCTTGCCGTTACACAGGTCGATAATCAAGTCTATCTCTTCCGGCCCTATGCCGGGTGCCTCTGAATAATCCTCACGGGCACAGTTCAAATCTTCCAGTTCCTCATTCAACTCGTCCGTATCCACCCCGTCACCGTTTCCGGTTTCACCGTCATCGCTTTCACGCCCGGCAGAACCGTCAACATCGGAGGCCCGCCACTCTTCCACACGCTTGTCCCGGAATAAATCGGGAATACGTTCAGGTTGAACTTGTGCACTCCTGCGGGGGGATGTCTTTTCGTTTCCACCAGCAAAAGTAGAGGCATTTTCGGTTCCTGCAATAGCCCCGGAACCAGTGGCGTTCATTGGCGGCTGTTGGCGTGTCCCGTAGCTTCTTGTGACGACAAGGTTGTCCGTTTCAGGCTGTTTTTCCACCGTTCTTTCACTGTTTTTCTCCGCTGTCTTTTCCGTGGGCTTCATCTCTGTCTTGACGGGTGGAAGCTCTTTCTCTTGCGTTTTCACGACTGTCGGAGTCTCTTTCCTGCCCGTTTTCCCTTTCGCCCGTCCGTGTCCTTTCTTCCGTTCCTCTTTCACCGGATCGAACCAGCCTGCCGCACCCCGCAGGGCTTTCGCCATGCGGCGGCGTGCCTTCCCGAAACATATCTCGCCAAGCTGCCCCCTGAACAGGAACTTGTCCATGAACAGATAGGCGAACAGCAGCCAGAACAGAACTGCTCCGGCTTCATAACATAATCGTATATCCATAGCTTAAAATATTTTGTTGTAACTCTTCTGGCAGTATGCCTTCACCTCATCCGAATGTTTTTCGAAATGTTCCCGCAATACATTGTCAATGTAATTACCTACCGTCAACTGCCGTTTACCGGCAATACCGACAATGACCGATATTTTCTGATGCAGTTCCTTATCTATATAGACACCCTGCCTGCCTTCGCATTTGTAAGGGGTGAGGAATCTCCGCATAAATTCGGCCAGTGCGGCTTTCAACGTTTTGGATGCGGCCTTTTCCGGCATCTCTTCCGCTTCAAATTCCGTCTTTACTTCTTCTGCCGTTTCCCTGTCCGTTTCCCCTTTTTGGGGAACAGACGGTGTAACCCTTTCCGGCGGGCTACCCGCCATCAGGCTGCGCAGGTAGGCTTCATCCACCGGATTTTGTTCACTCGTTTTCTTTGCCATGATTATACGATTTTGATTATCCGCATGATTTCATCCATAAGCGCATCAAAGCCGCACTCCTTAGTAAAGCCCGCATCCGGCGCAAACAGGGTGCTCCGGTAAACCGGGCCGCCCGTAGTGGAAAGGTCTTTGGTGAAGTTACTGCGCACGGGAACACGGGTTTTGAGACAGTCCAGTCCCAAGAGGGAGAAACCTTGCTGGTAAATGTCATATAAAACGGTACGTTCCCTGCGGTCCACCATATTCCAGAACATACACAAGGCTTTCAGATTGGAGATACCGGTCTTTATCAGGCGGTCATTGATAGTCGTGGCAAAGTTCAGCGTACTTTCCAGCACAAGGCGGTCTGCCTTTATCGGTACGAACAGATAATCGAGCGCACTGATTGTGGCAATCACCCCGTCACTGCCCATTGTTCCGGGCAGGTCGAACAGTACCACGTCATAATGCACGTCTGCCTTTTCCTCAAACGCCCTTCAGTCCGTCATGCAGTCTGCCGAGGTACTGCCGATAACCGGATAAGCCTTCTTCTTCAACCGCCCGGCCTGTTCCACCAGAAGATTTTGATAGACGGGTGTGGTCTTTACCACTTCCATATCCCGCTTTTTCTGTTTGATGATTGAATGCTGCGGATAGTCACAATCCACTATCGCCACATTCAGACCTTTCACATAATGCAGTCACGATGCCGCATAAATCGCAAAGGTTGATTTACCCACGCCGCCCTTCTGGGAGGCGAACGAAACGAACACGGTTTTCTTTCTCTTTTCCATTGTTACTAATTTAAGTGAATAAATTGATTTATAGACAGCCGGATGAATAGCCGTCTGTCTTTTCGGCTATCTGTCCGGTTACTCATTCTGTTATCTGTTTATCCGATTAACTATATAGCTATTTAATTATGCAGCTACTTGGCTATCCAGCCATCTACTTACATAGCGACTCTATTACATAGCTATTTAATTATGTAGCTATTTAGCTATCTATCTATTCAGCTATGTAGCTATATAGCTATGTACATATTCGGACAGCTATTCACATATCTGATTGTATAGCCATTTATCCGAATATCTGTTTATCCGTCTATACATTTATATATATGTATAGCTATATATCCGAATAAATGCCTGTTTGAATATCTACCTGATTGCATATCCGTTTATCCATTCAAATAGCTATCCGGCTACAAATAAACCTCAAAAAGAGCATCCATGAAGTACCCCCGGTTTCAAAGTCATTCATTGGCGGGTGTTGGCGTGATACGCCATGATGCACGGACAGAAAAAACTATCTACCTTTGTCGCCGGGAGAGCGCAGCCCGTTCTCGAAAGAGAACGTAAAACAAATCCTTCAGACCTTTAATCCGGCCCAGCCGGATTTTAATATGCGTCAGCATATAGCGAGGTGTACTTTCAGCGGTTGAAAATATTTCTACCCGCTGAAAGTCTCGCCCGAAAGGTCTTTCGGGGATGTCAGTTCTCCTAAGTCGAACTTCCTAAATTATTCATGTTATGAAAGATGAAACGAGAATCCGTAGCGCCGCAGGGCGCAAGGTGCTGGCAGACCCGCGCACGCACCGCTATTACCTCTGTCTAAATGACGAGGAAGACGAAAAGTTTATCTCCATGTTCGAGCAATCCGGTATGAAGAACAAGGCCGAATTTATCTTCGCCCGCATCTTCGACTGAGAGTTCAAGGTAGTGAAGATTGATAAGGAAGCACAGGAATATTATGCCCCGCTAACCGCTTTCTATCAACAGTTCCGCCGTATTGGAAACAACTACAACCAATGTGTAAAGACCATCCATACCATTTACGGGGAAAAGAAATCGCTTGCCTTCCTTTATAAACTTGCCGAAGAAACCCGCAAACTGGAGGAACTCTGCAAACAGATTATCGAACTGACAAAACGGTACGAAAAGGAGTATCTTACTAAAAAGAAATAACGTCATGGTGCCGAATATCACATCGGGCAGTTCGTTCTACGGAGTGATTGCCTATAATAAAATAAAGGTGGACGACGGTACGGCAATGGTATTATGACACCCAAAAATTGCGGCGGACACATCCGGTAATGTGCCGATTGAAAACTGCGTGCAGGCTTTCGAGCCTTATATTGCACTCAATTCACACGTCAAGAAACCGGTCATCCATATCTCCCTAAACCCATCCCCAAAAGACATTCTTTCGGAAGAACAGATGACCGTACTGGCGCAGGAGTTTATGAAAAAGTTCGGTTACGGGAACCAGCCTTATATAGTCTGGCTGCACGAAGACATCGACCGCAAACACATGCACATCGTTTCGGTACGCATCAACGAGAAAGGAGAAAAGATAGACCACAACCGGGAGGCTATCCGGGCACAGAACATCTGTCGGGAAATGGAAGTGAAGTATGGGCTTCATCCCACACTCGGAGAACATGGCGAGCGAGAACTGGTAAGTCTGCAAAAAGTGGACTATCCGAAAGGTGACGTGAAAACGCAGGTAAAACATACCGCCCGTACTCTGTTGGAATGTTACAACTGCCACTCGCTTGCGGAGTTTAATACCCTTCTGAATTTGTATAACGTAACCGTTTATGAAGTCAGGGGGAATGTGGACGGAAATGAATACCACGGTATCATGTACGGAGCTTTGGATGATAACGGACAGCAGGTGGGAACACCTTTCAAATCCAGTAAGTTCGGCAAGGTATTCGGTTATGAAGCACTGCAAAAGAAGTTTGCCGCTTCCGCTGAAAAGATGAAGAAGGGCAACCTCTCAGAAAGGACAAGGCAGGAAATCACCAAAGCCATGCAGGACATCGGCACGAAAGAAGATTTTGCCCGTAGACTGAAAGAGGCGGATATAGAAGTGGTTTACCGTATCAATTCGGAAGGACGTCTGTATGGTATCACTTTTATAGACCATATCGGCCGGACTGTATTCAACGGTTCACGCCTGGGTAAAGCCTTTTCTGCCAATGTGTTCAATGAATTGTTCAACAACCCGGATGCAGACCGTGAACGGTTGATACCGCCACCGGAACACAAAACATCCCGGCGGGATAGAGATACGGAACGGGAAGAAAGACAAGAGAGGGAGGAACGGCAGGAACAACAGCACCGCCGGCAGCAGGAAACTTCCGGTAGCCTGATTGACACATCCGCACTCGGAGCCGTTGATATTTTCTCCGTACTTATGGAAGATGACCATACTCACGAGTACATCGATCCGGCTTTCCGTTATGGACGAAAGAAGAAGAAAAAGCGGAGACGCAGGTTATAATATAATAAGGTATAGAACAAGAAGTTTAATTTTAATAGTTACAATTATGCAGAATGAAGATGATTTAAGAGGTCTTGCCAAAGTCACAGACTTTATGCGGGCCATCAGTTTTTTATTTTTGACGATACACATTTATTGGTTTTGTTACGGCTGACTCCACGAAATGGGCTGAACGCTCGGTATAGTGGATAGGATACTTTCCAACTTCCAACGTACCACAGGACTGTTCTCATCCTTACTTTACACAAAACTGTTCTGTGTCCTCTTCCTCGGTCTGTCCTGCATGGGCAACAAGGGAGTGAAGAAGCATGAAATCACATGAAGGAAGATTATCATTGCGGCTATAGCGGGCACCATACTTTTTTTCCTGAACTGGTGGTTGTTATCCATTAGTGCGTCATCCGGTGTATGTGCGGTACTTTATACCACAACACTGACCAGCGGTTTTTTCTGCCTGCTGGCATCCGGTTTATGGATAAGCCGCCTGTTGAAGAATAACTTGCTGGAAGACGTTTTCAACCGTGAGAATGAATCCTTCATGCAGGAAACGAAACTCATGGAAAACGAATATTCCGTCAATCTGCCGACCAAATTCTGGTATAGGGGAAAGGAATGGAAAGGCTGGATTAATGTAGTGAATCCGTTCCGGGCAAGCATGATTCTGGGTACACCGGGTAGCGGTAAGTCGTATGCCGTAGTAAATAATTATATAAAGCAGGCGATCGAGAAGTCTTATGCACTCTATATATACGATTTCAAATTTGACGATTTGTCGGTTATCGCTTATAACCACTTGATTAAATACAGACACCGTTATAAGATACCACCCAAGTTCTATGTGATAAACTTCGATAACCCACGCAAGAGCCATCGTTGTAATCCGTTGGCTCCGGAACTGATGACGGATATTTCGGATGCTTACGAATCCAGTTATACAATCATGCTTAATCTCAATAAAAGTTGGGTGCAGAAGCAGGGAGACTTCTTTGTAGAATCTCCGATTGTGCTTTTTACGGCCATAATTTGGTTTTTGAAAATCTATGAAGGCGGCAAGTACTGTACGTTTCCACATGCAATAGAACTGCTTAATAAAAGGTATGAAGACGTTTTTACAATTCTGACCAGTTACCCCGATTTGGAGAACTATCTAAGTCCGTTTATTGACGCATGGAAAGGTGGAGCGAGTGAGCAGCTCCAAGGTCAGATTGCAAGTGCTAAAATCCCGTTATCCAGACTGATAAGTCCACAATTATATTGGGTGATGTCCGGCAGTGACTTTACACTGGATATTAATAATCCGAAAGAGCCGAAAGTTCTGTGTGTGGGTAACAATCCCGACAGGATTTCAATCTATGGAGCAGCATTGGGACTCTATAACTCCCGTATCGTTAAGCTGATAAATAAGAAGAAACAACTGAAAAGCTGCGTGATAATTGACGAGTTACCCACCATTTTCTTTAAAGGTCTGGATAATCTGATTGCCACGGCACGAAGCAATAAAGTGGCGGTTGTATTGGGCTTTCAGGATTTTAGCCAGTTAAAGCGCGATTACGGAGACAAGGAGGCCGCTGTCATCATGTCAACTGTCGGCAATGTCTTTAGCGGTCAGGTAGTGGGTGAAACTGCCAAAACCTTGTCGGAAAGGTTCGGGAAAATCCTGCAAAAACGGGAATCCATGAGCATCAATCGCAATGATACATCTACTTCTATCAATACCCAACTGGACAGTCTGATACCTGCATCCAAAATCAGCACATTGAGTCAGGGAATGTTTGTCGGTGCCGTAGCAGACAACTTTGGAGAGACAATAGAACAGAAAATTTTCCATGCGCAGATAGTTGTTGACAATGAAGCTATACAGAAAGAGACGGCGGCCTACCAGCCCATTCCCGAAATCAGCTGCTTTCTGGACGAGAATGGTAATGATACAATGGAGCAGCAGATACAGGCTAACTACCGGCAAATCAAGCAGGATATTGTGGAACTTGTAGAGAACGAGTTAATCCGCATAGAGAATGATCCTAAATTAAAGTATTTGTTAGGTGATAATGAAAATAATAATTCCTAATAAGGATTTTAGAGGATAGTCCTATTTCAACAAAGCAATATGTCAAAAATAGGACTATTCCAATAATTATATGCCAAATAAGGCATAATATAATAATTACTCAGTTGAAATAATTATAGGATTCTTAAAATATGGGTGAGAATATTTTAATATCCTTTTATTTGTCTTGTCTTCTAACTTTATAATCGGATAGTCCCATGTATTTTCTATGTATTCTTTTATACGAAGCAATGTTAAAGCCTTATATTTTCCATTAAACATATAAAAAGTTGGAGTGTTAATAAAAAAAACAGCTTCAACTTCGAAGCTTAAAATGCTATAATCAATATGAAACATTTCTTCTAAATGTTCTTGCAAAACTTGAAGGTTGTTTATAAGCCAATTTTTCTTTCTTTCAAGTTTTTTTTCATATTCAATAAAATTACTATAATCAATTCTGTAACCGACAGCATCATACCGGGCACGATTATATTTTGTATCTGCAATAAAAACTTTATTCTTATTTTTATTTACAATAATAAAATCAATTTCACCTACTTTCGGAGTGTTTATATTTATATTCTGTTTTTTACCTTTTTGTCTAAATGATTCTATATTTCTACAATATGGATATTTGTTTTGTTGAAATATTTTTTCTATTTCATTTTCTAATAGACGATCATGTTCTAATCCTTTCTTATTCATAAAATCAACCATACCTTTGTCCTTTAACCATTCTTCAGGCATATTATTCCAGTGTATCATATTTGAAGCAATAACCATCATGCTTTCTGCAATCTTATTGTTTCCTATTAAAGCTCTTTCCACACCATCAACAATATAAGTTAAAATGGGTCTAAACATATATCGTTTTTCAGAATAAGGTTTTAAAACAGCATTTTCGAGAGTTAATTTATTAGTTTTGGACAACATTAATCCAGAATAAAACATTGATGTGTTTTCTTCAGAAGTTTTACATTCAGTTGCCAAATTAATTGGTAATATATAAGGCTCTAATGTTTGCTCAGGATTATTACTATGATGTTTTTTTAAATATGGAATTATTCCAATTGCCTTATTATAATCAATTGAGAAATTATCTTCTAACGCTCTTTTCAATTCATTCAATGCTCCTTCATCAAAAAAAGTTTCATAATCTATACCGAAATATCTACACAAGGTCTCGTTGACTTTTCCGAAATTGTTTTGCCATCCGCATGTAAATACATTTTCTTCAAATTCTATATAATAAGCATTTTGAATCATCTTATGGTATGCGATATAAATTGCAAATTCATAAATCCAATTACCTAAATAATATAACTCCTGTATTGTATTTATTATCTCTTTATAATCAAGTCCTTTTTTTGCAGTTAATTCTATATCACATGCTTGTTCTAATATCAATTTTAGAACTCTTCGATAACGAGGAAAGTCAGACTCTATTACCTCTGGTAATTGGAAACCTTCGAGTTGCTTTATATACAGAGCAATTGATGCCTCATGAAATAGAAATACGCTTTTAAAAAATATTTCTGTATCTTGTTTTAATATCAAATCTTTAAATTGACCAATAAAGTATTCAAAGCATGACATTAAAATTTTCTCAACTTTTTCATGGTCATAAGTAGTTGAATTACCATATTGTTCTATAATATATTGGGATAAGCCTATATTCCAATATTTATCTATAAAAGGTTCAAACTCAAAAGTTAATATTGGATATTCATCAATAAATATATGAGACATAATTTTGATTTAAATTAAATAGTTAATTACATATAATTATTATACATTTGAAGCTGATATTTTATTATTTCGAGCATCAATTATTATAACATTTTCCTTATTTGCTATATTAAGTTCTCTCAATAGGCGTTTAACTTTTTGTTCTTCTTTATCTGTAAAATATAAGATTACAGATATATATTTATCTGTATCATTTGCTTTTGCGTAAATAGATAGTTGGTGTTGTAAATTGGATTTTAGTTTGCTATTAGAAGCTAATTTAAACTCTATTAAAGTTTTATCCATTGCGCCTTTTGATATAGTATAATCAACAATTCCCCGTCCATTTTCAACCTCCCTATTGACATCAAAAGCAGTATTATACCACACGGCTTTAAATGAAATCTGCGCATCCTTCTCTCTTACAACCCCTTGTTGCCAAGATAAGCGATAACCATCTTTGTCTTCTATAAAATTTTTAAAATAATTAATTCGTGCTAAAGACTCATTATACGAATCTGTGTATAAATCTCCCTTTAATAGATTATTTAATTTGAATAAATTTTCCATTTGTTGAAAATACTTTTTCTGAACTTCTATCCATCGCTTGATAAAATCAATATATTTTAACTCGTTATTTGAAAACGATGTGAATATAATTTCATTTTCTATCTTATATCCACTTTTAATCATCAAAGAAGAATATTGAGCTAATTCATGATTTTGGGTAAGACTTGTAAAGTCTATTTTCTGAAGCAGCTTATGTGTCAGCGAATTAAGATAATCAACTAATTTACTTTCTGTTATTAGTCTCCCATGCGCGCACTTTGAATATGGATTATAAAAAATCTCTTCAACCATAAGAGGTGATTGTTGCGTAAAATATTCTTTAGCTTCTCGAAATTCAGGCAAATCAAAAGGGAATAATTTCAACCATACATTGTATTTTGAGATAAGGAGATTAAACGGATTTATTTTTGTGGAAGATGCAGGTTTCATGAAATCATCAAAATAAGATTTGATATAATCATATGTTTCTTTTTTAATGTCCTCATTGTTTTCTATGCGAAAAATAAGTAAATCTACAAATTCTTTTAGAAAAAGTGGAGTTCCGCACCCTTTAGGAAAATTCCCAAAACTTTCTATTGTATATTCCAAATAATAAGTAATATCTTGTTTCCAGTCAATTCTGTCTTGATTATTAAGAATGTGCTGATAACAATAGATAACTTTGTCGGCTGTCATTTGTGGTGTATTCGCATAGTCCAGTTTATTAAACTCATTAATTGACAATAGTTTTTGATGCCATTGGCAACAAAAAGGGAATTTATCAAATTTCACTTTCAATTGCCTCACTATTTCTTTATTAGTTTCTTGACAGCCTTTACATTTTCTATAGTCATGAAGGTCACCTAAAGTTGGCTCAATAGGATATGGTTTTGTTAAAAAGGTGGCAATGAAATATTGAATATGTCTACCACCACATTCAACATCATGCTGTTCTTGCAGATAAAGAGCTGTTGGAATTTTCATATTATTCTATAAATAAACAATTGTTATCTTTTATACAAAAGTACAGAAAAATAAGGAGAAGCATCATTCTTAGTAAAACAAAAAGTGACTTCCTATCTTTTTTAAGACTCTAACTTATTTAAATAGGGTTGCCATTTCTCGCCAATCACCGCCATCTGTTCCTATCCGTTTCAACAACATAACATCTTATTAATTAATATTCTACATTCGCACCGACGGGCTAAAGTTTACCCGGTATTGATTAATTATTGTATCATTAAAATTTCAATTTATGGCTAAGAAAAAGCAAGAACAACAAGAACAGAGTCAGGACGAGCATGTAATGGCCATCCTTGACAAGCGAACGAACAAAACCGCAGTCGTTTCCAAAATGAACGAGCAGGACGGCAGTCTCGAAATCGTGCCACCCGACAAGAAGAACAGCAGTAGTTTCCTCAAACTGGATCGTACCTCACCGCTGGAACTATTCTTCACCAATTTCAAGAACCAGTACGAAAATCCCACGAGTTTCAGTTTCTTCCTCGTACCTCTTGTCCTTTTGGAAAAGACACTGAATGCCGTAGTCCAGATCCGAAAAGGGGAAGACCCCGGAGTAGAAGGTAAAAAACTGGTGGAGAACAGCGAACTCAACGATGAAGGACGTATCGCCAAACTTGCCCGTCGGTATAAGTTTGACGAACACCAGCTTCCGTGGAAAGAACTCGCCGCATTGGGAGTTGACAAGCAACTATTGTTTGACAACCATTGCATGGGTGAGATGCTGAAAGGAAGGATTACCTCTATGGCTTTCCCCATCAGTAAGGAAGTGAACGGTGAAAAGAAGGATATGGGGGAAGCCTGTTTCCTCTGTGTCAAAGGGGAGGACGGCAAGGTGCAACTGAAAACTTTAAGCAGGCTTGACAAACCGCAGTATGACCTGCCTGCCTATAAAGGAATATTCACGGACGAGGAAAAGCAGTCGCTTAAAGACACCGGAACTTTGGGGGCAATCAAGGAGATGAAGGATACCCATACGGGAACCGTCTGCAACTGTTATGTATCTTTTCATGAACCGAGCAACCGTATCATTACCATGCCCGTGGATGCCATCAAGATACCCGATTATATCTACGGGAAAAGGCTGGATGACAAACAGAAGCAAATCCTTGCGTCAGGAGGCCGGCTTCCCATCAACGACATACAGCGCAAAAACGACACGCTGCTTTCCGGGGTTGCTTTCGTCGATCCGAGAATAATGGACATCGCATTCAAGCAGTCCGGTGAACAACTGAAGGTCAACGACACTATCATGGGTGCCAAAATCACGCCTGAGCAAAAGAAGATGCTCCAGAACCATGAAATGGTGTTCGTTGAGAATATGCGCTACAAAGGCAGGGTATTTTCCGATGATGTACGTTTCAGCAACAAGAGCAACCAACTGCTGATAGGACGTAACGCCCGTGAATACAAACCCACTATTGATAGTAAGAAAAGTGACAAGAAAAAGGAGGTAAAACAGCAGCCCCCCCGCCATGTGGCGTCTGTAAAGGCCCGGTCAAAAAAGAGCCTTTCGGTCATGTAACAGATAGATTATTCATGTTTTTGGCAAATATATACCCGGTTCTCTTTTATGGCAGCCGGGTATATGTTTAATATCCGATTAACATTTTAAAGCGAAAACAAATGATTATACAAGATAAAAATACCGCAACCGGAGAATTGTCCTATTTTGAGACGACTCTCCTTCTTTATTTAAAGGAAAGCCATCCGCATATTGCCGGAGACAAAGAACTTGTCCGAATGCGGGCCGACGAGGCGGCAGGCAGCTACGAACGTGCCATACATAACGGCTTATCCGTTACGCAGGCTTTGCAACTGGCCGAAGCCGTTCTCTATCAGGACTTGCGCTTTTCCAGATTCGATACGGTTTTCGAGGTCGTGTCGGAGTGGTTTCCCGAAGTACGGCCCGAAAAACGGGCGGGTTTCTGCCTGAAAGTATTGTCACCCGCAGAAATAGTATTCAGCAAATATCCCATAGATGACCGGTTTGAATCATCCCCGTCCTATCATACACTTACCGTTGAACTTACAGGTTTCATACAATTTTATATAGAACAATATGGCATATAACAAACGACAACATTTGGCGGACAACATAGCCGCACTTGAATTGATATTCATGCGCCCGGAGTTTTGTCTCACAGAAGAGGGACGCAAGGTTTTGAACGGTTATTCGGGTTTCGGAGGATTGAAGTGCATCCTGAATCCGGCGGAAAAAGACACGGACATTGAAAAATGAACGACAGACAGGGAACTGTTTCCCCAAGTCCGACTGCTGCATGAACTGTTGCGTGAGTATTCCAAAGACGGGAAAGAATACAAGGCATACGTCCAAAGCCTCAAAAACTCCGCTCTCACAGCCTTTTACACACCGGAACCGGTGGTAACGGCCATGCAGGAATCCTTGCAGCTACCGGGAATCCGTCCGGGACGTTTTCTTGACCCTTCTGCCGGAACGGGCATGTTTATCAGCGGCTTGAAGGATGTACCCGAAGTCCATTGTTTCGAGAAAGACAAGCTCACGGGAAAAATCCTCTCATCCCTTTATCCGGAAAGCAGAGTGGCCATAGACGGTTTCCAGTCCATACAGCCCTATTATAACAACTACTTCGATATGGTTTCGTCCAATATCCCATTTGGAAATACCAGAGTTTATGACCGGGATTTTGACCGGAGCGAAGATGTCGTGCGTAAATCCTCACTTGCCGCCGTACACAACTATTTCTTTCTCAAAGGTATGGACACGTTACACGAAGGCGGGATATTGGCCTATATTACGACTTCGGGCGTCATGGACTCGCCACAGAACCGTCCCGTCAGGGAATGGCTGGTGAACCATGCCAATCTTGTTTCAGCTATCCGTCTGCCGGATAACCTGTTTGTTGATGCGGGTACGGAAGTGAGCAGTGACCTGATCGTATTACAGAAGAATACCCGGAAATCGGAACTGACCGAAAAGGAACGGAACTTTATTGAAACCCGCCTTATATCAGGCAGCATCAATATCAACAACAGCTATGCCGATTTAGACCATATCGTCCATACTTCCGTATCTATGGGTAAAAACATGTACGGACAACCGGCCATGAATTTTATTCATGAAGGAGGCATCGGTGCCATTTCCGAACATCTCAGGCAGTTATTGGCGCAAGATGTGGAGAACCATCTTGACCGGAAACTTTATGATGACAATCTATCCCGTTCAAACGATTCCACCATCCTCAAAACGGAGTTTGAGGCACTGTTAAATACAGCAGAGACAGAACGGCAGGAGGTACGGGAAAAAAGTCCCACACAACCCTATGACCCCATGCCCAACCTGTTTGCCGCCTATGCGGATGAAGAGGAAGCGGAGGTACAAGTAGCGGAAAGCAGACCTTCACCAAGCCGGGCACCGTCGGCATCCCGCAAAAAGAAAGGGGAGGAACCGGAAATGTTCAATCTGTTCTCCCAAGAGAACATGTACGATGAAGCCGCCACGCAGGAAGACATGACCGGGGAACGGGCAGCAGCGGAAGCAAAATGGCAGGAGCGCAGACAAAAATTCGAGGAAGAGCGGAAGAAAGAAATGGAACCACGACCGTTTACCGGAGAGACACGTCCCGAATACAAGAACGGTTCTATCGTGAAATCAGGTGAGCAATACGGATATTTAAGGGGGGTGGGTACTCCCGAAGTACAATTCCATCCGCTTAAACTGACAGTCACCCAACAATACCGGGCCGCCTACTATATCCCACTCCGTGAAGCCTACCACAATCTCTACAATAAGGAAGCCGAAACGGAAACGGAACAGCCGGAACTACGGGAAGAACTGGTCAAGCGGTATGACAGTTTTTACCGTATGTTCAGGGAGTTGAACGGAAAAGATAACGCCAAATTCCTGCTGATGGATGCCGGAGGGCGGGAAATACTGTCATTGGAACGTTCCGTTAACGGAAAGATACAGAAGGCGGATATATTCTCTGTTCCCGTATCGTTCAACGCCAATGAAGTGACACATGTGGATACACCGCAGGAAGCGCTTGCGGCATCCCTGAACAAGTTCGGGGAGGTCAATCTGGACTATATGGAAAATCTCAGTGAAACAGGCAGGCAGGAACTGCTCACACAACTGGACAACCGTATCTTCTACAATCCCATGATGAAGAATTATGAAATCAAAGACCGTTTCATAGCGGGCAATGTAGTGGCCAAAGTCGAATGGATAGAAAACTATCTGAAAGACTATCCCGATGACGACGCAAGCAAGAAATCATTGGAAGCCTTGCAAAAAGCCATACCGGAACCAATCAATTTCGAACTGCTTGACTTTAACCTGGGAGAGCGGTGGATACCCATGTCCGTATATGAAGAGTTTGCCGGTTATCTTTTTGAGTCAAAAGCCCATATCCACTATACGGAATCCATTGACGAGTTCAGCGTAAGTCTTGAAGAAACAAACGCAAACATCACTGACAAATATTATGTGAAAGGGGAGAAAAGAGGCTACTACGGGAACGACCTGCTGAAACATGCGCTGCACAACACGGTGCCCGACATAACCAAGACCGTGCAGGATGAGGAAGGCAATGACATAAAGGTACGTGATGCCGAGGCCATCCAGCTTGCCGACGCCAAAATCAATGAAATAAGGTCTGCTTTCACAGGCTGGCTGAATGAACAACTCCCCGAATTTAAACAGCACCTTGCGGACATGTACAACCGCAAGTTCAACTGCTATGTACGCCCGGATTATGACGGTTCCCTGCAAAGTTTCCCGTTCCTTGACCTGAAAGGGCTGGGCATACCGTCCTTGTACGACAGCCAGAAAAATGCCGTATGGATGCTGAAGATGAACGGCGGCGGTATAATCGACCATCAGGTAGGTACGGGCAAAACCCTTATCATGTGCGTGGCCGCCTTTGAAATGAAACGTCTCGGACTGGCGAACAAGCCGATGATTATCGGACTCAAAAGCAATGTGCATGACATAGCCGACACGTTCAAGAGGGCCTATCCGAATGCCAAGGTACTGTATCCGGGCAAGGAGGATTTTACCCCGGAGAAGCGTGTCGGAATATTCCATGACATCAAAAATAATAACTGGGACTGTATCATCCTGACACACGACCAGTTCGGGAAAATACCCCAGTCTCCCGAAATACAGCAGGAGATATATACGCAGGAAATAGACAGTATCGAAGAGAATCTCGCCGTATTCGAGCAGCAAGGCAATGAAGTGAGCGGCTGGATAAAGAAGGGGCTGGAAAGAAGAAAGGAAAACCTTGAAGCCAAACTTGAAAAGCTGGAGCAGGATATAAAGGACCGGACGGATGACGTGACCGATTTCAGGCAAATGGGCATCGACCACCTCTTCGTTGACGAATCGCACAATTTCAAGAACTTGATGTTCAATACACGCCATGCAAGAGTTTCCGGTCTGGGCAATCCCGAAGGAAGCATGAAGGCCATGAACATGCTCTTTGCCATCCGTACCATACAGGAGCGCACAGGCAGGGACTTGGGAGCCACATTCTTGTCCGGTACGACCATTTCCAACAGTCTGACGGAACTCTATCTCCTTTTCAAATATCTCCGTCCAAAGGAAATGGAGCGGCAGGGCATCACCTGCTTTGACGGCTGGGCGGCCGTCTATGCGAAGAAAAGCACGGACTTTGAATTTTCCGTGACCAACCAGGTCGTGCAGAAAGAGCGTTTCCGCTATTTTATCAAAGTGCCGGAACTCGCCAATTTTTATGCGGAGATAACCGACTACAAAACGGCCGAAGACGTAGGGGTTGACAGGCCGGAACTCAACGAGCAACTCTATCACATACCGCCCACTCCCCAGCAGGAAATTTTCATTCAGAAACTGATAAAGTTCGCTGAAACCGGGGATGCAGCCTACATAGACAGAGAACCTTTGTCCAAGGCGGAAGAAAAGGCACAGATGCTGATCGCCACCAACTACTCGAACAAGATGTCGCTTGACATGCGGCTGATAGACCCTGAATACGGCGACAATCCGGGAAACAAGGCGTCTCATTGTGCGGCCAAGATTGCGGAATATTACTATAAATATCTCGACCAGAAAGGCACACAGTTCATTTTTTCAGACTTGAGTACCTATAAACCCGACCAGTGGAACATCTACAGTGAGATAAGGCGCAAACTCGTGGAAGACCATAATATTCCGGAAAAGCAGATAAAGTTCATTCAGGAAGCAAACAGCGACAACGCACGCAAGGAACTGTTCAAGGATATGAACTCCGGGCGCATCCGTTTCCTTTTCGGGTCCACACAGAAACTGGGAACGGGAGTCAATGCACAGGAGCGTGCCGTGGCCATCCATCATCTGGACATACCCTGAAGGCCGTCCGACCTGGAGCAGCGTAACGGACGGGCGGTAAGAAAGGGCAATATCATCGCCAAGCAATATGCCGATAACAAGGTGGACTGTTACATCTATGCGGTGGAAAAGTCTCTGGACAGTTACAAGTTCAATCTGCTGCAAAACAAGCAGGTGTTCATCAACCAGCTTAAAAGCCGCAATCTGGCCGCCCGTACCATTGACGAAGGGGCGATAGACGAAAACGGCGGAGGCAATTTCAGTGAATACGTGGCTATTCTTTCAGGCAACGACGATTTGTTGGAAAAGGCAAAACTGGACAAGAAACTGGCAGTCCTTGAAAGTGAAAGGCAGGCGTATCACCGTAATAAAGGAAACGCGAAAGGAAAGCTGAATGAAAAGACCGCCGGAATAGAGAAGAACAACATTTTTATCGGACGCTTTACCAGAGATTGGGAATACCTCAATAAAGTGGCTCCGGTAGATACGGAAACCGGGCTTCGTCCCAATCCCCTGAAACTGGACGGTGTGGACTCGGACAATATCGAGATACTCGGCAACCGGCTTGCCGCAATCAATCAGAAGGCCCGAACGGAAGACGATTACATGAAAATCGGAACCCTGTTCGATTTTCGTATCCTTGTCCGTACCGAAAAGACTTGTGACGGAGACACGCAAGCCTTGCATAACAAATTCATGGTCGAGGGACTGGACGGTATCAAATATACCTATCATAACGGTTACATTGCCAAAGACCCGAAACTGGCCGTAATGTATTTCATCAATGCGCTGGAACGTATTCCCGGCATGATTGAGAAACGGGAAAAGGAAAATGCGGAGTTGTCAAAAGATATTCCGGTCTTGCAGGAAATAGTGGCAGCCACATGGCCCAAAGAGGGAGAAATCAAAAAGTTGGGTGAAGAGCTTGCCACATTGAACCGGAAGATACAGCTTACCCTTAAACCGGTAGGACGGCATGAAAATGTAGAAGGTAAAGAAACGGGAGCGGAAGAACAGAGGCTTGTCAGTGGCAGTGACGTGACTCCGGATTTACCACGGCAGGCTAAACATGTACCGTCTATGGAAATCGTAAACCCGGCAAGGGAACTGAAAAAAATATCCTAATGTTTCCTGCGGCACATTGCTGTAACCCCCGGAAGCTACGCAGGCTCCACTTCCGCAGGTTACAGCAAAGAGCCGCTTTTCAGGAAAGGACAAAGGCACGGCCGGCACCCGGATAAATCCGACCTTGCCGACCGTGCCCTTGTCTGTCAGCCGTAAATTACATCATTCCTCTTCCTCGAAGGAAAGGCTTTCCACCTGCTTGTTGATTACTTTCCAGTCAATCGAGTCTTTCAGGTTGATAATATCCACAATCGAATAATGCTTTGTCCCGTTCTCTTCTTCCGCAAAACGCAGCCGTCCGCTCAAACGCTGTTTCTCAATCTCTGCCGGATCGAGATTTATCAGTTCGCAGACTTCATCAGGCAGCATGGAAAGCGCCACGTCATTTTCCTGACAGATATGTTGCAGGACGGCCAGCATGTTCAACGACTTCTTATAACTTCTCACGAGTGCAGCGAATGAACCGCTCTCAATTTTAATCATCTTCTTCATAACATTTATTTTTTAGAGTGTTCTTCTTTTTCCAGCAACATGGCACGCAGCACGTCCGAGCGGCGGTAATATATCTTCCCCTTGTCTCTGTGAAAGGGAAGTGTCCCGTCATTACGTCGTCTTAAAAGTGTCCTGTCCGACATTTTGGTGAGCAGGCGCACACCTTTTGAATCCAGTATCTCGCTGTCCGGCAAATTATGTACGGCAGGAGCCAATAACTTTTCAATGTTGGTAACTTTAGCAAGTATGGCACTAAGCATGTGGATTGTCTGTCCACCCGGTGCAGTTCTTCTGTTATTCATAATGACCTTATTTTTATTGTTTATGGTACAATATTACGGAGATATTATAAGGCCATTGGTTACTCAACCGTTGAGCAACCGCCAAAAAAAGACAGAAAACGCCAATTTGAAACAAAAAATAGCCGGGAGGCACTGTCCCCGACTATTCTATAACAAGTAGGCATCAATAAGTTATGCCTTAAATTATTAATGTGTTAATAATCAGATTTATACGAAAATAAATGGCAGTATATTTTGCTATATTCCAAATATTGCCTACATTTGTATATGAGTTATTTGAAACTATGCAAAGCAGTGTAACCCGAAGCAGGACTTCCATCACCAAATCGTTACCTGCATCTTTTAAACTCTCTATATTTACTTTATCTTCAGAGAGTTATATCAAAATACATTGTTTCAAAGGTTGAAACACTTTGTTTCAACCTTTGAAACTAATAGTTTCCCTGTTTGAAACATTTCGTTTCTCGGTGAGAAACAAATGGTTTCATGGCATGAAACAAACCACGGCTTGTGGGGTGACGCCCAGTATGCTGTGGGATGACTGAAGATGACCTTTAAACAAACTTGAGGTGTATTTATAATGAAAGCTGGAGAAAGGGATGTTTTATCCTTCCTCCAGCTCTTATATTATTGATGAGCAGTGAATTACTTCACTTCCCAAGTATCATTAGTCATTAGCAGCTCCTGAAAATTATGATATTTTTTCTTGCCTTTGATTTCTTCGATTTGTTCAGCGACAGCATCATTGTAAGTTGGAGCATCTACATCACGGATTACACCGAGTGCAATCGGGAAGTCAGGACCTTCCATCAAAGCCAGTTTCAATTGAAGCGTATTGTCCTGGCAGTGTGCGTCGTGGATAAGGATATCTTTTTCTGTGACACCGTTCTCACCAAGTTTCACTACTTTCAGCCCGAAGCCTTCCTGCATCAATCCGAATTCCTTATTTTCACCAAATAACATCGGTTTGCCATGTTCCAGGTAGATAGCGTTCTTAGCGCGTCCTTCTTTGGTAGCAACACTGGCGTGAGTTCCGTCGTTGAAGATCACGCAGTTTTGCAGAACTTCTACAACAGAAGCACCTTTATGGTTGGCTGCTGCTTTCAACACTTCTACGGAAGCGGCACCATCTACTGCAATACAACGTGCGAAGAAACGTCCGCGGGCACCGAAAGCCAGCTCTGCCGGATGGAACGGGTCTTCCACTGTTCCGTAAGGAGATGATTTGCTGACGAATCCGCGTTCTGAAGTCGGTGAATATTGTCCCTTTGTCAAACCATAGATACGGTTGTTCAACAGAATCATGTTCAAGTCAATGTTGCGGCGAACGGCATGGATGAAGTGATTACCACCGATTGCCAAACCGTCACCGTCACCGGAAATCTGCCAGATAGTCAAATTTGGATTGGCTACTTTTGCTCCTGTTGCAACAGCAGCGGCACGTCCGTGAATAGTGTGGAACCCATACGTATTTACGTAGTAAGGCAGGCGGGAAGAACAACCGATACCGGAAATGACGGCAATATTGTGCGGAGCTACTCCCAGTTCGGCCATAGCTTTGTGCAGTGAGTTCAGGAAAGCGTGGTCACCGCATCCCGGACACCAGCGGGGCTGGCCTGATTTATAATCTTGTACGGTATATACTTTATCGCTCATCTCTTATTCCTCCAATAATTTAGTAAATGCATCTATCAATTCTCTCGTAACGAAAGGCTGTCCTTTCACTTGGTTGAACTGGCTGATGTTCAATCCGGGTATCTTCATCCGTAAATAACCTGCGAATTGTCCCAAATTCTGTTCAGCTACTACGATCTTCTTGTATTTACGCAATACATCGGCTGTATTCTTCGGCAACGGGTTGATGTATTGGAAGTGTGCGAAAGCCACTTTCTTTCCATGATCGCGCATAAAGTCCATAGCCAGACGGAGATGCCCATACGTGCCGCCCCAGCCAACAATCAGTAAATCTGCATCTTCATCACCCAGTACTTCGAGTTCGGGGATATAGTCTGCAATTTTATCTACTTTAGTTTGGCGGAGATGAACCATCTTATTATGGTTTTCTGGTTCGGTAGAGATCGCACCTGTTTCATTGCTCTTTTCAAGACCACCGATGCGGTGCATGAATCCTTCAGTTCCCGGAATTGCCCAGTAACGTGCACCGGTTTCTTCATTGCGTTGGTATGGAGTCCAGTTACCAGCCATGTCCGGAGTCACGTATGGAGGATTGATGGCAGGATATTCATTTAAGTTAGGAAGTTTCCAAGCTGCCGAGCCGTTGGCTACGAAAGCATCCGTCAGTAATACAACCGGAGTCATGTGTTCCAGAGCAATCTTACATGCCATGTATGCGGCATCAAAACAGTTCGTTGGTGAAGTTGCGGCAATCACCGGCATCGGGCTTTCACCATTACGTCCGTAAAGAGCTTGCAATAAGTCTGTCTGTTCTGATTTAGTAGGCAAACCTGTTGACGGACCGCCACGTTGCACATTTACAATCACTAATGGAAGTTCGCCAATTACAGCAAGGTTCATGGCCTCACTCTTCAAACAAACACCGGGCCCGGAAGTAGTCGTTACAGCCAAAGCACCGGCAAAAGCGGCACCAACGGCAGAAGCACAACCCGCGATTTCATCTTCGCACTGTACGGTTTTTACTCCCAGTGATTTATGTTTAGCTAATTCGTGCAGAATATCAGTGGCCGGAGTGATAGGATAAGAACCCAAGTAGAGTTCCAGACCTGCTTTCTCGGCAGCAGCAATCAAGCCATAAGCAGTTGCTTTATTTCCGTTGATATCTGTATAAAGTCCTTTTGATTTCGGAGCTTTACTTTCAATCTTATAAGTAGAGACAGAAGCATGTGTGTTGGCACCATAGTTGAAACCATCGTTTAATACCTTAATATTAGCTTCTGCAATTTCGGGCTTCTTGGCGAATTTCTCACGCAGCATTTTTTCAGCAGCGGCAAGGTTACGGTTGAACAGCCAGCAAACCAGTCCGAGTGCGAACATGTTCTTACAACGGAGTGCTGATTTATTGTCTAGTCCGGAGTCTTTCAGGCTCTCTTTGCACATGGAAGAGATGGGAACTTCAAGTACTTCCTGTTTTATGCCTAATTCTTCAAAAGGATTGTCGGTCTTGAATTGTGCCTTTTCCAAATCTCTGGCTTCGAATGAGTCGGAGTCGGTAATGATAAGTCCTTGCGGTTTACAGAATTTGATTTGTGTTTTCAGTGCGGAAGGATTCATAGCCACCAACACGTGGCAACGGTCTCCGGGAGTGTAAACCTGTCCGGCACCGATGTGGACCTGAAAACCGGAAACACCGGTCAGTGAACCTTGCGGGGCGCGGATGTCTGCCGGATAGTCAGGGAATGTACAGATGTCATTTCCTACCGTAGCCGACACGTTCGAGAAGATGTTGCCGGCCAGCTGCATACCGTCGCCGGAGTCGCCGGAGAAACGTACTACTACTTCCTCCAATTCTTTAACCATCATTTCGTCTGCCATAACTTTAATTACTATATTTAATTTAAAAACTGATTTTACTTTCAATTTGTGAGCGCAAAGGTCGGAAAGTTAATCGAATTATCAAAATAAATCAGTCTTTATTGTCCTATTGACGCTGAATATTTGAAGTGTCTGGAAGGAACCTTTATTTTTATTCTTGTTAAATCAACAGAAACCGTTATCTTTGCAAGCAAATTTATAACGGCCTTGTAGTTCAACGGATAGAATAGAAGTTTCCTAAACTTTAGATAGGGGTTCGATTCCCCTCGAGGCTACTACAAAGAGGAATCTATAGGAAGTTGTGTTGTAGGCTTTCATGCTGTATCAAGTTTTAAGTTTTACAATAGCTTCTTTCAAGATTAACGTCTTATAGCTTATATTTGTTTTAATAATCAATAGAAAAAGCCTCTACCGAATGTTCGGAAGAGGCTTTTTCTATTTCTGGAATTTATTATTCTTCCGTAGTTACTGGTACGACTTTTTTGTTCTTCATCATGTTGTATGCAATCGGAGATGCAATGAACAGTGATGACAATGTACCGATAACAACACCCAAGATCATTGCGAATGCAAAGCTGCGGATTGAATCACCGCCAAGGATGAAGATACACAGCAATACGATCAATGTACTTAATGATGTATTGATAGTACGTGCAAGTGTAGTATTCAATGAATCATTGAACAACTGACGTTTGTCACGTTTTGGATACAGGCCGAAGAATTCACGTACACGGTCGAAGATTACCACCTTGTCATTGATAGAGTAACCGATAGCTGTCAGGATAGCACCGATAAACGTTTGGTCAATTTCCAGTGAGAATGGAACGATACCCCATAACAATGAGTAAGCACCGATAATCATGATGGTATCGCATGATAGAGCTACGATAGAGCCAATACTATATGCGATGTTACGGAAACGGATTAAGATATACAGACCGATAGCGATCAAAGCCAGTACTACGGAATAGATAGCACCTGTTTTGATATCGTCTGCGATACTCGGACCCACTTTTTGAGAACTTACAATACTACCACCAGTGTGATTGTCACGGTCGATAAAGGTAGCTAGAGTGATGTTTTGAGTCAGCACAGGTTTCAAAGTCTCATATAAATATGCTTCGATTTGAGAGTCAACATCGTTTCCTGCATCTTCAATACGGTAGTTGGTGCTGATACGTACAGTTTTCTTATCTGTACCGATAGCGATAACACTAACGTTAGCATCACCGAACTTGCTGGAGATCAATTCACGAATCTGTTCGGGTTCTA
>OGEH01000053.1_pt1 | contig 90084 bp, 81 predicted proteins | sample 1570681 | NCBI WGS metagenome assembly OGEH01 (sample SAMEA2582126, study PRJEB24529) | metagenome | biome: Human gut stool | place: China | collected 2011 | reverse complement strand
TGTTTTATCCGATTGTTCTTCATGAAGGACAAGTGATAGGAAACTGGGATAGGTCTGTTAAAAAGAGAGGCTCATTGATAGAACATTCATGGTTCCGGTTGGGTGATTGTGTCGATGAAGGTGCGTTGGATCGTGAGAAAGATAAGTATATACGGTTTTGGCGATAATATATGAAAAAACGTATATTTTATCGTTGTATAATTCTATATATGCAGGATATATTTAGGCATGAGTTGAAAATGAGACGGATTTGCTGTTTTCGAATTTAGAAAAGAAATAAATCGATTGTGTTTTGGAATAATTTGTTTTAGTCTGCGTCTTTTATAGAATAGATGTATAGAACTTGCCTTTGTTTTGTCTCAAATTGATATGTGGAGTGTTGGCTGTTTCAGGTGTAGGTTAGCTCTGGGATAGCACTTAAAATAAAGTTTTATATGCTCCTTTTAAAGGAATAAAGTGTTTCTCACCGATCAATGAATCGTTCCTTTAAAAGGAACTGGTTACTCCTTTTAAAGAAACGATTGTCAATAAGTTTATTATAGTGTATCTTTTGACTGTTTTTATGTAAAAAACTCCTCGGGAACTGTATATTCTTGCATTATTTTATACAACAGAACTGCTGGAAGAGGAAATCCGTGTGATGCTATTTATACTCATCATATTAAAAATAGAACATTTAAAGTAAGATATACTACCGCATTTATATTATAATAGAGCTTTCTCTCTATTTAAATAAATAGCATCAGGACTGATTTTTATTTGTTCATTTGCCTTTTTGCCCATTCCAGTCTTCGTTGATCGGCTAATGGAGTCACTTTAAATTCTTCGAATGTAGCGGTGAAACCTTTGCCGTCCGGACAAGCTCCCATTAATCCTACCATGACAGGACAATTATCTTGCAACCAACACGTGCGCATCATAATATATTCTTTATCATCACGTGAGAAAAATATTTCTACTGCATCCAGGCGACGGACTGCTTTTATCCATATCGAACGGGGAGCATCCGGCAATTGTACTACACTCCAGTCGCTAGTCCGATGCGTAACTACGGCACTTACATTCTGTTTGCCATCAACGTATTCCACACCTGCTTTTATCCAGTTTTCATGGTCGATGCGCAGCATTAATCCCATTTGGTCAAAGGTGGTGACATAGTTGCCGGTTATCTTTACTTTGGCTTCAAATTCTCCACCATAAGTCGCATAATAGAAAGGTCCGTCGTCCACTGTGAACCCATAATGAGAAATCCTCCAAAAGTCTGTTTTTGCAGGAACATCCATCACTAAGGTTTTGCCATCTTTTATTTCCCATTGTTGAGGCTCGTTCAGCCAATTCATTTTATTCAAACTTTGTGCCATAGAAGAAGTTGTTACTGCCATAAAGGCTATTGACATCATTTTGATTTTTAAATGTTTCATGATCATTTCTTATTTGATTATCTTTATCTTTGTGGTGCAAAGATAGGTCATACCTCCGTGTGCAACAATACTGAATAATAACCATTTTATAAGATGGACGTATTACAAAAGGAAATAGATGAAGTTTATGCGACACAACTGATAGCCGATGAAATATTGGACAATGGAGTTGTAGAGCAACATCAACGCTTTATTCATTCATTGACGGAGATTAATGGTGGATGTGCTGTTATTTCAGATCTTTCGAATAGGAAAAGTTACATTGCCGTTCATCCTTGGGCGCATTTTCTAGGGTTGACTCCCGAAGAAGCTGCTTTAAGTGTGATTGATTCTATGGATGAAGATTGTATTTATCGGCGTATTCATCCTGAAGACTTGGTAGAAAAGCGGTTATTGGAGTATCAGTTTTTTCAGAAGACCTTTTCGATGTCTTCCGAAGAACGGTTGAAGTACCGGGGAAGATGCAGAATACGTATGATGAATGAGAAAGGAGTCTATCAGTATATTGATAATTTAGTGCAGATTATGGAAAATACTCCTTCCGGAAGTGTATGGTTGATTTTTTGTCTTTATACCTTGTCTGCAGATCAACGAACGGAGCAGGGGATATATCCCACTATTACCCATATGGAACGTGGAGAGGTCGAAACGCTCTTTCTTTCGGAAGAACATCGCAATATCTTATCCGAGCGCGAAAAAGAAATACTTCGCTGTATACGTAAAGGACTATCTAGTAAAGAAATTGCAGCTGCCCTTTATATTAGTGTGAATACAGTCAATCGACACCGGCAGAATATTTTGGAGAAACTCTCTGTCGGTAATTCGATAGAAGCGTGTCGGGCTGCTGAATTGATGAAACTGTTGGATTTGTAATCCAATAAGATGGCATTGTTCACTGATTTCTTTCTTCAGATTTAAAGCTTATCTGAAGAAAGAACAGAACTTATTTAAAACAAAAGTAGCAACTCATCAAATCTTTTCACCTGTTTCAGATGGTCATGTGTGAATGTGTCTACTACTTCGTGTTTCCACATCACTTCAAAAGGAATATGTATACCATATCCTCCCAGCGATAGAACAGGTTGAATGTCCGATTTCAGAGAATTGCCAATCATGACAAATTCGGAAGGAGCAATCTGTAAGATATTCAACATTCGTTGATATTCTTTCTCTGTTTTATCGGACATCACTTCAATGTGATCGAAATAAGAGGCTAATCCGGAACGTTCCAGCTTATTCTCCTGATCGAGTAAGTCTCCTTTAGTGGCAACTACTAATTTGTATTTACCCTTCTCTTTCAATACTTTAAGCGTTTCTTTTACTCCCGGCAATAGTTCAATTGGCATTTTCAGTAATGATTTGCCTAATTCAATAATATGTTGGATGTCTGTACCTGAAATCTTTTGTCCACTCACATGCAAAGCTGTCTCTACCATAGAAATGGTGAAGGCTTTGGCTCCATAGCCGAGATATTTCAGATTATTCATTTCTGTTTGAAATAAAGCGGCTGAAATATCTTCAGAAGTGCCATAAGGCTTTAATAGGTCTGTATATTGTTTCTCTATTTCCTGGAAAAAAGGTTCATTGCTCCACAAGGTATCGTCTGCATCAAAAGCAATGACTTTAATAAGTTCTTTCATCGGTTTTCGTCGTTAATGGTGAATTTTAGATTATATGTTTGGTATTTCGTCGGGTGCAAAGTTACAATAAAAAGAGGAATAAAGGCAGACGGTTTGTTTTTAGAACCGAATCTCCATTTAATTTCATAGAAATCTCTATCTTTGTTACTCGTTTTTTTGAGTTTGAATTTTAATTGGATATACAATAATGAAAATAGGAGATAAAGTACGCTTTCTTAGTGAGGTAGGCGGTGGAATCGTAACTGGATTCCAGGGAAAGGATTTTGTGTTGGTGGAAGATGCGGATGGATTTGATATTCCGATGCCGATACGTGAGTGTGTAGTGATTGAAACGGATGACTATAATTTGAAGCGTAAACCGACTTCTTCTGCTCCGAAACAAGAGGGACCTGCTAAACCGGTAAAACCGGAGATGCCCGTCATTCAACGCCAGCCGGAAGTGAAGGGGGGAGATACGCTGAATGTATTTCTGGCTTATGTGCCTGAAGATGCAAAGGCTATGATGACTACTCCTTTCGAGACTTATTTGGTAAATGATAGCAATTATTATTTGTATTACACTTATTTGAGTGCAGAAGGAAAAGCCTGGAAGAACCGTTCGCACGGGTTGGTGGAACCTAATACGAAATTGCTGTTAGAGGAGTTTACAAAAGATGTACTGAATGATATGGAGCGGGTGGCCGTTCAGTTGATTGCTTTCAAAGATGGTAAGCCTGCGGCTATCAAACCGGCTGTCAGTGTGGAAATACGGATTGATACCGTGAAGTTCTATAAACTTCATACCTTTAGCGATTCTGATTTCTTCGAAGAACCGGCGTTGATTTATGACATTGTGAAAGATGATATGCCTACCAAGCAAGTATATGTTTCGGCAGAAGAACTTCAAGAGGCTTTGCTGCAGAAGAAATCTGTAGATAAGCCCAGATCACAACCTATTGTGAAACCGAATTATGCTCATGGTGGAAAGAGTGAGATTGTTGAAATAGATCTTCATATCGACTCTCTACTGGATGATACTCAAGGAATGGGTAATGCTGAAATACTGAACTATCAATTGGATAAGTTTCGCGAAGTGATGGAAACTTATAAGAATAAGCGTGAACAGAAGATTGTCTTTATTCACGGCAAGGGAGATGGGGTACTTCGAAAGGCTGTCATTGATGAATTGAAACGGAAATATAATAATTGCCGTTATCAGGATGCTTCTTTCCAAGAATATGGGTTTGGGGCTACGATGGTGACTATTAAATAACAGTATAAAAAAAGTGGAAGCCAACCGGCTTCCACCCTCTCTCTCTTTTACATATTAATCATTTTACTTATTCAGTTCAATACCTTTATTCTGTAAAGTGATGTTCATCAATGCGGCATACTTGGCGTACTGTTCAGCACTAAGAGTCTTTCTCATCAGTTTCAAGTTACCATAAACAGCGTTGCGCAATTTTGCTTCTTTATCTTTCTTCGCTGTTGTGGCTCTTGACATCTGTGTGGAGAAATAATCGCAAATATTGGCTACTTCTTCACTCTGAACTGAATTCAAGTTCAAATATTTACCTAATTTACTAACATTGATGTTACCTTCCCATTTTGCAGTTGTAGGTTGATTTCCGGCTGCAAATGTTGTAGCAGCAAGGCAGAGCGCTGCCACTAATATTAATCCTAAACGTTTCATAATACCTACTTTTTTAATTGTTATACCTAAAAACTATTCCTAAAAACAAATCTAATACCTATTGAAAATTAGTCTAAGCGCTTAGTTTTTTCTTTTTACCTATGCAAATATAAGAATATGTTTTATAGCATAAAAATAAAGAAAAGGAAAAGATTCTATTTAGCCTCATTTCTTGATGTAAGTCAAGAGATGATATGCTTTTTGATACAAAAACGGTTCTTTATGAAACATATTTGTAATACGTGTGCGAAAACGATAGTGGAAATAATCTGCTTTTTAGGATTTATTCCTATTAAAATGATATTGAGCAAAGGAACGTGACTAGGAAAGGAACACTGAAATCAACAACAAAACCATGGAAAATGGAAATGATTACAAATTCTTTTCCCGAATATCGGGTAATAATAGGAAGAGTGGTATCCATTGTAGTGGCTCCACCAACAGAAATAGGGGCTAGCTTTCCGAAATACTTCACTAATAATGGCGCACACAGCAAAGCGATGATTTCACGCATGATATTGGTAAGTATTCTTAACCATCTTAAAAATATACACTTAAATATTTTATAATCAATATATTATAAGAAAGGTAATTTTAATGGAGAAACAAATAAGGAACAAAAATAGGAATTAAAGTGATTTCTCATTTTTCTATTTGCACTCTGTTTCTTTCTTTTCGTTTGTTTGCTTTCAGAGTGCATTCCGAGCAATTTTATCTGCTCTCATCATTCGAAGAATTTGCTCCTAACTTTAACTAACAAATTATTTGCAGCTCATAAAGAGAATACAAATTATTATCTCTTGAAGTTGTATTGCTTGTAGCAAAGATAATCTTTTTTGTACAGGCAGCCAAAAATGCCTGCCTATATTTAGTTTAATTTAGTTTAGCATATATAAGGCTAACAAACTAAACCAAACTGGATTTTCATGTTACTTTTTGTGATTTTCCCATTCTACCCATACAGCCAAAAGAGAAGATAAGCTCTTGCCTCTTTTCTCTTTTCGCTGCGATACTCTTTTACTTCATAGCCACCTTTTACACACATCCGTACCGAGCAAACTCCCACATGCTCGCATATCAACTTTCGGTCTGCCCGATGGGAATTGTGTCGCAAAGGTATTTGCCATGTCTTTATTGTATGCAAGGTTGTAACCTGAAGGTTCACTACAAAATCTCCACGCTCCGCTTCGCAGAGGTAGTATTTTGTAGTGAAACCCTGCATACATAGCCATGCCACCTGTTGAAGCGACATAATTTCAATCAAGCCCGAAAGTAAGTGAAATGCTACAGGAGGGAAAGTAACAAACTTAAAACTTGGTATTTATGGCAAATTATGCAACCAACATTTTCCACGCAAGAACGGAAAATAAAACAGACCTCGACAAAATAGAGGCTTTCTTGGATGACACTTTCAGCGAATTTACCAATCGATATGGTGATAGTGTAGATGCAGAATTTTCCTCTCGTTGGGTGTATCCAGAAGAAGAAATCAAAAAATTGGTAGAATCGTTGGAGGACAAAGATAAAGTCTATATCAAGATTCTAACCTATGAATTTGAAGACGAGTATGTGAGCTTTAGAATATTCTCTCAGGGAGAATGGAAGGTCAAATTAGTAACTGAATGAGTAGAAGAAGATAAAGTAAAATTATGGTCTATCCTACACTTTGCTTATTCTATAAGAGACACACGGATGGAACGATTGTCGGTGATTTCGACAACAAAATCACTGTTCGTTTCATCTGTGGCAAAGAGAGAGTATTAAATACTGTGATGAAGTAATTTTTACAATTTTACAACATAGAAACTATGACACAGATAGCAATGAAATTCGTCCAATGGGATGTGCCCGAATTGGAAAAACTGAAAGATAGCAAGGTTTACAAATTACGGGAACGTCTTGATAATGGCGACAAGTTGAGTCGGGAAGAAAAGAACTGGCTCACCCGCAATGTGAAAGAGTGCTGCCATTTCAAAAGAGGTATCGCTTTAATGGGCTACCGTTTTGACTTCTCCGATGTTCTCAAACGGTATTTCGTGAAACAACACGGACATATTGCCGAATATTATGCCATTGACAAAACCGCACTACGTTCTGTCCTATATGGTCGAATTGAAGATATAATCGAAGTACAATAAAAATCAAAAGAAGCATGAAAGTAACAATTGAACACAGCTTTTGCCCCTATTGTGACGAGGTAACTGAACTTTATTTCCGAATCATTAACACGATTCTTTTTTCTGGCAATGAGGCGGAATTGCGTGAAAGCATGAGACAGTTGGAGAAAAAAACTCCACTTGATGAATATTTCACATACGGTTACGGTGCACGACACCTTTGGGTTTGCCAGCGACGTCCCAGCGACAAAACCAAAATATTCGAGCATCGTATTATGATGGTTGAATTTCAATGACACCTTGGACAAATATCATCGACTGGCTGGAATGGAATCACCCATTTCAGCCTTACTTCCATTTTCCTTTTATAACTTTTTCTTTTGGCTGCGCCACTCCCTTTTGTAGAAACCAGCCATTCGCACAAAGCGAATTGGAAACCACTTTGTGAAAAGTCTGGTTCTTCCTGCCGTTTTTCCTTCCAGTTCCATTTTTTTTCGATGCGGATATCACTATCCTCCAAGGATGGGCTACCTACGCTTCTGTCCACTCTTGGCTGACACATTCCTTATGCAGTGGCCTTTTTTCTGATTGGATGGTATTCTGTTTGTTACAGTCTCAATTCAAGCCAGGCATGTCTCGCTTTGGCTTTGCTATTCTTCACTGACTTTCGGACGGATGTCTCGCCTTTGTGCCGACATTTGGATTTGCTCTTTTTCCTTATCATTACCGGTTTACTTGTTTCCCATTTTCCATAATCGCTTTTTATCGAAGCAATCATCATTTTTCCTCTGCAAAGATAGTATGCCGACGGGAACGACATGGTTGTCTTGACCAATGGCGTAGCCGCTTCAATCTTCCTTTATCGAGCCTTCGATTTTACCTGTGGCTAAAAATAAAGCGTATTGACGCGCTATCCTTGGTGCATCCCTTAAACGACATCTACTTTTTAGGCAGTGTAAAAATTGATTTAATAACTTCTAAAAGCAATTCAACATGAAAAAGATTGAAAACAATTTCACAGTAACCGGATTCTTAGGTAAAGACGCTGAAATCCGAGAGTTCACCAACAGCAGTGTCGCACGTTTCCCATTGGCCGTAAGCCGTCAGGAAAGGAATGCCGAGGAAACCAACCGCATTTCAGCCTTTATGAATATTGAGGCTTGGCGTAAAAACGAGAATACTGGGTCATTCGACCAACTGACCAAAGGTACGATGCTCACCATTGAAGGCTACTTTAAGCCTGAAGAGTGGACCGATAAGGTCGGTGTGAAGCACAATCGTGTTGTTATGGTGGCTGTCAAGTTTTATCCTCCTATCGAAAAGGAGGATGTTCCTGAAAAGCCGGTAAAGCCCGTGAAAAAAGGCAAAAAATAATTCTTGCCTTATCATGAACAAAGCGATCTTTTGGTCGCTTTTGTTTTGCTCATGACCGGATTAATACGCATCATACTTTTATAAGTGACTGTTGCGATGCCAAGCTCCAAATGAAATCTTCACCCGGTAATACTGTTATACTTAGCTCCACTTGATGAACAGGCAGATTACGATTTTCAATAGAAAAAAGAAGACTCTCTCAATTCCATACCTCTGAGCAGCTTTCCAGTCCCTCTTATAACCATATTTCTTCCCAAAAGTGAGGTTACGTCCGCCGTCCATTAATTTTACAGTGCGAAGTTAAGTCGGACGTGAACCTGCAAGGCGCGTTTCATTTGCAGTCAATGCCGTTCAAATGAAATCCTTCGGATTCCGCTTCCTCCTTGCATTGTTCCCTTCTTCCGCCTTGTGGTTTGCACGTAAAATCAAATCCCACCGGACGAGGTAAAAGCCTCTGAAGGGAAGGGAAAATAAAAAATTAGAATGTATGAAACAAATAATTTGGTCAAGTGATGCTCTATTGGATGAAACAGCAAGAGAGTATTATCAAAATTTCAAGCGAGAAGAACTGGACGATGATGCCTACAAGGTCAGCGATGAAGAGTGGTCGGACGAAGTGTATAATGAATTGGGGGATGAGCGGCAGAACCTAAACAAGGATGTCAATGGAGTCATTATTGCATTTGGAGATTTAGGATTGTGGAACGGACGCAAACAAGGCTATCAAATTTTGGGTGACAACATTGCCGGGATATTACAATCTACACAGTATGATGCAGAGTGGTACGGTGACGGCTACGATATACGAGGCCGTATGTCGCACCATGATGGCACGAATTATGTTTTGTACCGTGTCGTTGAAAATCGTGACGACGCAGAACGGATTGCCGCAAAAATCTACAACTATGAAATTGACGAGAATGGTTTTCGCCAAGTTACACGTTCCCTCCACCCCTATGTGGCCGCAGTGTATGGCTGGAAAACTCTACAGGACAACCTCGTTCAGGTAAAATAGCCTGTAACCTGTACTTAAACAAATGCCGTAACGCTTTCTCAAGAGGCTGTTACGGCACTTGTGTTTTATGCCGTATATATTCTGCATAAAATGTGGTGGGAAACTATTCCTTTTTACACATTTATGAATGTTCCCGCCCAACTGTTGTAGGTGGCCGCTTGTGCCAGTTTCCTTTTTTAGACTCCGGCCCTCCTTTATAGCCCCATCCAGCTACCCCCCTATATTTCTATCCCGCAAGCCTGGTTATTTCCCTGCAAAATTCGATTGCCGGCTGTCCGTCCTGTCAAGGACCGCTGACACTTGCTGCTGTAAAATCTTCCTCTTCGAAATATCGAAGAGTGTATTTTCCGCATCCTCCTTGCCCGTTCTGGCCGCCAATCCCGTGGGCAGAAAAATAATCAACCTTTCGGTACAGGAAGTATCGAAGGGAAATAAATAAAATATTAATCTTAAAATTTGAGGCATTATGACATTCAGAGAATTTATGTTAGAGAACGGTTATGAATTGCAAACAACCTTTTGGAATGATTTTTCCATTGCTGACCGATTTGGTCTTTCGGCGATACAGGACACTTTCAACCGTGCTTTTGAGGAGTGGAAAGAGAACTACAAGTATCTCACGGAACTGGTTTTAGTGCTTAACCATAAGATATGGCAGTATTATGAAACAAGGCCGGAAATTGCGACATTGTATAATACCCTTTGGGCACAAGCCAGTCAATATGCAATGGAGTATCTGAAAGATGACGAGCTAAGCTATTATTATGATGTAACGGATTAAATGTCCCAGCTCCTCCCACAGGAACAAAAGAAAGCCGGCTTTTGTCGGCTGCTCTTTGTGGTCATTCCCTTTTTTATCACTCCGTTTTACCCTTGTATAAAACGAAATTATTTCGTTTCAGGCTGCTACCAGTCAGGACTTGTTTTTTCCTGTGCAAAGGTATTGCCACGGAAAAACATTCAAGTACCGCTACGCTATTTGAACACAATTTTTCAGTAGCTTTCCCGATTTTCAATCGCTCAAATGTCGTATACGCTCCATACCGCAACTGTAAAAATTCTGTCCAAATTCCTTGCCTGCTTTTCCTTAAAGGCAATCTTGAATGCACGTAAAAATCAAATCCCGACTGGAGAAGCCTAAAAGCTTCCGAAAAAAGGGAAAAAAAGAACATGATGTTTAATAGCTAAATTTTAAAAGTATGGAAATTCAATTTGTGATTGTTCGTTCAGAAAATGCAGAGTATTTGTGTCACAATGTAAATGGAACGTATGTGGATGTCAGCGACCCATCAACAGAATTTGTTTCTGGAGAGGATGATTTTCGCTTGGTAGAGCCGGACAGCTCCCTAACGCGGAAAGAATACGAGTTTCGTGGAGAACGCTTTTATCTCATGCCTCAATTTTATGGCAATGGCTGGTTAGCACTTACTTTGCAAAGTGTGGAAGATGAAACAGAGTATATCGTGCTATCCGTCAATTTGGAGAGCATGGATGCACTCGATTTGCCAGACCGTACATTTATTGATGTGAATCATTATCCGGATGCAATGGAGTTTCTGGAGACAAATAATTTAGCGACCTATTCAGGTTACAAGCGTAGAAGCGGATTTGTGGAATATCCAATGGCGGTATTGAATCTTCCTTTGCTTTATCAGCACGCCCCGCAGATTTTCCAAGAGGCGAATATCGAATGTTTTTAAATGGTTTTCTGAAAGTATGGTACTGATGACTACCAAAGAGATACCGTATCGGTTAAATCCTATCGGTATGGTATCTTCTTTTGCCCGAAGACAGGTGGCATCCCCCTTTTTTACAGATTGCTCCGTGCCCACTTTTTTAATTTCCTTGTTTCCCTTTTATAGCAGCGTAACTGCCTGCTTCTCTTTTACAGCCCTTATGTAATGAATGTTGATGTTTCCTGTCGTTATCCAGACTTTCGCCCGGTCTTGTTTTCGTGTGCAAAATTACGGCGAACGAACGCTATCCAAGTATCGCTACGCTATCCGAAATGAAATTTGACGTAATCTTCCTAAATCATAGATTTCGGTATTCATAAAATTTCATTTCCGATTCCTTGCACTGCGTTCCTGCTTCGTCGTTTGGGACGCACATGAAAAACAACCCTTCCGGCAAAGTCGAAAGACTTGAAAAAAGGGAAAATAAAAAACTTAATTAAAAACGAAAACGAGTATGACAATAGAAGAAGTATTACAGCACGATTTAAAATTCAGGTATATGTTATTGGGGCGTTTGCAAGCCGACTGTGAATATTATCTTGGCTTTGGAAACAAAAGTTCTCGTCGTTTGTGGGCTGGTTCTGAAAAGGCACAAATTGAATACATGACGAAAATTCACGACAGCTTCCGAGAAAACGAAAAACCCGAATGGCTGACAATGGAGCAAATCAAAGAATACAGCAATGCTATGGAAGTAACACAAGAATAATTCAAAAAAAATACCGTAATAACCTTTAACGGAGGTGTTGCGGTATTACAGTATTACAAATAAGGGTCGGAGTTTGAGAACATACCCTCTTATAATTGAGAGGGTAATAATAGTCCCTCTTTTATAATTATATCATTCTATTCCTTTTTTATATTTCTGCAAAAGGAATAGCATTCTTCTTTTATATTAATTATTTTTCATTTTATCTCCCATCTATTCTTCATCCTATCACCGGTTTGGTTTTATCAAATGCAAAGGTCGGCTATCGCGCTTGATCCTGCTACTTGAAGTGTATTTCTTACAAAATTCTTCCTTCCTGCGCAAGAGTAATTTGGCAAGAAAAGTTGCCGTATGAAGCTGTATCGACATCCGTTTACCGCATCCATAAATCCCAAAACGGTTCAATCAGTAAAGAACCGACAATATGGGAAATAAAAGTTAATACTAACCAATTCTTTAAACATTAAAATCATGCCTAATTATGTAACAAACCGTTTAGAAATAAACGCAGACAGAGAAACAGTACAAAATGTGATGGATTTCTTAAAAGGAAAAACTGATGAAGACAGTACGCCTTGCTATATTGACTTCAACAACATTATCCCTATGCCAAAGGACTTACTGATAGAAGCGTCCACTTCTGGGGAATTTGGTATGCAGTATATCATAGCACAGCAACGTAAACCGTTCAATTCACAGGACGACCTGAAAGTCATTCAATGGATGGAAATTCAGGAGGAAAAAGTCAGGGAAGAAGCATTACAACTTGGAATGACATATCTGAGAAACTGGGGAAAATACGGTTATCCTACTTGGTATGAATGGTCTATTGCCAACTGGGGTACAAAATGGAATGCCTTTAATCAGAATTTTGAAGAACCGAACGTGCTTTGGTTTGATACGGCTTGGGAAGGTGTGCCTCTGCTTATCCAAACACTCTCCGAGATATTTCCGGACGTCGAGTTTCAATATGCCTATGCGGATGAAGACCTTGGTTCCAACGTGGGCAAAGGGACTATCCGAAATGGAGAAACCGACATGACATTCCCCGATAACGGAAGTAACGAAGCCTTTGAAATTGTCTTTTTCGTAAAACCGGGATTAGAGGAATACTTGGAACTGACAGACGAGGGGTATAGGTGGAAAGCCTAAACATCTCCGGACAGACAATATCTGACATGTATTCAGGGTATATCTCAACCGATATATCCTGGATTCCTGTTGCCGGAAGCTCCGTTTATATTTATTCCATTCCACTTCCTTTTTACAATTTCACGCCTCTTGAACCAGTCTTTTTTGACCGTATTTACCCATCCCTTGGCTGGCCTACTTATCATCTTTGAAGCTGCTTTTACTGAAACCGCCAAACACGCCCTTCAAGAGCTTGCCGACAACCCAGAATACCAGCAATACAATTATAATATCTCCCATAAGTCTTACTTTTATAGTTTTAACAATAATAAAAATACAAAATAATAACCGAAAAACAAATATACGATCCTGATTATCTGAAAATTCTATCAGGAGTTACCTTCATTTGTTCCGTCCTCTCTCGGGTTCTGTTTGACACGCGGACCGCTGGTTTGGCCACGATCAAGTTTTACGCCATATTTATTGAGTATGCGCCAAATAGAACTTTTGCTGCTAAAACCGCTTGCAGCCCAAATGTCATCGAAAGAATGCCCGTTGATATACATATCCACGATTGTCTTATCTCGTTCAGCTTTAGGTAATACCTTCGGCACAGCCGGGGCTTTGATATTCTGGCGTAACTTCTCGACATGAGCGGAATATTTTCGTAGTGCGGCAATTTCTTCCGGAAATGCCCCTATTATCCACAACACATCGGCTGCTGTCGTACCGGGGAATAATTCACCGCGAGTATCAACTCTGTCATGAATGGATATGACACGTACAATTTTGATACGGCATAGTTCGATGAACGCGGCCAGTTCTCTTAAACCGCGTGCAGCATTGCTGAATTTGGATATGACTATTTCATCGCCCCTTTGAAGATTCGCCATAAGCTGTTTCCACATAGGTCTCAATGTTTCATGTTCAACTGTTTCCTCTACGATTTGTACACAACCATATCGCTGCATCCATTCTCTCTCAGCATCAAAACTGTCATTATTTTCCTTGAATATATAGCCAACTTTTGCCATTTTAATATACACTGTTTTGATAACAAGTGCAAATATAGCACTTTCATTTTAATCTAAAATCATATCGTGGCAAAAATCTCGCTAAATCCTTTTTTTAGCTTTTTTTCTTGCACTTGTTTTCATTGATAATCATATTATTAATATGATACCAAAAATTATACTAAATGCGATATAAAAGGGCTTTTACAATAAAAATAATATATAGATTTGCATCGTTAAATATGAATTGTTAAATATGAAAATTTTAAAATCATACTACAAGACTCCATCATTTTTGACTGGAAGATGTATCGTTTCATTGGCCATATTGGGCCTGATATCATGCAGCGATAGAAATGGCAAATCATTGTCTGAAGCTACGAACGATCCTGCCGGAATATACAGGGAGTACTTGTACAATATACGACGTCAGAAAGATTCCTCATTTCAAGTATTGACCAAGCATATCCTACAATGGCAAACAGTAAAAGACTCTGTTTTTAGGGATCTCAGGAATGATAAGCTCAGCAACCCCCATTCCAATCAGCGAGAAGAGTGTATCAGACTGCATGATTCTATCCGCACTGAGTTCTCACGCTTAGCCCTCTCAAAGACGCGTACTTATCAGGAACTTTTGGCTCTCAAAGGAGAGTTCTCACCTTATAACAATGATGAGGAACTGCATCATGCCGCTGGAGAAATCCGCCCGTTTTTCAACTCACTGGATAATCTTCCGCTTCATAAGGGTAACAAAGAGGAAATCCTTGCGGCTTACCGTATGTTACTGACCCGAACTATCCGTAACGGCATACATAGCCGCAATGAACTGATTACTTATATCACTAAAGAAGATGCTATATTCCGTGCGTTCCTCTCTCACTTGCACGATTTCGAAGGTGAGAGTATGGCTGACATCACACGTGGTACTGAACAGTGTTGTTCGCAGATATTCTTTGCCGCTGAGAGAAAGGAGATTACCTATCGGGAGGCTATGCTTTATTTGACAATGCGCACCAATCGTCGCCAAATACAAAATATGCAGATTTGTATAGAAGATGTTCGGAACAAAAAAATCAAGACTTCTTCGCAAGCACATGCTTATATATGGATGCTTATCCACCCTTATACTTCATTGGACGGATTCTCTATGACATTGCTTTCCGATAAAGAACGGAAACAACTTGACAGGATGGCGGCACAGACACCTGTGGCGTTCAAAACCTTGAGCCGAATCCTGCAATCGGAAAGTGGTCAACTGACTGAACTGCCAGGAATGCTTATGGATATTTTCATACAGACGCTCTAACAATATAAAAAATGAATATGTTACGACATTTTTTCAATGACTTTATGACATTTGTCCCTCTGCAACTACCGCAACTACTCGATGTGACGACAATGGAGGAAGCACAATTCTACGGTGACTACGCCCTACTGACCTTCCCGCTACGCGACCCTTACGATTTGGAGGAAGTGATGGATCTGTTTGAGGACGATATGGAGCTTATAACTCTCTACCACCACATCCCCACGCACGCTGACAAATTCGGGCATAGCACCTGTGCATACTCCAACCCGGCATTTGGACAGATGTTCAAGATGAATTGCAAGACAGATGCAGACGGTAAGGTAAATAGCATTCTTGTCACCATCTATGATTCTCTTGAGCAGATGTACGGCGAGCTGTGCCTTGATTTGGATCTTCATTCCAAAAGTGGCACATTCAAGTATAAGAAGAACAAAGACGATCTCTTGATGGATTTCCTTTAATGGTCATGTTATGCGGGACACACTATACCGACAAATGGTTTATTGGATTAGGGAATACCGGACATGGATAGAGGTTGTTGATGACAATTTCTATAAGGAGTATGCTTTGTCAAGAAACGGATATATCAATTACATTGTTTCCCGCACGTTGGTACTGCGGGCTTACAAAGACAAAGGCTCATACGCCAAAGGCATGACATGGACAATTCCGGAACATAAACTGGATAAGGCATTGGCAGCCTACCGTAAGCAGGAGCATACGTTCAAGCAACGTATTAAGAAAGCAGCGATATACCTTTCACCGAGGGACGCCGAAGTTATCATCCTATTGGCCACCCACAATATTGTCCAATTAGAGTTGATGATATCCCCCATTCAAATACGCGAGAAACCCTATTATTTATGATTTGGAATATACTACAACTTATCTTCTGTATAACGCTTTTCGTATTGCCATTAGCATTGTACAAAAGCCACCGTTCTTTTATGGTAAGGTTCTACGATGCTATGATACACAGTGTAAAGGCTCGTAAACTATATGTACAGGTCGTATTGATTCTGCTATTGCTCTTCCACTATGTTTACATCAGCGGACATGTTGGCGAGTTCGGTGTTTTTCTTTCAACTGCTATCTGTGCCACTATATATTCATTTAGAAGAGCGGACAGATTGTTAAGAGGTTTATGTGACCGATCATGTATGTTTGTCATACTCTCATTGGTGGCTTTGGCCATCAGTTTTGTTCCACACTTGTACACAACGGCGGTAACTGCCGCCTATCTTCTTTTGGCTGCCCTGTTCTATCCCTCTGTTCGGGTTATGACCGAATTTCAGGACATAGGCATAATCTCTGAATGGATGAAATTCCCCAGACTATTAGCCGAAAGTTATTACGACCATCATCACGCGATATTGCCGCAAGATGCGGATAGCGGCAACACTGATATATCCGCACAATAGTAATAATTAAAAAATGAAATGAAAATGAAAACCAAGCAGAAAATAGCTGTCCCTATATTGGCAGACAGAGAAGTATTTGACTACCTCAAGGAGAAAGTCGGTGAACGAAAAACAAAGACAGAAGCCTTCTGTGATTTATTGGATAAATCTTTGGCAGGTTTTGTTTCCCCTTTTTTAAGGAACAAAGGCTACGAACTTCAACCCAACCAGTGCCACGTGACTGTTTCTGACCTTTCATCGGAATGGCATTGGCATAGGGCTACTGTCCGTTCTTTTTTGGATGTAATGGAAGAGTTCGGCTTGTTGAATCGCATCCGGCTTTCCAAAAGCGTCATCATTACCATGACTGTGCAAACCAGCCAATCCACGGAGTCTTGCAATGGACAGAAGAAGTTGAACCTTGCAGAACAGCTACGTGAGGCATTGTCCGATTGGATAATCGGCAAAGTGTCCCTTGACGAGATCGGAATCAAGTGTGAGCAACTTGTTCGTCGGGCAATGGATGAAGCTGGCATATGCGATAGCTGCCCATCTCCGGACAGTATCACTCGCATCAATCCGGCAGCGGATGATGATGAACGAGCTGTCAAGATTCGTATGGTAGCTTTGGAGTGCATTACATTTGCCGCTATACAACGGGCACTGCGTAAGTCGAGATTCGATGACAGTGCAGAGTTTATGGACTACTTCCGATTGGAATTGTATGGGGACTGGACAGGACTTATTGCAACTTCGAAAGGTATTGCCGGGCTTATTCTTGATGTAGATAGGGATGAAAATTCCGATTATGATGAAGATGACAGGGAGTTCCTTAAAACGCTTTTTAAGCCTTTTCTGGCATTTGCGGCAAAGGCACAGGAGGCAACGTATCAGATTGGAGGTTGAAAACAGAATGTATAACCGCAACAATCCACTTTTGTATCCAGTGAAGCCCCCCTGCCAGTTATAGAAGGCATCCGGGCTTGCCCGCCTGCCACGAACAAAGGGAAGGGGGAGCCTAATACCCCACCTGCCTGACGTTGGTGGGAAGGGTGTCCGAACAAGCAGCAAGCTGGGACACGGTAGATTGTCCGAAACAATATGAAAAACGTATGGCAAATCAAAAACAGGTACTCGACGTGCAGGTGTCGAAAGGGATTACCACCGCCCAAAGTAATGAACATCTGCGTGACCGTAGTGAAAAGGCAGAGAAGTACGCTATGAGTAAGGGAAATTATGATCCTACGCGTAAACGGCTGAACTTCGAGATTGCGCCCGGAGGTAAAATACATCCCATCGACACAAGCCGTAGCATTCCCAAACGGATGGCGGACATATTAAGTCACCGTGGAATCAAAGATCCTAATGAGGGGCTGCTCGAACCAAAATACCGCACGGTGGTAAATATCATCTTCGGCGGTTCACGGCAGCGAATGCAGGAACTTGCTTTCGGTACGCAACAGGTGGACTTTGAAAAAGGTGCGGACAATACCCGCATCGAACGGAAGCGTGACATTGAACGCTGGGCCAAGGATGTTTATTCATTCGTTTGTGGCAGATATGGTGAGCAGAACATCGCTGCATTCATTGTACATCTGGATGAATTGAACCCGCATATCCACTGTACGCTTCTGCCAATCAAGGATAGTCGCTTTGCGTACAAGGAAATCTTCGCCGGTAAGGATAAGTTTGAATATAGTGCAAGAATGAAACAACTTCATACGGACTTTTTCGCAGAAGTCAATACAAAGTGGGGAATGTCAAGAGGAACAAGCATATCCGAAACGGGTGCACGGCACAGAACGACTGAGGAATACCGCCGAATGTTGTCTGAAGAGTGTACAACAATCGAGGATAATATCAAACTCCATCAACAGGTATTGGGTGAACTTCAATCAGACATCCGGTTGGCAGAACGCAGAGTCAAAGGGCTTACGACAATGGTTAGCAATCTTGAAAAGCAGAAAACTGAAAAAGAAACCTTGTTATCGGCAGCCGAGTACAATTTAAAAGAAAACAAAGGCAATGCGGCAGAATTGGCAATCCAAATGCAAATGTTGGAAAAAGAGCTGCAAGGAATCATCAGACAACTGGCAGACAAGCAGGAAAAGTTGCAGACGGCTGACCGGCAACTCATCGAACTGAAAAAGGATATGGGAGCCATTGAAGAACGTACCGAAGAACTCAAAGAGGAGGCCTATCAATATTCCCGTGATGTACACTCCAAAGTGGATAGCTTGTTTAAAGACGTCCTACTGGAGAGTGTAATCAGCGAGTATCGTAACGCATCGGCACAAATGAATGTTTCAGAACGGCAGCTCTTTGACGGTTCACTGGTACAGTCTATCGCCGAGCGGGGTACGGAAATCATGCACTGTGCGACAATGCTATTTCTCGGAATGGTAGATGATGCCACTACATTTGCCGAATCACATGGTGGTGGAGGCGGAGGGAGTGACCTCAAATGGGGACGCGACGAGGACGAGGACAATCGAGCATGGGCACTTCGCTGTATGAGGATGGCGAGCCGCATGATGCGCTCGACTATCGGCAAGAAATCTAAACGGTAAATGGCATACGCCTTACACCAGATTAAAAGTATAACTAATGAAATCATTGGAATATGACGAAACAAATTATTTTCATCTTCGCTTTGCTCTGCACGTTGCAGGCACAAGCAAGTGTACAACCCGTACAGAAGGACACTGTACGACACACTATTCATTATGAAGTAGCGGAATTGCTTCAACCGATGCAGCCCGTCTATCTCAACGGGGTGCTACTTCCGGCATCTCGAACCGGCAACTGGTTTGTTAGCATATCCGGAGGTGCGACAGTTTTTCTTGGTACACCTCTCGGTTGTGAAGACCTTTTTGGACGAGTGAAACCTTCGTACAGCCTCGCCGTCGGCAAATGGTTTACTCCTTTGGTCGGCGCAAGGGTAAATTATAGTGGCTTGCAGTTTAAGGATGCACAATTATCTACGCAGGACTACCATTATATCCATGCAGATCTCCTGTGGAATCTCCTTGGACGCAGATATGCCCGACAGGAACAGGTACGTTGGAGGCTTGCACCCTTTATGGGTGTCGGTCTGCTACATAACGCCACCAACGGGAACAATCCCTTTGCGCTTTCTTACGGCATACTAACACAATACCGTATTTCCAAACGGGTTAGTGCTATGCTGGAACTCTCTAACACAACTACATTCCAGGATTTCGACGGATATGGCTATCCAAACCGTCTGGGCGATCACATGCTTTCGCTGACTGCCGGATTCACCTTTCATCTCGGTAAGGTCGGCTGGAAGCGCGCGGTGAATACGGCACCATACATCCATCGGAACGAACTGCTTGTCGATTATGGCAACTTCCTTTCGGAGGAGAACAGGCGTTATGTGGGACGTCACAATCAAGATAAGCGAACACTCGTGGAATTAAAGAAAATTCTGGAAATCGAAGGACTACTCGATACATATAGCCATATCTTTGACAACGACGATATAACCGGATGCAGATATCCTATAAATAATTATAGCGGTTTGAACTCGCTTCGTGCAAGATTGAAGCATAGCTATTGGGACGGGTCGTCACCTCTTGACACGACTATTCTTCAGACAGAGAATGGAAAGCCATCATATAATTACACGGCTTCCCGAAATGTGCAGTCCGCCCATCAGGACACCCTCGCTATGGATTCCACGGTTCTTTCATACGCTGATGGAGAGTGCATCGGTACACCCATCTATTTCTTTTTTGCTCTCAATACGACACATTTGACGGATACCTCACAGAGGCTTAATCTTGACGAACTGGCTCGTGTAGCTAAGAAATACAGTTTATCCGTGAGGGTAACTGGTGCTGCTGACAGTTCTACAGGAACATCAAGTATCAATGATTCTTTGAGTATATCGAGAGCAGGTTTTATTACCGCAGAACTGGAACAACGTGGAATACCAGCCAAGCGGATTATCAGAGTTAGCAAAGGTGGAATTGCCGACTATACGCCCGTGGAAGCCAACAGACATACGAAAGTGGAGTTGTTTTTTCCAAAAGCGAAATAGAAATTTCGCATAATTGATGTTTAACTTTGTCATAATCAATGAAGCCTCTCCGCTGTGAAGCGAAGAGGCTTTTTCGATATGGTACACGTGAAGTTCGCCATTTTCCTACTGTCAGAACCAGAATGAAAATTATTTCGATGCTTCAAGTGACTCTTTTCTGAACTGTTTGAGAAGTTTTTCAAGTTCAAGTGATACTTTGCGGGCACGAGTTCCGGCAGCTTTGTTGCCTTTCTCCATCTGGAGGTTGGCATCTTTTGAGAATTGATCGAACAATTCACAGATTTGTGTAAATGTTTTTTCCATTGTTATGTTCTTAATATTATATAATACGCTGGCAAAGATAGCAAAAATATTTTTTTAGGACTTATATTAGCTCTGTTATATATTTCGCCTATAATATGATACCCCTTTTTATGTTTTTCCATTCTGAGTATTCCCTTATCGCACCATCGGCAAATCTGGCCGAAGAGATTTTATATGCAAAGGTACAGTGTCCGGACGATTGTCAAGCACCGCTATGCTAACGGTTCCTGGATATTTTACGGCAGCCTTCCTCAAATCAAAGATTGACTTTCAGTCCCCTTCTCATTGCAAGGTATAAAAGGACAAGCCTGCTTCTGCTCTTACATTCGAAGGTTGGGTATTCCGTTCCATTCCATTTACTGTTTACTTGTCTTATCGCCCTTATTCCACTGTTAATCCTGCATAAAAATCAATCCCCGGCAAGAAGCCGAAAGAGCTTCAAGCAAAGGGAAATAATAAATCAAAGAATATGGGAAAATACGATTTTATCAAGTTGGGTAATCTTCTTTATTGGCATGACCCAGATAGTGGTCTGTCTAATGGGGTTTACCAAGTGGCTTCTATTCCGGAAAACATTGAAGAGGATAGCGTTATTTTGATTGCATCTGATACTTCGGAAGCGGAGGTTTTTCCTTCTGAATTATCACCGATACATACCGGTAGAAGTCATAAAGAAGACTTTTTGCGTTGGAAAACAGAACGTGAAGCTGAAGGTATTGAGTTTTACGACCACCTTTCCAAGGTGATGGATACGGAAAACGACTTGAGTGTGGGAGATATGGTGGCGTTTACAAACGATTATGGAGTGATATTTGGACCTTGTGAGGTCTTAGCTTTTGGGAATCTCTGTAATAGTGGCAGATGTGTATATATTGACAGTGATTCTTATTGGTTTCCTAACCGTCCCGACCAACTCACCATCATGAGAGGTGCGGAATGACAATAACATATCCACCTGTAGCCAAAGCGGGTGGATAGCATTTCCTTGTATTGTATATTCAGCCCGATTACTCTTATAGCCATGCTCCACCGAACTCCCACAACCGGTCCTATTCCTTTTTTACTCGTCGTACTCCGTTTCTAAACAGTATAACACATTTATTGGCCTGACATTCTTGAAATTCACAACGGAAACGGCTTGGGTTCCGTGGGATGAAACACTTGAACTGGCATGGGAGAAATTCCCAACACTATGTTATTTCTATCAATCGGAAGAGTCGGGTCTGGCGGAGTACTGGACAAATGACCAAGAGAGTAAATACTTTCCCGAAAAGTACATTGCAGACCTATGTACTCCAGACGACAAATGGTACAAGGAATATTTTGTCAACCAGACAGAAGTATTCAAGTGGTTTGAGGTGATAAGCGGTCAGTCTGTCGAATCAATAACAGAAATTCTTGCTATTGCCGAACAACGGAAAGATGAAAACGACAATTCTTTCTGTAACATCTATGAATATGCCGCAGGCTAAGACTAATCCGATGCAGAAAACGAAATGACGGTATGCTGACAGCGTGCAGCGAACTATCATTATCCGATAAGCTTCTCTGATTTCATGCAGATTGGGGAGACTTTGTCGCCTTCAGTCCTTTTATACAGTCTCAGAGTGCTTCTCCAGTCTTTTATAGATATTCTTTATATCGCACATCGGCAGTTCTTATCTGAGAGATTTTGTATGCAAAGATACAGCTTTAGAATGGTCGTCAAGTAACGCTGCGCTAACAGTTCCCGGATACTTGTGGCAGCCTTCCGCATATCGAAGATTTGGGTATTCCACTTCATTCCATTCACTGTTTACTTGCCTTATCCATCCTTTCCTTGCTGTCAATTTCGCATAAAAATCATTCCTGACAAGAAGCCGAAAGAGCTTCAAGTAAAGGGAATAAAGTTTAATCATTTAAATTTCAAAATTATGCACAGCCGAATTTTTCAGATTTCTAAAATGTGGATAGAAAAAGAAAACTATCTGAATGAAGACACTCTCCATCAAGGAGATGGCAGTTTCTATGACTATTGTGCGGAGATAGATGACGAAGAACGTAAGGAGGATATTCGTTATTTGGTCAATACTGCTCTACCAAAAGATATGTTCGAACTTGTAGGTGATGACACCATACGCTACATTGGTGGTGTGGAACAATGGAAAGAGAACTTTGTGACTAACATCCGTAAGAAAGCTGAAGCTATTACGACGGAAAATATGTTGGAGTTTGTAGGCCCTGTTTATCAACTTGAAAAGGCATTGGAAAATCCATTGGATATTGCGTATCATTTCTATTTGGACGGAGAGGGATACCAGTCATTTGCCGAAAAATCTTTTGCATTTATGGAGTTTGTCTGTACGCTTGAACCGGGAACGATACTCTATATCGGAGGAGTCATCGACTATCACTTCTGATACTCCATATAATTTTTTTAAAGCCACCCGCAACTCAAGCGGGTGGTTATCATCTTCCTATATAACAGTCCGGTTACTTTTATAGACCATGTTCTGCCGAACCTCTGTTACCAATTCACAGCCTCTTTTACCGATTCTATATTACCTGTTCTAATTATATTACATTCTCACAGTCCCGACATGCACCATTGTTTGTTTCGTGCGCAAAGGTACGGTGGCAAACGATGTTCAAGTACCGCTGTTGCTACCTGAAATGAAATTTGACGTAACCTTCCGCAATCACAGATTCCGGTATTCATAAAATTTCATTCCGGTTACTTGCTCATAGTTCTTGCATCCACCGTTGAAAATGCACATGAAACAACCTCTTGGGTAAAGTCGGAAGGCTTCAAGAAGAGGGAAATAAAAAACAACTTAAAAAAATAAATGCAATGAGAACTAAAACACTCTACAGATGCGATGCACAGAAAATAGACATCAGTCGTTTCCCTAACTTTCACATAACAGGAAGTATAACCGGAATGAAGAAACTCTATTATGGCAAGAATGCTCTATTGGTACGTTGCGGAAGCTGGATTTACAACGTGTCAAGTGAACCCGAAGTTTATTATAATATAGCACATTAGTAGTATGAAAAAAGGTTATAAAAAAGATTTTCAGAGTTGGAAAGGTATAGTAACTCTAAAATTACTTTGCTGCAATATAGCAGCAGGTCGTTTTGATTGGAAGAAATATTGTACGCCACAGCCTTATTGTGGTCAGGAGATTTGCGTTATACCGCTACATTGTTCTTATGGACAGATAGGCTACACTGTGTATTTCCCTTATTCTGATATGCCGGAAGTGGAATACGATTGGGAAATAAACAAATTAACTATTGACAAAGAGAATTGGGAGAATTATTTACAGAATTAATATTAAAAATATGGCACAGAATTTTTATACCAAATGGCAGAACGCAATCCTTGCAGATGCAGGAGTCTATGTTTCAAAAAAATACCGCAGTTTCCAAACGGCCTTAGTACGTGAGATTTCCAAGTACGCAACAGCCGTTGGCGCAAAAGTAACATTCAACTTAAAGGGGCATTATAATACCTCTTGTTTCATAGAACGTAACGGTAAATTCGTTTACATCAGTCACTCTTCCGGTTTGTCCCGAATGGGTAGCGGTGTAAAAATAGAACTCGATTCTTTCTTAATCCGGACAGCCCAACACGCGAAAGATTACAGAGGGGGACATAATCAGTATTGCGATATAACAAATTTACAGTCTATGATAGATAATTTGTTAGAGTAATAAAATAAATTCAAGAAAAGGTACGGAGCAAACAGCTCCGCATCTTTTTCCGTTTTATCGGCGCATTCCGCCGCTGTACTCTGCTTCTTGTAGCTCTTCCCGGTATTCCTCCATATTATTCAGCTTTTCGTTCACGGTTTGCAGGTTGGCATCCAACGAAGCATTATGGTCGTATGGGAAACGATGTTGTGCGACAAGTCCCGCATTAGTAACCGGCCCGATATCTATCATGTCGGATTCTTTATTATAGCTGACATACAGCACATCACCATTCGGCATTTCAAATGCAGGAATCTTTTGTTGTGTCATGATAGCGAATTGTTCCGCAGCCATCTCCTTGGCTACCCCTTTTAACGTATCTCCAGCATGTTCGATACCATAACGCCTGATATGGTCGCGTACTTCCTTTTCCGTGAATTTCAGCATCACTTCATAAGTTCCTCCGACACTCCCATTGTACACCACAGCAAAATCCTTGTCCTCAATCAAAAGATTGTCTCCTCGGTTCTGTATGGGAGAAGAATAAGTATATTCTTCGTTAATGCCGTTACCGTCATAATACTCCTTGGCGAGAGTCAGCAGTCCTTCGTAGTCCCCCTTATCCTTGAATGCGTCCAACCGCATCGTGTCATCGGTAAGCTGAAGATAGGCCACGGAAGAATAATACACTTTTTCTTTCGGTGCTACTGTTTGCTCTTCATCAATGTTCTGCTCCAATTCCAGTGCAATCTTATCCACCTTTTGGGTAATCAGAGAAGCCGCTCTTTTCACATCCAACAGAGTTGTCTTGATGAATTGTGGCGATTCCTTCAATTCGTCGAGCCATCCTTTGAGGTAGGCACAACTGTCCTCTTTTATATGTTTCGTCATGCCGTAACGTTGGGCAACCAATGCGCTGCCTAACTCGGCTACCAATTCTTCGCGCGCATACTCTGCCGAGCCGAAAGTTGTCGGCTTGATACGGTCGAGAACTCCTTCCGCACCGGTCGAGTGTGTCATCTCATGGAATAGTGTTCCATAGAACGCCTCTCCAGATTTGAACTGTTCCTTTTCCGGCACAACGATTTCATTTCTCGATATAGAGTAGTAAGCGTTATCCTGATGCTGTGGTTTGATCGGACAAATCCACAGATTGTCCTTTATCAGCGCATCGACGGGAGCGAAGCTGAAATACTCTCCGTTCTCAATCTTCGGTAGCGAATACTCCTTTTCGAGTTTTTGCCACAGCTCCGGTCTTGCCTCCTGCAAGTTGGTCTGTGCCACGTTAAAGACTCGGAATACCTGCATCTTAGGATAAACATTGTATTCCTTCTTCTCGTTATCAGATAGTTTTTTGTAGTCATCATACTTAATCTTCTCACCAGAATCCTTGTGTATGCAGGTGAATGTAGTCAGCATGATTGGGAATGATTTTTCTCCACGAAGTACAGAAACACGAGGTTTCTCCTGATTGTCCTTATCGGATTTGTTGAGCCGTTGTACACACTCAAAAGTGCAGAAGCGCGGAATCTTGTAACCTTCCTTTTCACAATGTATAAGCAACATAATGGCATTCATGCCATTATACTCGCGTCCGGAAAGATTGCAGGGCCATTGTAACGCTTCTTCCGTGAACCATGGCTTTCTCCAATCCTTACGGATACTCTCGATTTTCTCAATCATCATTTCAGCGAAGAGGTCTAATGCTTTATCTTCGCTGTTCGGCCCGTCCGTGTGCTGTTTTTTATATCCGGCCATATCCTTTACTGATTGGAATTAGACGAATCTGCTACATACTGTACAAGTTCTTCCACTTTGCATGAAACATTCAGCTTTCCGTTATATGCCGAAAGGGATATTTCACCTTTGGCATCCACTCGCACGCCCGGCTGTAACCATGCTTCGCGTTCTTTGCCAAAACAGAAAAAACGTACCCATTGGTATTCAAAGCCATCCTCTACTTTCTCCGTACTGAATGCCGAAAACATTGTGTAAGGCTGGTCTTTCTTATCCCTTTTTTCCTCGATATGCTGCCCGACCTTACCTCGAAATACTAATTCGCCCTTGACCGTATCTTTCGCATCTGCCGTAGCTGTACGAATTTCGTTAATAAAAAGATTGAAATAAAGTTTGTCACCACGGTGTTTGAGATACATTGTCCCCGAAACCTCGATGCGGGAACCATTTCGATATTTGGAAACCTCCTTTCCGGCAGTATCTTTGCTGACATCCACCTCAATAGGCATAGTCTTCCCGTCAGTGTCAGGGATCATTACTCGAAGAGGAAAAACCAGGAACGTTTTCCCTTCCTTATTGGTGCGTATCGACGCATCACGTCCGATAACGCCACATACCGTAACATTACATTTTATCATTTCTATTGTCTTTTAATGTGATACATAATCACCCGACAACTGTGTTGCCATGATTTGTTGTTGAACTGCTAAATCATTGCTCTTAATCGGGTGCTCGTATCATTGCCCAGATCAGCCATCCGGCAAGGAACAGTTGAACGCTCACGATAATGAGCGTTGCTACCCAGCCGAAGAGTTGGTAGCAGAGCAGGACATACAAGGCAAGGTAGGACAGTCCGAACAGACATCTGCATAGCTGTATCATCACGCATTTTACCATATCGCCACGCTTCTATCTTTTTAGGTTCTCTGTCTGTCCCTGCTGTTGGGACATCCCTTGTTCAAAATTCTGTGAAGCCGCTTCCGAGAGGATAACCGTATTCAGCATACCGGTTACACGTATCCTTTTGGCTTCTTCTGTGAGAGTATTGTTATTCAGTGTTGCCGACAGACGGCTTAACTCCGCAGTAGTCAACTCACGTGACATACGCAGTTCTCCATTGTTCACTCGCAGAATAGCCTTTCCATTTTCACTGATTGCCAGTTCGCAGTTTTTCATGCCCGGTAATAATGATTTCAGATTGATGCGTCCACTATCCATTTGTTTGGATATGGCAGTCTTTTGCTCCTCCTCGTTCTTGTTGTCGATTTGTACGGCCAATAGCATAAGGGAACTAAAGGCTGTCATCGCCATCTCTACTATAGGGTCATTGCATCCTGACATTCCCACACCGCTATCCTCTGACGAAAGCAACTTCTTCATCCATCCGTCGGGCGAAAGGTTTTTGCCGGTGGCATTCTCTTCTGTTCCTTTATATCGGGTGAGCAGGCTGTTCCCGTTGTGCAACACTTCCAATTTGATATTACCTTTCTGTGCGATTTCAGTCAGATAAGCCGCAGGGTCGATGTCACGCTTTGTTCCGTCTGCATAGAAGTTTGTCACGCCGAAATGTAGATGTTCGCCCGTTGTACGTGTACCTGTGTTGCCCGATGTGCCGAGCTTCCCACCGGCTTGTACTACATCACCGACCTTTACAGTAACCTCCTTAAGGTGCATATAAGTACATTGTACCTTGCTGCCATCCGTTCGGGTATATTCCACAGTCAGCGATTTCCCACCGGGCGTGTTCTTATTCTGATTCACAGCCACCACCTTCCCGTTGTTCTCAGTAGCCAGTACCGCATCGCCATTGCAACGGATATCAATTCCCTTGTGCATCTGTTGTTTCGTGTTGTCCATCGGATCTTGCCGCATACCGAAAGGCGAGGTAACAAAAAGAAACTCTTCACGCTCTACCGGGAATGAGTACTCCGCACCATACTCTGAATTTTCAGACGTTCGGAGAGGATTATGTTCCGTACCGAACCGCTTACCCTGTGTCTCCATTTCCTGCATCACCAGTTTGTCATACTGCTGTAAGCCATTTTGCTCTATAATCCGTTGCAGACTCTCGGCATATTCTCCGCCTGTGGCATAACCGGCCTGTTCGATATTTTGTGTCCAACCCTTGTAATCGTCGGGCGAAAGTGCAAAACATTGGGCATAGCGGCTGTTTTCTTTTAAAAAACGGGAGTGGTGTTCGTATGAATCACCCACACTGTCATAACTGCAAAACTTCTCATTCGGCTTATCGTCAGTATATATACCATACCTTCCTCCTTCGGCAATCCATGCAGGCGTAGCCTTGATGCCAAAATGATTGTTCTCGTTCTGCGCCAAACGGCTTTGCCCGTTGGAACTTTCCAGTATGCCTTGTGCCAACGTCACGGATGCGGGGATTCCGTACCGGCGCATCTGCTCCATAGCATACTCTGCATATTTCATTGCGTATTGTTGGTTCTTGCTCATTTCCTTACTCCTTATCTATGAAAACCTCTGTGTGTTTCTTGTTCCCCCATGTCACTTATAGCAACCCGTGCCCCGGCACGGACGAGCTTAGACAGATAGTTGTCGAGCTGCTCCGTTGAAAATTCCGTTGAAGCCGTAATGTCCCCTTCCGGATACTCTTTTAGGGTTATGCCCAATATCTTTGCACCCTGTACCGCATCTTCGTTATAGAGCCGATAACCATCTTTCGTGCGAAGCAGTTGCAAGGCATCGGGATGATTCGCTTTAAGTTTGTCCCACAACTGCCGTTCCGGTGAAATACCCTTGTTGTCTGATTCCGTCCGTTCCTGCGCTACCGTTTCTATCGGCCACAACTCTGCTTCTTTCTGTTGTTTCTCTCCGGTGTGTGCCTCCTGCGATTGTCCTTTTTGTAGTACGTCTGCGAATAAGGTAGCTGCCAAATGACGTTTGTAGCTGTCACGCTCTTCCGCTATCCACATCCGCTGCCACTGTTGCGGAGTGACACTTCGGGCAGGCTGTTTCTGCCCATCAATAGTTGCGACGCATTGTATGCCGTCTTGTTTGGTTTTGAAAACCGAAACACGCTGGATACGGTTCAAGTCTATTTCCGGCATTTCGCTGCTGAACAAATCCACCTTCAGGTCAGGTTTGACCTCGGCCAGCGCATAATACTTGTGCGCCAGTTCCATCCGAACCTTACCGATGTTATCCATCGCTTGCTTGAGTGTTGAAAAGAAGCGGTTTATATCTTCTTTATCAGGATAGATGCTATATCCGCTCTTATTTTCGGGTTTGATATAAAGTGCCCATCGTTTCTTATCATCTTGAATCATCTCTACGTGGTCAAATCCGATCTCATTCGCCTGTTTGACCGCTGACGCCACGTCCAGTGTGGAGAGCTTCTCCATTGCCCAATTCTTCAGCCGGGCCAGCATAATCATCTTCTCGGCAAAATAACTGTCATCGGGTCGATAACCTAATGCACCATCCGTATTGTAGAAGCGTACCTGCTCGATTCCATCTTTCTGCAACGCTCGCATGATACGTCCCTTGTTCATTCCCGGTATCTCGTTATCTACCTCTGTAGAAGCCCCTGCTGGAAGAATTACATCTGCGGTTTTTGCCTGTGGGTCAATAACAAGCACAATTTTTTTCGTTTCTTTATCCGGATGCTGCCGAATCTCGTTCGACACAAAATAATGTTTGGGCATTTGCTCCTGCATGGTTGAAGTGTCTCGCCGGTTGCGCATGGTGGCGTATTCAATTTTCTCGCCCCGTTCCGCTTTATTGATTACTTCGATGGCATTGTTTACGTCACTTTCGAGAGCGTCCATCAAGTTCGGGTTCTCTTTCAGCTCCCGGCACCAGTATTCCACTGTCTTCAGACTTTCTTCAGACAACCGTGCTGGCAACCCCAGTTCCAACATTTTAATCCCTGAAGCCAGTTCCACTACCAACCGTTCCTGTCTGACAGCATCCTCCGAAGGAGCCACACCGTTCTTCATCACCATACCTTCACGCGCTAATCGTTGTTGGTGTCCGGTAGCACTCACGATTTGCCGCAAGGCTTCCTGTATATAGTCGTGATAATGTCTGAACTCTCTTTGTCGCGGCATATAGACCGCATCCTTATCTGTTTCGTAGTGGGGTACACCGCTTCCATCCAAACGAACAGGCACAAGGTTGTCTCGCATCCTCAGTAGGAAGTCGTTGAATTGAATATGCAACCGTCGGTTGTCAGCTTCCGTATATCCTCTTTCCACTGCACTTCCATACCGCCGCAACGTCGTTTCGTATCGCTCCTTATCCACGTAGGGTAGTGTCGTCTGGTCAATGTTGAACAAAGTGCGAATTTCACGGTTATGTACACCTTTATATAATTTTTGTTCCTCTTCATACAGTTTCATGTAGTCATCACGACTGATAACCTGTTCTGGATTATTGCGGTGAACGTACTTGTTCCAATTATAAAACAAAAATGGAACGCCTTGCTCATTCTCACGCACCGAGGCTCCTTGTGCCTTGGCATCGCTGAATAGCGTGAACTGGTTGGTTTTGCATCCATTTTTATCAGAATGCAGCGTCATGAATAGTGCATTGAATGCGCTGACAGAAACACCCTTTGGATAGAAGCGCGGGTATCCCTTTCCTGATGCGTTGAGCCAGTGTCCACCGGCATTCGAGGCTTCACTCAAAGCCGTAGAAAGCAAGGTGATTTGTTTTTCCTCGGCTTTCTTTTCGATTTGCGATTTTTCTTTCATCGTTTATTTGATTATAGGATTATTGAATACCCCGTGGGCGCACGATGGTTTCCAGTTTTCCGTCCTCATAATTCCGTGCGGCAGCCTGGCGAAGCTGGTCGTTCTTGGCAAGGACAGCATTTGCCAGCGTGTTCAAAGGCAATGCCCCGGTACGGTAGGCTTCTGCTACAATCGGTGACAACTGGATGGTACACGGTACTCGGTCTATCGTGGCAATCAACGTACTATCTTGCAATACAGGGTTTACTATACGTGGGTTCAGAGTTTCATTTGTATAGCGTCGGTACTGCACATTGTTCTCATTTGTTACGTTCAGTTTTCCCTCTGTTCGTTCTTTCAAGGCTTCGTGTCCTGCCTTATTCAACAAGTTCATACCTCCCAGGCCTATCAGGAGCATTTTCAGCAACGGGTTACGCACAAACATACCCGCCACAATGCTCGCTATCGGTAACATATTGTCTTCCAAATGCAATGATTCTGTCTTGCCTGTGAATATTCCCAGTAGAACATCAGGGAGCATGGCCATTACATAACCGAGATTGCCTGTGATATTACCTATGCCATCCAGTCCCAGCATACCAAGCAGTCCGCCCCAACCGTTTCCGTTTCCCTGTGCTACTTGCGCACTTTGTATCGTTTGTACATGTTGTTCCGCATCATTGGCAGGAACAACAGTTTCATGCTTCTCTTCTTTCATAGTTTCATCCTGTTCTGTCCTGACCATTTTCGCTTTGTCACGTTGTTCCAAAGACTGCAAGTAGGCTTCTTCCTGTCCGGGAGCAACAACAATCGGCACATCCTTGTACCGTTCCTCATGTTTCTGTTCTTCCTTGCTCTGTACATTCGGCCACAATAAACCGCAATTCTGGTTTTGTGTCCATTCCATGAAGCCAAAGTCCATGACAGGGATTTTCTTTTTCAGTTGCTTGTTGTCTGTACCAATCGCCGTGTTCTCTTTGATTTGTATTTGGGCTGCCTCTTTGCGAAAATCGTCGAATACGTTTCTGTCTTTGCCGAACACTCCTTTACTGATGCACTGTTCTACTGAAAGGGTATCAGGCTTCTTGCCTTCAAAATGATTGGTGATGGCTGCAATAGCCACATCTGCACCGGTAAACTTTGCCAGTGCTGTCCATGAACCAGTACCACCCATCATCAGGGTATCTGCGGCTGTGCCCAACATCCATCCCGTACCTTTTTCCCATCTGTTCGGGCGGTAAGCTGCTTCGCCTCGTGCCTCTATTTCATCGGTCAGCGGTGAACGGCTTAACGTCTGCGATAATCCCAGCAGACTCGATTCGGCAGCCTTTCGGATGATGTAGTCAGCGGAAGACTTGGGCATACGTTCTTTCACCAACCGGTCAATCATCAGTTCCTCTATCCGGTGGTCCATATAGGCATAGGCGAGGTCACAACCGAGCTGTTCTGACAACTCATTGTAACGTGCCCTTCCGATTTCCTGCACGACGGTATCCCGCCACTGCCCGGCCATATACGCAAGGTCTTGCTGCATTTCCTCGGAACCGGTAATCTCCGTCTTGCACATCTCGATATAGTCCTCTGTTGTTTTGGAGTTCCATTCGCCTGTGACCTTGAGTGCTTGATAGGGGTCGCTCATTGGTTGTGCCGAAGATGCCATCATACTGAGAATACCACCTAAAGAGGTGGAATATTCTTTCATTTCCTCTCCCTGATTCCGTATGAGGTCAGTCCGCGTTTTTGACATGATGGGTGCGATATGGCAGTTGAAATAGTCGTTCACGAGGCGTTCCATTTCTGCAAACCGTCCGCTATGCTTGATTCCGTCCATAGTGTATTATATGTTTATCCTATTCTATTCATTAATAATTGCTCTTTTGTCTGCTCGATGGCGTTGCGGTAAATTTCCATCTGTTTGGGATAAAACTCTTCCAGCCATACATCCTTCTCGATGTTGTCGTGAATGAAGCGTATCGCTTGTTCTCGCTCAATCTCCACCGATGCTTCGCCCTCTTCCCGGTTATTGAACCATGCTTTCGTCCACCAGCGCACACCGGCCCGGTCAGGATATACCGTGACTGCTCTCGGTATGTCAAAGCTCTGGATGTCTATGTCTAATTCTGCCAGTGGGTCAATGATACCACTATGGGTCAGGGCTTCGTCGTAGAGTTTTTTTTTACATCATCGCCCATCGTCGATAAGTACACGCCATGCCGTAGGGCAAGGTAATGCAGGAAGTCCGCAATGAGTAGGTTCTGCACCTTACAAGCAAGCGGCATTGCTTTATGTCCCAGTCCGAGTGGGTTGGATATACTTGGCATATTTTCATAGAAGTATTCTTTGACTGCTCCCATTGTAAAGACATGGCGGAGTGACTGCTCCGTATGTGGAGGAAGTCGGTATGCACCACGCTGTAAGTCTTCCATGTAGTAGGGCAGGAAACGTAGCATCAATTCCTCTATTTCCTGTCTGTCCTGCTCGTAATCGGTGGTCAGTGCCATCTCCATGTTGGGAGATGTTGCCGCTTCGCCTCCATCAGCATGACACAATGCTTGGATATTCCCATACAGCATGGTTAGAAATTCCAGCGGATTCAGTTCCTCACCCTTGAAGCGTATCCCGATATGCAGCTTGTCACCGCTTAAAGCTACAGTCTGTCCGGCCTTGACACGCTGTCCGAACTGGGCGAAGACATTTGACAAATGCCCATAGGTCACTTCATACTCCCCATAGCGTATAGTTTGGCAGATGCCGAGTATAGGGTCATTGCCTATACCTGACACGATACCGCTGGCGACAGCCGCCAGCGTGTAGCACCGTACATCGAAGTCGATGCCATGATGAAAATATGTTTTGCCCGTTGTCGGATCGGTTTGTTCGCCGTAGCCGAGCGATAGTTTCACATCCTTGCCCTTCCGTTCTTCAAAAGGCATACAGTATCCACTTTCGGATTGCAGGATCATTTCTTCTGTATATTTCATTATGTGATTATATTTGATTCGTATTCTTATTCTTATCTTTTCATCCCTCCGCTATTCGTCTGTTCTTCAACGGGAAGAGCGGGTGTCTGTATTCGTTGTATGCTTCTCGTATCAGGTGTGCGGAAAATACCGGCATTGTTGCCGATAAGCATCATGCCGAGAAATGCACCGGCAATCTTGCCCAGCCAGCCGAAGCGTCCGAATATAAGAAATGCTGCTGCGACCAGTCCCGCTATACTCAATCCCGACACGTTACCCTGTCCGAGATTACGGAAAAAGTTACCGAACATATCGGAAACTCCGCCATTGGAGACTTGCCGTAGAAAATTCGATACTCCACCCAGTTTTGAGTCTATGCCGGCTACCGTACCGCTGACGGAACCGACTGCTTCTCCGGCTTTGCTTGTCAGTTCTCGCACACCGTCCGCTGCATCTGCAAGGGTATCCGTAGCCGATTTCCCTATGACCGCATCGCTTACGATATGTACCACGCTCTTATCTGTGGTTAGTTTCTCCCAACCCACATAACCGACTGCACCGCCGATGGCTGCGGTCTTGACGGCTTGTCCTGTACCCCGTAAGGTTTGTGAAGGATGCAGTGCAGCATGTCCCATACTTCTTCCGGTAGCTTTTGCTGCTTTGCCGCCATATTTTAATATTGAATCCCAAATTCCCATATCATTACATTTTTAAGGTCTTACATTCTTTCCAATCTGTCGCCAACGTCGCTTGGCTGCGTCCACGATACTACGTTTATCGGCTTCGGGATGTGCACCCTCGTCGATTTCCCGCCAAATGTCGCCCATTGTCGTGTACTTTACCGCTTTGGTCAGTCGTTGCAGCTTTGTGTTCATTGTTTTGAGCTTTGGACGGATGCCAAAGACAATTTCCATACGCTCTTTTTCCGTCATCTTGTTCTCCGAAAGGCACGCTGTGCGTATATCGTTCACAATTTCCACGCTGTTCATCATCAGTTCCCTATAAATCTTGTTGCGCTGTGTGGATAGGGCTACGGCAAGCGTATTGGCTGGACTTCGCTTCAATTGTTTGGTGAAGTCGCCCATATTGTCTGTCAGCCTCGATACCTCATAATAGAACCCATAAGTTTGCGCCGCATAGCAGACTATTGACTGGAAAGAGTTTAGATAGTTATTAAACTCTCGTTGCAGGTCTGTTGTCGCCTGCACTTCTTCTTTTGTCCAAATATGTCCGGTGGTCTGCATCAGCATGACCTTTTCTTGATTCTTCAGCTCCTTCTCTGCCTTTTCGGTATATACTGCAATCATTCCGGCCAGTACAGGGTCATTCTGCGCTTGTACCTCACCGATACCGGTAAGACACAGCAGTAATATACTTATCCAAATTGTCCATTTCATAACTGATATATTTTATCGGACGAGAGCTGCCGCCCTGTGCCAATGGGACAGAGCCATACGAGCTGCCTCACCGTTGTCACGGTCAAGCATTCCTGCCGTTACGTTGTTCCACACATCATTGAAAGTATAGTACCGTATGCTCAAATAGAGCAGATGCAACTTCCGGCTAAAATCCGATAGTTGGTCGTTCAACGCCCATAGCGTCTTGCTGCGTTCTGCCCCCGTAAGCATGTTTTCGTTGCTACCTTTGGCCACAGCGTCATTCAGCAATGTAAAAACAGAGACAAGTTCCGTTGCTGTTTCTATATAGAGGTTGTTCATGTTCATACTGGCCACAATGCCCTGCGGATTGTTTTGGATGGCCTTGCCTAATTTCCCCAGCGTGAGGAAAATCCGCACACCGTCATTGTAGAGATGCGTACAGGCTTTCAGTGATGAAGCGTAACCGCTTGCTGTCTTGAGGTAACTGTTGTACTGCTTCTCCCACTTGTGGATTTGGTTGAACTCGGTAGCGATGCTGTTTTGGAGCAAGGCTGTTTGTGTCTGTCCCTTTATTTGTTTTTCAATCTGCCCGTTTATCAGTTCGTTACCTTCGGCCAATGCAGTCCATTCCAACGGATTGGAAGCCGCAATTTGGGCTTCTGCCACCTGTGGAAGCAGGCATACCAGCGAGGCAACCAGCCCCAGACTAATGATTCGTGATTTCATATATTCCCTTTTTTCGTTTGTTAGTTTCTACCCGTTCACGGATAATTGACACGAGGTCATCCCTATGGAAGATACCGATCAGGTCAAGACGGGGCGTGTTTCTGTCCATTGAAAGGATACGTACGGTTTTCAGCCCACAAAATTGTTGCAGCAGGCTTTGGTGCTCTTGAAAATCCACGATACGATATAGCTCCATATAATCCACTTTGCGACGGATAATACCGTATTCGCTGACAAGTTGTTCCGTACCGATGCAATAACGGATTCGCCGCAGGTAGAGATAACGGTAGAGTAACAGTAACGAGAGCATCAAGGCAATTACTGTGGCAATAGCTGTCAATGGCAGCCCTTCCATGCCTCCGTACACCCATACAGTGCCGCACAGCACGAGAGTGGGCAGCTCGTTGATGACAAATTGCCCGGTATGTGGATGGATGACAATGGTTTTGTGACAAGTTCTCTGCATAGGTTTTATGGATTATCGGTGAAAACGGGAATGAAAGTCTTCTCTCATTCCGGAAAGAGAATTGGTTATATCCACTTCCAACCGGGCAAGTTCTTCCCGTATCTTGTACATTTCCTGAAAACCCTTATCTGACATTCCTTGGTCATTGGTTTCAAAGGAGAATATTACTCTGTCCGCACGTTCAAGACGCTTTCGCACAGCCTCATGGTCTGCTTCGTCGTATAATCCGTTTCGGATATGTTCCGGATTGACTTCGGGCAAATCGGACAAGGCATGATTCAGCGTGGCTTTACCGCTGATCTCCCAATCGTCAAGGTTGTCCTTCTCTGGTTTTATCCGTTTGCCGAGTAGCTGGTCGTTCCAATCCTTATAACCCTCTGCGGCAGATTCATACAAGATGCATCCTGTAGCTTCCGGACCGGAAATGGAAGCATCAATCGCTTTTTCGATGGCTTCCAGATTGCTTCTCATTTTCTCTAATTCTTCCTCACTGGCAGAACCTTCGTCACGAGCCATTTCGTACTCATCCATACAAACCATTCTCATTTCCTGTAGATAGCCGTCACCAATTCCCATGTCGTCACGCTCCCCATTCTTCAAATTTTGTTTTGCATCATTTATACCCAGAATGGCTGTAATCTTTTCAAAATTGAATGGTTCAAGTTCTATTTCATACTGTGAATAGTCTTCGCTGTTGTTCTGTACAATCAGTCTGCCGGTTTGTGACAGACAGGTGGAGAAGTTCCAGCCTGCATGAGTGAGAGCAAAGTGGATAGCATAGACTTGTCCGGCACGGTCATGATCGAAGCAAAGATGATGTGAGGCATGGGGAGTTGCTTTTATCGCTCCTTTGAATTGCTGCTGGCTCGGTGCCCCTCCGGTAGAGATGAATACCGCCTTTCGCAGATCCTTGTTCTGTGCCTGATGAAGTTGGTAATATGCCATCGCATCATAAGCACTTTCGAACCAATAGATATGTTTGGCGGAGGTGAGAGAAGTGCGGGCAGGGCTGGCAATCCACAGTCCCTCGCTTGAATTGCTCCCTGCGGCTTTGCCTTTGTAGCTGCCGCTCCCGTCCATACGGGCACGTCCTCGTTCTTCAAGTCCCACAATCGCTCCGTCGCCTTTGGGCAGGGTTAGTGGAAAGGACAGGTTCGTGTAGGTCGCACCGTCCTCCCGATGTTTCGTAGCCAGATAAAAATGCCGATGGAAGGCATATTGTGTATAAAGGTCGATACCTCGGCTTTTAAAATAAGGATAAAATTTTTTCTGCGTTTCCCGATTCTGCGGATTGAACTTATGAATGTCGTAATCCGCTATGTCAAATGGCTTTACATCTCGTTTAGGGTTCACTATTCGGGTTTTCCGTTCAGTGACAGGAATGTTCAGTAATCTGTTACAGACAAGATTCACCAGTCTGTCCGGAGACATACCCGCATGGTACTCCGTGAAAAAGTGCGGATGCTCCTTGATGAAGGAAATGATGTTATAAACTTTCTGTTGTTGTGCGTGGAAACAGCATTTTCCTTGTTGTGTCACAATAAATTTGTCACCACGGATACGTCTGCCGTCGCTGTCCAAACGAACATACGAGGGATAGCGCAGACCGTCACGACGGTTTAGGTGATACCCTGCGTCAATCAATACGTCCTGGATGTTTAGTCGTTGCAGAAAGTCATCGTATGTAAGGTCTCCGTCTCTCATAGGTTTACCTCCCTCTTCTCATTTCATTAATATCTTGATTCATCTGTGCCTCGAAATTACGGATAGCCACATCTCTCGGTGTATCTACGCCGGGCTTGAAGTATGGATGTGGCGGTCCGCTGAAACGTTCGCCATAGAACTCCGGAGAGTGGTGGTGATGGAAGCCATGTGCGACTTCCGATGCCACCACAGCACCGGCGGTAAGGGCAGCGAATATCTTCACGCCAAGCCCCTTGTTCGCTTCAGGACGTGTCTTCATATCCACCTCGTTGAAAATCTTCGAAAAAAGTTTCATCCGGTGGTAATCATCCACAGCAAGAAACTTGTCGTAGTCTTTCTGGCTGATTTCGTGGCTGATGACCTGTCCGTCAATAACAGCGGACATCTTGTATTTACCCTCCGTCTGTGCTGGTTGCACGGCAATGTCACTGACCTCTACTTCCCGGCCATGTTTCTCCTCACGATACCAGCCTTTGCTTTCGTTGAGTAGTTGCAGGTCACGACCGTCCACGGCTGCACCGATACTGCCCTGTATGTATTCCTGCCGCATCGGAGTTTCTTGCTGCATGAATAATTCTTGTTCCTGCCGCTGCCGTTCTTCCAGTTCATGCCGCACTTCGGGATGCAGGCCGATACTGATGCGTTGTTCGCTGTTGAGCTGTTCCATCGTTACTTTATCGGCAAAGTCCGCTCCGATAATGCCGTTCAGCAGATCCAGCCGTTTCTCCACAGGTTGTTCCTCGATGGATGCGGTAGCCAGTTTTTTCACTTCTTCTTCCGTCAGGTCATAGACCATATCGGCATTGACACTTTCCGATTGTACGGTCAGTGTCCTCTGTTCCATATCCACGATAAGACCGTGCGAAGTAAGGCACTCCGACCATTTCTCGTTGGAAAAATAGACTGGTGAAGCAATCAACTCCTTGTATGCTTGTGCCGGTTCCTTGCTGCGCGGACGGCTGACAAGCGGTGTAATGACCTCCTGCAAGTTCTTCAATACATCTTGCTGTACAATGGGTTGCTCCTGTTGACCGCCTTTGTAGTAAAAGCCGTAGCCACCCGATTGCAGTTCGCCGGGCTTCATGCGCCCGTCTGGGCGTTCGGGTACGATGGATGGCCCCGGAAAGAAAAGCTGCCCACCAACTCTGCGTAGGTGGAAACCCCACTGTTCGCGTGGTGTCCAACCAAGGAATGGAGGGGGCATACCCAGTCGCCCCATGTGTCCGTACTCACCGATACCGATGCGGTAGCCATGTAGCCCCATCGCCACGCGACCGTTGGCATTGCGGGCATGGACGAAATTTTTCGGCATATAGAAGTCTTTTCCTATGATACTCGTGAGTATGTTGTAGGCTTTCTTGTTGGCCGTATTCGTTCCCCAGTCCGTCAGAGCCAACATCTGTCGTTCTGTTATAGGATAGACCAATAACGGTGAATCATGCCCTTGCACAATCAGCCGGTAGCCGCCTCCGTCAAATGCGACATGGGCTTGAAGTCCGTTACGCATCAGTAGATTGCGCATTTCGGGTTGCAAGTCCATCTGCCGAGGATTAGTATTTGTTCGTATCGTCATAGTCTGATGTTATGATGGTTACTTGTTATGCGTTGCCGTATTTCATAGCCGCTTCCAATTGTTCGTCTTTGAAACGGACAAACCCGGCGGCAGAATCTTCGCAGACCGTGAGTCCTTTTGCCTCACAGTAATGGGCGTACTCCTCCTGCCACTCGGCAGAAAAATGGTTGATGTAATCGAGCCAGCCGTATTCGCCGCTCTGCATCTTCTCGACGAGAATCTCTTCGGGATAATATATCTGTTGTGCCATACGCTTATATTAAATAGGTCTTATTTGTGAATACCTGCCGCTCGGTTACGCTCACCGCTTTTCTTCTGTTCGTTCCACAGTTCTTCGGTGTATTCCTCCTCTGGAATGTAGTCGAGATTGCCGTCATCATCCATCACCCAGCAACCGTAGCAACCGAAGGTGTACTTATCCCATTCACGCTTGGGTTGCTCTTTCCATTTCTGCGCGTCACCTGCGCAGAAACGGATGCCCGTCTTGTTGTGAAGGTCGATGCCTACCGTGACAGGTTCGCCATCCACTGCCACCGTCAGAGGCTCACCATGCTGCATTCCGTTAACTTCTACTGTACCTAAGTGCATTACCTCTGCCAGCACTTTCAGGTTACGGGCGATGATGGGTGTCGGAACATACATCACCTGTTTTGTTTCCTCGTCGATTTGCACGAAAGCTTTACTGCGTCGTCCGTCCGCCATAGCCACGTCTGCAATGATGGATTTGCCGTCAAGCAACTGTTTTTGCTGCTCCTCGTTGTAGCATTCCAGTGGTGACGACTTCAGTGTGGGATAAAAAACCACATCCACCTCGCCGCTATCCATACGGATAAAGGCAAACCGACTGCGACTCTCGATTACTTCGCCATTCTCGTTAGTGACACGCATGGGCAGTACCGGCGAGTAGCCGCCTTTCCCGATTTCTTTCAGGATACACAGGGGCAAATCTTCAATCATTTCTTGGGTAAGCCCAAAGCGGGCCAATGTCGGATAAGGCAGTTCGTTGAACTCAAATTGTTCTTTTTTCATATTCTGAACGATGTTATAAAATTATACTCAGCAAATATAGAGCGATTTCTTATCTGATGACTAAAACATTTCTTTATAAGTGATTATAAAGTGGTATTTTTAATGTTTTGAATATGATTTTTCGCAAATAATCATATTCAAAATTGATTAAATAGTTATATTTGGAGAAAAAACAGTCGGCAATGGACAGACCATAAGAAGAGCGTGCTAACTTTGCTGCCATGAGAAAGATTTTATTATTGATGATGACGGGTGTCTCATTATGTATCACGCCAGCCAAAGCACAATTCAATACCGTTGCCGTTACCCCAACACGCTACAAGATGGAGGTATTGGATATGGGGTTAGACCAAGCGGAACCGGCATCCGAAAGCGAGATTTCCGTACAGGAAGTTTCAACAGGTATCCCGGTATGCGCAGATATGGATAAGAAAAAGTGGATGGATCGTTACTTGAGTGTAAGTTACCCGTTACGTTATATCAAGGTCACTTCGCCTTATGGCTACCGTAAGGACCCGTTTACGGGAAAGAGTAAATTTCATGGCGGACTGGACTTGCGCGCACGTGGCGACAAGGTGATGGCCATGATGGAGGGTGTGGTCGTGAAGGTCGGACAGGACAAGACTTCCGGCAAGTATGTAACCTTGCGGCATGGTAGGTACACCGTCAGTTATTGTCATCTCTCTAAAATTCTTATCGTCAAAGGGGCAATAGTTCATCCTCGTGATGTGGTTGGCATTACCGGCTCCACAGGACGCAGCACCGGCGAACACCTGCATATCACCTGCAAACTCAATGGCAGGAATATCAGCCCCTCGCTTATACTCGATTATATCCAATCCATCCGGCAGGAGTGTATATCAGCATTGGCAGGTTTGTAAAAGAGAAGTGAAAAGGGCTGAAAACGTTCCGGTTACTTTGTCATCCGTTCAATAATATGGGCAATATGGTTGCCCCAGACGTGTATTTGTACAAGGAGCATCGAAGGCATGGAGAGCGTCTTGCCATAGAAGATAGCCGCCACTACTTTGCCACCGCACCGTTCTATCTCTTCCTTGTAATCCACCACGCTTTGCCCGGTTGTCAGCACATCATCTATGATGATAATCTCTTTCCCTTTGATTTTTCCGGTAATGAGGTAGTTTCGTTCGAGGATACGCTTCTCTCCACCTTTGGCCTCATGCAGGCTTTCTCGTGCATCGCAAATATCAACGTCGTACAGTCCTGAAGTTAAATCCTGTCGGTGCTTTCCGATGTACCAGTCGAGCCGTTTGAACCGTTGACCGTATTTTATCCAGTTGCTACACGGCATGAACATTATATGGTAAGGTCTCTTTTTCAGTTGCAAGGCATTCATACACGTTTTAAAGAACTCGATTCCGTGTATATCTCCTTGTTTGAACTGGTAGATGGAATGGCAGAAAGCCCTCTGTTCATCATTGAGCAGCGCATTGTATCGTGACGGATAGTAATATCCGTAAAAGGAGATTCGGATGCCTCGTAACTTGAACGGCTTATGGGGAGAATGGCCATCAAACCGTTCGGGATGCAAGAGACAGAACATACGGCAGGCTTCCCGATGACCGGCCATTACCGCCAGACGACAGTAACGTTCACGTTCCTCGCTCTTTTCGGTCAACCGTGCGGCGGCGAATGCCGCTTCTCCTGCTTTTCGTCGCCAGTAGCCGATAATATACCACAATGCCCCAATTGTGAAAAGCAGGAGTATGAACAATAGTCTTGCATTCATCGTATTTTTATTTGAATGAAGCAGCCCGTTTCAATCTGGTTATTTACAACATTACGGTGTATTTCGACATAATCGGATATGGGGGTTATGGCTTCATTACTTATATCAAATTCGTTTTCACTCACTTGCAAAGTTAGCAAAATCGTGGCACTAATCTAAAATAGCACCGATAATTTATAAGCCATATCACTTTTATATCATAAAGTCTTACCCATACAATTTCCTCTTTTAATTGTACATGCTCAACTTTTATAGAAGATGTTCGCCCTGACCGGTACACGGCAAATGGCATACAAGTCTGCTATATGCTGTGTACCAGTCTTTGGGATAAAGCAAGGACGATGGCACATTTGCCACAAGTGTCAATCAAGCCAATCTGTTGTCCTTGCAGCGACCTCTGCTATCTGTTCTTTTGTAACCGGCAATGCCGTCTGTTTGTTTTTATAGCTTCGCCCCACACCATCAGCGGAGCGTCACAGGACTTGTCCGCAAGAGACATTCACTCACCTTATGGCAGCAGAGCTGCTATGGGGTGAGTGAAAGACTCTTTACGGAAGCCAAACATGAAAAGACCGTACACCTCGGTCACAAACTGCCAAGGCTTACGCTTCGCCAGATTTGAGACTAAGTTGTATGGTCACTTCATCGGGAAGTTTGGACCGGCAAGCCACAGACGTTCCACTGCCCACCCATTCCTTTTATAAATCTTGCACCTATTCTACATGTCTATATGACAACCGCCTGTAGTAAGAAAGCATATTCTGTTTGTCGGTTAGCTCTGCTGTAGTCATATTTTCCGCAAAGTAAGCCGCCTTTTACCAAACATCAAATCGCCACTATCGCTGGAACGAAAAATCTTCCTCTGACACGTCAGAGCGTATTTCTTGTCCCCGTTTTGTCTTATCGGTATTCTTGGGCGGCAGTTGATGGCAGAAAATATCCCTCAGCAGGCTGAACAGCCTTCAAAAAGAGGGAAAAAGAAAAATTATCAGAGTTATGGCAAAGACGATAGACATAGAACTTCAAAAACAGTTGGACAAGCCACAGGCATGGTTCTGTAAGTATTTTCCTGCACGCATACGCAAGGTGAGTGAGCGTGAGATAGCAGACCGCAAGTTAGTCTTTGATTTCAAGGATGGACGGGCATACGAAGAGGTTGCTCAACGCACGGCAGCCAACATGACCGAACGTTATGGAACATCATGTACCAACATTGTATTTTCTCCCGTACCGGCATCCACCGATAAGAAGAACGAGATACGTTACAAAGCATTCTGCCAAAGAGTATGCGAACTGACGGGAGCTATCAATGGTTATGACCATGTATCAGTGAGTGGTGAGAGGCTAACCATTCACGAAAACCGTAAGGCAGAGAAAGAAGTCCGTAAGGTAAACGTCATTGAGTTTGATTCGGCTTTTTTCAACGGCAGGTCTGTGGTAGTCTTTGATGATGTGATAACCAAAGGGCTGAGTTATGCTACCTATGCCAATCAGCTTGAAAGCCTTGGTGCTAATGTACTCGGAGGTATATTCCTCGCAAGAACCCATTACAAAGTGAAATAATATGACCCAGACAAAGTATGATAAGGCAGTGTCCGTTTGCTTCAGTGGACACCGCAATATTCCATTCCTATACAGGAAGCAACTGAAGCTGCAATTAAAGGCAGCGATAACCAAGGCATACGCTGGAGGTTATCGTCATTTTTACTGTGGTTGTGCCATGGGGTTTGATATGCTGGCGGCAGAAGTTGCTCTTGCGTTGCAGTCCGAATTGTCAGGTCTGCAAGTTATTGCCGTAGTACCGTATCGCGGACAATCCGAGCGGTGGAACGATGCGATGAAAGCCCGGTATGATACTATTCTCTGTAACTCGGATGATGTTATCATCCTGAGCGAACACTACTACCATGGCTGTTTGCTTCGACGCAACGACTATATGGTTTTTCACAGTTCGTCTCTTATTGCCTGGTATGACGGCAAACCCAAGGGTGGTACGTTTTATACTTATCGTAAGGCTACAGCGAATGGACTAAAAGTTCTAAATCTCTATGGCAGCTCAATCGTATAACAGCCATCTTGTTTTCGCATATTCCGAGCCGTAGCGTTAACTCCTTTGCCATTCATGTAAAGGCTGTTTTGTCAGCCATAGCGTGATATGGCAAAGTACGCTATTAGTTCTGATGTATTGCCCGGCTTTACCTATGTGCCGGTTTAGTTGGTGTGCTGTATTTTTATATCTTCGGAGGCTCCATCCTCCTTATGTCTTTCTCTACCTTTTTTAGTATTCGGCTTAAAAAGTAATATACTTGCCTTACTTTTCGCCTATTTAGCATGTTTAGGGCACGTCTTTTATAATAAAAGTGCAGCAATTGGTTGCTGCACTTTTGCTATAATATCTATTTGTCATATTAGACCTTCCCGTACACCGTCCTCATTTTTCCGTCCACCAGCACCTTATTTGACCGCACAATCCAAGCTCTGCCGTCATTCAATCCGCATTCCAATGCCTTTTCGCCGCCGCCGATTAGTACCGGAACGGTTGTCACTGTGATTTCGTCCGCCAGCCCGTTATCCAAGAGTAAAGCCCCGATTTCCTCACCGTAAGCCACCACCATACCGTCACCGTCTTCCTTCATCTGTCTCAGTTCTGCCAGTACATCTCCTTGGATGAACTTCACTCGTTCATTCTCCGTCAGGTCGATGCCGCCGTTCGTCACAACCAAAGTCTCTTTCGCCGTAATCGGCCAACCCAAATGGTTCATATAAATACGCAGGTAAGTTTCTTCGTCAATCAGCACACAACTGGAGGCATCCACAGCCGCATCAAAATGCTTGTCCGAAGGAGCCGGACAACCGTCGATGGACTGATACACGTGCAAGGAAATCTGTTTCATATTCAATGTGTTTTTAAGAATTATGTCCACCTTGCACCCTAAAGAACAGCATGAACCCACGCTATTCCGGAATAGAGGTACTGCCATACCTAAAAGGCAGATAAGCAAACCTTTGCTGTATAAACATACAGTATGAATATTTTGCTATACATCTTGTCTTTTTGATAAGTGTCAGTTTTCTATTCCAAGACGTTCAGTGAACGTATAATATGTATATCAATCTCCGCCTGTTTCCAAGCCGAGTATGAATCTTCCATGTCACGACAATGACCGTACCCGAAAGTACCGTCTGCTGTCTTCATTTTGACAAAGATAACGAAAGATTGGCGGATAAGCAAACAAAAAACATTGTTTTTCAGGTTGCCTGTTCCGAACTGCATTCTGCCTTATCAAAAAGACTTACTCATTCCCCATGATTTAATACAGTCGTCATTCTGCAATTATCAAGAGATGGGCCAATCCATCCGATTCCACCTCCCTTTATAGTTCACCTTCCTCCGATATAATACGGGCAATCCGTTCCGATTGTCCGTTACCCTGTTTTAACACCCCTGTTTTACAGTTTTATTCATCCCTTTCTATTTGATTGTCATTTATTATCGTTTTGCTGCTGCCGTGCGACCTCTCGTGGACTTATTTTCCCGCAAAGGTAATAGGCTGCTCCAATCTTGCCAATGCCGGCGTTCCGCTGCGAGTGAGTCGTAAAAATCTTCTTCTCCGTCTGTCGAGCGTATTTTTCCGCATCAGCCTTGTCAGATTGTTTCCGCCACCTTTTGGAGGCAGAAAAATAAATCCCAAAGGACGCAAACAGGTTGAACAAAGGGAAATAGTAACAATAAAAACAAAAATAACATTATGAAAACAGAGATTAGGCAGAATGGCAAAGTGATACTATCGAGTACAGACGATATATCCATTCCGATGATTTTCAAAAATTTATGTGGTAAGAACTTTTCTGGAGACGACTATCAAAACTATCTCAGAACAGTTTGTCAGGATATTGGTGTTACGACTGGTGCGATTGAGTATTATGCTGATAACGTTTTGATTGAGAAAGCAACTATTCCTGAATTTTAAGAACTATATACAATGAAAAGGAAAGAGAAAGCAGCAGTAGATGAATTTGTCGCCCTTGTAGGAGGCAAGACATGGGAGCCTGTACGCCATAAATGTATGGGTAAATGGAGTGGTATGACCGATTACGGTTTTGTCATAGACGGACGGATAACGCTCTTTGTTTCCAATAGTATGGCATACTTTAAGAAACGGATTCGTGAGTGGATTAAGTCGATACATACTTTTGAGGCGAAGAAAGATTGCTACCTCCGCTTGCTACGTGAACAAATTGAAAAGGACAACGACAAGGCAAAGGACGAAAAGTTAAATCCTGTCAGACTGATAGACATCGGTATCTTATCCCCCGAAAGCAATAGCCCGTTTGATTTTTTTGTCCCTTATGTGTTAGTCGAAATAAACGGCAGGCGGTTCAAGCATCAAACAGCGGAGTTAAGTTGCGCTATTATGGTGGATAGTTTGGCAGGATACCTTGAAGAATGCAACTGCAAGGATATATACACAGCAAGGGCAGTGCGTACACCTGACTACATTTTTTGCGGTGTGCGGTTTGACTCCAGTGATAATATGTATAAGATTGGAAAGTAGAGATTAATGATGTCTGAAGAAGTTATCACTTACAACGATAACTCCAGTCGTTTTATAGGACGGCATCAGCATTTGACCTACTAAATACATAAGTTCCCAATTTACGATTGGAAACTTATGTATTTTTCTGTATGAAAAACTAATCAAATAATCACTGACTTATCATCCAGTCATTAAGCACGTCCGGATCTACACGATTTGTAAAGATTCACATTTTTACTCAAACAACCGATTTTCTCACCTCTTAAATAAATAACTGGTGGGGTTAATGTATTCGGATTGTATGGACTTAACGATGAACTGGGACTTCCATATATGGAATACCGATTCTTGAAAGATATACTTGAAAAGTGACTACCGTATATATTCTCGTTGTTGGATATGGAATCAGGAGTAGATATGTTCAACGACAATCTGCCTAAGTACAAACCGTCATTTGCCAATAGAAACGATTCTTTCCTTGAAATTCTGGTATCTAAACCTATTCTATCCATTCCCTATGATTTAACGCCATTATTTAATAATGCCATAACGTCTTTTAGTTGCATTATCGAACACCTCTGTCTCTCTTAGAAACTGCATTACCCGTTCCCTGTCTTCGGAAATCAGGCAACCTTTCAGTTTACCGTTCTTTTCCGTGATTTTTAATTTTGAAAGTTCGAATATATCGGAACAATCCAGCCAACTGTCATAGTCCAGAATATCACGATAGTTCTGAACCATCAAAGGATATTGGCAGTCCAGTAGCTCTTCCGACCTCTTGGAAGAATCTATTTCCGAATTTATCAGTAAGGCACCGATAGCGACACCTTCCGGAGTAAAGCCGATAATAACAATATATTTATTACGGTCTTTATATCCGTCTTTTAGTATCAGTCCGTCCTCTTCGTCCAAGGGGACATAAATAATGTCACCAATTTTGACTGATGACATATCTACTTGCTCAGCTTTGGCCATTATAGCTTTCAGCTTTTCCAATGCACCGGTTTTGTCGTCCATTTGATTTAAGATAAAGCGTTCTTGACAATCTGCTTTTCTCGGATATAATCTACCATGTCCTTGGTAGCTTTTCCTGCCCGGGCTATATCTATAATGGTAATGAAGTTTTTTTGAGGATCATCCTGAATGCGTGTCATCGCTTCTTCCCATGCCGAGTCATGCGACAAATCGGACAAGTCATAAGGGTCTGTATCCTTATATTTAGCGATAGCAGCGTCAAGACAACGTTTGTTGGCACCTGATATATAGTCCATATCGGGTACGGCAGAAGTATATACCTTCTTGTCACGAACCTCTATGTCTGAAAGGAACTCGTCAAAATTCCCATCCAAGGGTTTGCCTTCTGCAATTTGCAGTGCCTTGTAGGTATAGGCTGGCACCGGGCCATGCTTCAATGCTCTGAAAGAGTCTTCGACAATCACTTTGCCATATTTGACAAGATGGTCCTGTTGGGCAAAATAAAGTATTTTAAATAACTTTATATAGTCCACTCCTTGAGTGAAACTCTGCATGATGTAGAGTACCACTGCTCTTATTTTAGCAATCTGTATAGCTGTTTTCATTTCAAAAAAATCTATGCGATTACAAAGATACAACTAATTTGCTGAATAATACGCTCATGATACAAAAAAAATAGTCCGTTGCATTTTTTTACGACATTTAATATAGTCGTCATTCTGAGAGTAATAGTCTGCAATTATCAAGAGATGGGTCAATCCACCCGATTCCACCTCCCTTTATAGTTCACCTTCCTCCGATTATAGTACGGGCAATCCGTTCCGATTGTCCGTTACCCTGTTTTAACACCCCTGTTTTACAGTTTTATTCATCCCTTTCTATTTGATTGTCATTTATTATCGTTTTGCTGCTGCCGTGCGACCTCTCGTGGACTTATTTTCCCGCAAAGGTAATAGGCTGCTCCAATCTTGCCAATGCCGGCGTTCCGCTGCGAGTGAGTCGTAAAAATCTTCTTCTCCGTCTGTCGAGCGTATTTTTCCGCATCAGCCTTGTCAGATTGTTTCCGCCACCTTTTGGAGGCAGAAAAATAAATCCCAAAGGTCGCAAACAGGCCGAAAAAAGGGAAAAAAAGAAAGGTTAAATTATGAGTTACAACAAATTGAAATCATTGGTAGCGAACGTGGAAGCCATAGAAACGGCAATGAAAATCCAAGTTCAAGGCAGGCAGGCCACTGCGGAAGAAAAAGAAATTTTATCCCGATATTCTGGTTTCGGGGGTATCAAAGAAGTGTTGAATATAGGTACGGACAAGCCCATAGGTGGTGATATGCAAGAACCGATACAAAGATTGCAGGAGTTAATCAATGCTTACCCTCATTTCACAGAACCCATGCGACACAATGTCATAGAGGGTATCAAAGCATCTGTACTGACAGCATTTTACACTCCTAAATTCCTTGTTGATGCAGTGGTGCGGCAGATACACGCCACGTTCAGCGAAAACGGCCTCAAAATGCGTTCATTTCTCGAACCGAGTGCAGGTATAGGCGGTTTTCTGCCCATAGCCATGTCCGGCACGTATGACTATGCCATTGAGAAAGATCTCATTTCGGGGATGATACTTTCCCTGCTCCATGAGAACACGCTAACACGGACGGCTGCATTTGAAACCATTGGAGAACAAGGTTTTGAGCATACAACTTTCGATGTCATAGCCTCCAACATCCCGTTTGGCAATTTCCGGGTATTCGATGCGGAGCTGTGGAAGAAAGGCGGTATGTACGAACAGGCCACCAAGACCATACACAACTACTTTTTTGTCAAAGCGATGGAGTTGTTGAATGAGGGTGGATTATTGGCTTTCATCACATCGAGGGGCATAGCCGACACGCCCGGTAACAAGTTCGTGCGTGAATATCTTGTAAATCATGCAGACCTGATAAGTGCAATCCGTCTGCCCGATATGCTTTTCATGCAGACAAGCGGTATAGAGGTAGGCAGTGACCTGCTGATATTCCAAAAGCACACGCACAAGACGGTACTCTCACAACGGGAACAACTGTTTTTACAAGTAGGCAGGGAAAAGGCGGACGCCATAGGCACAATGACCGAATACGCCAACAAATTGTTTACCATGCCGAAAACTACCCTTGCAACAGGTAGCCGCATTGTACAGAACCAATACGGAAAATATGTGCGCAAATACCAATGGCAGGGAAATGAAAATGCCATGTCGCAATATCTCGCCGCACTGCTGAAACTCGACTTTGGTCGATATTTCCGCAAAAGTCTTTTCACAGGGAACGGACAGGGCAGCGAACATATGCAAATGTCCCTTTTCGGGAATGTAGCGATGAAACAAGTAGAAAAAGGTAAACGAGCCTACACGGATGGGGTGGAAGCATGGATGAAAGACGGCGCAATGGTACTGTTTGAGGGCCAGGTGGGTACTATCCAATATCGAAAATCAAGTCTTTATCAAGAGGTAGCCATTGATTTTGTGCCGGTGGACGAGGGTAAGGTCAATACAGATAGGGCGAAAGATTATTTTCCTATACGCAAAGCATACTTTGAACTGTCAATCAAAGAAAGGGAAGAACAAAAAGAGGATAACGGATTGCGTAGAGAGCTGAACGCCCGATACGATGCCTTTGTTGCCAAATGGGGCTGTTTCCACGAGAACGACAACAAGGAGTTTATCATGCTTGACAGCCTCGGTGTGGAAGTCTTTACAATAGAAATGCAGCTTGGAAAAGATTTAGTCAAGTCCGACATCATGCGTGAACCTGTGGCGTTCAAGAAGATAGACCCGAACAAACGGCTGACACCGATTGAAGCGTTGGCAAGCAGCTTGAATTTCTACGGCAAGGTTGATATGGACTACCTGATGCAGTCCACGGACAGTGCCGAGGAAGAAATCATCGGCGACCTCAAAGGTGAAATATTTTACAATCCCGCTATCGGGGAGTGGGAGCATAAAGGCAAGTTCCTTTCAGGCAATGTCATAGCCAAATGCAAGGAGATAGGTTCTTACTTGTCCGAACTCACGGACAGGGAAAAAGATTGGACGGAAACTGCTGTAAGGGCTTTGGCGGATGCGACACCCGAAGCGATACCCTACGAGGAACTCGATATTAACATGGGCGAGCGTTGGATTGACACAAAGTTATACGCCGATTTTGCAACTGAACTTTTCAAGGTAGAGACAAGTGTAATGTATTTCGATGTGAACGACACCTACATGGTACGTCTGCAAAGTTACTCTCCGGTGGCTTACAACACCTATTTCGTCCGCAACTATAACGGTGAGGATTTGTTTGTTCATGCCCTGCATGATACTGTACCCGAAATTACGAAAAAGATATACCGCAATGGTGATAAGGTGCGTGTGCCGGACGAGGAAGCCATACAAGAGGCAGCCACCAAGATACAGGAGATTAGAGACCGTTTCAACTGCTGGCTTGACAGGCAGCCGATAGAGGTTCGGGACGAGCTGGTAAGGGTATATAACGAGCGTTTCAACTGCTATGTTAGGCCGCACTATGACGGTTCGGCACAAACCTTTCCGCAGCTCTCTTTCGGGCAATTTCCATACGATAGCCTCTATCCCTCACAGAAAGATGCTATCTGGATGATTAAGCAGAACGGAGGCGGTATCTGTTGGCATGAGGTAGGCACAGGCAAGACGATGATAATGTGTGTTACCGCTTACGAAATGAAACGTCTCGGACTGGTACACAAGCCGCTTATTATCGGACTGAAAGCGAATGTGCACGAAATTGCTGATACGTTCCGCAAGGCATACCCTACGGCCAAAGTTCTCTATCCGGGCAAGGAAGATTTTACCCTTGCCAACAGGCAAGAGGTCTTTTCAAAAATCAAGAACAACAACTGGGACTGCATCATACTGACCCACGACCAGTTCGCCAAGATACCGCAGTCAGAAGAGACCATGATAGATATATTCACGGAAGAGCTTGCCGATGTGGAACGTAACCTTGAATTTTTGGAGCAGTCCACCATGCGTTACCGTAGCGGAAAGATGCAGGAGGGATTAGAAAAGCGCAAACAGAACCTTGGGGCTAAATTACAAGAACTGCGTATGAAAATCAATAATCGGAAAGACGATGCTGTGGACTTCCACACAATGGGAATAGACCATATTTTTGTAGATGAGTGCCATATTTTCAAGAACTTAATGTTTCAGACACGCCATAACCGTGTGGCAGGTATCGGCAACACCAAAGGCTCTCAAAGGGCAATGAACCTCTTGTTCGCCATTCGTGACATCCAACTTCGTACAGGTCGTGACCTTGGGGCTACGTTTCTGTCGGGTACGGTGGTCGTGAACGCCCTTACCGAACTATATGTGATGTTCAAGTATTTGCGTCCGCAGGAGCTTCAACGGCAACGGATTAGCTGTTTCGATGCGTGGGCAGCCATATTCACAAAGAAAACGGCAGATTATGAGTTGAATGTGACAGGCTCGGTGAAGCGCAAAGAGCGTTTCCGTACTTACATCAAAGTACCGGAGCTGGCAATGTTCCTGCGTGAGATTACGGATTACTGTACAGCCGACATGATAAATCTTGACGTGCCTGAGAAGAACGTGCGTTTCCTCTCTTATCCCCCGACAATCGAGCAGGAGGAAATGATAGGACGCTTGGTATCTTTTGCCGGTAGCGGCCAGTGGGAGGACTTGGGGCTTGACGTTCCGCAACCCGACAACCTCGACAAGGCTAAAATGTTGGTTGCGACCAATGTAGCCCGAAAAATGGCTCTTGATATGCGCTTGTTGGGTTGCAAGTTCAAGGATGATGCCGATAACAAGGCTTCTATCTGTGCGAGGACAATCTATGACTACTATATACGCTCGAATGACAATCGGGGTACACAGTTCGTGTTCAGCGATCTTGGTACATACAAACCGAACGAATGGAACATATATGCCGACATCAAAGAAAAGTTGGTACAACTCGGTATTCCTGCTGATGAAATACAGTTTATCCAATGCGCCACTACCGAGAGGGCAAGAAAAAAGCTGTTTGAAGAAATGAACAACGGCAAGGTGCGAGTTCTTTTTGGAAGTACGACCATGTTAGGCACAGGTGTGAACGCCCAGCAAAGGGCTGTGGCAGTGCATCACCTTGAAATACCTTGGCGACCTGCTGACATGGAGCAACGAAACGGCAGGGCGGTACGCAAAGGCAACACTGTAAAGCTGTGGGGTGGCAATGTGGTAGATATTGTAATTTACGGCACGGAAAAGACCCTTGACGCCTACAAGTTCAATCTGTTGAGAAACAAGCAGATGTTTATCAATCAAATTAACAACGGCACAATCGCCGTGCGTCGTATTGACGAGGGAGGCATGGATGAGGACAGCGGTATGAACTTCGCCGAGTTCGTGGCTATTCTGTCAGGCAATAACGACTTGCTGAACAAGACGAAGCTCGACAACAAGATTATGCAGCTTGAAAAGGAACAGGCTATTTTCAAGAAAGAACGCATCCGTGCCGAGCGTAAAATAGCTGCCGGTCAGGGAGAAATCGAAAAGGCAAAGCGTACTGAGGCCGATTTCAAGAGGGATTTGGAATACATCAACTCGTATAATGGGGCAAAGGCAACCCTGCTTTTGAACTTGCCGCAAGCCAGTACCGAGGAAGTTGGCCGGGAGTTGCACCGTATCGCCAAGACCTACCGCAACGGAGCGTATGGTACAGTTGGCACGTATGCAGGGCTAAACTTGTTGGTGCATAGCGAGTATAATATGGACGGTACGTTTGACCGCAATACATTCTTTGTAGAGGGTATAAGTGGATTGAAATACCGATGCGGTCTGAGCGGTGCGCTGCCGCTTGGTTTTGTTGAGTCGGCACAATATCCGCATGGAGCATTAAGCAAATTGCCCTCTCTTATCGAGAAGCAACAAAAGGCGGTAGAGCGGATAGAAAGCGAAATTCCCACATTGCAGGACATCATTTGCCGTCAGTGGAGCAAAGCCGATGAACTGTCAAGGCTCAAACAGGAATGTAAGGAACTCCAGCACAGGATTGATGAAAGCCTGAAAGAGGCCGAACAACCGCAGGCTGCCAAACACGAAGCTATTGCCGAAGCTGCTTGACATAATCATAATTCAACCGTTCCCTCTGCATGGTCGCGATGACTGGGCAGAGGGATTTTTTTGCGCTCCGGTCTGCCGACGGCTCTACTCTTTTATGGCATCCTTTCTCCCTTTATAACCTCCCGATTCCCCGCCACCACCCATTCTCATTTATAGCTATTAATATCTTCTGTTTTTAGTCAAATAGAGATAATATTCTTTCATCGCATATCCGTTTTTTGCGATACGCCATTTTTAGCTTCTACATTGGTGGCAATGTATCACTTTTGCCTTCACACCTCCTAATAGCTTCAATCAAGGCATCTTTTAATCTTATGAAGGCAAGTTTATCCACTCCTTTTGATATACTGATTTCATTACCGACCAAATCTTTCAACTTGAGTAAACAAGGAACATCTGCCTTATATCTGTCTCCCACATCTTGTAAATCATAGTCAAAATTATAATGATAAGCAAGAAATTGCGTAAAAGTATTTCTGCTTTTATTGCTTAGTTTGCAGATAGCATCAAAAAGAGCATTGGCATCTTCATATGCAAATATAGCACGAAGTTCGTATGTACAACTTTTATCTGGATAAGGCAATCTGTCTATGATTATAAGTTGTTCTACTGTTCCTTCAGTCAAATTACGCAGTGCTTTTTGCATTTGATCCGGCAACTCATTTATCTTTGATTTCATCTTCTGCAAGAAATAGTCCACAATATCATCCGTTATTGGGGTTTTGGAATCTGTGGTTACATAATTACATCCACTAATAAAAAGCCCTCTTAGCTGATAAAGTTCCTCTAAACAGGTTTGGCTATCAATCATTTCTGCTATTCTTACTTTTATTAAAGAGACATAAGCCTGTATAAAATAGAAAATGCCAATAGCGTGAAAGTATGATAGATACGCAATACTATAACCAAGTTGATAAGCATCTTTTATCTCTCTATCCAATATGGATGTTATAGTATCTTGACAAATTCTTTCAAGTTTTTGCTGCTCCATATCGAAAAAGCCGGATAGCATTTCCCAAGGTTTCAATTCTTTTTGCTTATCCCTTATCTCCGTAACAATAAATTCTACAAGTGGAGCACCTGTGATAATATATTGTATAATAGCCGTAACATACTCCGGATTTAAGACATTATAAATTAACTCCTTGTTCAAAGAGTGATATTTTTCCCTTAGATGATGTATCCTTTGCTTATCTTCATTATTATCTTGGAGTAGTGAAATCCGACAATCTCTACTCCAATTACAAATTACCTCTTTGTTCTCACTATTATTATACTCTGCATACACTGCAATAAATGACCCAAGAATATTTTTAAGAAAGATATTATCCTTTTCAACAAGGTCGGGTGGAAGTTTGGTTAAGTGGCTTTTAAAATCATATAAACATTGTCTCAAAACCCGTAAGTTATCGGATTTTGTGCACATAAAACAGGCAATAATGAAATCACGCATTTCTTTCAAATAATCGGATACCGGTACTTCGCCAAGGAAGTATTCGATGGCTTCTTCTATGTCAGGTTGTATTTCAAATTCCCTACCTATGGTCTTTTCCTTAAACTCATCCCATACAGCCTTGGGAAGTTTTTCAAGGTGGTTCTCATCTCCAATTACGACAACATGACAATTACAATGCTCTACAAAATAGTTGATAAAGCCTAACAATTCCTTCATCTCTATCAGGCACCTTTCGATGTCATCGAATATCAGAAACTTTACACCTTTTATACTGTCGTCTTTCACTTGTAGTAACGACAACGAATCCAGTGTTGCGGAAAATGAACCATCCTCTTTAGAGTCTTCATTAAAATCCATACTTGTCTTGAAGACTACCTTACCGGCTAATTTCAAAATTCCCTTTATGAAACGCCCCGTTTTCGAATAGAAGAAAGGATTTAATTCCCTATCTATAGCTGTCTTGATGTCATTCACGCTATCCATTCCATAGGTCGAAATATAAATGGGCTTTAGCGTAATTTCCTCGTCAGTATCTGCGGTCCCATCAAACCTCTTCTTCCATTCTTTTATAAGATGAGTTTTGCCACATCCCCATTTTCCTTTCAGCATCACGGCATACTGAGGATTGGTATTATCAGCATAGCTGTTTAAAAAATCAAGAATCAAAGTATTCATACCTTTGTTATTAACATAATTCTATTTTAACTCCATTGGAAAACAAAAATGTAGCAATAAGAACATTAAATATTGAAATAGTAAACGACGCTGCAAATCCATTATCACCACATCCACAATGAACAAAGTTAGTGATATTTCTTAATACAATAATATCCATACGATTAAATTTCATGTTTCTTCTTACCATTGATTGCTTAAATATGCGTCTCCTATCATAATAATATCCGCAGAAAATGTGATGGTGGAATACATTTGGCGTTTCCTGTCAACATTGTAAACCTCTTTGTAATATACGATATACGCATATTTGAACTCCACGACACGAAAGATTGAATTATCCTTAGTGTTGTAATAAATCACCTTGCCGCTTATCGCTTTGAAAGGACTGTTTACCATTGCTTCAAGAATAGTAGTTTCTCTGGTAGATTCAACGGTTATAGTAATACGTCCGCCAATAACATTTGTCACTGGCCTTCCTTTATTATCTGTCTTGCGGTTAAATTCAATATGTGATGAAATCACTTCTATATCCTTCCCTTGCAAGCACACGGTTGCCTTTAATTCTGCCATGCTGATCTTATTATTTATTATAAAACCAAGACATTTCGCCTTGGTTAAAGCAGTCAGACCGCTTTCAAGACAAGAAGGAGGATATCATATTTCGCAAATATAGAATTTTCCTTTGAACATAACAAACAATCAATTAAATTTATTAACCAGCAAAATAGAAGAAACTCTATTTACAGGCTATCCTCCCTTCTAAGTATTATTTATACAAAGTAGAGAAATGCTTGCAAGTTCAAGATGTACCACGAAATTAAGACTTGATGTAATTTTTTCAAGCTGAGAGCCGAGCTATCCGTGTAATAGCTCGGCTTGTTTTTTTTAAAATGAGGGAAAGGTTATTTAGGCAGATGATATTTGTCCTTTATATGCTCGGCCACGTGTTCGACTTCTGGAAACAACGTTGATTTGTCTATGCCGAGGGCTTCAAGCTGCTTCCTAATCTTCCGCTTCTGCGCTTTATTGATGATGTACACTTTGTAGCTGAAGTTGAGTGATGCTGGTTGGCTTTTATTGCCATTGATACCATAAAGGAAAAATGCCCCGGACTGCCGGATTATACGAGGATTGTCAAACATCGGTTTTACACAAAAGACTCTCTCGATATCCTTTGAGTCAATCACATTCTGAAAATGAGGTTTCTCGTACTTAATTTCATGCAGAAGATATTGGATTTCCTCTTCGGAGTTGAACTCATTCCTATCCAGTTCTCTCAAATCTTCGATACTGAAATCTATTGGGCGTTTGGCGATATTAGAAACGACACTGACGGCATCGCTATCAAAATATTTAATATCTGACGTTTGAACTTCGAATCGGAACAGTTTTCCGTCAACGGCATCATTCTCGCACGCAAAATACAGAGCTACCAAAGGATTTGTAGTAATATCCAAGAGGCGTGTCGGCAAGGAATAATGCTGCATCTTGACCAACTTCTCAAAGGTAGATGTACACCCTTTGAAATCAGCCGGACTTTGAGCGATAATATCTCTGAAAATTCTATTTTCATTCTGGATTAAGAATTTCTCTCGATAGATGGAGGGAATCAATCCAAAACTCTTATCTGACTGTCCTCGATAAAAGATATGGTAATCCATATCGTCCTCTAATTCATCTTCAAGTTTCTCGAATAGAGTCCGGATGCTACCAATACTTGATGAATCACTCTCCGGTGTATAATTATATGCCTCGTATGAAATCTCCCACGGACGTTTCCCAAGAGTCTTGACTATTTTTTCTGACAACTCATTATATGATGCAAAACTATCATAAGTGTAACCCTGTTTTTTACTTCTTAGATACAATGAAGTGTTGGAGTCCAAAGGAACATATCTTTCCGGATTAGCGTAGAACAGAACAATGCTGAGCTTTCCCTTTCCGACACTTTTAATGTTCAATGCCGTTTGAAAAAGTTCTTCATCTACTTTCCCTTCTTTTACCTGTCCGAACAATTCCCATAATACATTTATATCATTGTTGCCCCTGATTGTCTTCCATGGGAATAGATGCACTTTCATGGGATGTGTTGTCGGGATGCCTGATACATCTGTCGGTTCTGGACATTTAAAAGGTAGCTTACGCCTTAAATCCTGTAAGATTTCAACTCTCCTTTCATCGGAGTGAAACTTGTTGAGATACGCCAAGAATGTGAACGGGTCTATTTCTTGCAGTGTGATCTCTTTGCCTTTTTCTGTGCCATCGCGAAAACCGGTAATACCGATTTCTTTTAACTTAGATATAAGCTCTAACTGGCTATTCTGTTTTCCGAGTAGCCAGTTGGATAGTTCTTTATAGAATGGTAGCCATGTAAACTTATTGTCCATATTAAAATTACCTATTGAAAGAATCAATATTACATATCCCTTATCATTTATTCAATGGTTATCTCCAATAATTTTCTAATGGAGGGTATCCCCCAAACCAATATTCAAAAGCTTTTTTATTTATGCCATCTAATGGTGTCCAAAAATCAACGGGATAGGCCCAGTCAGAATTATGTGTTTTTTTAGGTGCAAAAGATAGATTTACATATTCATGAAATGGACTCTTGTGTTGTTCCGTTTCTAATATTCCACAAAAGCCTAATGTCTGTAGAAGACATTGGCATTGGAAAACATTACTATGAAAGCCAGGTATAGATTTTATTTTTTTTAATATATCTTTTTTTAGAGATTCTGATTCTTTTGCTTCAGTAAGATATAACATAATATGAGAAAAAATAGATATATCCTCATAATTTGGGTATGCGTAATAATCTTTTAATTTGTTGAACTCTGATAATAGAACTATATAAAATCCTATTGTTGGGACATTAATTCCCCCCCCTAATTCTGCTTGTTTTAAATAAAAATTATATTTGTCTTCTTTCAATCCCCAATTTTCACTCTGTAAACAAATCCGACATATGGGATTATTCCAAATATCGGTTTTATCACCAGCTTCAAACACATGTATAGGATAAGTACGAGCAATCACAAATGCAGGTAAAAAACTTCTCCATATCATTTTTTTTGTAGATAAACTTGCCAAAAAAAATGATACAATTTTATTTTTTTCATTCATACATCTGCTATATTGGAACGCTAACTCCTCAATACTCTGATTATGTAAACATTTATGTGATGTCATAAAATTTAAATCTATTTTTTATATGTTTTTTTTGTCTGGTATTCTTCAAAGGTCATTTTTTTCCCTTTTGCAATCATATCAGCTAATGTTTTACCATTTATTACAGATTCTCCTTCAGACATATATATTTCAATATTTCTATTACTGCTGCTAATTCCTGCAATTTTATTGCCTCTTACATTCGTACTCCGATACCCTAACAATGGAGTAGAAGAGTTCATTATACCAAATTGTTCAACCCCTCTTGCAGCAGCATAAGATGTTATTTGGGGTTTAGTAATTTGAACAAGTGTATCTCCATTTCCAAAACGAGTACCATCAGCACCTTTTGTGCCAGCATGTCTGCGAGCGACATCGCTTAGATTCGCATTATCAGAAGCTCTACCTGAGTAAAATACATTTCCTTTAGAGTTGATAAGTACATAATTCCAGTCAAGACCAAATGAATCAATCCACACATTTGTGTCATCAACATATCCATACAGATTAAGTATTCCTCCGCCAAGTCCAATCGGATCTTGCGAGACATACACTCCCATCTTTGGCGAGTAGTACCTGAACCTGTTGTAGGCCAGCCCTGTCTCCCGGTCATAATACTGTCCCTGGAACAGGAACGGTACCATTCCCTTGTTGCCGGTCTCCTCGATGACGTTCCCGTCCATGTCAAGCACCCGGCTCCACACCTCGTTGCCCTCGGCGTCGTATGCCTCCGTCGGTGTTCCGAGCTGGTCGGTCAGTATCGAGTAGGACCTGCCTTCCTTTATCATTGCCACCGGCACGAAGGAATCCTCGTCGAAGAGCCATACCGTCATGTCGCGGCGTTCCGTGTCCGTGTGCCACCTGTCCTCCATGACGGAGTATTCCCTATGCTGCTTCCACTGGTGCAGCGGCACGTTGCCGTTCCACACCCACCGCGTCACCGTCGTGCCGAAGCTCTTGGAGAGCCTGCGCCCGAGCGCGTCGTATGTGAACTCCACCTCCCTCTTGTCGGGCCGCACCACCTTTGCCAGAGAGCCGTCGGCGTTCCACCGGTATCTCCAGCGGTCCTTCTTGCCGTCAAGCCACCTTCCCGTGCCGAGGTAGCGTTCCGTCAGGTTCCCGTCCGCGTCGTACTCGCAGTGCCATTCGCCGTCCTGCTCCAGCCGTCCGCCACCGAGGTAGCGGCGCAACTTCATGTCCGGGTCGGGATACAGGTTTCCCGTCTGGTCGCTCTTCCTCCACTGCTCCCTGCCGTCGGGATATTCCGCCCTTTCGAGCTGCCCCGTCGGGGTATAGGAGTAGCGTGTCTCGCCACGCCTGCTGTCCTCCACGGACAACAGCCTGTCGGCGACGCCCCAGCGGTAGCGGCGCATATGCCGTGTGCGCGAGTCCTTGCGTGTGCGGGCATCCACCAGACGGCCTATGTCATCATAGGCGAACGAGCGGACGATGCCTCCCGGAAGGATGCGTTCCACCTCGAAGCCCAGCGTGTCGTGGCGGTGTGCCGATTCCCACGAGCCCGCGCCGTCGGCGTCGCTGCCGCCGGTGGCAGTGAACCCCTCAAGCTCCCCGTAGGCGTTGCGGGTGTAGCGCAGCGAGGCCCCCGCCGTGCTGTCGAGCGTGAGTATCCTGCCGGTATGGTCGTAGGTGCGGAGTATGGTGTTGCCATCGGCCGTTTCCCGTGTCGGAAGCCCCAGGGAATTGTACGCGAACTCCACCGTGCTTTCCCCCCTCGATGCCTGCACCAGCCTGCCGGACAGCCCGTAGGCGTAGGTCTGGTCGGGGTCGCCTGCCGTGGGGTATGAGACGCGCGTCACGCGCGAGCAGGCGTCATAGCCGTATTCCCTTTCCGTTCCCGACGGCAGCGTCTCCCTGACGACGCGTCCGCCCCTGTCACGCAGGTAATGACGGACGGCCCCGTCGAAGCCTTTCTCGGCGGTGACGTTGCCCACAGCGTCGAGGGTGAACTCGTAGCTCTGGAGCCTCTCGTTTGTCACACGGCGCAGGCGTTCCTCCCGGTCATAGCGGAAGTTCACCACGCCCCGGTGGTCGCGGCGCCTTGTCAGCTTCCACATGCCGGAGTAGCCGTACTCCACGTGCTGGACGTTGTCACGGTATTCGGTGAGGTTGTCTATCCCGTCGTAGGACAGGCGTATGTCGTTGCCGTCGAAGTCGAGCACGCGCACCACGCGGCCCACGGGGTCGTATTCCCTTTTCTGCACCGCACCCTTGGGGTTGGTGACGCTCACGCACCTGCCCAGCAGGTCGTAGCCGTACAGCGAGGTGTTCCCCCGGCTGTCGGAGGCTTCCGTGAGGTTATGGAAACGGTCATAGGCGAGCCTCGTCACCACGCCGTAGGGGTCTTTCACCGATGCCACCGCACCGTTGCGGTAGGTCATCCTCGTGACGGCACCTTCGGGGTTGGTGCGGCTCACCAGATTGCCCGAGCGGTCATAGCCGAACTCCCACGTGCCGCCGTCCGGCGTGGTCACGGATACGGGACGGTTGCGCAGGTTCCCCTTGGCAGGATACACGGCGGACACGCTGCCGCCGCACGGGTCGGAGCTGTCGGTGCAGTTCCCCCAGCGGTCATATCTGTACAGGGTGCTGTTACCGAGCGGGTCCGTCTGTGCGAGTAGCCGGCGGCTGTCATCATAACGCCACAGGTGTTCCCCGCCGTTGGCATCGACCTTCTTCCACACAAGGCCGCCGCGGTGGTGGTACACCGTCAGCTCCCCGTGGCTGTCGAGCACCTCGGTCACTCCCTCCCGGAACGTGAGCCTGTGGTCGTATATGCCGCCGTCGCCCCACGTGTGTACGCAGCGCGAACCCACGCCCGTACCGTCGTACTCGAAGTACCACGCAAGGCCGTTGCGCCATGTCTCCTTCACGATGAGCCTTCCGGCATATTCGTATGTCATCACGTCGCCCGCCGCGTTGCGCTGGAGGGTCATGTTGCCGTCGGCGTCGTACTCGTAGGAGGCGAGGGTAATCTCTTTCTCCGGTTCTTCCGGATGCGGGCCGCATATCTCAAGGATGCGTCCGCTTCTCGTGTCGTGCTCCACCCTCAGGCGGCGGCCCGCGCTGTCGGTGATGGAGCGCAGCAATCCCTCTTTCGTGTAGTCGAAGCGGATGCCCAGGCCGTTGCAGTCGGTCACGCTCTCAAGCAGGCGCACGGAATCGTACTCCTTGCGCGTGAAGCGGTAGTAGAGGTCCTCGGCCATGTCCCACACGCAGTAGCCGCCGTCCTGTTCCAGACGGGCCTCCTTGCGCTCGGAGAGGATGAACGAGGGTTCCTCCGCTGTAGGCAGGGGGAAGGCCACCGGGATGCCGTCACTCATGCGGAGCGTCAGCGTGCCCTCTTCCGTGTCCGCGACGACGCCCATGTCGTAGGCGTGGTGCCACCCGTTGCCCAGAGGACCCCGGTAGTCGCTGCGGCTGTACCACGTGCGCTCCCATGACAGGGGCACCGGGCCGTCGAGCCAGAAGTCCTCCTCGTCGGTGAAGAACGTGCCGCTGGCCACGTCCACGGGGTGCCCCGTGACCGTACAGATGGCCTTGTGGAGCATGTTCTTCAGGGATTCGCTCTTTATCGTCCTGTTGACCTTGCTGTGCAGCCTGTCCGCCAGCTTCCTGGTCTTTTTCTTGTAGAAACGCCCGAACGCCCCCGTGCATTTGCGGGCGAGTGCCGCCATGGGGTTGAGGGGGACGGGAACCGGGCTGGTGAGTATCTGTCTGGCGGGAGGTATCGGGTTGATGACACCCGTGGGCAGGAACATGCCCGGAACCTTGTGCACGCTCGGTATGCCCACGTCGTTGCAGTCAAGGTGCAGGTGCGCGCCGCCGCCCGAGAAGGGCATCCCGTCGGCAAGTACCGTCAGGCTGCCCATGAAGGCGTGGCCGTTGTTCTTGGGTATCGCCGCTGAAGGGGCCGCCCAGCCTGCGCCCATGGGGATGTGCGGGATGCTCCGCGTGGGTGTGGATGCGACCGCGCGGGGGATGAAGCCGCCTATCTTGACGGTGGCCCCCAGCATCCCGACGGCCATCGTCAGCACGGTGTGGCCCACCTCGGCGAGCTTCGCGCTGTCGGCGTCGCCCGTCTGTTCCGCTGTCGGTGGCGGGGGGATGAACGAGGAGACCGCCGCCGCGATGAAGTCCTGCGGACGGAGGAGAACCCCGACATAAGGGTGAGGCATGGGCACGACGGGGGACGGGGGTATCGTCACGAGGTGGATGTCCACGCCGATGACCGGGTCGAGCTGCTTGGAGATAGGCAGGCAGGCCATGCCCTTCATGCCCATGGCACCCAGTACGGGGAGCATGGCGGCTTCGCTCAGGCCGTCGGCAAGGCCGCCGATGGCGGCTGCCGCCTTGACACCCGTGTCGAGGGCATTGACGGACGGTGACACACCGGCCTCGGAGTTCGCCTTGACGCCTTCCGAGATGCCCTTGACCTGCGCGCCTACGCCGGTCTTTAGGTTAGCACTTACGCTGTCGAAATAACCTGTGTCCGCCATAACTGTCAGTTTTTATCGTTATTTAACTCGAAAATAGAGATATAATCCTATTAATAAAAATAGTGTCTTTTTTTAGCAATATTGTTATATTTAAGGTTGTTGACTATTGTTGAAATTGAAGACAGATCTCCATCTTTAAAAAAGGAAGAACCAATCAATGTTAAAGATTCTATTTTTTTTAAATTTGCAATAATTTTACAATTGTCTAATGCAAAGGAATTACTTAAAATAAGTGATGATAAATTTACCAAAGAAGAAAGTTGGCTTATATCTCTAACATGTTTGGTAGCAATAAATTTAAGGACTTTTAGAGTTCTTGATAATTTAGACAAGCCTGCTAAGGTGAAATTAGAACTGACTTGATTAAAAATTAATGTATTTAAAGGACAGCACTCTACAAAATAAAGATCTTGTAATTTTGATTGATTGATTTCAAGTGTAGATAAATTTTTGTAAGCAGAAAAAACATTAGGCGAAAAAAAATCTTCGTTTCCTCCCCATACCCATAATTTTGTAATGTTGGATAAAGCCTTTAGTCCCATTATGTTATTCGAATACTGGAAAGATAAAAAATTTAGAGATTTTAATCCCGACAAATCAACTTTAACGTTGTTTTGGGGTGAAAACACCAACACAGATAAATCTTTTACATAAGACAAACCATTATAATTATTTATACATGGACAACCTGCCATATATATTTCTTTCAAATCTGGAATGCTTTGAAGAAAATCAATATTGTCTAAAATGTAACCACCACTCCTTTCGATTAAAGTTATACTTTTAATATTGTTTTTTTTAAGAAACGCAATATCTTCAGCTAACATCGTTGAATCGAGGCACAAGCTGTATCGTTCTGACCCTATGGGTTGTATTAATCTATTATTCCTTTTCATACTACTATTCTGATGTTATAAGTTTTGCGCCCGGAGAATTTCTCACATTATAGTTATTGGGAGATTGAACTCCTCCTGTTTCTTTTATCCCTTGAGCTTCTGCTTTATATGCAGTTCTACTATTAGTATGATTTGTTTGGCTTATGATTTCAAATGTATGTTCTGGATTTTCTGCTGAAAGTCTGCCTAAGGACTGCTTTGCTCTTTGTCCCTTAACATCTCCAACGCCGTGATAAACCTTACCTTGCTCATCACTAATAACGTAATGTTGACGAGGGTTGGGGTTATCAACAGAATTTCCATGTTTATTATTCTTTTTCTTTTTACGACCTGGTTTTTTTGCGTATTTACCATTTTTTTTACGGTAATGATTGTACAGTCCCAATAAATCCAGGCATAAATTTGTATCCTCAACATATCCGTAAAGGTTAAATATTCCACCAGCCAATCCAATCGGGTCTTGCGAGACATACATTCCCATCTTCGGTGAGTAGTACCTGAACCTGTTGTACGCCAGCCCTGTCTCCCGGTCATAATACTGCCCCTGGAACAGGAACGGTACCATTCCCTTGTTGCCGGTCTCCTCGATGACGTTCCCGTCCATGTCAAGCACCCGGCTCCACACCTCGTTGCCCTCGGCGTCGTATGCCTCCGTCGGTGTTCCGAGCTGGTCGGTCAGTATCGAGTAGGACCTGCCTTCCTTTATCATTGCCACCGGCACGAAGGAATCCTCGTCGAAGAGCCATACCGTCATGTCGCGGCGTTCCGTGTCCGTGTGCCACCTGTCCTCCATGACGGAGTATTCCCTATGCTGCTTCCACTGGTGCAGCGGCACGTTGCCGTTCCACACCCACCGCGTCACCGTCGTGCCGAAGCTCTTGGAGAGCCTGCGCCCGAGCGCGTCGTATGTGAACTCCACCTCCCTCTTGTCGGGCCGCACCACCTTTGCCAGAGAGCCGTCGGCGTTCCACCGGTATCTCCAGCGGTCCTTCTTGCCGTCAAGCCACCTTCCCGTGCCGAGGTAGCGTTCCGTCAGGTTCCCGTCCGCGTCGTACTCGCAGTGCCATTCGCCGTCCTGCTCCAGCCGTCCGCCACCGAGGTAGCGGCGCAACTTCATGTCCGGGTCGGGATACAGGTTTCCCGTCTGGTCGCTCTTCCTCCACTGCTCCCTGCCGTCGGGATATTCCGCCCTTTCGAGCTGCCCCGTCGGGGTATAGGAGTAGCGTGTCTCGCCACGCCTGCTGTCCTCCACGGACAACAGCCTGTCGGCGACGCCCCAGCGGTAGCGGCGCATATGCCGTGTGCGCGAGTCCTTGCGTGTGCGGGCATCCACCAGACGGCCTATGTCATCATAGGCGAACGAGCGGACGATGCCTCCCGGAAGGATGCGTTCCACCTCGAAGCCCAGCGTGTCGTGGCGGTGTGCCGATTCCCACGAGCCCGCGCCGTCGGCGTCGCTGCCGCCGGTGGCAGTGAACCCCTCAAGCTCCCCGTAGGCGTTGCGGGTGTAGCGCAGCGAGGCCCCCGCCGTGCTGTCGAGCGTGAGTATCCTGCCGGTATGGTCGTAGGTGCGGAGTATGGTGTTGCCATCGGCCGTTTCCCGTGTCGGAAGCCCCAGGGAATTGTACGCGAACTCCACCGTGCTTTCCCCCCTCGATGCCTGCACCAGCCTGCCGGACAGCCCGTAGGCGTAGGTCTGGTCGGGGTCGCCTGCCGTGGGGTATGAGACGCGCGTCACGCGCGAGCAGGCGTCATAGCCGTATTCCCTTTCCGTTCCCGACGGCAGCGTCTCCCTGACGACGCGTCCGCCCCTGTCACGCAGGTAATGACGGACGGCCCCGTCGAAGCCTTTCTCGGCGGTGACGTTGCCCACAGCGTCGAGGGTGAACTCGTAGCTCTGGAGCCTCTCGTTTGTCACACGGCGCAGGCGTTCCTCCCGGTCATAGCGGAAGTTCACCACGCCCCGGTGGTCGCGGCGCCTTGTCAGCTTCCACATGCCGGAGTAGCCGTACTCCACGTGCTGGACGTTGTCACGGTATTCGGTGAGGTTGTCTATCCCGTCGTAGGACAGGCGTATGTCGTTGCCGTCGAAGTCGAGCACGCGCACCACGCGGCCCACGGGGTCGTATTCCCTTTTCTGCACCGCACCCTTGGGGTTGGTGACGCTCACGCACCTGCCCAGCAGGTCGTAGCCGTACAGCGAGGTGTTCCCCCGGCTGTCGGAGGCTTCCGTGAGGTTATGGAAACGGTCATAGGCGAGCCTCGTCACCACGCCGTAGGGGTCTTTCACCGATGCCACCGCACCGTTGCGGTAGGTCATCCTCGTGACGGCACCTTCGGGGTTGGTGCGGCTCACCAGATTGCCCGAGCGGTCATAGCCGAACTCCCACGTGCCGCCGTCCGGCGTGGTCACGGATACGGGACGGTTGCGCAGGTTCCCCTTGGCAGGATACACGGCGGACACGCTGCCGCCGCACGGGTCGGAGCTGTCGGTGCAGTTCCCCCAGCGGTCATATCTGTACAGGGTGCTGTTACCGAGCGGGTCCGTCTGTGCGAGTAGCCGGCGGCTGTCATCATAACGCCACAGGTGTTCCCCGCCGTTGGCATCGACCTTCTTCCACACAAGGCCGCCGCGGTGGTGGTACACCGTCAGCTCCCCGTGGCTGTCGAGCACCTCGGTCACTCCCTCCCGGAACGTGAGCCTGTGGTCGTATATGCCGCCGTCGCCCCACGTGTGTACGCAGCGCGAACCCACGCCCGTACCGTCGTACTCGAAGTACCACGCAAGGCCGTTGCGCCATGTCTCCTTCACGATGAGCCTTCCGGCATATTCGTATGTCATCACGTCGCCCGCCGCGTTGCGCTGGAGGGTCATGTTGCCGTCGGCGTCGTACTCGTAGGAGGCGAGGGTAATCTCTTTCTCCGGTTCTTCCGGATGCGGGCCGCATATCTCAAGGATGCGTCCGCTTCTCGTGTCGTGCTCCACCCTCAGGCGGCGGCCCGCGCTGTCGGTGATGGAGCGCAGCAATCCCTCTTTCGTGTAGTCGAAGCGGATGCCCAGGCCGTTGCAGTCGGTCACGCTCTCAAGCAGGCGCACGGAATCGTACTCCTTGCGCGTGAAGCGGTAGTAGAGGTCCTCGGCCATGTCCCACACGCAGTAGCCGCCGTCCTGTTCCAGACGGGCCTCCTTGCGCTCGGAGAGGATGAACGAGGGTTCCTCCGCTGTAGGCAGGGGGAAGGCCACCGGGATGCCGTCACTCATGCGGAGCGTCAGCGTGCCCTCTTCCGTGTCCGCGACGACGCCCATGTCGTAGGCGTGGTGCCACCCGTTGCCCAGAGGACCCCGGTAGTCGCTGCGGCTGTACCACGTGCGCTCCCATGACAGGGGCACCGGGCCGTCGAGCCAGAAGTCCTCCTCGTCGGTGAAGAACGTGCCGCTGGCCACGTCCACGGGGTGCCCCGTGACCGTACAGATGGCCTTGTGGAGCATGTTCTTCAGGGATTCGCTCTTTATCGTCCTGTTGACCTTGCTGTGCAGCCTGTCCGCCAGCTTCCTGGTCTTTTTCTTGTAGAAACGCCCGAACGCCCCCGTGCATTTGCGGGCGAGTGCCGCCATGGGGTTGAGGGGGACGGGAACCGGGCTGGTGAGTATCTGTCTGGCGGGAGGTATCGGGTTGATGACACCCGTGGGCAGGAACATGCCCGGAACCTTGTGCACGCTCGGTATGCCCACGTCGTTGCAGTCAAGGTGCAGGTGCGCGCCGCCGCCCGAGAAGGGCATCCCGTCGGCAAGTACCGTCAGGCTGCCCATGAAGGCGTGGCCGTTGTTCTTGGGTATCGCCGCTGAAGGGGCCGCCCAGCCTGCGCCCATGGGGATGTGCGGGATGCTCCGCGTGGGTGTGGATGCGACCGCGCGGGGGATGAAGCCGCCTATCTTGACGGTGGCCCCCAGCATCCCGACGGCCATCGTCAGCACGGTGTGGCCCACCTCGGCGAGCTTCGCGCTGTCGGCGTCGCCCGTCTGTTCCGCTGTCGGTGGCGGGGGGATGAACGAGGAGACCGCCGCCGCGATGAAGTCCTGCGGACGGAGGAGAACCCCGACATAAGGGTGAGGCATGGGCACGACGGGGGACGGGGGTATCGTCACGAGGTGGATGTCCACGCCGATGACCGGGTCGAGCTGCTTGGAGATAGGCAGGCAGGCCATGCCCTTCATGCCCATGGCACCCAGTACGGGGAGCATGGCGGCTTCGCTCAGGCCGTCGGCAAGGCCGCCGATGGCGGCTGCCGCCTTGACACCCGTGTCGAGGGCATTGACGGACGGTGACACACCGGCCTCGGAGTTCGCCTTGACGCCTTCCGAGATACCCTTGACCTGCGCACCTACGCCGGTCTTTAGGTTTGCACTTACGCTGTCGAAATAGCCTGTGTCCGCCATAACTGTCAGTCTTTATCGTTATTTAACTCGAAAATACAAATAGGCAGATGCAACAATGGCAATCACAATAATTACACCGAGCCAAAATCGGAATCCGGTTGGACCCAATAAGTCAAGAAAGAAATTTCCTCCCCAGCTTCCGGGTCTGGCGTATGTCCATTTCCAGTCGAATATCAGTCCGACAAGCCAAACCAATAGCAGAAAGATTACTACTAAGTACCCCACTTTAGGGTTCGCATAGGCATATTCGGTTGCATTAGTGAATAGCCTTTCAAGATTTCGCAATATGTTGTTCAGCCATTCCATTGTATTTTCCTAAATTTCTTTTATACTCATACAAATAATTCTCCCAGTTATCTCCTAACACTTTGGTCAGAACTTCATTTATTTCATCGTCACTGACCAGCTTGGAGCGTGCCGAACTGTTTAACAGGCTTAATAACAGGAGAGGATAAGAGGAGTTCTTTATCAGGTCTATGGAAAGTTTGTCTGAAAGTCTGAAACCTTCCACATAACATTCCGCAGCTAACGATTTCTCATAATTATTTTCCCGGCACCAACCACACAGCCTCAATGCTTCACTTTGCATTAGGTAATCGTTGCATCTGGAGTATGCTTCAGCACCGCGATAGTACGTCTCTGCCGCTTCTTTCCAAAGCGACTCTCGTACATAGATGGAGGCTTTCCCCAATAAGGTGTTTCCGAGCAATCGGCAAGCTAAAGAGGGATCTAATTTTTCTTCCCCGATTTCAGCGGCTTCTACGGCTTTGTCGGCAAAGTACATGGCCGTCTTGTAGTCCTTACGGGAAATCTGGTCTGTATATAGAATTGTATATACGGTTACAAATTGACTGATCCAGTTAATGTCTTTCTTCACATTTTCGAGAGCAATATCGAGGCATTTCTTCGCAAATTCCTCTGTTTGCGCTGCGTTCCCTTTTTTCACACTGTTCATCAGTTTGATTAATGCCAGCCTGAAATTCGAGGCTGCCGGGTCGCTCTTATCTTCATTCGCCGCTTGTTCCGCGAGTTGCTCCATTGCACCGTCTAAATCTATTGGCGGATAAATAGACACCGCGTCATTGGAGTGTTTGGCCATTAGTTTGCCAAACTGTTCATAGTCTTTTATGTCGGATATCCCCCATACCATTTGCTTGTGGAATGGCAGAGCAAGAGCCTTTTCAAACCATTCACGACATCCGTCATAGTCGTATGTGTTCTTTAGGTTAAAGACAAAACTGCATTTCATATCAGTCCCTTTTACAAGGGATTCTGTCAGCTTGTTGAAGTTGGCAACTGCGACGGAGGCATCGTTTTCCGCTTCTTCCGACTTATAATCAGCTATCCAATCAACACGTTCAAAGACAATATCTTCGGGTTTCTTTGAGTTATTCCAGTATTCTACTTGTTGTGCAATATACCCTACAACATCTTTTGAGAAATCGGTTCTGGAACTGAACGGAAGTTCTATGAGGAACACCATATCTTCCTCTTCGCTATCAAGGGCAAGCATATAGTCATAGAAAGCATCAAGCATACTTTCGTCTCCCGGATTGATGACGATACGGATCAACTTGACCGGTTTCCTGACTGCATCTTCCCATTGGTAGAGCATCTTGTCTGCTATTTGTTGTATGGCGTTGCTCATATGTTGTTAATTCAATTTGACAATAGTTCCGGCTACGGCTGTGGTTCCGGAAGAATCTATCGTAGCTTTTGTTGTACCGCTGACCGTGGCACTGCTGCTGCCGGTTGCTGTAAAATCAGTACTGGAGATATTATAATTGCTGCCTGCTGTACAATCAATATTTTCTGCCGATTGCGCAATATTGGCACCCGCGGACTCTGTTATGTCCTTTTCCGCATTAGATGATATATTGCCTTCGCTATCAATCATTATTTTGTTTTCTCCAACACATAAGGTGATGCTTTTAGAGGCAGATATTGTGATATTTCCTTCTCCGTCTGCCGTATAGCTGTTGCCTTCCTTATCTTTCATCATAACGCTTCCTTTTTCATCATCAAGCGTTATGGTACAACCGCTGCGGGTAGTCAGGCTTTTTGTTTTGTTTGAACTGCCGCCACCGGTGCCTGACTTTCCATGGAATAAGCTGCCAAGTACAAACGGACGGTTCGGGTCATCATATCTGAATGCCACCATGACTTGGTCTCCCTTTTCGGGTATGAATACAAATCCTCTGTTTGTGACCACTTTGTCGCTTGTACCTGCGTCGGGAGTGAGCACCCGTATCCACGAGGTTTGCATCGGACCGGTCTGCCAGTTCATCTTGACTTGGACGCGGCCTAACTTTTTCGGGTCCTCGTTGCTGACAACCACGGCCTGCTGTGTATGAGCGACAGGCAGAGGTACATCCGGGCATGGAAGGGTGGGAATAGAGGACGGAAGTGCGGTGAAATAGTTCTGGTAACTGTCACCCATACCGGCTACGTGGGTTATTTCCGTAATGATATAGGTGCCGATGCTATTTTTTACGTGGATACCTATTCCTGTATGGATAGCGGTATGAACATCTATGATACTGCCCACCGTGAGGATGCGGCAATCGCTTTCCCCGGTGATGAAACTGGATGCGGCGCTGTCGCTTTGCTGCCTGCGTTGGAAATAGGCGTCAAGTTCACCCTTATTGGTTATGCGCGGCTCCGCCCGTTGGACAGCGGGAGCGGTAAACAAAGCCAATGACGAGTCAAAGGCCGCTTGTCCCAATGTGTTTTGTCCGGCTGCGGTATCGGGGGATTGGCCGTTATAGGTCTGGTCGTTCACCGAATGGTAAGAACTTCCCTTTATTGGTCGGGCAAGTGTCTGCGAGCAGACATCGAGCACGGATAGTTCCTCGCCGTATGTCAGCTTGGTCGTCGAGCAGGCCTGTGGCTTCCCGAATACAAGGTTCTGTCCGTCGTAGTAGAGCCATTCCTGATATTGGCGGGCAAGCCGTTGTATGAATCTGAAGTTGGTTTCCTCATACTGGCATTCGTATTCCAGCTTCGATTTCGTTTCCGGATTGACAAGAGCTTGCACTCCTGCCTTGTCTGTAAGTTCCTTAACGATGTCAGACAAGGATTTGTTGCACCATGAGGCACAAGTGTGGTCTGACTCCAGTAGGAATGTTGACGAATATCCCGTCACTTTTATATTTCCGTGTGTTCCACCGGAACGATGAAGTCCCACCATGGTGGCCACGCCGACAAAAACAGTGCCGCCGAAGTCCATGATTACTTTTTTTCCAACCCAGTCTTTTGATGCCTCCGGGATTTCCACACCATAGGCTTCTATGGCTTGGATATCCAGTGTTATCTCAAAGTAGTGATGCTCATTGATGCTCTGTTTGAGCATCAACTGCACAAACGACGGCATGGGTATGCCGGCTATTTCCAATGTGACTTTTTTTTGTTCCAGCATGGCGGCATTATATTTGACGGTTTATATCCAAATTGCCAAAGCCGCCCGGCGGAAGTCCGTCGGACGGCCTGACAAATGTTTTGATTTAGGATTTACCTATGTACGCCGATTTATTTCTTCGGCCAACGGTTGTCAAGAGCTGCGCTGCCGACGATGATTTCTTCAGCGGAGAACGTAATGGTGATTGTCATAGGCACATCGTTGTTCGCGTCCAGAGTTTCCGAGTAGTGAACGATGTATGCGTTCTTGAACTGGATCTCCTTCATCTTGGCATCTTCCTCCGTTTTTTTGTAGATAATCTTTCCTTCTACAGGTTTGAAAGGACTGTTCAACATCGCTTCGATGACCGAAGTGTCTTCTGTTGATTCGATGGTTGCTTTTACTCTACCACCCAATACGCTTGAAGAGGGCATACCTTTAGGGTCCGTGTTACGACTAAACTCATAGTTTGAATAAAGGACGTCAAATTCCTTGTTGTTAAGTTCCAATGATGCTCTAAATGCCATAATACTTGGATTTAATGGGTTAAACTTAATTATTTTACTTCGGTTTCTCCGTCCTTGCGCCCTAACCGGTATAGATGCAAAAAAGAGAAAACCTCAAAAACGATTTTTTGAAATTTCCTCTCAGCCTCCGGATGACTCAGTTTTATTGTGGGAAAAAGAGAAGAAAATAAAACATCATCTTTGATGTGAGCAAATATAAGTGCTTATATTCATTTTTCCAAATTTTTTAGCGCGTTTTTTTGCTGTTATTTTCATTTTAACACGTTTTAAACTAATGTTCGTGTATAAAGCCACTGTCCTATATGATTAGAAACACGCCCCGTTGATGATGTGTCGCTATTAAATTGATTCCTGGCATTGTACAATAACACTTGTAGAAGAAGTTTCATCAGGAACGGACGAAACCGCCGGAAAGCAAACTGCTGCCGGAATGCAGAAAAACGGTATCCACCGCATGAAAGTGGCAGATACCGTTAGCAGATTGACTATGCAGTCTGAATGTTTGCGTATATCCTAATTCTTACGCCCGTATCGGCAGATGAGCAATGAACTTAATACCAGGAGTGCAAGGGCAATCATCCATGTATAGATCTTCCGTTCCTTTTCCAAATGTTCGATGTCCGCCGCTTGTTGTTTGGAGCAAGTTGTCAGTATATTAATCTGGGATTGTTGTGCCTTGCAGATATCCATAAGTTCAGCATTAATCCGTTGCTGTGTATCCAGCGAAGTTTGGATGTTCTTGAAGTTGCGGTTGGTCGTATATGCGTCACGGATATATCCGGGCGTGCTTACCTGTAACGAGGGAACTTGTATGCTGTCCGGAAGGTATGTCAGTTCTGCATTATTGCGCCGTTCCGTTGCGAAGCTGTTGAACAGGAGTATGCCAACAAGTGTGCCGCTGATCAGAAAGGCTATTAATGCTATGATGGCAAACATTGTGTTTGATGATTTCGCGACAGGTTGTTGGTACTCTCGTTCAAGCCATGGATGATGGTTCATCGTGTGAGGCGGAATGGATGTTCCATACTCCACTGTCCGGACTTCGGCATTTTCTTCAGTCTCTTTTTTCTCAAGAGCCTTACGTCTTGATATATCCATAAATTCGCGCTTGGCAATCTGGTATTTATCCGCTTGATAAATTACAAGGTCGTTTTTTACCAGCCAGTCAAGAACGTCCTTGACACTCCGTTCTGATACCTTGAGGTTGCTGATGCTCCAGAATATTTCTGCACAAGATACCCATATTGGCTTCTGGAGGCACTTCTGATATAGGATTTCAAGAATCTCTGCCTGTAGTTGTTCTCTTGTTGGTTCCATTTTATTTACAGTATTAATTGTTTCGGAATAAAATAATATTTCTTGCCGGCGATGAATACAGGTCTGAAAAGGTTGCGTTGATACATGTCTTCCAGTCTCTTCATCTTTGAAATCAGGGCTGTATAGCCACTATTAAAGTCCGTCAGTTCAACCTTTCTTTTCTTTAGTTTCTTCACCTTTGTTGAATTTAAAAGGCTGTCATTGGCCATGACTCCCGTCTTACAATAGAAGATTTGAGCCAAATATGGATTTCTGGGCAATACTTTTCGATAGAAACTTCTGTTTATGCTTTTCTTTTGCCGGTTAAATTGCTTGCGAAGCACTCTTAGCTCCTTTTTCCCTATGTTATCTGAGAACTCCGGGAGCAGTCCCCTGTAGCTTTGCAGCAGTTCCATCACTTCCTTGTCATCGAGTAGATATCCATATTCGTACCCGTCCATTATACTGTCCGCTACGGAGGCCTTTATATAGTAGGTGTCATTCACGCTGTTTCTATCTATATCGTCAAGGCTCATACTGTCAGGATTTTCCGTATGATGGAATATATGCGTCAGTTCGGATGTGGGACGGCTTCTTAGGACACCTATATTTCGCTCATAATCTTTAAGTGAGTGCAACAGTAGGCTGTCCGTCTCGAAAGATTGCCATAATACGGAATCCAAGGCTGTTTCCAAAGCGTTGCTTTCCAGCCTGTTTCTACCTTTAGGGAATAAGATTCCTCCTACCGTAAGGCTGTTGTATGGAGCATCATACAGGTATAAGTTGGCATCCGTAGCTTCTATGTTCTTGAACAGCTCCGTCTTTACCAGTCTGCTGTCTGCGATATAATTGGATATATGGTCTATGTATTTCGTAGAATGGCTGTCCAGAATGGATTTGGCCTGCAATAGGAAGTCCTGATAAGAAGTGCCTGATGCTCTGTCTATCTGGGCAAACAGAAGCCTTGCCGGTTGGGTTGCCAGCCACGAGAGTTGTTGCTCGTGCAAGGATAAAGTTTGTTTTGACCCTAAAATGACAAATACATTGTTGCTGAAACGGCTTTCGTTATCATAACGGGAGATTTGTTTGATAGCCCCGCCAAAACCGTAAAACGATGATTGTTCCTCTTGTTCGTTTTTCCGCTTGGAAGAAATGGATTGTTTGATATAGTCGAGCCAGGCTGAAAAGTCCTTGGTTGGGGCCAAATGTCTGTTTTCTCCGTTGGAGGATATGCAGGTTGCCGAGAAAGTGTAGTCATACCCGGGCTTCATTTTCAGCTTTAGGTTCTGTAGCACATTGATATATGGGGATAGATAAGGCAGGTCGGCATCATTGAACAGTAGATGTATGTTCACGTTTTTGTTTTCCGCTTCCATCTTTCGGACATCGGAAACCATGATGTCTCCGCCTTTGATATTGATAATCTTATTCCAGTTCTTGTCCCAGACGGACAAAGGATAGTTCAGCCGGATATTCCCATTCGTCATAGGCCCTGCCGGGTTTCCATCCAGGTTGAACAACATCGTACCCTGAATATTCGCATTATGTAATGCCAACGTATCGGGATACATTAGGTTGACAGCACACAACAAAGAATCACGGTATCGTGAATAATCAATATGATACACCTCATTTTGGCCGACTTCTGCAAGAAGGTCAGCGGGAACCCACCCTAAAAAGCGTTTGGTACTGTCTGATAATGCGGGAACATTGGAAATCAATGCGGATTTGCCGCTCTTGTCCAACTTGTATAGGTAAACAACCTCTCCGCTGACAACTACCGCATCCGTTGTTGTTTTCAAAAACGGCTCTCCGTATATTTTCAGGGTATCTCCATTGAAGAATTGATGGATATCGAACAGCTTGTTAATGCTGTTTATGCCTATACGGTACCTTATCGGCTGGTTGTTGCGGGGATTGATACGGGCATGGTCGTACATCAGTACATTTTCCGATGGTATCCATCCGGCATAATTGACTTTACGGGGTTCCTTAAAGTGTCTCTTGCTGTTATACAGGAAACCTATTATCGACTTGGGCTTGCCTGTAATGTCTGGGTCAGCCTGAACGAGCTTGTAGGTTCCGTTCTTTTCACCTACTATGTAATAGGGTGTGCCAATCCCGTGTGAAGACCGCTTACGCTGGAAATACGGGTCTTCATAACTTTGATTTCCGGTCCTGTCCGAATAGACAATTCTGTTTGTCTTGCTTTTCTTTGTTTTGACAGGAGCGTCTGTTGATTCCGGATAATTGAATATATCCCTATCCATTATTTGTATTCTGTCGCGGATGGACACTTGGGCAGATACGTTGCACGCAAGAGTAATCATCACGGCCACAGAAAACAGATTTCGTATGAGATTCAGTTGTTTCATTTTTCAATATAACTTTGTGTCACATGGATGGACTTGACGCAATTCAAATCGTCAATTTTCACATCATCAATACTCACACGCTTTTTCCTGTTGCTTTCAAGAAAATGCAGTCCTTGGCAATAGCCGTTGAAGTCATTGTATTTTTCATCATTGATGACGACCACTACCTGGTCTGCATCAATGCAAAAATATTTGTTACGGATATAATTCGTATGTTCGTAATAGACCGACCTTTGTGAGACTTTGGCGTCAGCTATGGCTTGCAAGTGTTTTTTAATATCATTCTGTACCAGTACCAACGAATCCACCGTGACCAGTTCCTCTGCTTTTTCAAAGCGTGGGAGAATGATTATACGGTGCTTCACCGGATATTTCGTCGTATTGGTTTGTAATGAGATGGTGTATTCTCCCGGAATATCATACGAATACACGACTTGCTGCTCGTATGCGTCCACAGTACCGCTTTCTCCAAATTCCCATAGCCATGTGTCCATACCATAGCCTTCTGCCGAAAAGACCAGCTCTTCGCCTTGATAACCCTCTGACACTCCATTTATACGGGGTATGGAATCAATGGCCTCATGCTCCAGCCCTGAGATAACTTTGATATACTTGTTTACGGAGTGTTTTCCGTCTATTTTCAAAGTAATAAGATATTTGCCGGCCTTACGGTAAGTGTATGACACATCCGTATTTCTCATCAGTGTATCACCGTTTCCCATTTCCCAAATGAGCCGCTTGCCTTTAATCGCTGCCGTATCGTTGACTAATAGTTCCAACCGCTCATTGACCTCATAATGAAAATTATCATTGGTGTCATATACATAAAAGTCAATATTGGCAAGGTGCGACTTCGAAGGCAGGAACAAAAATAAAAGGATACCTGCTATGGCAACCAGTCCCAATATGATGATTGTTATAGTTTTCTTATTATCCATCGCGAATGTTTTATAAATTGGCTTTACATTCTTCCAAATCCCGTTCAATCAGTGCATTGTTATGTACCAGACTGTTCAATTCCTCTTTTATGTCGAATTGGCATTTAAGCATTCTGGAGGACAACACGCCGAAAAGGAATTTCGTATTCATATTGTTTTCCTTGTATATATGCTGCAATTGGTAAATCCCATCCTTCACTTCGTCCATCTTTTGTACTTGATGAATGTTGAAGTCCAGAGAGTCAATCTCATTCCAGATGTTCTGCGCTTGCTGCATATGTGTATGCTGGATTTCAAAAATGCGTTCGGAATGGTTGATTTCGTTTATCAACTCCGAACTGTCCTCTGTCGGTACGTTGAGTATATACCGGCAAAGTATGATATAAATTGCGGCTACTGAGAAAATCAGCAGCAGGAGGAAACGGATGTTTCCCCATAGCATTTCGTCTTTTGTCATGGCTTCGTCAGTTTATTCTTGGTTAATTCCTGATATTTGATTCTACACTTTTCAAGTTGCTCCATGTTGCTTTCACGCTTTTTGCTTTCGCGGTCAAGGTCATCCATTGATGATTGGATGACACGGATCTGTTCAAGCATAGCTTTATACACTTCGTACTTGCTTTTATCGGCCTGCATCGCAATGTCATTTTCCATTAATAACCGTTTTTTGGTTATCAATTTTTGCATGTGCTTGTGTTCACTCGAATTTCGCCGCTTGGTCTTCAGATTGTTCAAGTCCCGGAACAATTCTTCTATCTGGAAGTTAAGTTCTGCCTGTTTCTTGAACACATTGTCATATTCGGCCTTCTTGCTTTCAAGAAGGGATATTCCCTTTTGTGCAGTTACAATCGTTACGATACCTCCGGTTGTGGTAACAATCAGTGCGATAGCGAATACCAAAGTAAATCGGAGTTTCGCTTTCAAACGAGCTATTTTGTTTTCTGCTTCCATACTTGCTATGATTTAATCGCTCAACCTATAAACGACCATGATCGTTTCTTTTGAGCCTCTATTGTTTCGTGACTTTCGTCTCCTACTATAATATTCTCACGAACCATTCCGATGTATTCCAGTTCACTCATTTTGTGGAACATATTGCTGAGCAGTGTCACAAATGCCCCTGCCGTCTGCAATGACTGGTTTATATTGGTATGGTCATACATAAGCTTGGTTAGGCTCTCTATCTTCGTGATAAATTCAGAGGGTGTGACATTGGTCCACTCATAGAAATATTGGAGCAATTGTTCTCTTTCCGTTTCGGAAAGACTTTGAAGAGCGGAGTTCAGGCCGTTTGCAAGCTCATTCACGGCCTGCACAAGATATATCGGCGGTTGCTCTAAGGCGATTTGTTCGATAAAGAAGATTCTTGAGTTGTAAAAGGCCGAGAAAGCCTTACACAGCTCAAATGTATTATTGGCAAGCGTATCTCTACGCTTGTCAGCAACATTCCTGCTGTAAATGAGTTTCACGTCTTCTTTTATCGACTGTAGGGTACGTGCCAATTGGGAAATGAATGTTTTAATCCCATCGTGGCAAGCGGAATGTTGTACCGGTGGAATATATTGATGATTGATTTTATAGGTATTCCCTTGTCTGCATACCTCTGCCACCAGCAAAAAATTCTGGCTGTAGAAAGATTTGTTGACTTGGTTTTTGGGAACGATATGGAGTTTTATGCTCGGCAAGACATACGGGTGATGCAAAGGCACCTCTTCCGGGTCCGGTTCACCGACAGGTATCAAGTGATACGGATCTACGGATATTAGTACCATATACTCGCTGTCCTCGGCTTGCAGACCGGATTCTGAAATGGTTGCACAGGGTTTCTCATCCCCGTATAAACCGTCGTAATAAACGATGGGCAGACCGCCTTTGGTGATAGCGTTGCAGCTTTTCAGGCGGACACAGAGAGTGGACATGGTATCACCTGAAATCTCTATTTCAAGATTGTCACCTATCCCTTCAAGGACCTCTCCAAGACCATAGTTATAACTGGTCAGACTCCTTCCTGCTTCGCGGTTGAGAGCTTCCGTTTGGCAATATTGGTTTGCAAAGAAATGCTGGCTGGTCAGCTTCAGACCATTGACCCAGTTTACAGGCAAATATGTTAGTGTTTTCATATATTATGATGTTTTTGTTTCTACTTGTACACGCCGGATATATATCGTTTGATTATTCTTAATCTTATTGCCCTCACTCGTCAGAGTGGGGTCAAGTATTCTTATGAACAACGGGAAGTTAAACCATTTTGAGGTATAGAACATCCATCCGATTTGCATATCTTCCTTCTCTGTTTCAATCTTGTTTTGGGGGAAACGCCTGTTTTGGTCTTCGATAACCCAATTGAACCAATTCCCAAGAGATATTTCATTGGGCAGGCGGACAACCAACGAAGCGTATGTCGGGTCTTTTATATTCCGTTTGATTTTGACTTTGACCGTTCGGAAGCCGAAGTTGTCTATGTTGTCCCAATATTTCCGGTCAAAGGTACCATAGCTCAATTCCCATGGGGTATATATCGGGTGCGGGATGTCCAGGAACAGGGTTCTGCTGTACATAATCAGATATGGGATTGCAAACCACAGGATATTTGTTGTGTTCCATAGCGAATAAGGTAGCTTGCTTATCAGTTCAAACAGCAGATAGTAGCACCATCCGCCTAAAGCGCATATTGTGGTTAGAGTGAGAATGACCGCTGTTCGGGAACTGCCAATACCGATTGCTCCGAACAAATCGGAGGTTGACAGTTTGCAGAACAATGCTCCAAGGAGGATATAGGACAATATCGTGAATGTCAAGCCTCCCCAGACGTATTCGTTTTTTAGGAAACCGAACAGGCTGGGTAAAGCGACGGCAATGGAAGCCAGAAGAATGAATATGATTAATTTCTTCAGGCTAAGTTTGCTCTTGATCGTTTTTATTCCGGTCAAGACAAATATCATCACGGCTACAAATAATGGAGCCAATAAATAACGTGCAAAGAAATATAGCAATATCTTCATATTATTAGATTTTTCATAAGTTCATATTATATCCTAATCGGTTTTCTCCGAGTATAAAATCCGTTTCTCCACGTACCAGATAATCAACTTCGATATTTCTTGTTGAAAGGATGAAAAATTCAAGTATCCGGCGGACATTGGATAGATGCGTTTTTACCTCCTCATAGTCATCTGTCGGAGTATCAAGGATGATTGTCGCCGTCAAATCATCGGTTTCGCTTATCATTAGACCATTAAGGCCTAATGTCTGTCCGACACATCCGGAACCGACGGAAAGGTAAACCGTTTCATCAATCTCATGGACTTCCAGTCGCAGTTTCACCTTCAATCCCAAAACGATAAGAAGCAGTTGCTCGATAGCAGGCAGGTTCTCTTTATACCGTTCTGCATTGCAGAGGAATAGGAACAGCTTATATTTCTGATGGGAAGTAATGGATAGTTCGACATTTTCCATTACTTCAATCATCTTGATGAAGTTCTTCTTGGAGTCCGGGTCTGAAAAGAAATTCAGATGGCGGTTATTGATACGGACCTTTTCTTTGAAAAACTCTGTATCAAAGGGTGCAAAGAATTGTATAAGCTCTTTATCCTGTTTTTCATTGGCTCGGATGGCTTCAACTATCTCCTTGTTGCTCATGCCCGGTGTGCTAAGCACCAATGGATGAAATAGTAATTCCGGCAATTGATGATAGATGCTGTTTCTTGCCAGATTCAGCAATATATATTCTTTGTCGGCATTTGTCGCCGCGATATGCTGTACCGAAACACTTAATACATCTCTGGATTTCACACGACTGTTCATACCATGGCAATTAACCATAGTATGGTCCAACAGCCGCCGGTCAAGAATAAATTGAAGTTCATCATAAAAGATTTCTGCGACAAAATTTATTGCCTGACTGCGTTGGATGCTTTCCAAGGGTTTCTTTTGCGCTAACATTGTTCCCATATCAGTTCACCGTTTCGATAGTTTATGACGATGTTGTCACCCGACTTGATTTGCTCAGAGACAATCAGACGAGATACGGACTTCTTGATATAAGTTCTTATGACTCCTGCTATCGGACGTGCGCCGTATTTGGGAGAATACCCTTTGTTTGCCAGATGTTGCAATGCTTCATCCGACAAATTCAACTGGATGTTTTTCTGTTTCATCAGTTGTTCTTGCAATCTTCCAAAATGGAGGTTGAATATCTGTTTGGCGACATTTTCATCTATTGGCGCAAACGGAACCACCTCGGTGAGACGTCCCAAAAATTCAGGTCGGAAATACTGTGCCATAACCTCGATGAGCTTTCCGGAATCAGGAGTATGTCCGGATTGTATTTGTTCCACAATCCACTGGCTTCCGATATTGGAGGTGAAAATGATTATGGAATTTGAAAAATCTCCTTCCCGGCCCAGTTTATCATGTATCTTGCCTTCATCCATCATTTGCAGGAAAACATCATAAACGCTGCTATGGGCTTTCTCAATCTCATCGAATAACACTACCGAATAAGGTTTCTGTCTGATTTGAGTGACCAGTAAACCACCTTCCTCATATCCTACATATCCCGGAGGTGCACCATACAGCAATGCAGCCGAATGTTCTTCCTTGAACTCGGACATGTCAAATCTGATCATGGCTGATTCGTCATCAAACAGTAACTCGGCCAGTGATTTTGTGAGTTCTGTTTTTCCCGTTCCGGTAGGGCCAAGGAAGAAGAATGAACCTATAGGCTTCTTGGGGTCACTCAGTCCGCTGCGTGATTCTATAATGGCATCTGATAAAGTCGTAATGGCCCGGTTCTGTCCTTTGACCCGTTCTTGCAATTTGCTCTCGATGCTCAAAAGTCGATCCTTCTCGCGGGCTTGTATTTTTCCGATAGGTATATTGGTGCACTCCGCTACAATCGCCTCTATTTCCGAAGAGCGTATCTCTTCAATAGACTGGTCGGATAGTGCCTTTAATTCTTTGATGATGCCCGACAAACGTCCTGCTTTTATCGCGATGTCATCTTCTTTATCCCATACATAGTTGTCTGACAGTTTGGTGGTCAATACGACACTGATTTTGCTGAATACAGAACGGTATAGTAAGTAAAGCGGCCCTTCAGATATTTTTTCGTCGAGACTCTTTATTTCCTCAAAATCCGCTTCCAAATCAGATACACTGGCTCGTGCATTCTTATTGCATAGCCGGACGGCAGCAGCGGTTCTGTCAAGCAGGTCGATGGCGGCATATGGCAGGCTGCGTTCCTTAAAATATCGTTTGGAGAGTGCGATTGAATCTTTAATACACGCATCTGAAATTCTCAGCTCGTAATAGTTTTCAATCCTTTTTTTATGTAATTGTATGGCACTTTCAAGTGTAGCCGTATCCAGTTCTTCAATCTTTATGATATCAAGACGCCCTTCTATCGGATGCTTTTCGATGTTCTTCCGGTAAGAATCGTTCGTGAGTGTGAGAACAAGATTTGCGGCTCCCTCGCTGATTTGCGCACTTAATATGTTGATAAGTGTGGATGCTTTGCCTGATACGCTGTTCTCCAAAAGGACCTGTAAATCATCAATCACCAGCACAGCTTGTTCCAATTGGTTGAGCTTGTGCATCAGATTGACAACTTTTTGTGCTATCTCCGTTTCAGACGAGGTTGATGCGAGCAGTTTTGCCGTATTGAGTCCGACAATAGATATTTGCTTTAACATCTCGTCTTCATTCTCACAGATATCTTTGACAAAGGCGTTAATGATGGAACTCTTCCCGATACCGGATTCACCGACAATCAGTATGCCCTTGTTCTCTGAGCGTTCGAGGCATTCTAAAATAGTACGGACCTCTTTTTCCCTACCGACGACAAAGCCACCGGCATTGATGGTTTCTTGCTTTTTTAGGTTGTCGGCATAAGGAACGCTTGCTGTTATCTGCATTTCCTCTCCTTGATAAGAATGCAACGGGGTAAGGGCATTGTAGTGGGACAATATGTCATCTTCCGAAACATCCAGCATCTCTATCTGCTGATGCGAATATACGACACCTTCACGCAATATGGCGGTAAACACACAGATGGAGTCTATGGAATCCGCTCCTAATTTAATTTTAGACCGTTCGGACTCATCCAAGACTTTTGACACTTCTTCGTCAGGCTCCACTTCTTCTGTGGAAGTGCCACTGGACCTATACATTTCGCGGTGGGTGTCAAACCATTCCATTATGTAGCCGACATCCTTCTGCATCGAGGATAAAATTTCTTTTAGACCCGTGTTTTCTGCAAACATGGCCATGACAAGATGTGACACGCCGAACGTGTTATGCTTGTCTTGAAGTGCCATTCCTCTTGCTATCTTGAGGGCAGACACCAAACTTGGGCTATAATTGCTATCATTCATACGAATTTGATTTTATAGTTTGAATTACATACAGAGCGTTCAGTCAAATCTTTTTCAAGATAATGGGCCAATTCTTCCAGATTGGGAATTTCATCTTTATCAAATTGTCCAAACTTTATCTTGACCTCTGTCACTCTGATTAATCCTTTTTTGCTGTCAGGAGATATAGTCACGCCATTACCGACTTCGACTGATTCAACATGTTTTCCCAGCTTGTGAAACAAGTAGCTTTTGATGTCTTCTTTAGATATAATCCGTTCCCGGGACAACAGACCATACCTTAAACTATTAATAAGTTCCTGTTCGCTATCATGCGTTGTTCCTCCTTGCATACAAGTGCGCAACATGATGCCTGAAGCGTCATATTTTTCTATGTTGAATTGCTGTATCAGTGTGCGTTCATTGAAACCGTTCGCCAGAGATCCGGAAGTCACCCAATATTTTATCTCGGCATTGGTCGCATCCTTTTGGGGGACACTTAAAACAAAGGCCTTTATTTTGTTATCTCCTTTTAGCGTGGCCTCCAATCCTTTCTCTATATCATTTATCTTGTTGAACAACTCTTTGAGCTGCGTCGAAAGTGCATCCGGATTCATTGAAGCAAAAGCACTCCCGTCTTCTTTCATTAATTGTAACACTTTTGAAATTAATGAGCGGGCACTGTCCGAATCAAATCGTTCAAGGTCGCCAAAATACAGACTGAATATACCTGTCGGATTTTCCTCATACTGGTTCAGTCGGTTTACATATTCCCGGCCTTTGTTGTCTTGAAACGAGCGTATGTTCAAGAATTGTGTACGGCCCGGACATTTCAGGGGTATAATTCGTCCGGTGGAACGGAAATTATGCTGTTTGTAAACGATTTGTCTGTTTACAACCGGAAATGTGTTCAAATATACTTCCAGATTTTCAAGACTTTCTTTCGTGAATATTTCCGGAAAGACTATCTTGACCCAAAAGAGATTCTCAGAGTCATCTGGGACCTCGCAGTCGGCCACATAACCGGGAAACATTTCTCGGTAGGTATGTTTCTCTTTGGAAGCATCTTTTATACTCACATTAAAATATAGGTCACTATAAAAATCGCGGATTTCATCAAAGTAGTGCGCATTACTATATGGATCTTCAACATGAAGGCCTGTTTTTGCATTCAATCGGTTTCCTGTGCAGTCATAGAAGAAAGCCATATTCATAAACGGAAGTAACCCCATATCGGAAGGCTTGATACAAAACATTACAGAGTCCATGTTTTGCAGGACTTCTTTAGACACATCCAGCCCGACCCAGACGCAATAATCCGCTATCCGGTTTTTAGGGCCAAGGAAGCGTGTTGGAGTGCTAAAGCTATCGGTTGAATGCCTTATACTATCGTTGTATGCGATTGCTTTGACTTTTGCATCAACCAGTTTATAGGAAAACAAAGGGGTTATAAAGACTTGAATATCCCCTTTGCCAAATATGTTTTTCTCTGCATAAAAGTGATCTTCGGCATCAAGTTCGCAACATTCCCCATGATTGGGGGTAATAGTCATAAGCGCATGGGCCGGCTTTGGCAGCGACCATTTGTTTCCTATGAGTATTCTGGACAGGCGGTGAAGTATCCGTGAATCGGACTGATCTATTTCTTGATGCAGCTTGTTGGACTCATGGGCAAAAACTTCAAGCAGCAAATCTATCACGGGGTCCATATCGCGTATATCGGATACACCCCAAAACTCCATAGCCTGCTTTAATATTCGTTCCTTTATTGCAATTTGTTTCTTGTCTGACATAGTTCGATTATTGTGATAAAGGGCTTATATATAATGAGGTGTTAAAACTGAATTTCTCGTTGGTTCTATCCATTATTCCGGTCACCGTTATTTGTGCCTTTCTTCGGATATGAGATACTTTATCTATATTTTCTTCTTCTATTTCCAAAAGGGTAACGTTCACATCTACATTCCGTAGTCTCTTTTCATATTTCTCTATCGTTTTTATTAAGGAGTTTTTTACTCCTTCCTCCCAATCGCTGATTTTCACAAGTTGGTTGAACTCAAGGTCCCATATCATGGAACCAAAGTCTTCTCGGCCGATAACTTCCCCATGGTGAGAAAGAATCAGTAGCATGATGTGTTGGGCTATCGATTCCTGATAGGAACACCTTTGCAATTTCTTGGCAACAGCCGATTGCAATTGTAATGGCATTTTCAGGTAAGTCATACTATTCTTTTATTTTATTCTATTTCGCAAATATACTCTTTTCCTTGTTAGATGCCAATAAAATGCTCCTAAAAATTTGACGGTTTCAGAAATAATTCATATATTGCGCACGGTCACAAAACCAAAAGAGAGCTATAAAAAAAGTATGATATTAAAAAGTAAATTCTATGGCAATCTACAATTATGGAATTGGAGGCAACGAAGTAAAAGTCGATGCGAACGAATCCATCGCGGAAATCCCCTCCAACCGAACTTTGATAGTTCAAAAACTGACAGATGAAGCTCCTGCGGCTCCGGAAAGCGTGTATGGTTTGGAAACCATTGAAGATGTGTTCCAACGTTTTGAACCAACAGTTGACTTATGCCACGTGGATGCGGAAGGTAATGAAATCAAGGAAATCATGACATTCACCGGACTTGGAGACTTCGGAGCCAAGAAGATTAAAGAGAAGAGTGATTTCTTGAGTAAACTTGACATTGAGAAAGAGCAGGGTGTCAGAATAACTCGCCAGCTTACTTCCAACCGCGCTTTACAGAAAGCACTTGAAAATCCGGAAGTCAAAAATGCCATTATGGACGTGATTGAATCATCAATCGAGGAGATTCTGGCAAATCAAAAGAAAGTAGAACTTTAATCTTTTACTAAGATGAAGCAGGAAACTCAACAACAGACAGCCAGTACGACAACCTCACAGAAAGTCGTATCACAACAGGCGCAAAAGTCATCTGCATCGGCAATAGACAAACTCAAAGAATTTGGTGGCTTCGCTTTTCTTGAAAATATCATAGATGGGTATTCCAATCTTAATCCGGCACGAAAGGCCCGTCGCAACATCTTCCTCACGGATGAACAGTGGGAAAATGAACGTAAGGCCTTGGTTAATCGCTTAAGCGTATGGCTCAAACTCTTACGTGAGAATGACACTGCCGAACAAATGCGGGACAAGGCCAAAGAAACCGCAGAAAACGCCGAGAACCTTCTTAATCATAACTTGAAGAATGCTCTTGCCAGGACACGGGAACTTGAAAGCGCATATCGCACTATTGCGTTCTTTTACAAGAACACGGAAAGTGATAAGGTGAAGAATGTCACCATTGTCAATGCGACCATGGAGCAGCTTCAGGATTTGGACAATACCATTTTCGCTGACCACATTAGCAACGAACTCAAACAGAATTTTGACCGTCTTGACCTGCGTCGCAACTACTCCTTGCTTGTCGTTCCTGGATATATAGGCTCAAATGCCATTTTGGATAAGTGGTCTAAAATGGCATACGAGAACAAGGTTTTTCTTGTTACAGACTTCCAAGACCTCGAAACTCCGGACGATGTAGTAGATATATTCTTCAATGCCAATCATACGAGTGGAGATGTGTTCAAATCGAATACTATTATGACCTGTAACTGGTTGCTTGGTCGTCAAAGAGAGGAAAGCGTTGGAGAAGAAGAAAATCTTTATATTCCGCCATCTTCTTCACTTGCCGGAAAAATATACAACACCTTAATGTCTCAGGTAGTAGCCGGAAAGAAATTTGGTGGACTTAATGAAGTAGAAAGTGTACGCTTCGACCTTCGCAAGAGCGAGATTTCCGAGCTTGAACGTATGGGTCTTGTGCCGATGGTGAACGAGTACAGCAAGGTTATGGCTTTCTCCGCCAAGACATTATTTAATGGAGATAATCTTGGCTTGCAGACCTACTCCGTAGTTCGTGTATTCGACTATATAACGAAGGTACTGATTGACTTCCTGAACCGTCGGGCATTTGAAAATTGGACTACTCGCACGGAAGCAGATTTACGTGGTCAGGTTGTGAAATTCCTCGATAGTGTAATGGGACCGAACAAACTCATCGAACGCTTCAAGGTTATGAAGATTGAACAAGACCCGAATCAGAAAGACCGTGTGCTTCTTGACATCCACATCACACCGTATTTCCCGGCAAAAAGCTTCGTGATACAGCTTGCCGGTCATAAAGGCGATAATCCGGAAGATGCTATTTGGGAAAGCGAATATCATCAAGAATAGTATTGAATAATTTTAAATTTACAGATGGGCATAGTTATGCCCATCTGTAAATCATTTATCAGGGTCATGTGTTGCTGAAATTATATGTCTTATTATTGAAATCTTTACTTATATGAAACTCCGAGATGTGGATATTATTATTTCTGGTACAAAAACTGGGGATACCTATTATGCAAAATCTTATCCATGCAGTGATATGGATAAGAATAGCAAAATAGAGCTCTATGGAGTCCCTGTATATTATGTCTATATCAAAGGTACTGATGATAAAGGTCAAAGTGTAAAATATACATGGAAAGCATTACGCTTCATGCCGTATTATAACCCACCAAATTTTAGTTCTTATAAAACAATTGGATGGGTTAATAGTGGCTTGCATAAGCTCAATAGGCAGCCTGCACCAGAATATAAAAAAGCCTATGAGGTACATAATACATATTCTCAACATAATGGTGCAATAGTTCTAAAAGGAACTTTTTACATTCACGCTGGTCCTGAAGATCTTACTCATATTGGATGGGGAGCAGCAGGGTGCGTTGAAATAATAGGAAGTTTTAGTGAGTTTAAAGATCAAGTAAAAGAATTATCGGGGTCAACTCAAGTTGATGCGGATAGTGCAATTTCTGAATTAGTTTTTTATAAAAAACTTTATATAGAAATTGAATATGCTACTCCACCCAATATTAAAGCGAATTTTTATAAAGAAGTTAGTATAAAAAGGAGATAAGATTTATGTGTAACATAAAATATATACTATGTACTATATTTTGTATGTGTGCATATCTTCATGCTGCTGCAATCTGTAGCGATAGTATATCTGATAAGTTTTCATATAAGGTACTTGAAAATTTCAATTATTGTTGGGATAATAATAATATTGTCTATGAGGATACTAATTCCAAAGATACTGCTTTATTTGTCTCGTCTCATAAATACATAATCTCTCCTATTTTAAACGCTTTTTGTAATAATGTGAACGAACAGACAGAGTTGGCTAAGATCGGATATTGTTGTAAGCATTATCTCATTAAAGTCCCAAATAAATCAAAGAAAAATATACAATATTACTCTATAGAAATCAATATTCTATCTAATATAAAGAGTCATGCCCCCATAACCTCAAAAATAGAAGAATTAAAAAAACAGGACTATGCGATTATTGATATTATATCAGAGGCTCCTGTTATGTGTCTTGTTTTTGTGGAAGCTGATTATTTAGTAGCCGTAACTTATAATATGTTCTATGATTTTGATGATGTATTATCCTTTTCGAAATTCTTTGTAAAAGAACACTTCTCAACAAAATAATAAGATGTCATTACACAGTGAATATAAAACGTAATACATCCTCTTTCAAAGAAAAAATAGAGTTTCATTTTTCGATATATAATGCTTCTTCATTCTTATAATTCTCACATGAATAATCCAACATGAAGTTTTCTTTATATGAAATCATTAGGGTCTCATTTAAATTGACTTCTCTTACAGCAACCGGAAACTATAAATTCCGCGCCAATAACAAATGGGATATTAATCTGGGTGGA